>Ga0307378_10002157_pt1 | contig 30794 bp, 24 predicted proteins | sample UN1MG_FD_202238 | JGI IMG/M metagenome (GOLD analysis project Ga0307378, IMG submission 202238) | Soil microbial communities from Risofladan, Vaasa, Finland - UN-1 | ecosystem: Environmental > Terrestrial > Soil > Coastal area > Acid sulfate soil | place: Finland: Risofladan, Vaasa | collected... | reverse complement strand
ATGGTATGGGGAGCGGCGCTGGCGGTCGGCGCCACGGCAGCCCAGGCTCAACCTTACACCCTCCGCTACAAGGACCAGCCGGGCGTCAAACGCGTGTTCGAACAAACTGTCCGGAAGGTCACAACCATCCGGCAGGGGGAGACCAGCCAGCGCACCGTGACCGAACATTCCGGCACGCGGGAAGAACTGGTCCTCGATAAAGAGCCCGCCACGGCGGGCAAGGCGGACTCGGCGACGACCCGCCTGGCGGTGCTGGCGACGCCGAAAACGGAGCGCCTCGTCGCCCTGGAAGAGAACGGGCAGGACATTCTGTCGGGGATCCCGGAGGACCGGCGGTCGCGGACCACTCCTCCCACGCTCCAGATCCAAACACGCGGCCCGCGCGGTCCCGACTTGTCGGGATCGGCGGCGCCGGAATCCGTGGCCAATCCGGTCGAGGCTCTCGCGGCGCTCTTCGCCGCCTGCCACCAACTGCCCGAACAACCCATCAGTCCGGGCGATGAATTCTCGACGGAACTTGACCTCGGCATCCTTCGCGCCACCATCCGAACGACGTTCGCCACAATCGAAACCGCCAACGACAAACCGTGCGCGGTGCTTGAGCGGACCGCCACCGCCGCCTTCCAGGGTGAGTACGCCGACAGGCTTCGGGTGGACGAGTGGCGGATACGTTTGGCCGTAGCCATCGACGGCAGCGGAGCCCTGGCCAAGTCGGGCACGACGGCCCTTCGCGAGAAGACCGACGCGGCCGACCAGCAGGTCGAGGAAACCTTCGAGAGCAAGTGTGTGGGCAGCACCCGGCTCGACCAGGCCCAGTTGGCCAAGGCCCGGGCCGACCTCGAGCGCATCCAGCGCGCATTCGACCAGGTCCAGGCGGACGACCTCAATGCCGCGCTCCAAACCCTGCGCGCCTACGCTCAGGAGAATCCCGACGGCCCGTGGACGCCAGCGGTTAACACCATGCAGGCGGGCCTGGATCGGCGGCGGCTGCTGACCAAGCCGCTACCCGCTGAGGAACTCCGGATGGTGCTCCGGGACCTCCGGGCCGCACACGACCGCGCCAACGCCCAGGGCAACGCGAACCTGAGTGCGGAACTCCAGGCCCAAACGAGCCGCATCGCCGACAACAACCTCGAAACCCTGATTACCGAAGCGGCAGACGCGGACCCGATTGCGCGCGAGTTGGCGGCATTCGGGTTGACGTTCACAAGCGACGAGACGGCGAGGCCCCACCTCGTGAAGTTGGCCACGGACCGAAGCGGTTCGGTGCGCAGCGGCGCCGCCATCGGCCTGGCCATCCAGCAGAAACCCATCGAGTCGGACCTCCTGCTTCGGCTCCTGAAGGACCCCGAGGAACAGGCCCGCGGGGCCGCCGCCATCCTGGGCTACCGGACGCTCAAGCGCGAGGACGCGGGCGCGGCCAAGGTGCTGCCGATCCTCATCGAAAACCTGGCGATGAAAAACTTGTGGGCGCGGGCGCAGACCGTCGGGGCCGTCGGCGCTTTGGCGCCGAGCGGCTCGACCTCCATCGCCGCCGCTCTCATTCAGGCGTGCAAGAAAGATAGCGAGCCGCAACTTGAACCGATCTACTTGAATGCCCTCCGGAAAATCACCGGCCTCGAAGGGGAAGACGTCGGTTTCTACGAATTGTGGCTGCGAAAGCATGCACCGGAAGCGATTGAGGAGCCCCAGCCGAAAAGGAGCAAGGAGCCGGCGCCGAAAGCCCCCAAAGGATAAGGGCCGGCGGCCTCACGTCTCGGCGCGGTTGTGACGGTGGGTCGGGGCCCGCGCGCGGAACCGGCTCCGAAGGCCCGGCACGATTTCGCGCAGGCAGTCGTCCACGCAGTCCACGAACGTGAAGCGCACCGCGCTTCGGACCTCTTCGGGAATCTTCTCCAGGTCGTCCGCGTTTTCCCTTGGGAGAAAGACGTGGGTAATTCCCTCCCGATGAGCCGCGAGGACCTTCTCCCTGATTCCGCCGACCGGCAGGACGCGGCCCTGAAGGGTCACTTCGCCGGTGACGGCGACGTCGTTGCGGGCCGGATGGCCTGAAAGCGCCGAGGCCAGGGCGCAAGCGACGGGAAGCCCCGCACTCGGCCCGTCCTTGGGCGTCGCGCCTTCCGGCACGTGGACGTGGATGTCCACCGTGTGGCGCGCCGGGAGCAACCCCGGCCGCGAACACTTCGACCGGACCCACGAGAGGGCGGTCTTGACGGACTCCTGCATGATGTCGCCGAGTTGGCCGGTCAGCGTCAGGTCGCCCTTGCCGGGCATGCAGGCGACCTCGATGCTCATGCTGCGTCCGCCGAACTCGGTCCACGCCAGGCTGGTCACCGTTCCGATGCGGTCGGTGGTCCGGTCCCGCTGGTGGCGGTACGGCGCGGGTCCGAGATAGGCGCGGACGCTCTCACGGGAGAAGATCTGCGGCCCCGATGTGCATCGGGGCTCTTCCGCAATGGCCAGTTCGGTGGCCACCTTGCGGAGGATGCGGGCCAGGCACTTCCCCAGGTTCCGCACGCCGGCTTCGCGGGTGTAGGCTTCGATGATGTGCTCCAGGACGTCGCGCGGCAAGCGGACCTGGTCGTCGGAAAGGCCGTGGGCGGCCAGTTCCCGAGGAAACAGGTGCCGCTCGGCAATGTGGACCTTCTCGTCCTCGGTGTAGCCCGAGAGTTCAATCACCTCCGTGCGGTCGAGGAGCACCGCGGGAATCGCCGACGCCACGTTGGCCGCACAGATAAACAGCACCTCCGACAGGTCGAACTCGACTTCCAGGTAATGGTCGCTGAAGGCGTAGTTTTCGTCCGGGTCGAGGACTTCCAGGAGCGCCGAGGCCGGGTCGCCGTGGGCGTCCTGTCCCATCTTGTCGATTTCGTCCAGGAGGAAGACGGGGTTGCAGACGCCGGCCTTGCGGATGGATTGGAGGATGCGGCCGGGCATGGCGCCGACGTAGGTGCGCCGGTGGCCGCGAATCTCGGCCTCGTCGCGCACGCCGCCGAGGCTCTTGCGGACGAAGCGGCGGCCGAGGGCCCGGGCGACGCTCTTGGCCAGGCTGGTCTTGCCGACGCCGGGCGGGCCGACGAAACAGAGGATCGGTTCGCGCATCTTCTCTTTGAGTTTTTTAACCGCCAGAAACTCCAGGATCCGCTCCTTCGGTTCCTCGAGGCCGTAATGGTCCTCGTCGAGGACCTCCCGCACGTGACGCAAATCGAGGTTGTCGTCGGTCCGCTTGTTCCACGGCATGTGGATGAGCCAGTCGAGGTATTCGGTCACGACGGCGGTCTGGGGGGATAGGGGCATCATGCGGCTGAGGCGCTGGTGCTCGCGGAGGGCGATTTTTCGGACCTCTTCGGGCATGGCGGCGTCGGGGATCTTGTCCCTGAGTTCCGCGACGGTGGCCGACGCCGGGTCCTGCCGGCCCAGTTCTTCCTCGATGGCCCGCAACTGTTCCTTCAGGAAATACTCCTTCTGGCTCTTTTTGAGGCGCGTGCGGACGCGGTCGCCGATGCGCTGCTGAATCTCGAGGAGGGCGATCTCGTTCTCGAGAATTTCCGCCAGGGCTTCCAGCCTTTCGGCCGGGTCAATCATTTCAAGGAGGCGCTGCTTGTCGGAGAAGGGAATGGCGATGTAGGCGGCGACGATATCCGAAAGGCGCGGGCCGTCTTCGGCCTCGGCGGCGAGACGGCCGACACTTTCAGGGAGGCTCGGGTTCATCCCCAGGTAGGAGAAGAATCGTCCCCGGACGATGCGCATCAGGGCTTCGGCCTCGGCGCCTTCGAAGGGCGGCGACTCAACAGGCGTCGCGTCCGCCCAGAGGCACCCGTCGGCGGTGCCGATGTTGGCGGCCGCCGCGCGGCCGGCGGACTCGACAATCGTCTTATAGGTGCCGCCATCCTCTCGCGAACACTGAAGGATGCAGCCGACCGAACCGATGTCAAAGAGGCTGCCGCCGTCGGGTTCCATCGTGGCGGCGTCCCGCTGGGCGAGAAGCAGAATCCGCTGGTCTTTGGCCATCGCGGCATGGACGGCCGTCACGGAGGTTTCGCGGCCGACCTGGAGCGTCATCACCAGACCGGGAAACGCCACCAGACCGCGAAGCGGCAGGACCGGTATTCGAGTCGCCGGCGTCGAAGTCACACCTTGCGGGTCGTTCGTCATTCGGGCACAGGCCTACCTGCGGCGGCGATCCCGACAAGTCGGGACCGCGCCGACTCTGTGACTTTTCCCCGTTTTGCGCGGCCGCTTGACCGGCCTTTCAGCCGACCACCGCGGGTTCCGGCTCGTTGCGGGGTTCGGCCGATTCCTCGGCGACCAGGCCCTGCTCGTGCAGGTCGCTGAATCGGACGCTGACCTTGCGCGAGACGCCCGGTTCCTGCATCGTCACGCCATACAGGACGTCCGCGATGCTAATCGTGCGTTTGTTGTGCGAAATCATGACGAACTGTGACTGGTCGAGGAACTCGCGAATCAGAGCGGTGAACCGGTCAATGTTCGCCTCGTCGAGCGGCGCGTCCACCTCGTCGAGGATGCAGAAGGGGCTGGGTCGGGCGCGAAAGACGGCCAGCAGCAGCGCCACCGCCGTCAGCGCCTTCTCACCGCCCGAAAGGAGGCTGATGCGCTGGGGCTGCTTGCCGGGCGGCCGCGCGACAACCTCAATCCCGCTTTCCAGCACGTCCTGCTCGTTTTCGAGAAAGACGTCGGCCTTGCCGCCGCCGAACAGTTTTCGGAACAGTTCCTGGAAGTGGCCACGCACGTCCTCGAAGGTTTTCATGAATCGCTGGCGGCTTTCGCGATTGATCCGCTCGATAAGGTTCCGGAGGGCCTCCTGGGCGCGCGTGAGGTCGTCGCGCTGCTTGCCGAGGAACTCGGCCCGTTTCCCGAGGGCTTCCTGTTCGTCGATGGCGTTGAGATTGACGGCCCCGAGCCGCTCGACCTTGCCCTGGAGTTCCCGGATGTCGGCGGCGACGGCGTCCCAGTCCACTTCCTCTCGCTGCCAGGCGGCGTAGCGTTCGGCGAGGTCGATGCCAAACTCGTCGCGGACCCGCTGGACGAGGTCGGCGCGTTTGGTTTCGAGTTCGCGTCCTTCGAGTTCGAGATTGTGGATTTCGCTCTGCAGGCGATCGGTCTCGGCCTCCAGGGCCCGCGCCTTTTGGGCGAGTTCGGTCATCTCGGTCCGCCGGGTCGCGCCCTCCTGCGCCAGGCGTCGGCCTTCGGCCTCGGCCGCCTCCTTTTGGGCGAAAAGTTCGCTCAGTTCCGATTGAAGGGTCAGCATGGCCCGCTCGGAATCGCGGATCCGCGTCTGGCATTCCGCCAGGTCCGCCCGGGCCTGCTCGATACCCTCGGCCGTGGCCGCCAAGTCGCGCTCCGACGTCGCGACCTGATCCACCAGGGCCGCGTGTTTCTCGCGAAGGCGCGCCAGCGCCACCCGCGCTCCGGTCCGCTCCTCTTCCAAGGCGGTGCGCTGCTCGGTGAGGGTTTGCTGCTCCGACACGAGCGCATCGATGGCGGTCTGCTGGTCGGCCGCCCGGCGTTCGAGCCCGGCGACTTCCTCGCGCAGCCGAGAGCGTTCGGCCGACAGGCGGTCGCGTTCGGCGGCGAGGTTCGCAAGTTCCGTCTCAAGAAGCGGCGCCTCGGCCGTCAGTGCCTGGTGGTTCTCGGCGAGGCGCCTGAGTTGGCCTTCCACTTCGACCTTGGCCATGGAGGCTTCGTAAATCTCCTGACGCAACGTCTGCTGCCCGGCGTCGAGAGCCACAAGGTCCTCGACGGCGCTGCGGCGGCGTGCGTCGAGTTCTTCGATGCGGCCGGCGAGGGCGGCCTCCCGGTCGGCGATGTTCCGCAGTTCCGACCGCCGCGAGATGAGGCTGGTTTCCGGCCCGGGGGGACCGATGGCGACCGTCCCGTCGGCTTCCAGGACCTCGCCTGAGAGGGTGACGAACCGGTATCCGCGCATCAGCCCCCGCGCCAGCCGCACCGCTCCCTCCAGGCTCCGCACAATGACCGTGCGGCCGAGGAGGTGGGCGACGGCGGGACGCACCGCCTCGTCCGTGCGGACGTAGTCCATCGCCCAGGCGACCGCCTCCGGATAGGAGGAAAGGTCGCTGCCGTCGCCGGCCGGTTCAATCGCATCCAGAGCGAGGAAACGGACCTGGCCGGGCAGTTCACCTTCGAGTTCGCTGGCCAGGGCGATGACGTCGGCCTGATGGTCGGCGATGAGGAGTTTCTCGGCCGGGCCCAGGGCGGATTCGATGATGACGGCGTGGGCGACGTCCACTTCGATTAACTCCGCCACCATGCCGCGCCATCGTCCGGCGTGGCCGTTGGAGCGGATCGTCTCGGAGACGCGGCGAACGGCCTCAGGGATGCCTTCGCCCCGGCGTTCCAGGTCCTCGAGGAGTTCGCGTCGGCCGGCCAAGGCCGACGCCTCTTCCTTGGAGCGGGCAAGTTGCTCGCCGACGGCCTCGAGTTCTTCCTGCTTGACCTCGGCTTCCCGGCGTTTGGCTTCGAGGCGGCGTCGGCCGTCTGCCGTCTGCGCATCCAGGCGGGCGGCTTCGGCCTTGAGTTCCTCCTCGCGCCGGGCCAGTTCATCGAGGGCGCCCGTGATTTCATCGCGGCGTTTAGTGAGGCGCTCGCTCTGCGCGTCGAGGTTTTCCAGTCGCAGGTCGAGGCCGGCGAGGCGGCTGGCTTGCTGGCTTTTTTGCTGGGCCAGGTCCATCAGAGCCGCCTTCGCGTGCTCGATGCGGCCGGTCAGCGTCCGGACCTGGTCGGACACCTCCTGAAGTTTGGTCTCGATTTCGGCGACGCTTGTTTCCTGGCGTTCGGCGCGCCGGGCGACGTCGGCGGTCTCGCGGCGGCGCGATTCGAGGAGGGCCTTGACCTCGCGCGCGTGGGCCGACAGGTCGCCGATCTTTTTCCGGTCGCGCTCGACGACCTGCTCGAGTTCGCCGGCCCGGGTCCGGTGGAACCCGATTTCGTTCTCGCGAGTGGCGAGGCCCGAGCGGATTTCGCCGAGCCGCGCCTCGGTCCGACGGACCTCCTCGTCCAGGCGCATGAGATCGGCTTCGAGGTGCGCGCGTTTCTCTTCAATCCTGGCGAGAGCGGCCGCCTGTTCTCCTTTCCTATCCTGCAGGTTCCGGATGGCGCTGCGATGATTGTCGATGGCGCCGGTTTGCTCGTCGTATCGGCTGAGGGCGTAGGACACGCGCAACTCCTTGAGCCGCCCGGTGTATTCCAGGTAATTGCGTGCCTTGCCGGCCTGGTACTTGACGCTGCGGAGCCGCCGCTCGACTTCCTCAAAGATGTCGCCGAGGCGGAGGAGGTTCTGCTCGGTGCGTGCGAGTTTGCGTTCGGCCTCGCGGCGTTTGGCCTTGTACTTGGAGATGCCGGCCGCCTCTTCGAAGATGATGCGGCGCTCCTGCGGGTTGGACTGGAGGAGGACGTCAACCTTGCCCTGTTCGATGATGCTGTAGGCGTTGACGCCGATACCGGTGTCCATGAACAGTTCGCGGACGTCGCGTAGGCGGCAGGGCTTTCGGTTCAGGAGATACTCGGACTCGCCGCTGCGGTAGAGTCGGCGGCTGACCTCGACTTCGGTGGCGCCGATCGGCAGAAGGCCGCTGGAGTTGTCGAACGTGAGCGTCGCCTCCGCGAAGCCGAGGCTGCGCCGGCTTTCGGCGCCGGCGAAGATGATGTCAGCCATCTCGCGGCCGCGCAGGCTCTTGGCGCTCTGTTCGCCGAGAACCCACTTGACGGCATCCACGACGTTCGATTTGCCGCAACCGTTTGGGCCGACGATGACCGTCATCCCGGAGTCGAAATCAAACCGGGTCCGGTCCGCGAAGGATTTGAATCCGAACAGTTCGAGTTTCTTGAGTTCCACTCCGAAGCGCTCCTTCAAGATGTTTTCAGCGGCGCCCGCCCAGCGCCCGTGCCGAAAGGCTGCGGCGGGCGCGCCCGTTACGGCTCCCCGACGGAAATGGGCCTGGCCGTCGGCCGGTCGCCTATCACCCGATACTCGAGCGGCTCGAGGACCATCGGGCCCGACATCGCCCGTTTGCGCGCCAGTTCGTTCAGGAGCCCGACGACGTCACTATACGTCAGGTCCAGCCCCTGGGGCTCGTTATGTTTGTCCAGGCCGAGAGGCGACGCCGCCTTCTCGATCACCGACCGCAGATCGAGCAGCGCCTCGACCTTCAGATCCACGCCGCGCCGGCGCGCAAAAAGGATGACCCGGTCGGCGCCGGCCGAAGCCGTCGCGGTCACCCGGCGTGTTTCAGCCAGCAGCGGCGGCCGCAGGCACACGTCCCCGAACACGGCCAGATGGGGATGCAGATTCCGCGCGACATAGACGAACGGCCCGGCCCGCGTCGGGATGACGCTCAGAGCGAACTTGTCTTCAAAGACGCGGACGACGGACGTGCGGGGGTTCGCACGCCTCATGGCGCGCCAGGCCGCGATGCGGACGCGCGTGTCGTCGGCATCGAGTGCGCGGCCGATGACGCCGAGCCCCAGACCGTTTTCGAAACAACCCAGCGCCCGCACGGCGCCTTCCTGAAATTCGGACCGGCCGTCCATCGCAATCGGCTCAAGGACATGCAGCGCCTGCCCGTCCTGAAGATGGGCCATCGCGCGGCCCACGTAAAAGCGGACCGACTCGCGCGGATGATCCGCCAAGGGGCGCAATCGCGGCAACACGGCCGCACCGAACGCCTCAAGACAAATCGCCGCGCGGTCCATGTCCTCGCCGGTCTTGAGCGTCTCGACAAGCAGGTTCACGCGTGTGTCCCGCGCATCCGGCGTTTCGCGCATGTAGAGTGCACCGACGAGGTCGAGCAATCGCGGTTTATCGTCCTGAAATGCCTCAGGCACTTCGAGATCGACGCGTCCGGGGTCGCGCGTCCCTTGCGCGGCTCCCGGGAACCGCGCGTTGATGAGTCGGACCACCTGTTCGGCTGTCCGCACCGAAGGCGCCAGAAGGGCCAATCGGAAGCGGCGGGCTTCGAGCGCCCAGCCGCCGGCCAGGACGCGACCGACACGCGGGTCGATGGCCGTGCCGGGCTTGTCATCGGTGGCAAACGGCGACACGAAAATACTGCCGCGCCCCACCGCCCTCCGCTCGCTGCGCAGTTCGCCGCCGCGACCTGCCGCCACGCGCGTCAGGTCGCACGCGAGGAGGAAGCCGCCCTCCAGGCTGGTTGTCTCGGTGTTGGGCAACGCGCGGATCTCCAGGTCGAACGGCTCGCCCTTGCCGACGCCGGGCCGCAGACGGCCGCCGACCGACACCACTGCCGTATCTGGGCTGGCCAGGACCGCCTCCGGGTCATCCACATCGTAGCGAAGCATCATGGCAAGAATCGTCTGACGCACGCCGGGCGGAACCACCCGCGTGCCCGTCCCGTCGAGTCCCGTGACGAACCCATAGCCTTGGATGGGGATCGGCTCGCGTCCGGCAAACCGTGTCACTTCGCCGATCGTTTCCTTCAGATACGGGGGCAACTCGACGTCGCGGTGTTCGCGTGGCTCGGAGGGTTCGCGGCGTCCCACACAGGTCACGCCCATGGCGGCCAGGCTGAGGCCAGCCGCAGCGAACACGAGCAGCGGCAGGCGGCCATGGCCGGCCGTCGTCTTGCGGAAGCAATTGGTGCGCATACTGTCCTCGCTCTGGATGCCTTTGTATCGTCGCGGCCGGTTATCGGACTTTAGCAAAACCCGCCCTCCCAGGCGAGGAGCGCGGCCCTGCCGCCCGATTCCTCCCCGCGCCACAACCCTGCCCTAGTCTAGAGGGCCGCACAAGAAGTGTCAAGGGAACCTGCAAACCACAAAATCTGGTGGGCGCGAGGGAACGTCTCGGAAATCCGGCAATCCGGACGAAATTCCCATCTCGGAAAGGCCCCGAGGCCCGAGACGCCCGAGGGTGCGACTTTTTTCAGGCAGGCCTGCTTTGAGGTGCGGCAAGATTTGCTGGCAGGCCTGCTTTGAGCAAGACCGCATCCCTTCGGGCCTTCGGCCCACAGGCGGGTTGCGGCTAAACGTGGCGCTGCCATTGGCCGTTCCAATCTGCAATTTTACCCGTCGTAGCCCGCCACTGGCGGGTCAGCCCGCCCAACAGGCAGGGCGAAGGCGGGCTGCAATCGCAAACTTGTCCCGAGCGAAGCCGAGGGAGCGAAAATGCCCCTGTGCCCTTTAACTCGCTTGCCCCCCTTCTCTTTTTTACTTTCTTCTTGACAGACGCCCTCGGCGCGGCCATATAGGTAACAGTCGCGAGAGACGGCGCATATCTGAAGCCTTTTGCCGGGCGTCTGTGCTCGTTCGAGAGACGAGGCCGACCGGGCGTCTGCTGCTGGGGGGAATAATCCAGGCAAAAAAGAGAACCTGGCGGAAAAGAGAGGCGGCTAACCGCCGTCTTTCAAAGCGGCAGCGGCTTTCTACCCCTCGGTCGCTGCCGCGATTTTGCTACGGACCTGGCTCAGCCGGCGGACCGGCCGCCTTTTCTTCTTTCGCGGGCGCGGCGGGAGCCGCAGGCCGGATCTCCAGTTCACAGGCGAACCCCTCGGGCGGCATCGGCACGCCGGAAATGTAGAACGTCTGAACGAGACGTCCCAATTCATCCCTCACGTCGGGAACCCAATGAATCATGGCGCTGGTGTCACGCCTATCCAGGGTCACGAGGCTCCCCGAGATCGCCGTCACGAGGATTTCATCCTCGCCTTCGCGTGCCACCTGCGGCCCGGCATAGACCCACCTGCCCTCCTCCGTGGGCTTTCCCTCCGGCTTGGTTGAGAGAAAGAGATTCACAGGATAGTGGACCTCGGCGCCTTCGTAGCGTTTGACGACGACGTCCATCTCGACCGTCGGCCCCTCTGGTGGCCTGACGTGGCCGTCGGCTGGCGGCGGGCGCCCTGCCGTCCAGCCTGCTTTCGCGAAGGCCTCGGCCACCGCCTTGGCTGAATGGTCGGTCACCAGCAGCGAGATGGGGCCGTGCTCGTCACCGGCCGAGAGGAGCCGCTCGGCGACGCCGCTCGTCCGGCTGAATCGAACCGGCAGGCGGACCGTGTGCGTCGCTTCGTCCACACGGATCGGATCGGGCGTTTTGGCGGGCTTGGCCTTCTCGGCGGGCTCGCGCGGCCGCGCGTCCTCCGTCCCGACGACGATGGGGCGCAGTCCCTCGGGCGGCAGGTCGGGCTTCTCGGCCTCCTGAGCCCCTGCGGCCAAGCACGAGGAGAGCATCAGCAGCGCCGCCACCGTAGCCCGAGACATACACATCCCCCTGGTCCGGAGATCCGGGATGCATTCTAAGGCGAGGCCGGGGGGTGTCAACCACTTCGTCGCCGGCGCATGATCAGCGCTGCCCGACGTCCTTAATCAGGCCCCGCAAGGGCAAGAATAGGCTTATGGCCACACAAGCAGCCACGCCAAGTAGAAGCACGAACAACAGCAAAAGGACTCTGCGGCATCTGCTGCTATTGCCGGAGCGTGCGGCCCAGGTTATGAGCACCACGGGCACCAAAAGCGCCAATACCCAAAGCGAGCCGAGGTGGTACCGCGGATTTCGAAAGAGGTATGAGGCCTCGAACAAGACCAGAGTCGGGCGCGGGAGCCCGCCCTCGATCTCAAACCTCTCGAAGATCGCCTTGAACTCCGGCACTACGAACGTTACTGCGAAGGCGAGGCCCAACCAGATGAGGGAGCAAAGCACGGCCACGCAGACTGCCATCTGCCTAGCCCGGCGAGAAAGCCAACCGCTCAGCGCGGAAATCGGACCCGAGGCCATATCGAAACCCTCCCTGCTCGCAGTTTTCCGCGTTCAAGCCCCATTATACTACCTTCAACCCCTGTGCCATGCAAGCCGCAGGCAGGACCACCCAAGAGGGTGGATCTGCAAATCCTCATTAACTTTTTCCACTTGGCTGGCCGATAAGATTGGTGTAGGATAATAGAAGAGGCGTAATCAGTTCCCTGCGGTGTTCGTGTCCAGGAGCCATTTGGAACAACCGATGAAACTCACTTAGGGTGCCTCTTCGGGTGGTGGACGGCAGGCCCGCTTAGCCGGGAAGCCGGAAGCCTCCCAGAGGCCCCGAACTTGAAAGTGGGTTGATTCCAACGGGTCCTTACGGCACAGGCGGAGGCTGATACGACTGGGAAAGCCCGGACTCTGGAATCCGGGCTTCCTTTTTGCGGCGGTCGCCCGTCAAGGACGGGGCGCCGGTGCGCCTTCGAGGGCAAGGAGCCGCCGCTTGAGCGCTCCCCTGCCGCCGAATCCGCCCAGCCGTCCCCCCGCCGCCACCACACGATGACAGGGTATGGCAAGGGGAACGGGGTTCCGCGCCATCGCCTGCCCCACGGCCCGGGCCGCTCGCGAGTTGCCGACGCGCTCGGCCAGACGACCATACTCAACGGTCTCGCCGCACGGAATCTTCCGGGCGGCCAGTAGGGCCTTCCTTTGGAAAGGCGGCAGGGCGGCAAGGTCCACCGGCACGGTAAAAGTCCGCCGCCGACCGCACAGGTATTCGCGGATCTGGCGTTCGGCGAGGGCGGCATGGGCCTTGGCGGCATCGGAGACCACGTAGTCGCCAAGCCTCGGGAGGCGGCGAAGCGCCGGCCCGTTCCCCTTTCCCGGCAGGACAACACGCAGCAAGCCGCGGGCGCTTGCCGCGACGCCCATCCGTCCCCACGAGGTTTCAAAAATCCGCACGGCGATCATCCGGCGCCGCCTTTTGAGCCATGCTCCGAGGGGCGGAGATAGATGGGATTGGTATAGACCCATGGGCGACCGCGCCGATGCGCCTCGACGCGGTAAACGCCCGGCTCGGTGGCCCGGAACTCAAGGTCCGTGCCGTCGGCCTGGGCCGCCACGACGCCGTTGCGAAGCAGCACGAGACCGGCTTCGACGGGCGAAGCGGCGCGAAACACCACAGGCCCCCGCCACCGATGTTCCTCGCCCATGTGAAGGACGGCGTCACCTTGAACGGCTTCGAACCGAAAGCCGCGCGCATCGGCAAGCATGTCCAGGGCGATAAAAGCGCGCCCTTCACACAGCGCCTCGATGAGTCGGCCGGTGTCGGCCGCTTCGCCCTCAAGGTCTTCACAGAAGACGTGCGTCCGAAGCGTCTTGAAACCTTCCTCATACGGCAGGATGCGCGTGCCGATCACCGGGACGGCGATGGCGTGGTTGTCGAGGGAGCCGACCGCCACAAATCGGCACGTCTGGGTGATGCGGTCCCAGTGAGCCAGGACACCTGCGTCCGGTCCGCGAATCCGGCGGCGCCACGTGTAAAGAAAAGACGGGATGCGCCACGGTGTCAGGCCGCCGCAAATGTCGTGCATGAACGACCACAGTTCGACGCCGGTGAAGCCCGGAATCTCCCACTCGTGCAGTTGGCCGGCCTTCAGGGGGTAACCCAGGATGTGTGCCGGCTGGGGATGGGCGACGAAGGCCGCCGCGCCCTGACTTTTCAGGTCAAAGAGAACCCGCCGGACCGGTTTCCACATGAGGTCCGCGACATCTCTTGCGCCGAAGGCCACGACGTGGCAGGAGCGCTTACAGGAAATTTCAACAGCCACGATGACGAGCACATCGTCGTGCCATCCCTGCCAACCGTCGGCCTTGGCCCGAAGCGTATCATGGTCGGCGAGGACAAGGAAGTCGAGGCCGGCGCGTCTGGCGGCAGCGGTGATCTCGCGCACCGTCCCGCTCCCGTCGCTGTAACAGGAGTGGACGTGCAGCGCGCCGGTGTACTCACGCATCGGGCGCCTCCTCACCCTAAGTCCGACCGGTCGCCGGAGGCGTCGGGTCTCCGGCGCTCGGATTCGGCCACGAGGTCGGTTGATTGCATCTCAACGCGCATCTCTCTGGGCGAAACGGCCGTCCGCCGGGCCAGGTAAAACACGGCGCCCGGCAAACTGACGACCCCTTGCACAAGCCGCAGCGCCAGGATCATCGCCAGGGCCAGCGTGGCGGCCTCGGCGGCGGCATGCGGCCCTGCCGCGACCCCGAGCACCGACGGGCCGAACAGATGCTGCGCCAGTCCTTCGGCCACGCCGAACCCGCCCGGGACCGGAATCAGCGACCAGCCGATCCAGACGACCGGCATGTTGAGCAAGAAATGATACCAAGCGGCGCGGCTGCCCAGGCCGGTTGCCAGCCACCAAATCGCCAGGACCGAGACCGCTTGGGCGCCCCAACTGTAGAGGACAGCCGTCGCCACCGCGGCCTTGTGATGGCGGTAGATGAACAGCGCGCGGTCCGCCCTTTCCACGATGTGCCGAGGCGGAAGCCTCGAGAGCAGCCGATCCAGGCGCACCAGGCGCCGCATCCGCCGACTGTAGAAAAGCCCGGACCCCAAAATGGCCAGGACCAGGAACGAGACCACGATGGTTTGAGCCACGCGCAGGCGCTCGTCGCCTGCACTGATAAGCACGGCGATGGCCCCGAGCATGGCGAGCGAAACCAGCCCGATGACGCGGTCCAGGAAGACCACCGTGACGGCTTCCGGCTTGCGGTGGGTTTGTTTGGCAATGTAATAGGCCTTGATGAAGTCGCCGCCGGTGGCGCCCGGCATCCAGGTGTTGAAGAACCACCCGATATACGTCAGGCGGAGGCTTTCGAGGAACGTGATATGTATCCCCTGAACCCTCAACAGAAGCCGCCAGCGGACCGCACCCAAGGGCGACTGCAAAAGCATTACCCCAAAGGCCGCCAGGACGAACTCCCAATGCTCGGCAAGGCGCAGCGCGATCGTCCGGATGCCCGCCACGCGTCCCCCGTCCGTGTCGCTCCACTCGACCTGTCTGACCACGTAGGCCACCAGGCCCGCCATCACGAGGAAGCGCACCACGTGCCACAGAATCGCTTTGTGTTTCTTGTTCACGCGGTTTCCCCCGGGGAAGGCTCTTTCGTCGGACGGGCGCGCGGTTTCGCGCCGGCGGCGTCGAGCATTTCGACGAAGGCTTCGAGGCGCGTGCTGCTCTGGCCGTCGAGCGGCCCCGGCCGGTCGAACTCCAGCGTCAGAATCGGCACGCCGACCGACTCGCGAAGCAGACGGTCCTGAATGTGGCGAAAACAGAAACTCTGCACGTAATGCACGAGACCGTCGAGCCGCCGCTCCTGGACCGCGCGGCGAATGTCTTCGATTCGCCCTCGGACACCGTACGGATACGTATAGGCGAGGTACTGCTCGACGAGGCCGGTCTGCCCGTGCGGCTTTGCGGCAAGGGAGAGCGGTGGCTCCGCGACGTGGGTCGGCATGCTGAACTGCCTTTGAAACTCGTTAAAGACCACGCGTGCCCCCCGGCTTTCGAGAAAGGCGTAGAGCCCCTCACAGATCGGCGGAATACCAATGTATCCGAGACGGTGGCGTTCGGCAAGCGGCGGGCGGCGACGCGCCTCGGCCAGGAACGCCTCGGCCCCCTCGGCGTATGCGTCCGGGTCGCCGTTGAAATCGCTCGCGCCGACGAGCCATCGGTGGTTCTCTTCACCGGTCACTCGGTTTTCCTGCCACGTCAGTCGATCGATCTCTGCGAGCGCCTGCCGCACCGCTCCCAGCCGCTCGCGCCGGCGCTCCGCGGCCCGGCGCGTCGTGCCGAGGCGCTCGGCCAGGGCGTCGATCGCCGCCGACAACGCCGCCGCATCCTTCGGATAAGGATAATTGAACTCGACGACCTCTACGCCTTCCGACGCCAGGATTTCCATCAGAGCGTGTGTGTTCGAGCAATCGCCCTGCGCGACGCCGATTACGCGGCGCACGCCCAGGCGCCGAACGGTTGAATAGATGCCCTTAATCCACGCGCACGAGTTCGCGGGGAACCCGTTCCGCTCCGCCTCGGCCACCAGCGCGGTCGGATCGTCGGACGTGATGAAGACGTTGTTCAGGTCGAGCGGCACAGCGGCCGCCGCCAGCACCACTTCCACCGGGACCGTAGCGGTCAGGCCGATCGTGCGTGAATCAATTCGCCGCATACGCTTCCTTGATCTCCGCCCGGTCTTGCAACCGGAACGCCACAGTCAAAAGTCTAGCGGCGGCCCCGCCAGGTTGCAACCGGCGGCGGCTCGTGGCGCAGCGCGGCAAGCGCCAGGCCGCCGGTCGGTGGGATAAGACGCTTGAATCGCCGACCGGCCCGGCTATAATTTGCACGGCATGGGGCCGTAGCTCAGTTGGGAGAGCGGCTGGTTCGCAATCAGCAGGTCAGGGGTTCGAGTCCCCTCGGCTCCACCATCCTGCGTCGCTCGCCTTCGGCGAGCTATGCAGGACTTGTCCTGCATAGCACCGCGACGTAGGATGCCCTGCGTAGCCTTGGCGAAGCAGGGCCTCAAGACTGGTTGAGGCAACAATGCGGTACGTTTACCTGCTGGAAAGCCTTTCCCATCCTGGCAAGCGGTACGTGGGCCTAACGCAGGACTTCCGAAAACGCTTCGCAGCTCACAACGCCGGCCAATCGCCTCACACCTGCAAGCACCGCCCCTGGCGCGCCGCCGTGGTCATTCGCTTCGAAGACGATGGCAAGGCGGAGGCGTTCGAGCGCTACCTGAAAGACGGCTCGGGCCATGCCTTTGCCCGGCGGCACTTCTGGTAGTCGCAGAAATCGCCCCTGGCGGGCCGGGCCCTTGCCCCCGGCACGTACGCGGCGAACTTCGCCTTGGCAAGCCAGTTTTCTTCACTCGCCTCCGGCGCACTTCGGCCTTCGCCGTTCCTTGTTCGGCGTTCGATATTCTCCTAGCCGTCAGTCCAGCGGATTGATGACCAGGCCCGACAGGACCTTCGGGTAAAAGTAGGTGGACCTGGGCGGCATCTGGACGCTGCCGGCCAGCTGCGCCCAGCAAGACCGCTCGGCGTTTGAATTCCTCGTCGGGATCATCACAGCACATTTCCAAAACCAGCCCCAACCGTCACTGCCGACCGAAAATCTGTGAACGCTTGCCAAAGAATCAAAGATTGGTTTTATCTTCTTATTTTTGTCCATAGTAGGCATTGGGGCCATGTTTGCGGAGGAAATGTTTGTCCAGAAGTTCGCTCTGGATGGCTTCAACCTCCGGGCGTATGCTTAGAGTTCGGTGAGCGAGTTTAGCGACCTCTTCAAGTATTACAGCGCTTTCGACGGCCTTTTCCGGCGTCTTTCCCCAGGCAAATGGCCCGTGTTCTGCAACTAAAACGGCAGGAAAATGAAGTGGATTCAACCCTGCGAATCGTTCCACAATGACCTTACCCGTATTGACCTCATAGTCGCCCTGTATTTCCTTCGGCGTAAGCGGCCGTGTGCAGGGAACCGGGCCGTAAAAATAGTCCGCATGTGTGGTGCCGAGAGCCGGTATCTCACATTGAGCCTGAGCCCAGGCCGTTGCATATAGACTATGCGTATGGACAACGCCTCCGATTTCCTCAAACGCGCGATAAAGTTCCAGGTGTGTAGGCACGTCGCTACTAGGCTTCAAATCACCTTCTACGACTTTGCCTGTTTCCAGCGAAACTACGACCATGTGTTTCGGTTTCATGTTGTCATAAGACACCCCTGACGGCTTGATGACGACCAAGCCCCTTTCGCGATCGATACCACTGACATTGCCCCAGGTCTGCGTCACCAGCCCCTCGGCTACGAGCCTCAGATTTGCCAGCCAAACTCGTTTTTTGGGTTCTTTCGGCATCAATCTCGCGCCCCGTTACGCATCTCGATGAGCTCCTTCATTACGTGGTGTAGATTGCCCTTGAATTGCCGCGTGCCGAAGGCGTCGTGCAGTTCCTTGTAAAGTGCGTAAAGTTCCTCATAGACGGCGTGGGCCTTGGGATTCGGTTTATAGATTTTGGGCTTCAGGCCGGTCATGGCCTTCTGCGCGGCGGCGAAGCCTGAATATCCGCCGTTCTTTGCGCCGGCCACCACAGCACCTGCAATAGCCGCACCCAAAGCGCAGGTCTGAGCTGAGCGGGATATTTTCATAGGGCGCCCAGTTACGTCGGCGTAAATCTGCATGACAAGCGGGTTCTTCTCGGCAATGCCGCCGCAGTTGACGACCTGACGCACCTTGACGCCGTATTCCTCAAAGCGATTAATAATCGTAAGTGCGCCGAAGGCGGTCGCTTCGATAAGTGCTCGGTATATTTCCGCCGGTGTTGTATAAAGTGTCTGGCCGATGAGCAAGCCTGCAAGCCGCTGATCGACAAGAATGGTCCTGTTGCCGTTGTTCCAATCCAGGGCAAGCAGGCCGGACTCGCCGGCTTTGAGTTTGGCAGCTGCTTTGGTCAGTTCACGGTGAGAGCCATTTTTCTTGCCGCCCGGCTGGATATAATTGACGAACCAGTTGAATATGTCGCCCACAGCCGATTGACCCGCCTCTAGGCCGAAATAGCCCGGCAGTATGCTTTCAGGGACAATACCGCACAGGCCGGGAATATCCGCCAGCGGCTTGCCCATGGGAACTACCATCATGTCGCATGCGCTTGTGCCGATAATCTTCACAAGCGTGCCCGGCGATATACCCGCACCAACGCCGCCAAGGTGAGCATCGAAAGCACCTGCCGCTACGGGAATGCCGACAGGCAGGCCGGTCTTCTTGGCCCACTCATCAGTCAGGCCGCCAACGGCTTTGTTTATGGCGTAAGCCCTGTCTTGAAGCCGATCGCGAAGGTTGGCGAGCTTGGGATCGAGCTTGCGTAGGAACTTTCTATCCGGATAGCCGCCCCACGTGTCGTTATACATTGCCTTATGGCCGGCAGCGCATATACAGGCCGTCAGTTTGTCCGGAGATTCGGTTCCGGTTAGCATAGCCGGTATCCAGTCGGCTATTTCAACCCAAGTATATGCAGCGTCGAACACCTTCGGGCTTGTGCGCAGACAGTGCAGTATCTTGCTGAAAAACCACTCGCTGGAGTATGTCCCGCCGCATTTTGTCAGATACTCCGGCCGCATTTTTCCGGCCAGCGCGGTTATCTCCTCAGCCTCTGCCACAGAGGTGTGGTCCTTCCACAGCCAGGCCATGGCGGCTGGGTTGCTGGCGAAACGTTTTTGGAAAGCCAGCGGTCGGCCCGTTTCATCGACGGGAAGCGGCGTGCTGCCAGTCGTATCCACACCCATACCGATGACCTGCTCGGGCTTGAAGCCCTTTACCTTTGTCTTAGCGGCTGTGAGTGCTTTGGTGATTGTTACTTCAGCGCCTTTGACATAATCAGCCGGACGCTGACGGGCCAGATTCGGATCGCAAGAAAGTATCACGCCGTGATGGCCGTGGGCGTAATTCCACACCGCCTCGCCGACCTCCCGCCCGTTAGCTATATTGGCGACAATTACCCGAACCGAATTCGTGCCATAATCAAGGCCGATTGAGTATTTAGCCATTGGCGGTTTCTTTATGAAAGCCGTTGATAGGGATTTTCACCTTGGTAGATCATGCCGTCCGGCAGCGGGACGTTGATGTCTTCCAGTCCAAGCATCTGCACGGCGTCATAAAGCACCTTGCCGCACTGCCGGAAAGCGACGGCTCCGTGATGCGGGAAGTGCTTGCCGATCAGCACATGGCGGTAGAACCTCGCAAAGTTCGGGATAGCGAAAATACCAATGCACCCGAAACTCTGCGGGTTTATGTCGAGGATATTGCCGTCGGCGATATAGCTGACCAATGAACCGTCTGCGCCGCCCTGGACGCGGAAGAGCGTAATCGGGCCGGGCCTGAGTTGTCCTTCAAGCGTGCCGCGTGTAATGTCCGGCTCGACGGAAGGATCTTCCATAAGGCGGTTCATAATGAGTTGATATTTCATCGAGCAGTTTTTCATGTGGCAGCGTGGCGTGTTGCCGCAATGGAAGCCCATGAACAAATCGTCGGCTTTTGCGCCCTTAAGATTAATCTTTTTGGTTATCATGTCCGGCGGGATGGTGTTGTTTATATCCAGCAGCGTTGGCGGTGTTTCACCGGCCAGATAGCAAAGGTATTCGCTGAAGGCTCCGTAGATATCCACCTCACAGGCGACCGGCACGCCGCGAGTCGAAAGCCTGCTGTTGACGTAGCATGGCACAAAGCCGAACGCCTTTGCAAACGCCGGCCAGCATTTGTTGGCGAATATTCCAAACCGACGCGGGCCGAGATTGTCTTCGGCACAGCGTTTGAGCGCGATTTCAAAACGAGCCAGCTTAGGCAGCAGGTGAGGATATGTATTACCTTCACCGAGTTCTTTTATCATCTCGCGGACGATTCGCTTGACGGCAGGGTCTTTCTCATCAACAGCCTGATAAAGCTGAAGCATGTCCAGCTCGGAGTTCTCCATTACCTCAACACCCAGGTCATAGAGCTGGGCGATGGGGGCATTGCAGGCATAAAAATCCTGAGGGCGCGGACCGAACGAGAATATTTTTAACCCAGCTACGCCAAGCATGATGCGAGCAATCTTCTGGAAATACTCGATCTTATCGGCCAGTTGCTCAGGCAGACCGACCGGGATTTGTGGGATATAAACATTTAGCTGGCGGAGGTTGAAGTTATACGAGGCATTCAGCATGCCGCAGAAGGCATCGCCCCGGCCGTTGATGAGGTCTGTTATGCTTTCCTCCGCTGCAGCACAGGCCATCACCGGCCCCGGGAACTGCTCGGCGAAAATAGATAACGGACCTTCCGGGCCAAAGTTGCCAAGATAAATAACGGCTGCGTTGGCACCGGCGTCGGTGGCTTCGGCTACTGCCGCAAATGCGTCTGTTTCGTTTTCGATAATGGTCTTACAAGTGGTTATCTTAAGTCCCTGCTCTCGACAGGCTTTGCTGAGAGCCTTAAGACGATTGCGGGTAAGTTCAATGGGGAAACAGTCTCGGCTGACGCCGACAACGGCGAGTTTTACCTGAGGTGCGTTTGCCATGCGTGTCATAAGAAGTTCTCCAGAAAGTGGTTCGGATTGCCCAGCATCTAAGAGTCTTTAAAAGGTTTCCTTGCCGCCGCAACCGCGATTCTCGCCGCGAAACCGGAATTTTCGTGCGGCAAGTCCTGGTTTCATTCTAGGGGCGCTAAAAGCGATTGTCAACCGATCCCCAAAGTCTGGACAGAAATCGGGTTCGATCTGGGCTGGGCTTTCGGGGTCGGCAAAGTCGCGGCGGACGCATGCCCAGAGGGCCTTGCCAGGGCTCGCGTCGGGCTGGTCCAGGACCGAGAAAAAGGCTCGGGTCTGCAGCCGCATCTCCTATCTGTCTGCGGTTGCAAGAAAGGTCCCTGCATCCCAGCGCAGCAATCGACCGCATGAGGGACGTGGCGCCGGGCGGACTCAGGAAACTTTTCAGTGCCGATGCTCTGAAATAGGCCGGCCGTCGGCGGTCACCGCCAGGAGCGGGAAGATGATGTCGCTGATGCAACAGGGAATCATAACCGCCAGAACGACGAAAATGAAAACCAGCCCGGCCTGGTGGACCCAATCCGTGAGACCGAAACTCACGAGGTAAAGAAGCGACGCCGTGCTCGAAACCAGGACGTGCGCGGCATGCGAGAAGAAGGTGGCCCGGACGATGTGGTCGGCCGCCAGGAATCCCGTGGCAATCCCGACCAGGGTGAACGGAAGGACCAGTTGCGGGTGCTCGATGACACAGATGTGTATCTCCATCTTCGCCCCCAAAAGGAGGCCGCTCACATAGGGCATCAGAATGTCGCTGATCCCGCAGACGACGACGGCGCCCAGAAAGCCGACGATGCACGCCTTGACCAGCCGCCGCTCGTACCGCCAGAACATGGCCGTCGTCGCCGTGGCCGAGAACAGCATGTGCACCGGGTGGAAGATGTGAAACAGTTCCCGAAACGCGCCGGAAAGGCCCGCCTCGCGTCCCCCGTAGAACGGTTCCCCGACGAACGCCAGGACGGCCACCAGGATCATCCCGCCGACCGCGGAGAAGATCGAGAACGGGAGGTGAGAGAAGAGTTCCTCACGCAGATGCTTGAGTCCCCTTCGCATCGCGTTTCTCCTTCTCCGCTTGGGCGCTGCGGCCGCGCTCGTGACAAGAAGATAACCTTACCACCGCCGGCAGGTCAAGAGCCCTCGTGCCGCCGGGCCCCGGCCATACGCAGCGCTGCGTTTTTGGCGTTGGACCTGCGCCTCGCAAGAACCTATAATTGCTGAGCCGACCGGGCGTCTCCCGGACGGAAACATAGCGGTAGTCGGAGACGAAAAATGACATCGCTGGAGCGGTCGCCAGAGGCCGAACTTGCCGAGAGAATCGCGCGGCTGAAGCGCGACCGCTGCGCCGTCATCCTGGCCCACAATTACCAGATCCCCGAGGTCCAGGACGTCGCCGACATTGTGGGCGACAGCCTTGCGATGGCCCGCGAGGCGACGAAGGTCGAAGCGGACGTGATTGTGCTTTGTGGCGTGCGGTTCATGGCCGAGACGGCCAAGATCGCCAATCCAGGCCGGACGGTCCTGATGCCGGACGAGAACGCCGGTTGTCCGATGGCCGACATGATCGCTCCCCGGGAACTCGCCGAGGCCAAACGCCGCCGCCCCGACGCCGCCGTCGTCTGCTACGTCAACTCCTCGGCCGCCGTCAAGGCGATGAGCGACGTCTGCTGCACCAGCGCCAACGCCGTCCGCGTCGTGGAATCGATCCCGGCGGATCGGCCAATCCTGTTCGTCCCCGACGAGAGTCTGGGCGACTACGTGGCGCGCCAAACGGGGCGCGACAACATCACCCTCTGGCCGGGCTTTTGCCCGACGCATCACCGCATCCTGGCCGAGCACGTCGCGGCGCGCAAGAAAGAATTCCCCGAGGCCGAGGTGTGCGTCCACCCGGAATGCACGCGCGACGTGGTGGACCTGGCGGATCTCGTGGGCTCGACGAGCCAGATCATCAAGCACGTTGCCGACTCGCCCGCAAAAGCGTTCATCATTTGCACCGAACTGGGCGTCTGCCACACGATGCGCAAGGCCAACCCCGACAAGAAAATCATCGAGATTTCGAGCCTTGCCGACTGCCCCAACATGAAATTGAACACACTGGAGAAGGTGGCGTGGTCCCTGGAGGACATGCAATACGAGGTTACCGTCCCGGACGATGTGGCCACGCAAGCGCGCCGGGCCATCGAGCGGATGCTCGCCGTCTCCTGAGCCATCCGGGGATGCGAACACCAGGAAGCCGTCTTCGAGCAAAGTTATGAGCGAGCAGAACGCCCAGAGCGAAGCGGCCGGCCCGCCCGTTGGGAGCGGCGGACCCGGCCCCAGCGCGCGCGCCGCCGGCCGCCAATTCCGCCTCGTGGACTTGGTCGATCCGGAAATCCTTCAGTCGCTTCAGGACGGGTTTGCGGAACTGACGCGGACGGCCGCCAGCATCCGCGACGACCAGGGCCGCCTGGTGACCCGCCCCAGCCGCTCGAACCGTTTTTGCGAACTTCTGGGCGGCCCGCTGCACCAGAGCGAGGCGTGCGACCTGTCGAACTACGCCGCCGCGACCGCCGCCGCAAAGGGCGCCGACGTCCCCATCAAGTACGTCTGCCACGCCGGCCTCATCCAGTTCGCCGCCACGATTCGGCTCGACGGCCAACTCCTGGGCACAATCGTGCTGGGTGACCTGCCCGAAAAGCCCCTGACGCGCAGCCAGGTGGCCGACCTGGCCCACGAACATGGGGTGGATGAGAAGGCGCTTTGGGAAGCGGCCCGGGAACTGCAACCCTGCTGCGACGAAGACATGCGCGCCGACATCTCGTTTCTGCAACTCCTGGCCAACACGCTGACGCGACTTTGCTACCAGCAGGCCGTCCTCAAGGAGCGCGTCGAGGAACTGACGCTGCTGTCGGAAACCAGCCGCCTTCTCTCCTCGACGCTCGATCCCGACCGCGTCCTGGACAACATCGTCCGGACCATGGCCGAGGTGATGGACGTCAAGGCGTGCAGCCTGCGCCTGCTGAACGAGGAGGGCGACGAACTGGTCATCAAGGCGACCCACGGGCTGTCGCCCGATTATCTGAAGAAAGGCCCCGTCCTGGTGGCCGAAAATCCGAACGACCAGAACGCCCTCGCGGGCCGGGTCATTACCATCCCCGACATGCGAACGGACCCGCGCGTCCGCTACCCCCAAGAAGCACGCCGCGAGGGCCTCGTCTCGAGCCTCGCCGTCGGGCTGATTGCCAAGGGAAAACCGCTCGGGACGCTCCACATCTACACCGGCGAGCCGCACACCTTCACGCCGGACGAAATTCGCATGTTCCGAAGCGTCGCCGACCAGGCGGCCCTGACCGTCTGGAACTCTCAACTGGTCGAGGAAATCGCGCGGGCGCGCGGCCAGCAGATGGAACTGGCCCTGGCATCCCGGGTGCAGCGCCGGCTGCTGCCGGCCGGTCCGCCGACGATTCCGGGCTACGACTGCTTTGCCGTCACCTACCCCTCGCAACAAGTGGGCGGCGACCTGCACGACTGGGTCAAACTGCCCGAGGGGAATTGGGGCCTGGCGGTCGGCGACGTCGTCGGGAAAGGGGTGCCCGCGGCGATTCTCATGGCCGGCGTCCTGGCGGCCCTCCGCGCCCAAGCCGAGCACATTTACGCACTCGACCACATCATGGGCCGCGTCAACCGCAGCCTGGCCGAGACGACCGAGATCACCGAGTTTGCGACCCTCTTTTACGGGGTGCTGGACTCCGATGCGCGGCGGCTGACGTACTCAACCGCCGGCCACGAGCCGGCCATCCTCCTGCGCGATGGCCGGGTCCGGCGGCTTTCGGTCGGCGGGCCTCTGCTGGGCGTCGATTCGGAGGCCGACTTCAAGTACGATGTTGTGGACTTGGCGCCCGGTGACGCGCTTGTTGTCTTTTCCGACGGCGCCTGTGACGCGATGAACTACGAAAGCGAACGGTTCGGCCGGGAGCGGTTCCTCGAGTCCGTCCGGCGAAACGCCGACTACGGCGCCGAGCGAATGCTCCGAGAGATTCTGTGGGACATCCGAAGGTTCGCCGGCCTGGCGCCGCGCCTGGACGACATCACGCTGCTGGTCGTCAAGGTCCTCTAGAAAACCTGCCGCGATTCTCACTGCCTACGGCTGCTCTTCCTCGGCGACCGACCGGCCGTCGGTTTGGAAACGGATCAGTTCCCAGGGAGGAATGATTCCGGCGGCTTCCTCGGATTGGAGCCACTTTTGCCAGGCGCTCTGGTCGTAGCCGAAGTTCTTCTCCGTCAGACGCTTCAGCGCCGCCAGGATCTGTGGGTGCTTCACCTGGACTCGCTCGTACCGGGGCCCGAAGTGGCGCTCCGTCATGGCGAGGGTGGTGGCGAAATCGACGATCTCGACGACAGGCAGATCCACGGTAATGGTCGCGAGGCCCCCGCCGGCGGCGGCTGCTGTAATCTGGCGTTTCCGGAACGTCGGGGTCCCGACCCACTGGCCGCGAATGTCTAACATCATGTTGTATTCCACCACCTCGCCGCCGACCAGCCGCATCTCTTCCGTCACGAGGCGCTCGACAAGGAGCCACACGGCCCGCTTTTCTCCCAGACGCGCCAGCGCCTCGGCCGCGTGGTTCCGCAGGGCCGACACCTCGTCCAGCGCCAGATGGGCCAACAGGCGATCCGTCGCCACCTTGCCCTCGTAGGATGGGGACGCCTGGATGGCCTCGACCGCACGGCGGCGATGGCCGGCGCTGGTGTCACCGACGGCAATCTCCTGGAGGTACGCCGTCGCGGCTGCCGACCCGCGCTGGGCGTGTTTCTCGATCGCCTCAATCAACAGGCCCCGATAGCGCCGGTTCGTCCCGTACAAGACGTCGACGAGCGGCCCGACCGCGGCCTCGTCTTCAATTGCGAGGACCTTCTCGCGCCCTTTGCGAAAATCCTTCTCGTCACCCGTCCGCAAGTGGCGGATCTCGATTAGGCGAACATGCTTCAGATACTTGTGATAGGCGGCTTCGCGTTCGGCGTCGGCCGGTGCCCGAGTGGTTTCGGCGGGCGCCTCCTCCGCCCGGACGGGAATCGTCGCCAGCATCACAAGCGCCAGCGCCCACATCAGCCGCCTCAGACCGCCCACGGCGCACCTCCTATCCCTCCGCTTATTATACGAGACGGCGGGGAAAACACCGGCGCATTTATCCGGGTGGCTCACGTCGGGGCGGCCGCTTTCCGCTCGGCCTCGGCTGCGCCTACCTCGAGCGCCTGGCGGTTGAGGGCCAGGATCTCGCGCTTGCCCGCTTCGGTCCCGAGTTTCTTCTCCAGCAGCCGCACCATCGCCTTGTGCGACGCCAGGTGCTTCAAAGCGTTCAGCGCGCCCAGCATAATCATGTTGGCCACGCGGACGTTGCCCATCTCGTTGGCCAGACCCGACGCGTCGATTGCCACGAGCCGCGCCGACCCGTGCGCGCCGGCCGGCTCGACCATCCCGGCGTTCGACAAGACCAGGCCGTCCGGCCGTACGACCGGGGCGAAACGGTCGTACGACATCTGGTTCATGAGGACCAGACAGGTCGCTTCCTCGACGATGGGGCTCGCGATGGCCGAATCGCTGGCGCAGACGTGGCAGTAGGCCGTCCCGCCCCGCACCTCGGTCCCGTAGGACGGGAAGAACGTCACCTCGTGCTTGTGCATCAGGAGTTCGGCCACGAACTTGCCGAGCGTCATCAGACCCTGGCCGCCGAATCCCGAAAAGATCATCCGCTCGTCCATCTCTTCTCCGCTCCCAACCGGCGCCACCCCGCCGCGACCGCATCCCGGCGCAGCCGCCTGCATACGATAAAGGTATCTTGGGGCGGACAGGTGGGCAAGGGCAATTCGGGAAAGTGACCGGAACTGCCACGCCGACTGTTGTGGACGGGGATGAAAATCGTCGATTGGAAATTGGCGGGCAAGCGAGCTGCGGCTGCGGTATAATGGCGGGCAACAGCAGGCGGTTGTCACCGCCGACGGCGAAAGGAATCTAAATGCCTACGTGGCTCGACGGGCTCTTGAAGTTTCTGCTGATCTTCAGCATTGTCGTGTTCGGCCACTTCATCTTTGTGGCCGTTTCGCGCCTCCGGTCAAAGCGCAAGATTCGGTCCGAGAAGCCATCGGAATAATGTAACGGCTCCGGCAAAAACTATCTCAAAAGGATGCCACGGGTCCCGGCGCGCCGGGACCCGCCAGTGCACGAGCAGACACGCTGCCCGTGGCACACGAAACGGGTGATTTGGGATAGTTTCTTAGACGAGGGCATTCGCTTCGGTCGCGCGTCAGCGCGTGTCGGCGAAACCGCTCGTCGTCGCTAGCGCAAGCGCGAGGGCCTCGGCGAGGTCCGAATCGAACGTGATCAGCACCGGCACCTCGTCCAGGATGTACTTGGCCTCCATGGTATAGTTGTAGATGATCTGCTGGAAGAGCGTGGCGTTGGGAATCAGCACGCCGCGGCCGGACTTCTCCTCCCCGCCGATCGTGCCGCCGACCTGATTAAGAACGATGTGCGTCAGGTTGATGTCGATGACGTCACCGATGACGCCCGCGATGATCACGCGGTCGCCAATGCTAAACGGCCGCTTCAGGATGATCATCAGCCACGCGGCGATTCCCGTCACGGGTGCCTGCAGCGACCAGCCGAGAATCATCCCCAGGAACGCCGCAGAGATGCCCAGGCCCACCAGGGAACCCGAGAAGCTCATGATCAGGAAGATCAGCGCCACGCCCATCCATGCATAACGCCACAGAAGCAGGAACTGCTTGGCGTTCTCCGGCCTGTGGGCCTTCGCCTTCATGTACCGGCGGAGCAGCGTCGTGCTGAGCTTGTATGCCACGAAGAGAACGACCAGCGTGACCAGTGCGTAGAACACTCCTTTGTGGATCTCGAAAAACTCTGCGATGGACTGCCACATGGCATCCTTCCTTTCTACTGCCCAACAAGGCCCGCTGCCGCCGATGCGCAAGGCCCCGCGAAAATCTCCGGGCGTATACGGGCAACGAGCAAGGCGACGGCAAACTGCCGGAGACGCTTAACTCACTGCTGCATAGCCGGGAAACGGCTGCACACAAGATGCTGGTCTTCCGGCTCTTCTTCTATCACATCCAGAATGTCAGATACTTTCGCTTTGGCAAGACAGATTGAGGAATCCGCGGCCCCATAGTAGACCCAGAGCTCGCCAGCCCGTACGAAGCCGCCGCAGGCAAACACGACATTCGGGGCGTCGCCAAATCGCTCATACCGCTCTTGCGGGCCCAAAAGCCACCGGCGTGCCCGTCCGATCAAGCGATGCGGCTTCTCGATGTCTACGAGCGCTGCACCCAGCCTGTATATCGGATTGCCGGCTAGCTCCTTTACGCCGTGGTAGATCAACAGCCAACCTTCTTCGGTCTCGACCGGAGGTAGACCCGCACCTACCCTCACGCCGTCCCACCACGGATCCCCCCGGACTGGAAGGACTACTTGGTGGCGGCCCCAGTGGACCATATCCCGTGAATACGCCAACCAAACACTGCCACCGTGTCGGCATGGCCGATGGAGAATCGCATAGGCCCCGTCAAACCGCCGAGGAAACAGAACACCGTTTTTGTCCTCCGGTGGGAAGACAAGACCGACCCTTTCTACAGTGCCAAAATCGGCGGTTTTCGCTAGGGCTATACCAGGACCATCGGGACCGTAGGCCGTGTATGTCAGGATCCAGGTGTCGAGCTCTTCCATCCAAGTGATCCGGCAATCCTCGACGCCGTTCGCTTCGTGCGGGATTCCTTGCTTGGCATGAAGCAGTGCGCGATCTTCGACTTGCCATCCCGTTACGCCGTCCGGGCTGCGTGCAACGATCAGGTGAGACCGGCCGGAGCAGCTTTCCACTCGCATCAGCAACAGGACTTCGTCACCGAGATCGGCTGCTCCCGCGTTGAAGACCGTATTTGCCTGGTAGGGCAGCTCCTTCGCTGTGATCAACGGATTACGCTCACTGCGCACAAAGATCTCTTCCATAAGGTTTGACTCCTATCGCTCAGCCATCAGTTCACTAACCTGTCTCAGTTAGTTTCGGTCTGCCCCGTGCCTTTGGCAACAAACTTCCGAGGCAGCATGCTGGTAGTGCGCTCCGCCCATAGCGCCTTCCCATAAGTCTCGAACCAAGCTACCAGCCAACACCTGCCTTCTGGCGCGTGCTCGACTACCAAGTTGACGGGTCACGGAGGCACTCCCGCAGTTGCGTGGCGGCAGCCCCGGCAGCTCGGCCTTCACGACAACGGCATTCTCCTGCTCCGCAACCTCCACCGCAGGCAACCAATCCCCGCGCGGAGCTGTCAAGGCAGGCCAGTCGCCCCAATCACCAAAGAAGCGTCTGAACAGATCGTCCATCATCATCCCGGAGGCGCGCCAACGGGGTGCCCTGCCCCTTCTGCGTCGCATCAGACCAATGTGACCTTTCTCCTTTATGCGCGTCAGTGCGCACGTGCCAACATGCCTGCCATGCCCCCTCTCGGGCAGGCGCCCCATGTTCCGGACAAACTGGTCAGACGGGACCTACTTTAGCGGAGACTTGATGATATCCTTGGCGCCGTCGACCGACTTGACCAGCACGTCGCGGACGGCTTGGGCGGTCTCCTCGCCGATCTCCTCGGCTGCGTCGATGGCGCCCGTCACAGCACCCTTGAGGGCTTTTCCGGTGTCCCCGCCGACTTCCTCCACGGCCTTGACCGTTCCCTTGATCGCGGCGACAGCCACCTGACCGACATCCCCGCCGACGTCCGCGGCCGCCTTGATCGCGCCACGGACCGCAGCCTTGGCCACGGTGCCGACATCCTCGCCGGTGTCGGAGGCCGCGTGGATCGCCCCGCGGACCACCTTCCTGGTGTTCTCGATAACGGCGCCCGTAACATCGGCCACACCTTCGACGGCGGTCTTTAGCACGTCGGCGCTGGCTTCGATCACTGCTTCGGCCGTGTCGCCAACGGCCTTGATGGCCCCAATGACAGCCATCTTTGCGGTCCTGCCTACGGTTGAAAGCGCAGAGTCACCCATAGTCCGTCTCCCTTAGACAGCGTCGCCGAGCTCGCGGCCGTTCCGGATGGGTCGGCGGCTAACACTGCCTTCTCAAGTAGTATCTAGCACCGGCCGGCCGAGCTGCCCGACCCATCCGACAGCGTCTAAGCGTAACGTGAAATCGCTACGAGAATATAGGCAACGGCGTTCTCCGCGTCAAGGGCCGACCGGTCCATTTCCGGGGCGTCATCAACGCCAGGCACCGAGAGGGCACATCTCCCGAACGGGGCTCGCCCTTGGGCGGGCGTCCATCCCCGAGCCTCAGGGAGACAGCAGGGCGCACCCGGCGGCTATTCCCTCACGCCCTTCGGCGAGAGGTCAACATCGGTCCAGCCGGTAAACCGGTTCTCACGGTTCCACTGGCTCTCACCGTGTCGCAGCAGGACCAGTCGCATCATGGGCGTACGTCCATTCGATCCATCCTGGTCGGAGGCGGCCAGGTTTGGTCCATGATCCACTCGGCCACGTAGGCGGCGATGAAAGGTCGGCTGGTGGCCACAACGTGCGGGTCCGACCCGTGGTAGACCATGTCTCGCGTCATCAGGCCCTGGCCGCCGAATCCCGAAAAGATCATCCGCTCGTCCATCTCTTCTCCGCTCCCAACCGGCGCCATCCCGCCGCGACCGCGCCCCGGCGCAGCCGCCTGCATACGATAAAGGTATCTCGGAGCGGACAGGCGGGCAAGGGCAATTCGGGAAGGTGACCGGAAGCGGCGCGCCCAATCTCCACCGGCGTCGGGTCTCAGCGCGTGTCGGCGAAACCGCTCGTCGTCGCTAGCGCAAGCGCGAGGGCCTCGGCGATTACGGGACGCACCAAGTACACGTGGGCGCCGGCCAATCGGGCGCGGACCTCCAGGTGCCTGTCGCCTGTCGGCCCCGTCGCCACGATGCGCTCCAGCGTCG
>Ga0307378_10002155_pt1 | contig 30805 bp, 28 predicted proteins | sample UN1MG_FD_202238 | JGI IMG/M metagenome (GOLD analysis project Ga0307378, IMG submission 202238) | Soil microbial communities from Risofladan, Vaasa, Finland - UN-1 | ecosystem: Environmental > Terrestrial > Soil > Coastal area > Acid sulfate soil | place: Finland: Risofladan, Vaasa | collected... | reverse complement strand
TTTCTTTTTCAATCTTATCTTCTGGAATCCAGGATTATTCTCTCCCTGAGGCCAGGAAGGTCTTAAAGGCTATTGAAAAAATGGAGAACGAACAATCCAGGGGAGATAAAGACTCTCTTAAAAAAATTGTCATAACTGAAAAAGAGCTAAATTCCTACATTGCCTACCGGATAGAAACAGAAAATGAAGAAATAATGAAAGAGCTCCGGCTTAAATTATTCAAAAGAAACAAGATTGAAGGCAAGGTTCTAATAGACCTAAAAGGACAGAAAATTCCAGAATTCATTCGCCCGCAGATGACTCTGTTTTTCGGAGGAAAACTTGAAGTGAAAAAGGGGAAAGCCAGGCTTAATATAAAAGACCTTTTTCTCGAAGACCAACGCTTGAAGCCGACGATTCTAGATGTAATCTTGAACATTGCCTCCAAAATAAAAGATATGGAAGTCTCAAGCATGAATGATTGGTATGATCTTCCTTATGGGATAAAAGATATCAAGACTAATCGCCACAAAGCTACTTTTTATTATTGATGGAGAACTGAATTCCCAAAGCCCCAAGAGCAAAGGGAATTGCGGAAATCAGCAAAATGTAATCAGTAAAGGAGTTGGATTTGTTTCCCAAACCGGACTATTAAACGGAAAAAAGAACTGTGATAAGGGTAATAACCGGAATTTATAAGGGGAAGCGGCTTAAAAGGGTGCCGAGCGCGCTTGTCCGCCCTATGCCTGATAAGCTCAAGGAAGCGCTGTTCAGCATCATTCAAGAAGATGTGAGAGGCAGTGTTTTTCTTGATGGGTTTGCAGGTACTGGCTCTGTTGGAATAGAAGCATTAAGTCGGGGGGCTGAAAATGCGGTTTTTATCGATGATTACTATCCAGCTATGAAAGTGATAAAAGGCAATTTAGCGAAATGTGAAGCTGAGGCGAGAGCCTGGGTCATTCGAAAAGATTTTAATCGCGCTGTTATTCAATTGGCTAATGAGGAAAAGACATTTGACGTCATTTTTCTTGATCCTCCCTATAAGTATTTGGATGAAAGAAATCCCCTTAAAGTAATAAAGAAAAGGGATATCCTCAAGCCCGGAGGAAAGATCATCCTTCGTCATCATTTCAAGACAAAGTTTGAGGCAAAATATTTCAAGCTCAAAAGGCGAGTTAGAATTGGTGATGATACGATTTGCATTTACGGATAATTCACGGACTGTTTGGGGAAAAATTCCTACAAATTTTTCTTATTAGATTGCCACGCTCTCTCCGGTCGCTCGCAATGACATGTAATCAAGTAACATTGGGACAAACTTTTTTAATTATCGTAGATTTTATTGATTTGATTGGAAAAAAGGGCTAAAATTTCAGACTTAAATTTCGAGCGACTTATCAAAGATGAAAAAACCGCGGCCTAAAAAATCTCCTTTCTGGCGTGAGAGTCCTCTATTCGAAGAGGAAGAGATTTTCTCTACTATAGAGGGAAAGAGGGGAACTTCATTATTTTTGGGTAGATATACGTTGAATGAGGTAATAGCGGTCCTGAATAAGAAAAGCTTTTTCAAAGAAGCTCAAAAAAGAAAATTGTGGCCGTTGGATTTTGATCTTGATTCGTCAGAATTTCCTCTCCAGAGGCTTCAAATTTTTTATCAAGAAAAGAAGCCTGAAAAAATGATTGTTGATTTGAAGATAAAAGAAGGGGTATTTTATCCCAAGAAAAAAATTGCTATATATTTTCCCCTCTCTGAATATAAGTTTTTAATACTGGATTGGCTCACACTTCAGAATCCTCTTCTGAGTTTTTCTCTGGAAAAATCGCCCCTTCCTGGCCAAACGCACCCGGGACTTAGTCTAGGCAAAAAGGTATTTGATATTTTTGTTTACCTGGCTCGACTCTCGAGGAAAGATGGACTTCTTGCTTTTCCTAATTATTTCCATAATGCTCTGCTTTTTTCCCGCTATTTCCATTTCCTCAACCCTGAAAAATTGGGAGAGGTTCTGACTATTAGAGCAACTTTTTCTGACGTTTCGTTTAAGAAGTTAGCCTGGATTGTCTATCTCGGTTGCATGAGGGATAAAAACGGAAGAAAATATGAGTGGAAAGCAGAAGAACAGATTTTCCCCTTAAACAAGGCTTTGAATAATTATTTTGACTCGAAAGCGTATGAAGAAAAGGTTAAAGAAAGCCAGGAAATGATAAGTTTTGAGATTGATTGGGAGTGCTATAAGAAAAAACTTAACGAGAAGGGCTGGAAATACAAGGACCTATAATATTCTTTACTCTTTCTTCTTTACTCTGCTATAATTACCCTGTAAACAAAGAGAGAATAAAAAATGGGGACTGTCCCTATTTTTAGAGAGAGGCCAAGATGAAAAAAGATATTCATCCTGAATACGTTGAATGCACTATAGCCTGTGCCTGCGGCAATACATTTACCACACGTTCTACCAAAAAAGAAATCCGGGTAGAAATATGCTCCCAATGTCATCCTTTTTTCACCGGCAAACAGAAATTTATTGACAGCGCCGGACGAATAGAAAAATTCAAGAAGAAATATGGCGATATTAAGCTCGGTAAATAACCCAAATGTTTCAAGAACTCGAAGAAATCAAGGAAAAACACCGCCAACTCACCCTCTCCTTATCTGATCCCGCCTTAGTTTCCAATCCTCAAAAAGTCAAAAAAGTCGCCAAGGAACGGGCAGATTTAGAACCTTTAGTAAAAAAATATAAAGATTACGAAAAAATAAAAAATGATATCAAGGAATCAGAAGAAATCCTGGCCGATCCTCAATCTGATTCAGATTTAAAGAAACTTGCAGAGGAAGAGCTCAAAGAATTGGGGCAAAAAGAGGAAAAAATTAAGGAAGAGCTTAGGATTTTGCTCCTTCCTAAAGACCCCAATGATGGGAAAAATGTATTTCTGGAAATAAGGGCGGGCGCTGGTGGAGATGAAGCTTCGCTTTTTGCTCAGGATTTATTCCGGATGTACTCTCGTTTTGCAGAAAAAAAAGGCTGGAAGTCTGAAGTCATGAGCACAAGTTTTTCTCCCATCGGGGGTTTTAAAGAGATTATCGTTAATATCCGTGGGGAGAGAGTCTATTCTCGGCTTAAGTATGAAAGTGGAGTTCATCGCGTGCAAAGAGTACCTCAAACAGAAGCCAGTGGAAGAATCCATACTTCCACTATTACAGTCGCCGTTCTCCCCGAAGCTAATGAGGTAGATGTAAAGTTGGACCCGAAGGATTTGAGGCTTGAAGCCTTTGGTTCTTCTGGACCCGGGGGCCAGAGTGTGAATCGCAACTACACTGCCATTCGAGTAACTCACAAGCCGTCAGGATTGGTCGTAACCTGTCAGGATGAAAAATCCCAGCATCGCAATAAGGAAAAAGTCTTACGGATTTTACGGTCACGGCTGCTGGATATTGCCCAGAGGAAACAACAAGCAAAGATTGCTAAGGATAGAAAATCTCAAATTGGGACAGGTGAGAGGAGTGAGAAGATAAGAACCTATAACTTTCCTCAATCAAGGATCACAGATCATCGCCTGAATCTTACTCTCCATAAATTAGAGGATGTTCTCGACGGAAGTTTAGATGAGTTCATAAATTCCATAACCCTGCATTACCAGACGAAAATGATGGAAAAGAGAATAAATTCCTCTGCCTAAAACGAGTATTCGTTGAGTACCCTCCAAGAGCTATTTTCAAGAGGAAGATCTCTTTTGAAAGACCTACGCAATCCGGATCTTGAGGCAAAGCTTCTTCTTCTTGAGTGTACCTCAATACAAGAAAAACAATTCTATTCTTTCCCCGAAAATAAACTCTCGAGAGCCGAGGAGAGACGATTTTATAAACTGGTCTCGAAACGCCTGATGGGGACTCCGCTTGCATACATAACAGGTGTAAAGGAGTTCTGGTCGATCCCATTCACGATTTCCCCTGGAATCTTAATCCCCCGTCCAGAAACAGAATTGATTGTGGAGAAAGTGTTAGAATTGTCATCGAGGGAAAATGAGACAATCGTGGATATAGGAACAGGATGCGGAAACATAGCAGTTTCCCTGGCAAAGGAGCTTCCTCAGGCGCGAATTGTGGCTACAGATACGGTGATGAAAGCCTTGAAGCTGGCCAAATTAAACGCTTCTCGACAGAAAATTTCAAATATAATTTTTACAAGGGGAAGTTTATTTTCTGCTTTGCCAAGACTTCGCTTAGAAGGAAAATGTGATTTTATCGTTTCTAATCCTCCTTATGTTTCAGAAGAAGAATGGCCGAATCTCGACGTTGAGATAAGAGAGCATGAGCCAAAGAGTGCATTGGTGGCAGGAAAGAGCGGATTGGAGGTAATTAATAAATTAATCAAGGGAGCACCTCCTTATTTAAAGCCTGGTGGTTGTCTGCTCGTAGAAATTGGGATTGGTCAGAGAGACAAAGTCCTGTCATTTTTCGATTCCGGTGCTGTTTGGAAAAAAGTGAATTTTTTTAAAGACCTTAATGGGATTTCAAGAGTAGCGATGGGGAAAACCTAGAGTGTGTTTCCGAAAGTATTGCTGGACTGATCGAGGGGGGGTAGGTTTAAAATTTCCGTTTTGCCGAAGATTATCGCTTTGCCAAAGATCTTTGTTACGTTATGTGGGCTTTTTTTGAAATCATCCTTTACGGTTAGTCGATTTGCCTTTTTGGATGAGAAAATAGGGGCAAAAGATGCTCTCAAAAATTATCTCTAAAGGCTATGGAATTTATCTTTCGAGTTTGTATATAATATTATGGAGAATTACTGAAGATGTGTAGTATATATGATATTTTTGAGAGAAGAAGTATGACTTGACAGTTTTGTTAGTCGAGTTTAAAATACCAAAAAAGCGAAGGAGTACCAAGATGCCGAAAGAGAAAGACAATCGAAAAGAGTCACCAGAGATAACCGAAGAGACTGAAGATAAGAAGGATGATGTGGAGGACAAGAGAGCAGATCTTAAAAGTAAGATAAAAGAAAATCTCAAAAGGGCCATCGATTTCCAGACAGAAATAAAGGAACTGACAGGAAAAACTCTAGAAGGGCTCGAGAAAATGGATGATTTGAGTAAGATGCTTGAGGAACTCTACCATAAGGCTGCAGAAAAAGTAGAATCATTAGAAAAAGACCTCGAAGAAAAAACTACGGTTCCCGAAGGCGAGAAATATGAGGAAGAGGGTGTGAATTTTGAGCACTTACTCTCAAAGGCGAAAGAAATTAAGGAGATGTTGAGGAAACCAGGGGAAATCGAACCTGGAGGATTGGAAGAAGAGAAAGAAGAAAAAGTTGAGGAAGAAGATGCTCCTGAAGAACCGATAGAGGAAGCGTCTGCGGAAGAAATCAGTCTTTTAGAAGCGGTGGATGAGACAATTAAGATGAAGCCCGGAGAGGAAGTGGAGATGGAGCCTGTGCCGGAAGAAAAGGAGGAGCCGGGCATCGAGGAAGCGAAAGCAGAGGAAGTTCCGGTTGCTGGTGATGAGGAGCCAGAGGAGGAAATCAGTCCTTTAGAGGCGATGGATAGGACGATTAAGATGAAGCCCGGAGAGGAAGTGGAGATGGAGCCTGTGCCGGAAGAAAAGGAGGAGCCGGGCATCGAGGAAGCGAAAGCAGAGGAAGTTCCGGTTGCTGGTGATGAGGAGCCAGAGGAGGAAGTCAGTCCCTTAGACGCTTTGGATGCGACAATTAAGATAAAGTCCGAGGAGAAATTAAAGAAGAAGGCTGCGCAGGAGGAAAAGCGAGGCGCAGGAGGCGAAGTAGCTGATGTCAGTGGATTTCCAAAAAGGCGTGCCTCTGATGCTTTAGATATTCTGGAAAGGTACAAGAAGGCTGAACCCGAGGAGGAAGCTGAGGTTGTTTATTACGAGAATGGTGATAAAAAAATCTTGGACAGTGAGTGTATTGTCTCTGCAGTCTGTGGTCGATTAGAAGAGGCAGAAAAGCTTTATAAAAAACTCTCCAAGACAGAATCCCCTATAGATCAATTTTTTGTCAAACAGGAGATTATAAGAAGTCAAGAAGCCCTGAGAGGAGTTATTTTGGCAGGTACCAGAATGTTAGAAAAAGAATCGTGCACGCTCCCCGAATTTACCATAGGGGTTATGAATATGGATGTTCTCAAAGAGATTCTTGAGAAGTTAAGTATGCAAAATTGGAGCAAAAAGACCGATTTTAGCCTTTTTAATGAATATGCAGCACGGCTTAAAAAAGATTTTTATGCTCGGATATCCATTCTGGTTGATTATTTAAAGTCGTTAATTGATGAATTAGGGCTTGAATTTTAATAAAACATAAATAATAAAGTTTAAGACTCAATACATAGATAGAATAATGGGGGGTTTCATCATCGCTTGGGGTCAGGTCTTGCTTTTTGCCTTTACTCATACAAACGCAATATATATTTTTACAATGTCATTGCGAGCCCTGAAAGGGCGTGGCAATCCGCCGTTGCGAGCGAAGCGCGGCAATCTCAACCTTTTATTACGAGATCGCCACGTCGCTTCGCTCCTCGCAATGACAGTGGAATAATTGCGTTTGTATTAATGCGTTACATCGCGTACGATCCAGCTCTTTTTATAAATGGGAAGAGGAGCGTGGCAGAATCTTATACTGAGGATAGGAAATATCTATGTCGTTTTCATCCTTGCAATGAAATTTTAAAGCGTTTGTATGAGATTTTTGAGACAAGCAAAAAGCAAGACCTGACCCCACCATGGTCTTTATTTACGCCTCACGTTTTGTTATGGTATATTCAAATAATGTAGGAGTTTGATTCATCAAACCTACCCTGAATAAGGCCGTAAAGGTTTGATTTGTTCTTGTAGGGGCTTGATTTATCAAGCCCACATTATGAAAAATAGGAAGATTCTTAGAATCCGGGCCAAATCATGAGGAGGCAACAATGGCCATACAAAAAAATTATGCTTACAAGGAAATAAGAGCTCCCCGAGGAACTAAACTTCAAACCAAAGGCTGGTCCCAGGAAGGTGCTCTCAGGATGCTGATGAATAACCTGGATCCTGACGTTGCCGAAAAACCAGAGGAACTCATTGTCTACGGAGGAACAGGCAAAGCTGCTCGAAACTGGGAGAGTTTTTGGGCAATTGTTGAGAGCTTAAAGACACTTGAAAATGATGAAACTTTAATCGTCCAGTCCGGAAAACCAGTGGCAGTATTTAAGACTCATCCTGAAGCTCCTCGAGTATTGATTGCAAATGCTCTGATTGTGCCTAAGTGGGCAACCTGGGATGAATTCCGAAGACTGGAAGCCAAGGGGCTGACCATGTTTGGCCAGATGACAGCAGGCAGCTGGATATACATCGGCACGCAGGGAATTCTCCAGGGAACATTCGAAACCCTGGCCTCTGTTGCCCGGACGCATTTCGGCGGCTCTCTTAAAGGAAAATTAGTCTTAACAGCAGGCCTGGGTGGCATGGGAGGTGCCCAGCCTTTAGCTGTGACCATGAATGAAGGAGTGGCTATAATCGCTGAGGTCGATAGACAAAGAATTCAGAGGCGGCTGGATACAAAGTATGTCGATACCATGGTTACTGATTTAGACGAGGCTTTGGAACTTGCTTTTGATGCCCAGGAAAAGGGAGAAGCGCTGTCCATAGCCCTTCTTGGCAATGCTGCAGATGTCCTCCCAGAATTTGTCAAGCGGGGAATAGTTCCTGATGTTTTGACTGACCAGACTTCTGCCCACGATGAGCTGAACGGTTATGTTCCCCATGGAATGCCTTATGAAGAAGCGCTTAGACTTCGTAGAGAGAAACCTGAAGATTATATAAAAAGAGCTTACGACTCCATGGCCGTTCATATTGATGCCATGCTTGAACTCCAGAAAAAAGGAGCCAAAACCTTTGATTATGGAAACAATATTCGTGGCCAGGCTTACAAGGCAGGGGCAGAAAATGCTTTTGACATTCCCGGTTTTGTTCCTGAATACATCCGGCCTCTTTTTTGCTCTGGCAAAGGTCCATTCCGGTGGGCGGCTCTCTCTGGGAAACCAGAGGATATCTATGTGACTGACGAAGCTGTACTTAAGGAATTTCCAGAAGATAAAGCCCTGGAGAGGTGGATAAGGAAAGCTCAAAAGCAGGTGAAATTTCAGGGGCTACCCTCGCGGATCTGCTGGCTCGGCTACGGTGAGAGAGCTCGTTTTGGTGCAGTTATTAATCATCTGGTAAAAAAAGGGAAAATAAGTGCCCCGGTTGTCATCGGCAGGGATCATCTGGATACAGGTTCGGTAGCTTCCCCGTACAGAGAGACAGAAGGTATGAAGGATGGTTCAGACGCTATTGCCGATTGGCCAATTCTCAACGCGCTTTTAAACGCGGTTAGCGGTGCTTCTTGGGTTTCCGTACATCATGGAGGGGGAGTGGGCATCGGCCTTTCCATCCACGGCGGGATGGTCATCGTGGCCGACGGTCAGGATTCCACGGAGAAGCGGCTGGAAAGGGTTCTAACAGTTGATCCAGGCCTGGGTGTGGCCCGCCATGCTGATGCTGGATACGATGAAGCGATTAAGTTTGCAAGGAAAAAGGGAATAAAAATCCCTATGATGAAAAAGTAATAAGAAGTGGTTTTCCTCCACGGATATTTTCTATTTTACAATCATCGTTAAAACCCAGCGAGCAAATATATAGCTTTTTACTTCTAAGTGCAGGAAAAAAGGGGACAGGCTACTTTTTCTGTAATAAAGAAGACTGTATCTACTCGTGGACAATTCATACCGAAAAAGTAGCCTGTCCCCTTTTTTTTTATAATACTGATAATTGACTTATATGTCAATTATTGGTATTATAAATTTCGAGGAAGAACATTATGGAAAAATACATACCTAGGCAATATGTAGAACTATTCCACCTCCTTTTTCTAACCCAAATAGGACGAAAGCTGGATAAGAGATTCTATGCTCTAAAAGGGGGATGCAATATGAGGTTCTTTTTCAAGAGCCCTCGCTATTCTGAAGATATCGATTTAGATATTCAATCGATAGCGATCGATGTTCTCCGCAAGAAAATCAATAGTATCTTAAACTCAAGACCCTTTAGGGATATCCTTCAGGTCAGAGATATTGAGATTGAACACATTACCGAACACAAACAGACAGAAACTACTCAAAGATGGAAGATGGGATTAGTTGTTCCTCAGATTGAGAAGCCTCTGCCGACGAGGATTGAGTTTTCAAGACGAGGTTTGGAAGAGCCTATCAAGTTCGAATTGGTTGCTCCTGAAATCATCCGCGCTTACGAGATTTCTCCAATCATGGCCAATCACTATCCGCCAGAGGTTGCATGCGAACAGAAAATAAGAGCGCTCATCTCTAGGCGTGCTGTGCAAGCAAGAGACTTATTTGATCTTCATCTCCTTCTGACTTTAAGAGACATAAGAAAAACATTGCCAGAGAAGCTACGTAAGAACTTAAATATAGCAGTAGAAAACATCCTCTCCTTGGATTATGCAACATTCAAGAGTCAAGTTATTTCGTATCTGGAGCCTGAGGATCAGCCTCAATATGAATCAGAAGAAGTCTGGGACAATATGAGATTACAAGTTATAAAAGCATTAAGCGAGGATTTATCATGAAGCTTGTTGATGTCCATACTCAACTCTTGGGAATTAAAGAAGCAGTATTTCAGACTTCAGATGCTGCAGTTTTTCTAAAAATAAATAATGCTCATGCAAGCAAGCTTCTCGCTCGTCTTGCTGAATCTGGACATCTGGAACACTTGGGTAGGGGACTGTGGGCTTTCAAGGAAAGGTTGGAGCCTTTGGCTCTACCGCAATATCTCACAAGCCCTTTTCCAAGCTATGTTTCCCTCCAAAGCGCGCTCTATTATCACGACATGATTTCACAGATTCCTGCAGTTACTTATGCAGTCTCAATAGCTAGAACAAAGAGGTATAAGACTTCTCTTGGGGCTGTTTCAATTCATCATGTGCACCCATCCTTCTTTTTTGGGTTTGAAGCTGTGGGAAGGGGTATAGCAAAGATAGCGATCCCGGAAAAAGCACTTATCGATTTCTTTTACCTCAGCCCTACAAAATCAAGGCTTTTCCGTTCTCTTCCCGAACTTGAACTCCCTAGAGGATTCAGCGTCAAAAGAGCACGCAAAATGATGTCTCGCATAATGTCAGATAGAAGAAGAAAACTAGTGAAGAGCCTTTTAGAAGAAGTTACATCAAAATTAGGAGCAACTTAATCAGAAAGAGATCCAAGCACTTGAGGGAAATCTATGCATGAGTATAGGCCTAACTTATACAAGACATTAATGAACGAAAATCAAAAGATTATAATTGATAGGAAATTTTAGCTGTGCCTTGGTATTTTTCTCTTCTCTGTTTGACCCTGATATTTCGCTATGTTATATGTAATAAATGAATCTTATTAATATAAAAGCAATATATATTTTTACAATGTCATTGCGAGCCCTGAAAGGGCGCGGCAATCTCTTAAAATAAATTGTCATTGCGAGCGACCAAAGGGAGCGTGGCAATCTCATAAAAAAAGGTTGAGATTGCCGCGTCGCTACGCTCCTCGCAATGACATATAAATAAAATGAGATTGCCAAGCCTGTTCCGAGCAAAGCGAAGGAATCTTCTTCGCTCCTCGTGATGACACTGGAATAATTGCGTTTGTATTAGTTTTCTTATTGTTTGATATTTGATTTTGCGGTTGATATGCTATGGGGGTATTTGGAAAATCATTGTTAATATTGGGAGTAATATTCACTAGGAAATAATCCGGATTTGTTTTCAAATAAAATTGAAATCAAATCTTTTTGGAATTACGTTGTCCAAATAATACTAAGCAGAAAATATAAAAATAGGAATCTTTAACGTGGAGAAAAATATGAGAGCTCTATCAAAAGGATCCAAAAGAATTTTTTCTAACAGATTGTCCGCTTTGTCTTCCATCCTGATCGCTTTTTTATTCTTGTTGGTAGGATGCGGTAACAGCAACCTCGAGTTAAACAGCAATTGGCGGGACCGCGAGATTACTGTCGATGGTAAAAATACAGAATGGCTCGGAACCATGTTGTTTTTTGAAGAAGATAACATTTCCGTTGGTTTGCTCAATGATGAGAATTTTTTCTACATTTGCATGATTGCTGAAGACCAGTTTATACGGACTCAAGTGATGAGGCAGGGATTTACGCTTTGGTTTGATCCGGATGGCGGCAAGGAAAAAACTTTTGGAATTAAATATCCCGTAGGAATGCAGGCGAGTGGTTTGCCAAGGGGTATGATAAGAGATGAACAGAGTATGGAAAGATCCAGCCAGGCCCCCAGGAGACCAATGATTGAATTGGAAATCCTTGGACCGGGAAAGGATGAGCTAAAAAAAATGCCGATTGAAGAGGCAAAGGGAATCGATATTCATGTTGAGTTTTCAAGCGGAATGCTTGTCTATGAGCTCAAAGTCCCTCTTATTCAGAGTGAACAGCACCCTTATGCTATCGGAGCAGAAGCAGGCGGCTCGGTTGGTATTGGACTTGAAATGTCTAAGATGGAAAGGCCAGATATGAGAGGAGAAATTAGTGGAGGAAGAGGCATAGGCGGCCCGGCGGGCGGAATAAGAGGAGGAGCTGAAGGTAGAGGAATGCCCGGGGGTGGTGGAAGATCTCAGGTGCAAAAACCTTTAAAAATCTGGGCAGTCGTCCAACTGGCTTCGAAGAATAACGCAGTCCAGGAATAATTTTTTCATCTGAAGAAAGGAGGAAGGATTATGGATAAAAAAATTATTGATTTATACGATGATTACACCCATGGATTACTGGATCGTCGTGAATTCATCAAGAAATTAGCTGTTCTTGCTGGCGGCACTGTTGCGGCTATCGCTCTCCTGCCTCTAATAGAAAATAAATATGCCCAGGCCCAAGTCGTTCCAAAGGATGATCCCCGCCTATATGTGGAAAATATTAAATATCCCGGTGAAACAGGCGATGTTCTTGCACATTTTGCCAGGCCTAAAGGAGATAAAAAACTTCCTGGTGTGATCGTGATCCACGAAAACAGAGGTCTTAATCCCCACACCGAAGACGTTGCCAGGCGCGTCGCGTTGGAAGGTTTCTTGGCTATTGCTCCAGACGCCTTATCACCGTTAGGGGGAACTCCAGAAGATGTCGATGAGGCTCGGGCGCTGATGCAAAAGCTTGACAGCCAGGCGACAATAAAAAATTATGTGGCTGCAGTAACGTACTTAAAGACTCATCCTCAGTCTACGGGAAAGGTAGGATGCACGGGCTTCTGTTGGGGGGGAGGAGTCACAAACCAGGTTGCCGTCAACTCTCCGGATTTAAAAGCAGCGGTTCCTTTCTATGGCAGACAGCCTGCGTCTGAAGATGTCCCCAAGATCAAAGCATCTTTACTTCTACATTATGCTGGTCTTGACGAGCGAATTAATAATGGCATTCCGGAATTCGAAGCAGCTCTAAAAGAGGCATCCGTAGATTACAAGATATTCATGTATGAGGGTGCGGGGCATGCCTTCTTTAACGACACAGGGTCCCGATATCACGAGGAAGCGGCTAAGCTCGCCTGGGAACGGACTATTGCCTTCTTTAAACAGAAACTAAAAACCTGACGTCCAGTCTGCACCTTGAGGATTTGTGCTGGGAATGACGGGTTCAATGGATCATTTGCCTAGACAGCATTTTTTGTACTTCAAGCCACTGCCGCACGGACACGGATCATTCCGACTCGATTTGAGACTTGTCCGGGCATTTGCGTCCCGATCTGGCGGCATTTGCCGATCCAGGTTTTGTCGGTGCCATTGGGCAGCCACCTCTGAAACGAATGGTTGACAATGGGTAAAAAAGCGTTTATAGCCCGCACACAGGTAATTCAATCCCGCTTCGCCATCCGGTGTCTGGAGGAAGCGGTTCTTCGGGCACTCCCCATTGCACATAGCCCTGACCTCACATTCTTGGCAATAGCGGGGTAAATTCTCCAATTTGGCTTTCCCGAACGCTCTCTGCGCCGGACTCTCGAGCAGCTCGACCAGTGGAGTCTCTTTTATATTCCCAAGGCAATGTTCAGCATCAACGAAGTGGTCACATGAATAGAAGTCTCCGTTGTGTTCGATGACGGGAATATCACCGCAGGTCGGACGGAAGATACACAGCGAATGGTCCTGATTGAAAGCTGTTCTGGCAGCCTCTTCGAATATCTGTACTTTAATCTGCCCGATATCCTGGTCTCTCCACTCGTCGAATATGGTACAGAGAAATACTCCCCAAACTTCAGCTGGCACGGTATGGTGGCTGACGCCCCCTTCGGCGTCTGGCAGCGGCTCGACCAGAGGCAGAAAGCTTATGTATTGGGCGTTGATCTGCTTGAAGAATCTGTAAACCTGGACGGGGAACTTGACATTGTGCGCATTCACTACACACAGGATATCGGTACAAACTCGGTGGTGCTGTAAGAGTTTATACCCCCGCATTGTCTGCTCGTGGGTGGGCTTCTTGTCCTTGGTGACGCGGTATTGGTCATGCATTTCCTGCGGACCGTCAAGGCTGAGTCCAACAGCAAAGCCCTCTGCCGCCAAAAAGCGGCACCAGTCCTCATCGAGGAGGGTTCCGTTTGTCTGCATGCCGTTGGCGATGCGCTGGTTAGCGGGCTGATGCTTGCGCTGCAGGGCTACAATCTTGCGAAAGTAGTCCAGCCCCAGGACGGTCGGCTCCCCGCCATGCCAGGAAAACCTGATCTCTGGATCCGGGGAAGCGTTGATGTGCTGGACAATGTACTCCTCCAGGATTTCGTCGGACATGCGAAACGACTCGCCCCTTGGATAGAGGTGTTCCTTATTCAGGTAGTAACAGTAGTGGCAGGCCAGGTTGCAGATGGAGCCAATCGGTTTGGCAAAAACCTGAAATTCGCGGGAAGCTTTGACCATTGTCTAATCTTATATCTCAGGGTGGAACGATATAAGGTACTTAATTTGATAAGAACTCGCTTTTTCGGGGAAGAGTATAGGGGAATCAATGTTGTGGGTCAAGGAATATTTGATATCAACAAAATATGGATATAATGCTCATATTTTTAAACTTTCATTATTTTCTTAACAAATGGGGATACTCTTATAATTCCTTGGAAAACTCGGAATACCAGATGGTCGACAGCTTGCAGCTTAACGTCAGTACGGCAGATTTCGAAAAACACTTGCAAACAGCGCATTGATAGCATACAATGTAATACGTAACATGTAGGAGGTGCAATATGAGCACACCTGTATCTATTCGACTCCCCGATGAACTAGCCAAGCAACTGGACGGTATTGCTAAAGAAACAGAGAGGCCACGGTCTTATATCATACAAAAGGCACTTGAGTCTTATATAGAAGACTACGCTGACCTTCAGATAGCTCTTGACCGTTTACATGACAAGACCGATCCAATTATATCCAGTAAGGAGCTAAAGAAATCACTTGCCTTATAACATAGTTTATAAGAAATCGGTTCACCGTGATCTTAAAAAGATAAAAAAAACTGAGGCTATCAAGATCATAGACCAACTTGAAAAAGACTTATCCAATAAACCAGACTCGTATCCTGTTCTAAAAGGGCAGTTTGCAGGGCTTCGAAAATATAGAGTTGGTGATTACCGCGTCATCTATGCCATCATTGAAAAAAATGTTCTCGTCCTTAGAATCGGACACAGACGAAATATTTACAGGTAAAGCGCCAGGTCAAAGAAATCTAACAAATCGCTCAAGCTGACCGCTTGTCAGCGGTAATATACCTTGCCCTCGGTCTCATCAAAGGAAAGCCTCTTGAGCGAGATTGGGTTGTAAATCATCAGCATCCAGAATATTCTCCTTTATAAAGTTAACATGGGGAATATTGGTTCGAATGTGAAGGAGATAGAACAATGGGTAATGATTATGAAAAAGGTTTGTATCCTCCCGAGTTAATGGAAGAGATTAGGAGCCGGTTTGAATATGTCGATTGGGATCCTTATTCCGGAAAAAGGATTTACCTTGAAGCCGCTTCAGGCTCGCTAAGACCAAAATCAGTAATCGAAGCCATGGCAAAGGAGACATGCTTGCCTGATCAGCAAGGACGAGCGAACTCTGGATCCGCTCACTCAGTTGAGGTTACTGCCAAAGGAATTGAAGACCTCATGGTCTTTTTCGGAGCTAAGTCTGGCCAAACCATACCAGGCTGGAGCAGCAGCCACGTGATATATCGCATTACAAACGCGGTTCTCTCCTCCATCCCAGGAACAAACGTGGTTACAACTGGACTGGACCACGCTTCAGTCCGTAGTGCAATAACGCAGTTTGCCGAGAAGTACGGGAAAGAAGAGCGTATCGCCGAACCCAATCGAGAAACAGGCTCTGTCGAGCTGGATACAATTTACGAAAAAATTGACAAGGATACCTGTTTTCTCGCTGTCATACACACTTCTAACGTTACCGGTGAAGTATTTGATGTCAAAACAATTGTCGAAGAGGCAAGGAAGATAAAGCCTGATTTGTATATCATGGTCGATGGCGTCCAATACTCGCCATCAGGTCTAATTGACGTCGAAGAGATTGGAGCAGATGCTTATGTCATCGCCCCCTACAAAAACTATGGCGTCAAGGGATGTGGATATGCTCACGTTTCAGATAGATTGGCGAAGCTTCCGCATTGGAAATATATTTTTAAGCCTGAAACGAGTTGGGACCTGGGCGGCGTGGAGCATCAATCTTATGCGGCCTGGTCAGCTGTTGTAGACTATCTATGCTGGCTTGGCGGCCATTTCACAGATTCTACTGAGCGGCGTGCACTGGTTGTAGCTGCCATGCAGAGTATAAAGGCACATACGACAGGCCTTCTATCCACGCTGATCAATGGCACAGATAAAATTCGTGGCTTCAAGGATATGAAGCATGTCACTGTCTATGGGATGGGAGAGGACCTGTCAAGTCACGCCTGCCTTGTTGGGTTTAACTTAGAGGGGATTGAATCAGACAAAGGATGCGAACTTTACAAGGACGAGCAGCTCAGGCTCCATGCCCCTGGGCAAGATCCGTTTTTCGCGGCTATGTTGAAACAGCTTGGCATATCAAGCTTCATCCGATTGTCAGCCTGTCATTATAATACGCCGGAGGAGATAGAACTGTTTCTCAAAGCCACAGCAAGCTTCGCATGATTGTGCGTATTATTTCTCTGCTGACGAGCCTGCTGCCCGGACCTCTTGATTGATTTGATGATATCTTGATCGCCCTGCACGCTATATTTACGGCATATTTATAATGATAAATAAGGAGGAGTAAATGAAAAGAGTATTGATGATTACAACTGCATTGATTTTTGCATGTGGAAGTCTATTTGTTCAAACCCAATCAGCTGGGCCTGATTCTTTTCACAAGGCAGTGGCGAAGAGTCCTGCCCCAGGTACGATTTTCCTTTATCCGGAGAGGATCACGCTTAAAGAGGGCGGATTCTTTGCAGCAGAGCGGGGGATGATGTTTGTACACGTAAATCGCTCTGATAAGAAAAGCGCTGTCATCGGGATTGAAGTATACCGTTTTAAGGCCTCAGAGAAAGCCAAATCCGGCACTCCCCCAATCTTCTTTTTACACGGCGGACCGAGCTTTGCTGGCTTGGAGAGATCACTTGAGAGGCCAGGGACGTTTGAGGAAAGATGGCTTCCATTATTGGACGTTTCAGACGTTGTCGTTGTCGGTCAGCGTGGCATCGGATCATCCAAGCCTAATACGATAATCGAAACCACAATGAACTTCCCCTTGGATAGGGAAGTCACAGAAGAAGAAGCTGCAGCAGCACTTCGGGAGGCTTGTGCCAAAGAAAAAGCATTTTGGGAAACACAAGGCCTTGATTTGAGTGGCTTGACGGTCATAGAGGCGGCCGCTGATGTCAACGATGTCCGGAAAGCATTGGGATATGAAAAGGTCATAATCTGGGGAGGCAGCTTTGGCTCACACTGGGGGATGGCTGTTATGCGCTACTATCCGGAAATTGTGGAACGTGCCATTCTTCGTGGCATGGAGGGTCCCAACCACACCTATGATCATCCCGGACATATGTGGAATGTATATAAACGGGTAGCAGCAGAAGCGGAAAAAGCACCTGAATTGCAGAGCTTAATTCCCGAGGGCGGGCTGATCGAGGCGATAAAGACAGTGGTTGAACGGATTAAGAAGAAGCCCGTGAAAGTTACCGTGACCGATCCGAAAACGCGTAATCCCCAAGAGGTCCTGTTTACGGCACGGGAGGCCGGACGTTTGGCCAGAGGATACTCAGGCGGTTTGCCCGGATGGCCTGCAAATGTGATCACGCTTTATAACGGGGATTTTAGCAAGGCAGCAGAAAGAGCAGTCCGACGCCAGGGTTCAAGAAGGTTCAGTACAGCGAGTTTTTATATGCTTGACCACGGCTCTGGCATCACTCCCGAGAGAGAAGCGGAAATGAAATCTGATCCAGCTGTAAAAATCTTAGGAGATATAAACGCAAATTACACGATGACCCGCGAGGTATGGGGGAGTGACTTGGGCGATGAATTCCGGCAAAACTTCAAAACCGACATCCCGACCGTGATTGTTCATGGAACCTGGGACACATCTACCCCGTATGAGAATGCGCTTGAACTGGTTCCTTATTTCAAAAACAGTAAGTTTATTCCTGTGATCAGGGGACCTCATGGAGCTATCAGAGCAGCCATGAATGCTTCGGAGCAATTTCGTAAGGGAGTCATGCACTTTGCCGCTACCGGTGATATGTCCGAGCTTCCGGATAAGGTTGAAATGCCGCCCGTTGACTGGGTCATTCCAGAGTCTGCAAAGAAGAAAGAAAACAAAGGGTGAAAGAACTAAAAACCACACTTATACGAGGGGGGACAGTTGTCTCGAATCAAATGGTTTCCCAGCAGAATGTTCTCATTCAAGGTGAACAGGTCACTGCGATGGGAGATTTGTCAAACATCGAGGCTGACACAGTAATCGATGCAGAGGGACTTCTTGTCTTTCCGGGTGCGGTCGACACGCATGTTCATTTCAATGACTATTTTATGAATACCGTCAGCGTGCATGATTACTATAGAGGCACTCTTGCCGCTGCCCATGGAGGTGTTACCAGTATCATCGACTTCGCTAATCAAGTTCCAGGTAAGTCCTTGCAAGACACCATCAAAAGCAAACAAGAGGAAGCAGAGGGGAGCGCACTAATCGACTGGGGAGTCCATCCAGTCATCACGCAGCCAACCTCTGAAACACTTGAAGAAATTCCTCAAGTCGTTAAACAAGGAGCTCCTACTATCAAATGCTACATGACCTATCAGGAAGAGGGGCTTATGATAAAGGATGCGGATTTAAGGCGCATCCTGGAAGGCCTCAGGATTGCTGGAGGAAGGCTGATGGTGCATGCAGAAGATAATGATATCATCGAAGAAAACGTTCCCCGGATGATCGGCGAAGGTCTGACACAACCCATCTATCACGCCAAGAGCAGACCCCCAGAAGCGGAGAACCTGGCCATTAGCCGCTGCATTCAGCTGGCACGAGAAACAAGCGGCCGCCTTTTTATTGCACACATGGCTACTGATAAAGGGATTGAACTTGTTGAAAAAGCTCAGCGCGAGGGATTAAACGTTTTTGCCGAAACATGCACACATTACCTTGTCTTTACTGAAAAGATGTTGGAGAGGGAAGACGGCATCAAGTGGATATGCTCCCCTCCCTTAAGAAATAAGACCATACAGGACCGCCTCTGGGATGGGGTGAGAGACGGTTGCATTTCGATGGTCACTTCAGACGACGCAGCTTACTCATGGGAAGCAAAACTCCATGGTGCTGAGCGTTTTGACAGATGCCCCAACGGAATCCCCGGAATAGAACCACGTCTCACCATACTTTATTCTGAAGGAGTAGACAAAGGAAGAATTTCCCTTCAGAGATTTGTAGAACTCATTTCGACTGCACCGGCCAGACTTTTCGGTTTGGCTCCCAAAAAGGGAAGCATTACTCCAGGAGCAGATGCTGATGTCGTACTCTTCAATCCGAAGGCGAAATGGACCATGGGTCAAAAGACGCTCCACATGGCAGCTGATTGGTCTGCCTATGAAGACATCGAGGTGACCGGAAAGATCGAAAAGGTCTTTTCAAGGGGAGAGCTCATCATTGATGGAGAAAAGTGTTTAGCCCAGAAAGGGAGAGGGCGCTATCTCCATCGCAGACTCGATCTCTCTGCTCACCCAAATTCATGAGACTAAAAGAAAATTAATTCACGATGAAAAAGGAATAAACCATGCCAAAACTAAGTCAACATCTTATATATTCAGGAGCATCTCCGGATAAAGTCGCTAAAGATTTGCAGCCACTTATTGATTTTCAGGACGAAGGCCTTTCCCCTAAAACTCTGGAAAAGCTCATTAGCGAACGGCTCATTCCTCACCTGATGCAGTATGGCCATCCCGGTTTTCATTCGATGTTTAATTTCTTCCTCGAGGAGGGAGCAGAACTGGGCGCAAAGATTGCTCTTGCCTATAACCAGGGAGTTACGAACTGGCAGGTCTCGCCAGGCGGAGCTGTCCTGGAAGAACTCTGCTGTCAGGCTCTCTGCCGGCTCTTTGGGTTGTCCCCGGAGGCAGATGCGACATTTATGTACTCCGGAACCTACGCAAACCAGGAGGCGCTCTACCTTGCACTCCACCGGAAGGCAGAAAGGTGTGGTTTTGATTTTACCCAAAAAGGATTGAACGGTTTTGATGATCCGACGCGACTTCGGATCCTCGCTTCCCGAGATGCACATTTTTCCCTGAAGCATGCTGTCCGGATGCTCGGGCTTGGAGAAGAGAGCCTCGTTCCTGTTGTTGTGGATAAAAATCGGCGTTTGGATGCTGAGTGTTTGAAGGAGACAGTTGATAAATTGAAGCAGGCAAAGGATATCTTTTGTGTGGTCGCGACTGCAGGCACTACTTCAACTGGATCTGTCGACCCGATCCTTTCTATGGCTGAAACCTGCCAGGATCTCAATGCATGGCTTCACGTTGACGGAGCCTATGGACTGGCATACAGTCTGATTCCCGAATTAAAGCAACTCTTTTCAGGTATTGAACGTGCTGATTCAGTCTCATGGGACCCGCATAAACAATTTGGGGTTCCCATCCCGAGTTCGCTTCTTTTTGTGAGGAGGAAAGAAGATTTTAACCGGATGGCCATATACAGTGAATATTTCAATCGGAGGGATGATCCGCGACCAAACCCGGGGCTAAAGTCGCCTCCTTCGACTCGGCCATTTATGGCCTTGCCTCTCGTGACTTCCCTTCGTTATCTGGGGATGAAAAAAGTTATCAAGAGACTCAAGGTCCACATTACGGCCATCAGAGAATTGGCTGAAAGATTGAAAAACGAAACTGACGTAGAAATCGCCCTTCAGCCCGATACAGGAATCCTCTGTTTTCGTCTAGTTCCCGAAGGTTTTCCTGAAAAAGAGTTAAACAGGCTGCAGGAGCACATCTACGAAAGAATCATGTCAGGCGGAAAGCGCACCATATCCATAACAAAACTCGATGAAAAGACGGTTTTGAGACTCGTGGCGCTCTCACCATCTGTGACAAGCAACGAACTTATGAAGACTATCTCTGAGGCCCGAAAACAGGTCCGAGATTATTAATGGTTTCTGTGAGGTGGTTCATCCATCCTTCTGTTTATAAAAAGGTATAAGGAATCATTCGATTGTGGAATCGTCGATTCTTCTAAAAATTATGTGAAAACGGCAAAATAATTTTATTAATATGTTAGTCCGTACGATAGAATTAAGAATCAGGATGTCGGATACGGATCAGCGGACTGGCGGTAAGAAAGGAGTTTAGAATGGTTATGAATGGAGGGGACGATGAAGATTCTGATCATAAATCCAAATAGCGATGCGAACATAACCGAGGCGATTCAGAGAACTGCTGATAATTTCGCCCAGGGTGCATTCGAAGCAGTGTGCAAACCAACACCAGGAGCACCTTTGTTCATCGAAACCTACGAGGATGCAATAAAAGCCGCCCCAGGAATGGTTCAGCTCGTAAGAGAAAACGAAGACACATTCGATGCTTTTATCGTTGCCTGCCATAGCGATCCCAACCTTGACGCGATAAAGGAAATGACGAGAAAGCCTGTAGTAGGCATTGGAGAAGCGTCCATGAAGATAGCTTCGATGCTCGGGCACCGCTTCTCGATTATCTCGGATAATATACATTCAATCCCGAATAAAGAATTCCTGGTGAGTAAATACCTCCTTAAGGACGCGCTCGCTTCGGTGAGAGCACCTCAGGATAAGATGAGCGGATTGATTGACGAAGAGAAATATCTCCAGACAGCACGATTAGCGATGGATGAGGATATGGCTGAGGTGATTGTGTTAGGCTGTGCTGCGATGACAGGCTTGGATAAACCTCTTCAGGAAAAACTGGGGGTCCCGGTCTTGGATGGGATCGTGTGTGCTCTGATTATCGCTTCTGGCTTAGTCAAATACGGGATCTCGACAAGTAAAATCAGAAGGTACAATCCAGAGGGTTGAGGTCGTCCTGGGCTTGTCATTGCGGGCATATTACTCATAAAGTGTTGGTCGACTAAGATGTATTTCATCTAAAATAAATAACTTAAGAGATGATTTTACTTTGTTCATTGAAATGATCCAATAATGTTGGCAAAAGTCACCTTGTTTTGGCCTCAAATACGCCCACGAACTCCTTTATTAACAGAATGTTATACTTTTCAAACATAATGTTCCATAACTTAAAAAACCAACATTCTGTGAGTAATATGCCCATTGCGAGGAGCGCAGAAGGTTCTTTGCTTGTCATTGCGAGCGACCGAAGGGAGCGTGGCAATCTCATGGAAATTTTTAATTACAACGCTTTCTCCACCTCTCTGATTGAATCTGCAAATATTTCTATTCCCTTTTTTGCCAGTTCTTCTGTCAGAACAAGAGGAGGAAGGAATCTGACCACGTTTGAATAATGGCCTCCTATCTCGACGAGGAGCCCATGCTGGTGGCAGATTGTCCTCACTCTCTGAGCAAGGTCAGCAGCTGGCTCCTTTGATGCTTTATCTTTGACGAGCTCTATACCATGCATAAGACCTCTTCCTCGAGCTTCTCCTACGATTGATGAATCTTTCTCGATATCTTTAAGCCAGGAGAGCATTTTCTCGCCAAGGTTGAGGGAGTGTTCTGCAAGATTGTTTTCGATCATGAAGCGTAGTGCTGCTTTTCCGGCTGTGTAGGCAATGACATTTCCCCGAAACGTGCCGATATGCTTCCCTGCAGGCAATGTATCCAGTTTTTCCTTGTAGGCAATACAGGAAATGGGAAAGCCTAAGCCTCCTAATCCCTTACTCAAAGTGATTATATCAGGCACTATTCCGCTGTGCTCAAAAGCAAACATCTTGCCTGTTCGACCCAGACCCGCCTGGATTTCGTCAACAATCATAATGATATTGTTTTTGTCGCAGGTCTTGCGAATCCCTGTGAGAAACTTCTCTGGAGGGACAATGGAACCTCCTTCACCTTGAATGGCCTCAACGATAATAGCCGCCGGTTTCCCTACTCCTGAATGAGGGTCCTCAAGAACGTGCTCTACGTATTTCACGCAATCAAGCTCACACGACTCAGAAGTCTTTCCGAATGCGCAGCGGTAGCAGTAAGCATAGGGTGCAAAATGAACTTCGGGAATGAGCGGAAGAAAATCTTCTTTGAAGCTTAAGCCGCTTGAAAGAGAAAGAGCACCTGCACTCATCCCGTGGTAGGCTCCTTCGAAAGATATCAGGGGATGACGGTGCGTATTATACTTGGCAAGCTTCACAGCCGCTTCAACCGCATCAGATCCAGTGGGACCTCCGAAGAAAACTTTTTTTAACGGATCAGGAAAGAGCGAAAACAAGGTATCTATGAGTGCTTTCCGTGGTTCGCTCGGAAAGTCGAGGGAATGAGTGAGGCGAGAGAGCTGCTTTGAAACATCCTCTAACACCGTTGGGTTGGAATGCCCGACATTCATCACCCCGGCCCCTCCGAAAAAATCAATGTAGACGTTTCCGTCGACGTCCTCTACAGTAGCCCCTCGAGCACTGCTCAAAGCCATGGGCATTCCTCGGGGATATGAAACAGCAGAACCCTCGTGAGCTGACTGAAAATTGAGGTACTCCTTTGATCGAGGACCCGGAGGTTGGATCTTTATCACGGGTGCTTCAGGGAAGGAAAGACTCCTAAAATCCATCTTATTTCTCCTAATCTTAGAAGTGAAGACGAGGATTTTTCTCCATTTTAATCCTATTTTCTAAAGCCTCCTTAACGCGTTGCAAACGGCGCGCTCTCCCAACTGGGCTAACCGCCTACCTGGCTCATATTAGCGAAAATCAACTGACAAATTTACCACTTTTTTGGTCTCTTTTCTACACTCTTATCTATTTTATCTAAAGAAAAAGTCTATTCTTAATTCCTGATGAAGATTCAAATGGAAAAATTTGAAATATATTTCTTTTGAAAGTCAATCAGAGGCTGATAATCCAAATTATCGGCTCTTTGAAGAGCTTTGATATAAGTTTTTCTAATTTCAGTAGTTAAGAGGAGATCATCCTCTGGAAATTCAAGATAAGAATTCAAATAATCTTTAAGAAAGAGGTTCATAATAAATCTTGCCCATCTGCCATTGCCGTTATTAAAAGGATGGATATACACAAGCCTGTGATGAAGTCGTGCAGAAATTTCCAGAGAATTCATACTTTGTTCCAGCCAATATTTTAAATCGTCTAATAATTTTTTCAGCTCCACATCGATCTGAGTTTTGTCAACTCCAATATTTTTTTCTGTTTTCCTTTTTTTGCCGGCCCACTTCCAAACATTGCCAAACATCTCTTTGTGTATCTTATAAAGATTGCCGATGGTAAATTTATTTTTTTTTCTTGATAAGAAATATTTTTTTGAAGCTTCAGAAATATTTTTAAACTCTGCATCGTTTAGTTCTTCTCTGGTAGTAATATATTTTGGAAGTAACCCCTCCAAATCTTTAGGAGTTAAAGGTGTTGCACCAGGAGGAAGTTCCTGATTTATTTTTTTGTCCGATTTTGATTCCATAAACTATCCCTTCTTTTTTCCAAAATCTCATTTTTCAGCCTTTCAACTTGTACTTTGCTTTCTTCTTTTGAGGGGGATTGAATTTCGAGCGCAGAGCTTGTCTTGTTAAGCTTTACTAGTTGTTCAGCTTTTTTGCTTGCTTTTTCGTCAAGAAATTCAATAATATTTTGACGTGGAACTAGTGTTATTTTCAATTCTGTATTTAATGCTTTGGCTATTTTGTATAGAGTGGAAATCTTTGGCCTTGCTTCCCCGCTTTCAATTTGCTGAATAGACCTTAGAGATCTGTTGACCATCTTCCCAAGTTGTTCTTGAGTCATTCCGAGTGTTTCTCGGAGGAGTTTGATTTGGTCCTTGAAATCGGGATAATTAGACAACCACGCTGGCAAATCGTCAATTGCTTTAAATTTTTTGCTTATTTGTTCTGTAAAAAAATATTTTTTCATGTTTTTATTATACGAAATAATTTTTCGTATTTCAAGTACATACTACGAAATATAATTTCGTATAAATTGATCTTTATGCGAAATATAATTTCGCAATATCTTAAAACGGAGAATTTCCTCTGAAATTCCATAATGAGCCAATTCCTTAGTCCTTTCAAACTTTCCCTTTCCCCGAAAAAAGTTTACATAATAGTTAGGTTTTTTTCTGAGGCGATAGTTTCAGAAAGAAGCTATTGAACGAAGCCGCAACGAGACAACTAATTCCAGTATTTTGTCCCAAATTGACATTAAAAATCGATTATTTTCCCCATTTTTGCTAATTTATTTAGCTTTTTTGTACTTCATCATACCACCATATTAAAGTGGAAAAAACTTGCAGAAAGTGTTAAATTTTTAAATCTTCTATTTTATTGTGCGCGCCTGTAGCTCAGGGGATAGAGCGACGGACTCCGGATCCGTAGGTCGCAGGTTCGAATCCTGTCAGGCGTGCCAGCTTATTTCCTGTTTTTTATCACTTGCCTTGTTTATGTTTTCCAATCCTAATACTGGAGTTTCAGCCTAACTCAGTCAAATCTGTGACATATTTGTTTGACATCAAATTTTTTAACCTAGATTGAAAACAATTTCCTGCTATGATAAAAGCAATAGATAAAATTATGGTGAACTCAATTTTACGGAAATGATAAACTCAATGTGAGAGCTAAGATAGTCTGTGAAAGAAAAAAATAAGCAATAGGCAGAATGAAAAAAATTATCTTCGCTCTAATAACTTTTTTTATATTTTCTCTTCTGGTTTTTAGCCAGGAAGAAATCAAGGAGACTTTTGGCCTTAAAATAGAAGAATCCATTAAAGTGGATGGTTTTTTAGACGAGTCAGCCTGGGAGAAGGCTCAAGAAATAAGCGATTTTATTCAGTTTGAGCCAGAGAGAGGAAAACCTGCATCGCTAACAACTACAGTGAAAGTCCTTTATGATGAGAATTTCATTTATTTTGGATTTCTCTGTTACGACACTCAGCCAGATAGAATCATATCTCGAATGACCAAAAGAGATGCGGAGTTAACCGGGGACGATGCTGCTGTAGTTTTTCTTGATACATTTCATGACCGAAGAAATTGCTATTTTTTTGTGACAAACTTATTAGGAACTCAGCTTGATGGTAGGATCGCGGAAAACGGCCTCAGAAGGGAGACAACTTGGGATGGAATCTGGAAATCAGCAGGGCAGAAGACTGATTTTGGCTGGAGTGCAGAGATTGCCGTAGATCTTGGCAGCTTAAAGTATGAACCTGGAAAAAATAAGACCTGGGGTCTCAATGTGGGTCGGACTATCCCACGAGTCCTTGAGGAGAGTTTTTGGGCTGGTCCCCTTGAATCTTCCCGAAAAGTCTCTCAATATGGGGTAATAAATAGGCTTGACCTTAGGAAAACCGAGAAAAAAGCCCAGATCATTCCTCATATTATCTCAAAGCTTGAAGAAGGGGAAAAATCAGAATTGGAAGGCGGGATTGATGCGCGTTATGCTTTCAGTCAGATGGTCTCAGGCAATTTAACCATTAATCCTGACTTTGCGACAGTAGAGGCTGACCAGGAAGAGATCAATCTAACCCGTTTTGAACTCAGTCTGGCAGAGAAGAGGAACTTCTTTCTGGAGGGCTCGGAGATTTATCAACAAAGAATTCGCCTCTTTTATTCCAAAAGAATTTCCGATATCTATGGAGGAGTCAAATTTTACGGAAAGTCAGGAGGATATGAATTTTCAGGCCTAAGCGCTCAAACGAAAAAAGATCAATTGGATGGTGAAGACTCAGCCAATTTCACTATCTTTCGTCTCAAGAAAGATATTATGAAGTCTTCAACGATCGGATTTCTGGCTGCCAATAAGCTGGTCGGAGGAAAAAACAAAGGAACTGCCGGCATAGATACATCTCTTTATTTCACCGACACATTTAAATTTACAGGACAATTTGCTCTAAGCTACGGTGATTACAACAATAATAACATCGCTTTTTTCCTCCGGCCGAGCTACGATTCAGCCACTTTTCATATCCATCTCCGTTACACGCAACTGGGAAGGCGCTTCAGGGACAATGCTAACGAGGTGGGTTTTATCAGTGACGACAACCGTCATGAGCTGGATTCTGCTGTAAGTAAAACTTTCTGGCTAAAGAGATGGGGCTTTGACCGGATAGAATACTTTTCCAACTATAATATTTACTGGGGGTTGGACAGAAATTTACGAAGCTGGCAGATAAATCAAGAGCTCTCCCTAGATTTACAAAATAAATTTTCCTTAGAGATAGAACACACTAGTGAATACAAGGCTCAAGATAACGAGCGTTTTGAAAAGGATTTCAGAAATCATGAAACAAAATTTGAGCTGGGGTATAACACCAGAGAATGGCAGCATGCCCAAATCTCTTACGGCTTTGGCCGGAATTTTGATTTAGACTTTCAACTGGTTGAGGGCAGCTTAAACTACAAATTAACCCAGGATTTTTCCTTACAGTATTCTTTGACTCGTGTGATATTCGATCCTGACCCGGAGGGTGAAACCACCTGGATTCATGTAATCAGAGCGACAAATTACTTCACAAATGACCTCTTTGTTAAAGTCTTCTACCAAATAAATTCAGCTATTGATAAAAAAAATATTCAGGTGCTATTTGTCTACCGTTTTCAGCCTCCCTTTGGTTTCATTCAACTTGCCTACCAGAAGGGAACAGCCAGGTTTGGAGAAAGAGGGACCCAAGGTCATGCTCTTTTTCTGAAAATAGCCTATATGTTTTAAAATAGCTTGTACGTTTTTAAACAGTGCAGGTGTTTTCTTCATCCAATATACCTTTTTAATAATACAAATAAATAAGGTGGGCTTGATAAATCAAGCCCCTACACAATATGAATCAAATCCCTATAAATTAGGCTCTGCAACTATTGTGATTAATGTGAACAGAGTTTAAAATAATGTATTCATGAAAGTTGAGCGCATTAGAGATTTTGAAAGTCTGGAGGAATTAAAAGACCTTTGGAATGAGCTTTTGTTCTCTTCAGAACAAAACTGCATATTCTTAACCCATGAATGGATTTCTTCCTGGTGGAAGTGCTTTTCAGAAGACAATTCCTTAGAAATACTGATCTTTAAAGACGAAGACGGAAGTCTTGAAGGAATTGCTCCTTTTATGATTAAAAACAAAACCCTTAGCTTTATCGCCAGCCAGGAAGTCAGCGATTATTGCGATGTAATTACGCATAACGAGAGAAGAGAAGAATTTTATGAGAATTTATTGAGTTACTTAAAAACGAATTATTCAGATGTAGAAAAAATTGAATTGATGAATATAAAGACTTCATCTCCTACATTAAGTTTTCTGCCTAGCTTGGCGCCTGAACTCGGATATTCCTCATCCTATACTGAGGCAGAAGTTGTTCCTTTGCTTGAGCTTCCTTCTTCCTATGAAGGTTACATAAAGGGCCTAAGCAAGAAAAACCGGCATGAGCTGCGGCGCAAGCTGAGGAGGATAGAAGCCCTGGAGGGAGTCAAAATCACGAAAATTACAGACACAAAGGAATTACAATCATCTCTTGTGACATTTATTGCTCTTCATAAAGAGGGAAGTCCATCAAAAGAAAAATTTTGGGGGAAAAAAGGTATGTCCAATTTTTTTCAGGAAATAGCCTCCCGATTTTCGCTTCGGAAATGGGTAGAGCTTAATTTCTTATTTTATGAAGACAGAATAATGGCAGCTCTTCTCAATTTTTCTTATGCAGATACGATTTATTTTTATAATGTTGCCTTTAACAAGGATTTTGCCTGGTACAGTCCAGGTCTTTTTCTTTTCAATCATTGTATTAAGGAAGCCATATCAGAGGGGAAAAGAAAAGCTGACTTTCTAAGGGGACGAGAGAAATATAAGTATTATTTTAGGGCTGAAGATAGTAAAATATTCCGTCTAATATTGACTCCAGGAAAGAGTGAAGAATGAAGATTTGTGCTATAAGCTTCCATTGTTGTCCGTTCTCTCTTTTAGGAGGAGACGGCACCGGAGGCATGAACGTCTATTTGAGGGAGCTTTGTTCAGCTTTGACACGTTACCCTGAGGTCAAAATAGATATCTTCACTCGCATCCAAAATCCTATGATAAGAGAGATTAAGTATTTTTCTCCTCAAGCTCGAGTCGTTCATTTAAGAGGGGGACCAGAACGTCCGATGGATCGGACAAAGCTCTATGATTTTCTTCCTGAATTTTCAAGGAATCTGGAGTCTTTCATCTGTCAGGAAAGAGAAAGCTATGACCTTGTTTATTCTCATTATTGGCTTTCAGGGCTAGTGGGGGAAGGGATAAGACACAAATTCAACCTCCCTCTCGCTCATATTTATCACACCTTAGCCTTTTTGAAAGAGAGAGTCTTAAGAGAAGAGCCGAAAGAACACGAAAGCAGGATAAGGGCAGAAAGACATCTTGCTCATGTTTCGGATGCAATTATCTCTTCTTCTGGGGAAGAGTTGCAAAGCTTAGTCGATGAATACGGAATCTCTTCTTCAAAAGGGAGGATCATTTATCCGGGAGTGAATAAGAAGCTTTTCTATCCTTTAGAGGACCGGATGGTTCTTCGGGAAATGCGATGTAGAGAAAAGGATAGAATTATTCTCTATGTCGGTCGAATTGATCCTGCAAAGGGGCTTATGACCGTAATCGAGGCTTTAGAATTATTAAAGAAGAGGGATTTATCTTTGTATAGTCAATTGAAATTGATAGTTGTCGGAGGGGGGAAGAAGAAAGAAGATCTTCCAGGAAACAAGGAATATATTCGGATCAAAAAATCCATAAGAGAGAAAAAACTGACCGGGAAGGTCATATTCCTGGGTTCTAAAAAACAAAGTCAGCTTCATAAATACTATTCTGCCGCTGAGGCACTTGTGATGCCTTCTCTTTATGAATCCTTTGGTCTGGTACCTGTGGAAGCAATGGCCTGCGGAACTCCTGCACTCGTCTCTCGAATAGGGGAGATGAAATATATTGTTCAAGAAGGGAGAAACGGATTTTCATTTACTCCCGATAATCCTTCTTCTTTAGCCAACTGTCTGGAGCATTTCTTTTCTAATAAAGAGAGTTTGTGGGATGCGAAAAAAATTCGCCAGAATGTGGTAAAGAATTTTTCATGGGGAAAGACTGCTGAGGAAACCTATTCTTTATTCAGGCGATTAAGAAGAGAGAAGGCGTCGCTTACCACCATATTTCAGCCCGGTGAAAGCCTTCGGCCAGTTTGAACTTTTCTCCTTCTGCCATACTTTTAGCCCGCTCACACAGCCATTTTTCCATTTCTGCAGAAAAAGATTCTTTTATCTGGCTTTTATGGCAGCGCAGGGCTTTGAGCTTTAAGTCGAAAGTTTTAGTGATATCAGAGCGGTGATTTATATTCTCTGATGCCCAGAACCATATCTCTTTTACATTATGAGGCTTGAGGCCCTCTTCGGTGAGATCTGGATAAGCCCATATATCCCGGGCATATGGAAAGACAGCATCTAGAGTAACCTGTCCTACGATTCGGTGATCTCTGTGCCAGATATAACGGCGATAGGGGTCAGCAGTAACGACAATTTCTGGTTTGTAGAGCCTTATGAGTTTTACAATTTCCTCTCTGAATTCCGGTGTGTCTTCAAGGCTCTGGTCAGGATGACCGAGGAATATAACATCTTTGACACCTAAAATTTTGGCAGCCTCCAACTGTTCTTTTTCCCTTATTTTCGCCAGTTTTTCTGGCTTGATTTTTATATTATCGGTTCCCTTGTCTCCGTTTGTACAGACTACATAGACAACGACTTTTCCCTGGCGAGCCCAGTGGACCACAGTCCCAGCAACGCCGAATTCGGCATCGTCCGGATGGGGAGTTATTACTAAAATGTCAGCTCTCTTTTCTTTCATGCGGCTGTCTTACGAATTGGGATTATATCGAGGAATTTTATAATATCTTCCCTTCTATTACAATTCCTTATCCTTTATTGTTGGGATTTACATTGCGTAGGGGTTTGATTCATCAAACCCACATTTTTAATTATGCAAATAACTATTAGAATTTTATAAATTCGTGTGAAAACGGATGAAAATGGGGCCAGGCCCCATTTTTATCCCCATTTTTTTACATCTTTTTTATGTTTTTTGGGGGTTTGATTCATCAAACCCACCTTATATTAATATTTTGTTGTTTAGATGCGAAGAAGATAATATAATAATCCATTCTTTGGAACAGGAAACAATCAGAAAAATGCTTCTTTAAAAAAAATTTTG
>Ga0307378_10002154_pt1 | contig 30812 bp, 26 predicted proteins | sample UN1MG_FD_202238 | JGI IMG/M metagenome (GOLD analysis project Ga0307378, IMG submission 202238) | Soil microbial communities from Risofladan, Vaasa, Finland - UN-1 | ecosystem: Environmental > Terrestrial > Soil > Coastal area > Acid sulfate soil | place: Finland: Risofladan, Vaasa | collected... | reverse complement strand
TTCGCTCGGCCTGGGCCTGAAGGATAAGCGACTGCTTTTGTTGAACGGCACCAATCACTTTTTGATAGGCCGCTGCGACTTCCGTCGGGGGATGAACGCCCTGTAAGCCGAGGAATACGATTTCAACTCCAAGGCCCTCATCGTCGGCGGCCTTCTGAATTCTCTCGGTTAGAATCTTCCCTGCTTCTGCCCTGCCGATTCCGAGCAGGCTCTGATCGATTCCGGTTTCGTCGCTGGCTTCTACCTTCGCGCTGGCTGCAAATCTTGTCAGCTCGCGATAGCAAATGGATTCGAGCAGTTTCTCCGGCTCGTTATGCTTATATATATAAGAATACAAATCCTTGATTCTGTATTGAACGGGCACTGCGGCGATGACAAGACTAACCGGCACGGTACCGGCCATCGTGTTTGTACCGCTTTGCGGGCTGGCGACGAGCAATTGATATTCTTTTTCATAGTGTGCCGCGCCCCACAACAGAGGCTTATGCTCAACTTCGCCCGTCTTCGGATCAACCTTCGGGACGAAGCCGATGCTGATTTCCGAGATCATTTTAGTGGGGTATTTATAGGCAATATCGATTGGCCAGGGCCATTTAAAGGCCAATCCCGAACCGATAAGCCTGACTTGCCCCGTTTCGTTTGCCGGATCGCCGAAATGCTCTATTATCGCCTGTTCGTCGGGCCCCACTACAACGATACAGCTAAGTAGATACAGCGTTATGACACCAAAGAGGACCAAAGGCACAATCGCCTGTTCGAGCAGTTTATAAAACCATGTTTGAGATGCTTTAAAGCCAAACTGATAATCAATTGCATCTGCGAGGCTGCGCAGGATACCACCCGGCTCATTTATCACTCCAAGGAGTCTGCTATCTAAAGCGCTTCTGCTGTATCGGCCCTTCAGTCTGGGGCGATAGATGTCCATGACGAGGTTGACCGCGATTTCGGCGCCAAGGATTACGAGCAGACCGGGGATTACCAGTGCCATGCCGTTCACCGGCCAGTATTTGTTGAAGAGGTAGGCCACCGCAAGAAATACGGCCAATATAAAGCACACGACTGCGACCCCGAGCAGGGAGCTGCCGCCGGCCCTGAGCGGTTTCCACTCAGGCTGGGCAGACATGCCGGTAGAGTAGCGTGACATGAGAAAGCTCATGAACGCAATGGCTGTCAGGCATATCCCGCAAAGCAAAGGCTGCTTCAACTCAGCTTCAATCCCGGTACCAAAGGCTTTGAGTAGATACAGACCGATGCCTATTTGGAAGGCGGCGATTATTGCTGCGAATATGGGGATGAACCATTTTTCGAATATCTCAAGACGACGCTGGGCGACGGACAATAAAGTGGCGCGTTCACTCCTGGCTTGAAAGATTGCGGAAGATTTCTCATCCCTGACCAACTGGCCGGCGTCGAGCTTTTCCTGCTCGGCAAGGCAGCGCTGATAGAACTGCAAACATAAAACGAACCAGGTGAGAGCGACGGAGAGGATCAGCCAGCTAACTGCAGAGACCGCAAAAAAACCGCTCCATCGGCCTAAGAAAAAGGCAATTCCAAAAAAGATGATGCTCAGAATCAAAGATACCAAGGCTACGTGTACGGGGCGTTTGGACGATACTGTCATTTTATATCCCGGTATTCCAGTTTGAACAAAAAATTTCTAACAGAGTATCTATTCAATATATGTTAATATATGTCTTATCCGAATTTATAAGTAATAAGTTGCGTAATATATCAACAAATGTTATTTTAGTACAGGGACAATTGTAAAAATTATACCTTTGTTTTAGAGCATGGGTGCTGCGAATCGGATCTGAAAGATGAATAAGTTATTTACTATAGCACAAAATACTTTCATAGAAACCCTGAGGCAACCCATTTATTCCATAATTATTATTGCCGCCTTGTTTTTGTTATTTATAAGTCCTTCTTTAACAATGTACACAATGAGCGACGACAACAAGCTCTTACGCGAGATAGGACTATCTACGTTATTTTTGACCAGCTTGTTCATAGCAATTTTTTCCGCTTCCGGGGCTGTGGCGCAGGAGCTTGAGAACAAGACTATAACAACCGTTCTGAGCAAGCCCGTCCAACGTCCCATATTCATTATTGCCAAGTTCTTAGGTGTGACCGCCGCAGTGGTTCTGGCGCATTATATATGTACTATCGCCCTGCTGATGGCAATCAGGCATGGTGTCCTCGAGACGGTAAACGATACGCATGACTGGACGGTCATAGGCACAGCAGCAGTTGTTGTTTTTGCCGTGCTTTTGCTAAGTGCTTTTTTTAACTACGCTTATGACTGGAAATTTTCTTCGACGGCGATGGTTTTAACCGGCATATTCGCTACATTCGGCATCGTTTTCCTGACTTTTATCGACCGAAACTGGCAATTCAAGCCGCAGGATAACGGCATGAACGCAGTCGATATCTACGGCTCGGTCTTGCTGCTCCTGGCTGCTTTGATCATAGTAGCTCTGGCTGTGGCGCTTTCGTCCAGGTTCAATATTGTAGTGACGCTCTCGGCCTGTATCGGGATTTTTCTGCTGGGTCTGGTCAGTGATTACGCATTCGGCAGGTTCGCCGAAACGCATTTATGGGCAAAAATAGGCAGATATTTAGTGCCGAACCTGCAGATTTTCTGGATAAGCGATGCTATTTACGAAGGTAACGATGTCCCTGTGAAATACCTTCTGATTGGAGCTTCTTACGCCTTGTGCTACACGGGCGCCATTCTCGCATTAGCCATCGCCCTGTTCCAGCGCCGGCAGGTAGGCTGATTCGTCGTATCTGCAGATTCTTTAACGAGATACGATTCACGATTCACGGGATACAGTCTTTATCACCGCTATTTCATCGCAATGTTGCTGCTTGGGGCATCGCGCACAATCGCTCCAGACTTTCATCGGCAGCGTCTCTTTTTCCACTATTTCGAAGCCTGATTTCTCAAAAAAAGCCGGCTCCAGCGTCAGCGCAAAGACCCTCGGCACACCGAGCTTTGCCGCTTGTTCGACGGCGGCGGCTACCAACCTCCTGCCGATGCCTTTTTCTTTGTATGCCCCATCGATTGCCAACGATTTTATTTCGGCTAAGTCCGACCAGATAACCTCCAGCGCGCAGCAGCCGACTATGTTGTTTTCGAGTTCAGCCACAATAAAGGTCTGCAAATTCTCATATATATCGGCCAAAGAGCGAAATAACATCCTGTCCCGCTCGGCATAGGAACTGATCAGGGCGTTAATCGCCGTAACATCCGAAATTTTCGCACTGCGTACATTCATGAGAAATAAGTATAGCTGTTCAGATACAAAAATATAAATAAAAAATTTGGAGGATGATTTTGATAGTTTGCTTCTATAGTTTTTTGATATGACTATTGTAATCGTTAATAAGGCACAATTCGACTACTTCTTTGAGATTTTTTCTAAGCTCATCCAGAGTTTCCCCCTGAGTGTGAACTCCTGGAATTCCCGGAACAACAGCCACATATAGGCCGGTATCTGCATCTTTTTCGATATATCCGGTTATTTTAAGCATATTGTTATCTCCTGCCTTAATATTCATGGTTAAATCCAGCATAATTGTACCAGACTTACTCTTATCTTCCAACAAAAAAACCATTGCTGATATACTCAAGGCCGGCTTTCCGGCCGGAAAAATAACTGTAAGTCTACGTCTTGGAAATCCACTGTGATTCACCGGCCCTTCCAGAGCCAGTTGATAGTATACACTCAATACCTCCCCCCTTAGCAAAGACTAAATTCCCAAGCAGAACATTCGGGTGTGGCCATATCTACCAGCAGAAGTAAAGCGAAAGCTGTAATCAGAACTATGTCAAAATTGTACCTGACACCTTCCTGACACCTTAAATTCCCCTGACACCTTAAATTCCCCACGTTAGATATCGGCTTTGCCTATCTCATGGGGTGAACGCTGATGAACGCGGAAAAATAGAAACTTGTGCTTGCAAAAGCGGGTATCTAAAATAACAAATAATGTCTGTATTTTGCTTTTAAGTGTAAAACTACTCTTTATTCTTCCGTCTGTCATATCGCTGAAGTACAAACGGCTTAATGTCTTCTTGTGATGCTATGTATATGGATTTATCGTTTGGTAGCAGAAAGAAGAAATAATCACTCATTGTTCCAATGTATCGGATTTTGTCATCACCACGTTTCCGCACTTCTTCACTAATACTGATTCCGTCTATATACAGGTACTTATCACCACGCTTAATGGTTTCTGCTTTTTTCTTTCCGTACGCAGCACCTACTAATGGAAGAAATACGATTATGAAGAATAAAACGAACCTAATATCTGGGTCTGGTATAAATCGCTTACCAAAATTTTTATAAAGTGTGAGATATCCTGTGACTAAAAAGGCAATGCAAATTGGGGCATAAGCCCACAAAAAGTAAAACCAATTAGCCAATACACAAAGTATTACAGTCATGATTAGAAAAACGATTCCACCTTTTTTGAATCGCTTACTTTTTTTCAATTCGCTAGAATATTTGGGATATCTATCTCCACATTCATTGGGCGGTATAAAAAAATATCCTTTTTTGAAGTAATGATAAATCATATACAGGAAGCCACCCGTACTAAACAATAAAGGTATAATCGAATGTGAAATTATATTGGATATGTCAATGAACTCAAAAGCATTGATTCCAAATGTGTACCAGTATGCCCAAAGATACATTACCGATGTAATGATAGTTATTATTGTAAAGAGTCCAATTAACTTTTTGATGATCTGATCCATAACCATTATATCAATTCTAACAACAACTTGCTTAACTCTAAAAGATAGCTGTTAAAGTAATTCAGCCTATCAACTATCTTCTATCAACAACTATCATTATCAAGCACAATTCATCTAAAATGTAATGCATTCCTATATCATCTTTTTGTCATTATGCCTTCTTCAATTTGGTGGAAATTTTATTAATCTCGTTTATGATATTCTCTTTTGTTCCTGCAGATAACTTGCCGAAGTCGGCCTTTGAGAATACATTATTCTCTACTCTTTCAAAGAACAAAAAAACTGCCTTAGCATTCTCAAGTTCTTTTATGGCGGATTTCTCATTAAAGATATCCATTGGCTGTACGAATTGATCGTTTTGTAAATCAACATAAAGAGATGACAACTTCTCCTTCTGAGACTCCTTAACGTCGGTTTTAGCCTTCTCAAAATCCTTTAGGATTCCCTTGTCTTTCTTAGAAGGAGAAAGTAACACATCGAAATAGAAGATGTTCCCTGCTTTTTCACCATGAATGAAGAACCTTTTCCAAAACCGTTTCCAGTCGATTTTCTCTGAAATCAAGTTGGCGATAGCGCCCATGATCATAAGATACTTCCCTAGTTCTTCAATTGCGATGTGAGATAGGAAAACCGATCGAGCCCAACGCCCCTGTACCAGCAGGCACTCAGCATCTTTGATGAGATCTTCGGAGTTCTGGAGCGCTGCGATTCTACCGCGCGATAATTGTTCCAAAGATAATTGACGCGATTCATTTCCTTTCTTAGATAATTCCATAGCGACTATACTTAATTCCAGCCTATGTCTACATCCCAAAGCTCCACAGTAATTCAGCCCAACTGTGAATTATGCGAGAAAAATAATAAAATTATGGCTTAGCCATTACAAATAGTAAAAAATAAATGACAAGGATTTTCCCTAGTTTTACCTAATAATTCTTGTTGTCATTTTCTGCGACTCTTTCTCTTCACGTATCTCTTTATGTTTGGTTTGTATTTTTTTTCTAGGCTAAGGTTATACGCATGGAAGTCTGCACTATCTTCAATTTTTTCCTTTTTACCAAATTCAAATGTAAGACCTCTTCTTTTGGGACCGAACAATCTAGCATATTCTCCTTGAAATGCATGAAAAGTCATCCACTCATAATCACGGTGCTTTTTATCATTATAATCTTTATGCCATGGTCTTCGACCATACTCATCAAAAGCATCAGATCTTCCATTATTGTAACCAATAAACATTTCGGTTGAGAAAGTAACTGATCTGGGATCTGGCATTAACGTGTATGAGTATCCTATTTCATCCCAACGGTTAAAATCGACTTTTTTTTCAGGATATAACCACTCTTCATTTGCTGCGGCTATGTAGCGATATGCTCGTTGTTTAATTATATAATTAATCGTAGCAACTTCCGTCTGTGAAAGCATACGACCCGTCTGGATGCTAGTAAAATTAAACATTGCAGTCCTAAAAAGCACTGAATGAGGCCTTTCCTTTAACGGATTAGCATAGGGATTTCGAACCCAAGACAAGTTAGCCAAAAGCAATGCCTTATTAATACTCAATGGAAATATTGTTTGAGTCCCATTGAGCCATATGTCAGGATCATTTGCGCCTTGACACCACTGAGAACGTGGAAAGCAACCTTGGTTATAAACTGTTACTGGATGGTCAGATATAATAAACTTTGTTTCCGATTGAGAAGCATCTACTATGCTCCATACGCATTCTGTCCACATGGCGCAAAAGAGTTGTTGCAATTCCTGCAACTTAAACAAAACCGAATTCTTGTCTGAGAGTTTCACAAGATTAGCCAGATACTGCAATCCTTTTAGGGTACGGAGCTTCTGTATACTCATATACAATAGCAAGTTTTGAAAGGATTTGTTATCTACGCTTGGATGCTCGAAATTTGACCAGTATTCAACAGCTGCTCTAGCAGAATTATCAACCTTACCGAAGAATTTTTCCTCTATCTCTGTAGACTCCCACTCTCCGAATTTTGTTGTGTACAGATCTTGCTTGTAAAAACATTTAGAAGGTCCCCATCGAAGCAATGCTTTTCGTTTGTACCTCTTTTTGCCAACAATAACAGTGTCTGGAATTAAATCTAAATAGAAAAACTTTTTTTCCCGAATATCATCAGGTAGGAAAAGATATTGGTACCATTTAGGTACATAATGATTTCTACTATATTCAGCCATTTTTGAGAACACTAGGAACAGCAGTACTGTTGAAACATCCCTATAGTCACCTATTAAAATTAAAGTAACACTGTCTTATTAAAATTCTCATTCTCGAAAGCCTTCATTCGGATTTCTCCGGGCAGACCAGTATTACGGCTTATTAGGTGCGGCAAGACAAAAAGGCGAATATTCTCGTATGTCGCATATCGTATGTTGTATGTCGTATTACGCCTTTGGTAAGATAATAGACTAAAACAAGTCAAAAAACAATAAAAAAGTTCTTCTGACACGGATCTACACGGATTTACACGGTTTTTTCTTTTAATTTAAACAGTGTTCGACAGCGTTAATCAGTGTCTAATATCTTCTGACAGGATATACAAGATTTACAGAGATTTTTTATCTTTTTCTTTTCACCATATTTATCCTGTTAATCCCGTCTACTTTAAGTTGCTTGTCCACAGCACGCACAACGAATAATGGACGCCGTCTCACGGAGACCTTGCCATTGACTATTTTCTATCGACTATTGACTATTTTATCTGCGTTCACCCCGTGAGATAGGCAAAGACGTTATCTCACAGGGTAAATCTGCGGTTAATTGACATGCGGCGAGTCACGGAGATTTTTTTAGAATTCTCTGGACGTTTGGCACAATTGTTCGTATAATAATTAACAAATTGAATACAGTAGACAGGATAACAGGATGACAAGAGCGATGTCAGTAAAAAGGCAAAAGTTAAAGGGTAAAATTATTAAAAAACCAAGAATCTGTGTTAATCGTGTAAATCCTGTCTAAAAAGAACCCTATTTGAAAAAACAAACCCAATGTTAAAATAGGCAATTTAATACAATATCAGTAATAGTAAGAATTTATGGAGATTTTAGTGATTTTGAGCAGTTTTGGGCAGCGAAAAACAAACCCAATCAAACCCAATATTTAGCCCCCAGAATTTTCTGGGGATTGAAAAACCAATTTGAAAAAACAAACCCAATTTACGAATGGTCAAAATGAGCGTAAGTATCTATTTGAAAGGAGATTATGAAGAATTTCATGCTTTGAGGTGGCGAAAAAACAAGCTTGTCCTGAGCGCAGTCGAATGGAGCCAATTCAAAGCCAATCTTATTTAGCCCCCAGAATTTTCTGGGGGTTGAAAGACTAAAAGGCAATGTTATGGTGTTATCTGGTGGGTACGGAAGGTTCTTTGTTCTTTGGGGAGGTACTTGTTCTCGATGGGGCCGTCGGGAGTATCTACTAACAATGTTCCATCGTCGCTGAGCAGGTGAATATCATTGCTGCCCGGGAACTGGAACATCCCTTCGGGTGTGATATACGGGAAATCGGCCATTTTGGTCAGCAGGCCTGTCGCCATATGGTATTTATAGAGTGTTTGCAGGGGTTTTTCTGAGCCGGATTTCTGTGAGCCGGCCATGATTAGGTATTGGCCGAGCGTGTGCGAATATTCGATGCTGCGTATGCCGAAACCGTCGAGGTCCACGGCCAGCGGCGGCGAAAAGTCGGGAACCTCGCCGTTCAGGACCACCGCTTCCGGATTGTTCAGCCGGATGATTAGGCCCAGCTTTTTCTTCTCGGACTTCGGCCTTGGATTTCTAAAGGCGATGAGCATCGAACTGCCGTCGGCGGCGGTGCAGAGCCCTTCGATGTTCAATCCCTTATCTTTCGGGGCAAGGTCGGGAATATTGTTCGTATCGACGTGGCCGTCAACTACACCGATTGCATCGGCAATACCCAGATTGTAAATCGAATCGTATGCGATTAAGTCATCTAACAGATTCGTATAATTGCCGTCTACCGTGACGTTTAGCTCATTGCCTTCAAGAGTGACGGTCGTTGCAAAGAACTGATTGCGGCTGTACCAGTATTTGCCGTCCTTGTTTCTGCCGTGCGATGCTATCCAGAAGATTCTGCCGTGAAACCAGGTTGCCCCTTCGATGTCGATCTCAGGGTGGCAGGGATCAATATTAAGAAAGTCTCCGATTTTTGCGTCGGCAATCGCAGCAGAGCCTGGATTATTCACATCGTATACTCTGAGCTTATTGGTCTCGTCGTCGGCTACGACAAAAAGGTCCGGTGTCAGGGCCACCGCCGCCGAGGCATCGGCGATTTCGTAGAATATTTTGAATGTTCTGGCCATTACAGGGATTGACCAGTCGGTCTCATTGAGGTTGCTTGAAGTATCGCGGGCCTTAACGCTGTAGGTGTATTCCGTGCCCATGGCCAGGCCGTTCGGTTCGAAAATGTTGCCGTACTGCCAGCCGCTGTCCGGCCCGTTGCCCGATGTGCATTGGAAGTAATACTCGATGCCGTTTTGAGTATCGATGGCGGTGGTTGCTTCGGTATATATCGAAGATGTCGAGGTCGTTACCGGTTCGACTTGCCAGTTCATAATATTCGGCTCGGGGACGGTTGTATCAACGCCCTTGAGCCATGAATCGGTAAATAACACCAAATCGTCCGTATCTATATCCGTATCGCCTGTAAGGTCAGCCTGAATGCAGGGAGGGTTTTCGGTGAATCCGGAATTTTTCCAGCAGCTCGCGAAAATAGTGAAATCATGGAAGTCAACGTCACCGTCGTAGTCGATATCGCCGGCCGGCCGGTCTATATGCAGCAGCGAAAGCACGGCGTTTTCCAGCATCAACTTTGCCTGCTCGGTAGCATCATCGAAGAACTCGTATGTATTTTTCGGCAGTGCGAAGAATACGCGAGCAGCCCCGGGGGCGTAATAAGAATCATCATAATACAGCGTTTCGTTGCCGAGCCAGCGGGCGATTACTACGCTGCCGTTGCAGGTGGCTACGACTGTGCCGCTGCCTGCGGATGCCTGGTTCGAGTGGTCGATTTCTTTGCCCGATGTGAATGTTTCCACTGACCCGGAAGAAGTATCGACGCCTGCAAAAATCTCATCGTCGGCATAGGCGACGGCCAGATGTGTAAACGCGCTCGTACTTATGTCGCTGCCGGCCAGCCAGTCCCAGTATTTATACTCATCGCTTCGGGCCAGTTTGATATTATGATTGAGGATGGGCACGCCCAATCCGCTCCAGAATTCGGAATCGGCATTATAATCTTTGCTGGAGAGGTCCCGTGAGACAATAACCAGGTCGGCGGCTTCGAGCACGAGCTTCTTCTTGTCGCTGAGGTCTTCGTTGTATCTGCCGGTGTCAATATTAACTTCGACATTTCCCCTGTAGATTTCCTGCAGGAATTCGGTGTAGCCTCGTTCCGATCCGGCGTTACCGGTTACGATGATGATTTTTAAAGGCTCGGCCCTTCCGACGCTTGTCAGACTCGCCAGCAGAACCAGTATTGATATCAAAAACCTGATATACACTCACCGCTCCCTGAAACTTTCTTTTGCGCTCTCAACGCTGATAATATATTGGCATTAATCTAACCTACCCAATTGATTATTATACCAAAAAAGCGGAATAAAATCCAGATACTCTTGCTATATACTTCCACTGTTTTATGCAGAAAGTGCTGAGAAAGCGAAAAAACGCTGGAAAAACAATTGCTTCTTGTGTATCTTATTGCGGATTTTATATTGTAGTTGATGAAAACCGGCGGTGAAACCGCCGGCTAAATACTAACTTATGAGATTTATACTAATTGACAAGGTTGTTTCGCTGGAAGCCGGCAAGCAAATAAAGGCGGTCAAGAATGTTTCTCTGTCTGAGGAATATCTGGCCGACCATTTTCCGACGTTCCCGGTTCTGCCCGGTGTGCTTCTGCTGGAAGGACTGATCGAATCGGCATCGTGGCTGGTACGACGGACGGAAAATTTCGCCCACAGCATGATATTGCTTGAACAGGCAAGAAATGTAAAGTATAAGAGTTTCCTGGCGCCCGGTTCCCAGATAGAATATACGGTCAAAGCCAGGACTATCGAAGAAAACCTCAGCAGCTTCTCCGGCTTCGGTATGTCGGAAGGCAACCTAATTGTCGAGGCTCGGTTCGCCTTGAAACATTTTAATTTAGCTGATAAAGATTCGGCAATGGCAGCGGTAGATGCCCAGGTCATTGAGAGTTTGAAAAAACGGTGGGAACTGCTAAGATAGTTCATCGTTTATAGGCAAATAACCGAGAATCAAAGTCGTTTAACAAGGATTGTTACACAATTAAGAATACTGGAGGTAGAATAAGCATGGCAATGAGTCGAGACGAAATTGAACAGCAGGTTCGGGAAGTTCTGATCGAGGCGCTGGGAGTTGACGACGATGAGGTTACGACTGAAGCGACCTTAATGGGAGATTTGGGAGCCGAGAGCATTGACTTTTTGGATATTGTGTTTCGACTGGAAAAAGCGTTCGGAATCAAAATCCCCCGGGAAGAATTATTTCCCGCTGAGGATTTGATGAACAATTCCGAATTTATCCATAACGGCAAATTGACCGAAAAGGGCCTGGCCGAACTGCGGGAAAAGATGCCGCATACGGACCTGTCGGAATTCGAGGAAGATCCTGATATTAACAAAATGGGTGATTTATTCACCGTCAATGCAATCATAAACTACGTTGAGAATAAGCTCAATGCTGCTTAATCCTCGTAGCGAAAATCGTCTTTTATAGTCTCAGCGGCAGGATGGTTAAAAGTCAATCTGCCGCTAACTTTAATATAGGCGGGGCTGCCGATTTGCAATAAGCTGCGAAAAATCGCCCCGGCGATAAATGCGTTGGATTTGGATAGATAAATTTATTGAGTTCGAGAGCGGCAAACGTGCCGTGGCGCTCAAGAACGTCACGCTTGCCGAAGAGCATCTGCATGACCATTTTCCCGGTTTTCCGGTAATGCCGGAGAGCTTGTGCATCGAAGCAATGGCCCAGACGGCGGGAATCCTCGTCGGTGAGGCAAAAAAGTTTCAGGAAAAAGTCATACTTGCCAAGATCAAGAAAGCCGTCTTTTTCGACTATGTAAAGCCGGGCGATACAATCATATTAGAAGCGACAATCGAATCAATCGCTCCTGAAGCGGCCGGCACAAGCGGTCGTATCACATGTTCGGAAAAATTAGTCGCCGAGATCGATTTGATGTTCAGCCATATAGACCAGAACCTGGCGGGCAAAGAGTTTCCGGAGGAGAACTTCGTATTCGGCGCCGACACATCGGTTTTTAAGTCGCTTCTGCGTGATGTGCTTGCGGGTGCAGGGAGAGAGTCGGGGCAAGATTGATGGATTCGGCTCGTGTAGCAATAACAGGTTTTGGGCAAATCACTCCGCTCGGACTGACCGCCGGTGACACGTGGGATTCTCTTTGTGCCGGCAGGGTTGGGATAGACACAATTACGGCATTTGATCCCGTGGGTTTTAGTTGTAAGCTGGCCGGTCAGGTCCCCGATTATAAAATCCGGGATTATGTGCCGAAGACCCATCGCAAAGCCACTAAGCTTATGTCCAGAGACATCGAGCTGGCCGTAATCGCGGCAAACGAAGCTTTTATCCATGCCGGCCTTGTCACCAAAGGTATCGATCCGGAGAATATCAATGTTGACCCCGAGCGCGTGGCAATCAATCTCGGCGCAGGCCTGATAAGCTGTGACCTGGTCGAGCTGGCCCCCGCCGTGGCGGCCAGCGCGACTGACGGGAAGTTCGACATTCGCAAATGGGGCACCGATGGTCTCGGCCTGGTCACTCCTTTATGGCTGTTGAAATATCTGCCCAATATGCTCGCATGCCATGTCGGGATTATTCACGACATACAGGGTCCGAGCAATACAATCACATGTGCCGAGGCGGCCGGGCATCTGGCGATCATTGAAGCGGCCCAGGTTATTGCCCGCGGTGGCAGTGATATTGCTCTGGCCGGCGGCGCAGAGGCAAAAGTCAATCCGATAATTATGATTCGTCAGTGCCTGCTGAAAAGAGCCACAAGCGAAAACAATGATGAGCCCGCTTCCGCCTGCAGGCCTTTTGACGCCGGCGCCAAAGGCTCGGTTTTCGGCGAAGCCGCCGGCGCCGTCATACTCGAAGAACTTCAACATGCCGAGAGACGGGATGCAAAGATTTATGCTGAACTCGTCGGTCTCGGACAAAGCAACAGTATCAATCCTGCTTATGAACATATCGAGCCTGACGGTAAGGGTATTCGGATCGCCATAGAAAAGGCCATGGCCGAAGCGCAGATCCGCCCGGATGATTTGGACCTGATTATCCCGCACGGCACGGGAATCCCCGCTGATGATCTGGCCGAGGCAAAAGCAATCCAGGCGGTACTCGGTGACGCAACGGCAAAAATACCCATCTGGCCGACCAAAAGCATGCTGAGCAACACGGGTGCGGCAAGTGGAGCGGTGGATGTCATCGCCGCGCTTTGTGCGATGCGGGATGGGAAAATCCCCGCAGCGAAAAACTGCGACAGGAAAGCCGCCGGCTGCAGTCTGAATATTGTCGATCAGCCGCAGGAAAAAAATATCCGCTTCGCATTATGCTGCAGCTACACCTACGGCGGGCAGACCGCCGCGGTGATACTCAAGGCACCGGATTGAATATCCAATATTGAACATTGAATGATGAATATTCTTTCTTCAAAATAGAGTCAAAAGAATATCTAAAAGGTCAAAATAAATGACTGAACGAGTAGTAATAACCGGAATGGGGATTGTTTGCCCTCTGGGGCACGATGTGGAAACGCTCTGGCAAGCCATATTAGCGGGTAAAAGCGGAGCTGCAAAAACCACGATTTTCGATGCTTCGGCGTTTCCCACGACGTTCGATGCCGAAGTCAAAGATTACGACCATTCACAATATACAAAGAATCCTCAACTGCACGAGCACAGCAACCGTGGTGCCGGTTTTGTCGTCGGGGCGGCGGCTCAGGCATGCCGGCAGGCGGCGATTGATGTGGAAGCCGACGAGCCGACCGATGGAATAGACCGCAGCAGATTGGGAATCTATCTGGGGGCGGGCGAAGGCTCCGTTGACAACGATGTATTTTTCGCTTCAATTCTTGAAGGATGGAACGCGGAGAAAAACGAGATGGACTGGGGCCGGTGGGCAAAAGTCGCTTTCGGTCGTATGGAACCGATGCGTGAGCTTGAGCAGGAGCCGAACATGCCCGCCGCTCATCTGGCCATGATTACCGGTGCCCGCGGGCCGACACGCAGTTGTCTGACGGCCTGTGCCGCCAGTACGCAGGCTGTCGGTGAAGCAACCATGCTCATTCGCAAAGGCGATGCGGACGTTATCATTGCAGGCGGCGCGCATTCGATGATTCACCCGCTGGGTCTGACGGGTTTCAATCGTCTGACCGCCCTGTCGACGAGAAATGACAGCCCTGAGACAGCATCGAGACCGTTCACTGCCAGCAGGGACGGCTTCGTCCTCGGCGAGGGCGCGGCGATACTTATCCTCGAATCCCTCAGTTCGGCGAAAAAACGAGGTGTCGAAATCCTGGCCGAAGTCATCGGATACGGCAGCAGTTCGGATGCGTTCCGTGTCACCGATATGCACGAAGAAGGCAGAGGTGCGGTCCAGGCGATGACTGCGGCACTCGCCGATGCGGGCATCACATACAAAGACGTCGATTACGTCAATACCCACGGCACAAGCACCGCCGAGAACGACTCGATCGAGACCAGGGCCATCAAAGCCGTGTTCAAAGAAGAAGCGAAGAACACCCCCGCCAGCAGCGTCAAGAGTATGCTGGGCCATTTGATCGGCGCCGCCGGTGCGGCCGAGCTGATTACCTGCGTCCTGGCAATCCGCGACAATATCGTTCCGCCCACAATGAACCTGAACGATCCTGATCCCGCACTCGATTTGGATTATGTCCCCAATAAGCCAAGAAAAATGCCGGTCAATGTCGCGATGAACGAGTCCTTCGGCTTCGGCGGACAGAATAATGTGGTAATCGTAAAAAGATATGAATAGTATTTAGCCGGCGGTTTTACCGCCGGTTTACACGATACGAATTATGATCGATATTAAAGAAATTCGAGACAACCCGGAAAAGTTCAAAAAAGCTGCAAGAGATAAACACTTTGACGTGGATATTGACCATCTGCTCAGCGTAGATGCTGATATTCAAGAAAACAAAAAGAAACTACAGTATATCGCCACCGAAAAAAACAAGCTCGGTAAATCAATACCGAAACTATCCGAAGACGAAAGAACCAATGCCATAGGTAAGCTGAGTCTGCACAAGAAAAACGAAGCAAAATTTCAGGATGAGATAAAGAGTCTCCAGCCGCAGTTCGATGAAATTATGCAGCAGGTTGCTCAGCCGGCGGATGATGATGTGCCGTTAGGTAAGGATGATACGGAAAATACCGAAATACGGAAAGAGGGCGAAATCCCCCGGTTCGATTTCGAGCTTAAAGACCACGTTCAACTGGGCCTGGCTCTTGGCATGATGGACATCGAGCGGGGCGTAAAATTAGCGGGATCAAGAAATTATTTCCTGAAAGGTGACGGTGCCCTGCTGCACTGGGCGGTCCTGCGCTTCGCTATGGATTCTATGGTCGGCAAAGATTATGTCCCCTTGTCGGTGCCGCTTCTGATGAAAGATGAGGCGATGCGAGGGACGGGCTACTATCCCGGTTCCGAGGACCAGACATACCGGATGGAAAAAGACCAGCTCAATCTGGTCGGTACCGCGGAGGTCCCGCTGACGGCCTACCGGATGGGTGAGATTTTGGATGCTGATGAGCTGCCATTGAAGTACGTCGCTTTGTCAAGCTGCTTTCGGCGCGAGGCTGGCGCCGCCGGCAAAGACACCTACGGCCTGTACCGGATCCATCAATTCGACAAAGTCGAGCAGGTGGTCATCTGTGAAAACAGTGCCGAGACGAGCAGGAAATTCCACGAGGAGATTTTAGCCAACGCCGAGGCCGTAATGAAGGCGCTCGAGCTGCCCTACCGAGTCGTCAACGTCTGCACCGGCGACCTCGGACGAGGCCAGGCCAGGAAATTCGATATCGAGGCGTGGATGCCCTCTCGCGGCAATTATTGCGAAACGCACAGCGCCAGCAAGTTCTACGAATTCCAGGCCCGGCGAATGAACCTCCGCTACAAAGAGCCTGCCACGAAGAAGAACGTTTTCTGTCACACGCTTAACAATACCGTCATCGCCTCGCCGCGAGTCCTGATCCCTATCATGGAGCTTTACCAGAACGCCGACGGCTCGATAACGATACCGAAAGTCCTCCGCCCCTATATGAACGGCAAAGAAAAAATCGCTTAACCTTCGTAATCCAGGGAGTCCAATTATGACCAAAGAAGAAGTTCTCGAATTCGCAACGAAAAATCCGGTTTGCAGTCTCGCTACTGTCGACGGCAATCGTCCTCGCGTCCGTGTCATTATGCTGTACGAGGCCGATGAAAACGGAATCATCTTCTGTACAGGCAGTCAAAAGGCCGTCCACGCACAATTGCAGGCGAATCCGGCCGCAGAGATGTGCTTCTACAACGCCGAGGAAGGCCGCATGGTAAGAATCGAAGGGACGGCCGAGACACTCGATGATATCGAGCTGAAAAAGAAAGTGGTCGAAAAATTCACATTCCTCAAGCCGTGGGTCGAAAGCCAGGGCTACGATGTCATGGTCTGTTATCGCCTCGATAACGCCAAAGCAACAACCTGGACAATGGAAACAAACTTCGAGCCGAAACAGTACATCGAATTATAAATCTGACGGTCAGCCCTATTGCAGATTCTTTTCGCGTACCTTGGGAACTATAAATATATATTTCTTCTGCTTCCTCGTTATTTGTCATTCCTGTAAAGGGGGCTGTTGAAAAACGTGAGATTGCTTCGTCGCTATGCTCCTCCTAAGGAAATAGACGGTTTTTACTGCGGAAGGATTGAGATTGCCACAGTCGCTGCGCTCCTTCGCAATGACATTGGTGGGCTATTTTCTTTTCTATGCATCCTGAGAATCAGGTCAGGTGCTCGCAATGACAAAAGGTACATTTTCGCGTCATTGCGGTCGATTCGAAGAATCGCGCGGCAATCTCAGGCATTACGGCGGGACTTTTTCAACAGGCCCAAAGGCAGGAATCCAGACTGTGTGACTACTCCGGTAAAATTGATCCGTGAGGTGCAGGATTTATAACTTGAGTCTTGCTTTCCGAGCCGGTAGTCTGTTTTGTCATAGATGACGGGTATCCAAAACTAATGCCGTTTCTATTAAATTAGTATAACGTTTTGCTATTCTGTCATTCCGGCCTTGAGCCGGAATCCAGAAGCACAACAATGGATTCCCGCTTTCGCGGGAATGACAAAATGTGACAATTATTTTTGGAAACGGCCTGGCGTGTAGGAGAAAATCATGCGAAGAGTTGGTTTATTCTTCTGTACAGCACTGTTCGTCTCAAGTATCTGTGTTTTCGACTGTTTCGGGGCGTATGATGTAGTAATAAAATCGGGCAGGATATACGATGGTTCCGGCGGATCGTCGTATGTTGCCGATGTTGCGATTGAAGATGATCGTATCGCAGCTATCGGGCAGTTCGATGCCGATGCGGATGCGGGTATGGTGATTGATGCACAAGGTCTTGCCGTGGCGCCGGGTTTTATCAATATGCTGAGCTGGGCTACCGACTCTCTTATAGAGGACGGCAGATCGCAGAGCGATATTCGGCAGGGAGTGACTCTTGAAGTTATGGGTGAAGGATTCTCGATGGGACCTCTCAACGAGATGATGAAGCGGGACATGTTCGAATCTCAGGGGGACATCAAGTTCAGCATCGAATGGACCACACTCGGAGAATATCTCGAGTATCTTGAAAAAAAAGGAGTCTCGACCAACGTGGCCTCTTTTGTCGGCGCATCAACCGTTCGTGTTTATGCTCTCGGTTACCAGGACAAGGCGCCGACTTACATGGAACTTCAACAGATGCGGCGATTGGTCGGCCAGGCGATGCGAGAGGGAGCGGTGGGTGTAAGTTCGGCTCTGATTTACGCTCCCGGCGTGTATGCTGATACGGATGAACTGGTCGCTCTTGCCGAGGTGGCTGGCCAATACGGCGGAATGTATATTTCGCACCTCCGAAGCGAGGGTAACCAACTGCTCGAAGCCGTGGATGAATTGATAACCACCGCGCGAAAGGCAAACGTCGCCGCTGAAGTGTATCACATGAAAGCCGCCGGCAAAGCGAATTGGCATAAACTCGACGCTATGATTGAAAAGATTGAAAAGGCGCGGGCCAAAGGTCTAAGGATTACGGCGGATATGTACACCTATACGGCGGGTGCGACCGGCCTCGACGCCGCGATGCCTCCCTGGGTCCAGGCCGGGGGACATCGTGCATGGGTGAAGCGGCTGAAAGATCCGGCAATCAGACGGCGTGTTTTGCGGGAGATGTCCACGACCACCGACGAATGGGAAAATCTGTATCTTCTGGCCGGCTCGCCTGAAAACGTTCTCCTGGTGGGATTCAAAAACGAAAGCCTCAGACATCTCGCCGGCAAAACACTCGCCCAGGTCGCCGGGATGAGAAAAAAATCGCCCGAAGAAACAGCGATCGACCTTGTGATAGAGGACGACAGCAGGGTCAGCACGATTTACTTTCTGATGTCTGAGGAAAATGTTAAAAAGCAGATCGAGCTTCCCTGGGTCAGCTTCTGTTCCGACGCCGGTTCTTTAGCCCCGGAGGGACTCTTCCTGAAATCGAGCACTCACCCCCGTGCATACGGGAACTTTGCCCGGCTGCTCGGTAAATATGTCAGCCGGGAAAAGGTCATCACACTTGCCGAGGCGGTCAGGCGTCTGGCGTCACTTCCGGCGGAGAATCTCAAACTCGACCGGCGGGGAAAACTTGAAACAGGATATTACGCCGACCTAATCGTTTTCGATCCTGATACGATTTCCGATCATGCTACGTATGAAAAGCCGCACCAGTACGCGACCGGCATGGTGCATGTTTTCGTAAACGGCACGCAGGTCCTCAAGGACGGCGAACATACCGGCGCCAAACCAGGCAGGGTCGTGCGAGGACCCGGTTGGAAGAAATAAGTCACTGAAATTGCACTTGAGTCTTGTCCCCCGAGCCTGTAGTCTGTTTCGTCATGGATGACATCCGGCGGAAATTGGAACTCATCGACAGGCAATTAACGGGGCCGAATTTTCACGAACGAGTCATCAGCACCTGCCCTCTTGTGTTTGTCGTAATCGGTTTAATAGTGGGCATCCTGATACAGGACATGTCCGGCGTGTCGGTCTATATCTGGCTAATATTGCTTGCCGTGCTGGCAGTGACGGCCGTTTTCTTCTTTGTCATGCCGCAATTTTCCCCTGCTAATCGATATGTCACGGCGTACCTGGCTTTGGCTTGCTTTGTCTGTCTCGGTGCGATTCGGCTGACAAGTTATTCTCAGCCGGAGCCGAATGACATCTGCAATCTGGTCACCGACGAGCCGAAGCTGGCGACGATTCGCGGTTCTGTTGTCACTGAGCCTTACGTCAGCAAATACCCCGACTGGGAATTTGCCCGGTTCAAACCCGGCGATCCGACCAGCAGTTTTTATCTTACGGTTACTGAAGTAGAGACCGTTGATGGCTGGGCGACTGTTACCGGCAGGCTGCGCGTACAGGTCGGCGAGCCGGTGCTGGACTTGAGGGTCGGCGACGAAATCCAGGCCTACTGCTGGCTGGACAGATTCAGGCCGCCCACGAATCCGGGCCAGTTCGATACCGCCGCCTACCTGGCGAGGAGAAATGTCTTTATAGGTGTCTCTATAGAATCACGCGGCGGCATTAAATTACTACAAAGCCTCCCTGCCGGGTCTTTTCCAAGGGTCAGAACTCGAATAAGGCAGGCTGCGACGAGTGCTTTGGTAGGTGACCTGCCGCAGGAAGAGACCAGCCGGGGACTGTTGCAGGCGCTGCTGTTAGGCTACAGGCGGGATGTCGATAGTGACACATATAGGGCCTTTCGCAAAACCGGCCTGCTGCACTTTATCAGCCTTTCCGGAATGCACCTCGGAATTCTGGTCGGTATTATCTGGTGGCTGTGTAAGACGGCGGGATTCATGAAGCCGGCCCGGGCGGTCGTCTGTGCTGTTGCAGTCGCTGTTTTCCTGCTGGTTGTCCCGCCGAGAGCGCCGACCTTAAGGGCGGCGATTATATGCTGGGTGTTCTGTGCATCAATTTTCTTCCGCCGGCACTCCAATCCTATCAACACGTTATCGTTAGCGGCGATTGTCCTTTTGCTGATCAGGCCGACGCAGTTATTCGAGGCCGGCTGGCAGTTGTCGTTTGCCGCCGTGCTCGGAATCGTACTGTTTGCGGACCGAATCCACTTTTTCATATACGAACGAGTTACTGATTTATTTCAGCGCCGGGGGGCTTTCAGGGCAAAACCGTTTATTCGCATCGTCTCAAAGGCTGGGCCGTATATGTTGAGATTATTCTCCATGGGTCTTGCTGCCTGGTTGGGTGGCGCGGGCATTTTGCTGTACCACTTTTACACAATCAATCCGTTGGCGGGCATCTGGACGGTATTGGTCTTTCCTTTGGTCAGCGCAATCCTGACCCTGGGTTTTTTAAAAATGCTGTTGTTTTTCCCGCTGCCTACGCTGAGTTGGATTTTGGGCATCGCAGTAACATTTCTGTCGGACGCTCTTGTCTGGATCGTAAAACTCATTGCACAGTCGGACATTTCCCAAATATTGATAGGCCGGGTTTCACTTGCGCCTGTAGTTTTGTATTACTGCATCATAATATTTGTCGGCTTTGCGTATTTTCGCCGGCCGCTTATAAAAAGAGCAATCTGCACCTTCATGCTGTGTTCGATAATCATTTACCTCGGCGCTTTGAAATGGCAAAGGACACATCGGCATAATCTCGTGCTGACCTATCTCGACGTCGGTCACGGCCAGGCAATTTTGGCCCGGCTTCCCGGCAAAGCCAACATCTTGTTTGATGCCGGCTCGCTTTATGGAAATGACATCGGCACACGAATTGTATCGCCATATCTGGATTACATTGGAATAAGAAATATCGACGCTCTGATCATCAGCCACAACGACACTGATCATATTAACGGTATCCCCGAAATTGTCGATAACTGCGACGTACGAAGCGTCTATGCCAATAATGCATTTTTCGACATGAAAGATGTGTGGGGGACGGCAAAGTTTCTAAACGATTGTCTCGCTGAAAAGGGACTTGAAATAAAACGCATAGAGACGGAGATGAATTTGAGCGGCATCGCTAAAATGGAAATGTTGTGGCCAAACGAACAGAATTATAATAACGAGGATTTAGGTGACAACGACAGGTCGCTGGTTTCGCTCATCGAATTTGCCGGTGCGAAGATACTTTTATGCTCCGACATAGAAGAATTTGCACAAAGAGAGCTTCTTCGGCTACGTCCCGATCTGCAAGCTGACGTCGTCGTTGTTCCACACCACGGCTCGACTACAACGCTGGACGCCGAGTTCATGGAACATCTCGATGCAGATGTTCTAATATGCAGTTGCGGTCGAAGACAGTATGAAAGGATGGGTCGTGACACGGATTCTGTGAGATATGCCCCGGTTGAAGCCAGGTCGCTCTGCACATCTGAAGATGGTGCCGTTACCGTTTTTGTTGATACGGATGGCATGGTTAAAACTGGCGTTTTTACGAAGTGACCGGTATGTCCCTGTCCGGATCGCTCGGCATTATGTATGATGAAACGAATCTTCGATTTTCAGTTTTGAGTTTCAGATTCCCAGCCTGCGAATCGCTGACTTCTCATCCTCGAATATTGACCACGATTTCGACTCTGCGGTTTTTGGCCCTGCCGGTGGCGTTTGCATTTGAAGCGATAGGCCTGCTTTCTCCACAACCCACGGCTCGAATCTTGTCTTCAGCAATTCCTCGCTGGATTAGATATCTGGCCACGGTAAGAGCACGCTGAGCTGATAGTTCCCAGTTATCTTTCCATTTTGACTTTTTGATAGGGTCTGTGTCGGTATGACCGATCACGTCTATCGGTTTGCCGGCGTATTTCTGTCGCAACACGGATTGAATATGATTAAGCTCGGTACTGGTTGCTTTCATTAACGCAGCTTGTCCTGAACCAAACAGTATTGAATTCGGAAGTGTCACAGTAATTGTGCCGGCGGCCGGATCAAAGGCGACATCATAACCCTCGCCGAAGCCTGTTGCATCAGCCGGCGTTTTGCGTTGCTGTTCGATCTGTCTTTGCAGCTCCTCGATTGTCTGCTGGCCTTGTGTAACCTGATCGGCGAGCATGCCTTTTTCAGACCTTTCGCGATCGAGCAGCCCTTTAAGGTTCTCATGCTCTACGCTCAGAGCATCATATCTTTTCTCCCAGTTGACGCAGCCGGGCAAAAGAGTAAAAAGTACGGAACAGGTTAGCAGAGCGATTGTTTTTTTGTTGGCAGCTCGCATTTGATATCTCCTTATAATACTGAAATAAAACCCTTTTTTCTAACGATAGAAATAAAAACCGATCCGGTTCAAAATCCAGTCGTGTAGAATCATAACAACAAATATACCCAAAGACAAGAAGGGACCATAGGGAATTTGTCGAATTTTTTTAAAAAACATTTGAAAGCCCGCCCATGCCAGGCCGAAAAACGGCGCGATGAAGAATGCGACAACAACGAGAATCGGCCCGATTACCGCCCCGGCGGCACCCATCAGGTGCACATCGCCAAGCCCCATGGCCTCTTTTCCAAAGGCTAATGTGCCGAAGATGCGGACGCCCCAAACAATTCCGCAGCCTATGAAGTAACCCCAGAGACTGCCCAGAAATCCTGCTACGACAGGATGTTGTATTGGAAAGTTATTCTGGGACTCTATCGAGACCGTACTGCTGATAATCCAGTAAGCCGCCAGCGAACAGGCGATTATCGGCGTTAAGAAGATGATTTCTCTGAACGCCTCCAGCCGATGGTTGACATGCAGTTCGGGGTTTTCTTCCTTTGCTGCGTTATCTTTTTGCTCTACCTGGCCGCCTTCGGCATGTTCATCTGTTTCATAGCTTCTCTTAAGCAGGCCGCTCGCCAGCAGTCCCCATGATATAGCCAGCCCTATTGCCCCACCGGCGGCCATCGAGCCCGTGGCAGCAGAGGCGCTCGGTAAAAGTGAATACGCACGAATCAAAGCAGTGTCAATGAAATATGGCCCGACGGCTGAGCCGATGAATCCAGCGGCGGTCACGAGCCAGCAGATCGCCAGCGGAATAATCCAATGCTCCAGGTCAATGGCCGAGGCAGCGATAAAGGCCGATAACAAAATAATGTGGAGAAGATAAATAAGCCAGCCCCGGCCAAGAAATGGCTGGACAGTCTCTCGCAGGTCAGTGTAAAAATATACAATAAACAAGCCGAGGAACACCACGGCAGTCAGCAGTTCAATAAAAAAATAGCGAGCTGATATCGGCGCTCTGCAATACCGGCACTTCCGGCCCAAAAGCAGCCACGAAAACAGCGGTACATTGTCATAAAAACGAATGTGTTTCCCGCACGAAGGGCACGATGAAGGCGGAGTTATCAGAGACTTATCGCGGGGCATGCGATAAATGACAACGTTCAGAAAACTGCCTATACAACAGCCGTATGCAAAGATAATAACAAACCAAATCCAATCCGGTACCACCACAACAATCCTCTGTTATTTGTTTAGAGCGTTTAAAACAAAATGAAAATTTATTCTTGGTAGGGTGGGCACTGCCCACCAATTTCGATAAAGGTGTGCATTGCACACCCTACGCAAAGCTACCTACCTTTTGCATTCTCGACCATCCCCAAAGCCTGCGGCTTTGAGGCTGCCACACGTTTTCTATCAATTCTATTGGGTGGCAGCCTCATTCCGATTGTTTTTTATCGGAATGGGGATGGTTCCTCATTGGCTTCATAAAGCACCTTTCCTTTTTCAAGGATTTCTCGCATAAAGCAATCACCCATTTTTATTCTCTGATGTACTTTTTCCGGGGTCCTGATGAGAATGTCCACAGGAAATTGCGGCCTCAATTTCATTCGGATTTCTACGGATTTGTCAACACTTCTGCCTTTAAACGGCCCGATGACTAATAAATCAACATCAGAATCAGCAGTAACTTTGCCCCGGGCATAAGAGCCGAACAGAATTACCCGCTCAGCATGGAACTGCTCTCTGATTTGCCTGCCGAATTCCTTAATTTTTTTTGCTGCAATCATGCTTCTCTACTTAGTTTGTACAATGTGTAATTACTTTTTTCTATTTACTGCTGCGGCGACTTTCGCGGGCAGTCCGAACAGGCGTATAAAGCCGGTCGCATCTGTTGGGTCGTATTCTGCGCCCATCTTGAAGCTCGCCAGGTCGGTCTGGTAGAGGCTGTTCGGACTTTTTATGCCGGCCAGTGTGCATTGACCTTTGAAGAGCTTCATCCTGACTTCGCCGGTCACGTTGCGCTGAGTCACATCGACAAATGCATCAAGGGCTTCGCGCAACGGCGAAAACCACAGGCCGTAATAAACCAGCTCGGCGTATTTCAGGGCGATCTGCTGCTTGAAATGCAAAGTCTCTCTATCCAGTGTCAAAGTCTCCATGGCACTGTGAGCTGTCATGAGAATGGTGCCGCCCGGCGTCTCATAAACGCCCCTCGACTTTATGCCGACCAGCCGGTTTTCGACGAGGTCCGCCTGGCCGACGCCGTGTTTGCCGCCCAGCTCGTTCAGTGCTTCGATCATTTTAACGCCGCTGGTTAGCTTGCCGTTAAGCTTGGCGGGAATGCCTTCGAAAAAACCGACTGTCACATAATCCGGCTTATCAGGCGTCCTCGAAACCGGCCGGGATATTACGAATAAATCATCTTTCGGCTCATTCGCGGGATCTTCGAGGTCAGCTCCTTCGTGGCTGATATGCCAGAGATTCCGGTCGCGCGAGTAGATTTTCTTCTTGGTCTGATCGACGGGGATTTTGTGCTTTTTGGCGTAATCGACCGCCGCCTCGCGGGAAGTTAGCTTGAAGTTCGGGTCCTTCCAGGGAGCGACAATTTTCAGGGATGGATCCAGTGCCATAAAGGTCACTTCGAACCGCACCTGGTCGTTGCCTTTGCCTGTTGCACCGTGAGCGACGGCTGTGGCGCCTTCGGCATGGGCTACTTCCACCTGATGCTTAGCGATTAAGGGCCGGGCGATGCTTGTTCCCAACAGGTATTTGCCTTCATAGACCGCACCTGCCTTGAGCATCGGCCATACGTAATCCTGGACAAATTCCCTGCGCAGGTCTTTGACCACGCACTTTACCGCCCCGCTGGCCAGCGCCTTGCGTTTAATGCCGGCCAGTTCATCCCCCTGGCCCAACTCAGCCGCAAATGCAATCACTTCATAACCGTAGGTTTCCTTCAGCCACGGCAGAATTACGCTGGTATCCAGCCCGCCGCTGTATGCTAATACCACTTTTTCAGCTTTGCTTTTACTCTTAGCCATTTAAAATGTCCTAAATGAGGCCTAAAACTGCTATATAAGCCTGCCAAATTATCGCAGGCCCACTCTCCCTGAGAATTATATCGGCTATCCGCGGCAAAAACAATCAAAAGCATAAGAAAAGGAAGTATTTCGGCCAATTTTGGCGTTTTCCACTTCATCCGGCCAACCATTAGGTAAACCGATCGATTTTTCTCTTTTTTCCACTCTTTTGGTTGTTGCTGGAGCGTAAAATTGGCTTTGTTTGGCTTTGAATTGGCTTTGTTTTTTCGCCGACCTAAAGCGTTAAATACTTCATAATCCCCTTTCATATAGATACTTACGCTCATTTTGACCATTCGTAAATTGGGTTTGTTTTTTCAAATTAAGCTCAATTTTTCGTCGTTTTCTACTCTTTTTCACCTGCTTTTTTCAATAATCTGCCTTTTTCCCCTTCGATTCCACTCAGGGCTTCAATTGGACCCGGCACCGCAGGGGTGCGGGCTAAACTGTATTTTGTCTTTTTACTTCAATCAATAATCATTTACTTGGGCTTCGGATTTCCGGCCAATGGCCGGCAATTGGCTTTGAATTGGGTTTGTTTTCACCAAGTGTCCAATCCAATATATTTCTCGTAACACCTTGTTATAATTGACTTTGCGTCCATTTAGGCCTTTCATAAATTGGGTTTGTTTTTTCAAATCGCCCCGCTCGGCGCTGCCCCAATTTACTGTTTTGTTCTTTTTAGATAATGTCAGGCCAAATTCTGTCATTGCGAGCGAAGCGAAGCAATCTCAAAGCCTGCGATAGCTTTCCTGCTCATGGCGAAAGAGATTGCCACGGCCCTTCGGGCCTCGCAATGACATGTTGTTGAGGTTTTTAACAAAGCAACACCGTTCTCCATTCTCAATTCTTGCCTAATTCTCCATTTTACATTCTAAATTCTCAATTCTAAATACGAAATGCGTATTTAGTTTATTATTATACGAATCATCTCACGAAATGTCTGGCAAAATTCAGATAAATCTCCGTGAGACGGCGTTCTTTGCTCGCGGTGCGTATAGCGACCAGCCAACAACATGAGGCAGTCAGCACTTAGAGAATTTCCGCACTTTTTTTTTACCTTGCTCTTAAACCGCTATAAACCGCGTTAGCACAAAAATTTATTATAAAATCCCAAAAACATCGCCAGTTTTGGAGCGTTTATGATACTAATATTATGGGAAAGCAGAGATTTCGCAGCGATTGATTCAGTAAAGGAGATAGTTTGGCTGGAGTATATGATCGTTGACTACGCCGTTTAGCAGGCACCTTTGGGATAAGCGGCTGGGACTAATACACGGCGAGATGTTGAGTTAAGGATGAATAAGGGAGTTTGTGTGCGCATGCTATAACCGGTACGTTGGGAAGCAAAATCATGGGCAGTCCCAAAGTAAAAATAGTAAATTCATGCCATAGGCATAGTCATTCGTCAATTTATGGCTCAGCCATCGTAAATCCAAAGGCCTTCACGCTCATAGAGCTATTGGTAGTGATTGCGGTGATTGCGTTGTTACTCGCATTGCTCTTCCCGGCGCTGCGCAGCGCAAGAGAGCAAGGCCACCGTGTGGTCTGTCTGAGTAATCTCAGGCAGATCACCTTGGCGTGGACCGCTTATGCCGATGAACACGATGGCAAGCTCGTTTCCGGACGCGCCTTTGGAACTTATACACATAGTCGAGGTAGAAGAACTGAAAGTCTGATAGGCTGGGCGGGTAAGGCCTTTTTTCTTCCCGAGAGCCGATCCGAGTTGTTTGAGGATCCCAATAAGGGCTCCTTGTGGTCCTACCTGTAGGACGTCGACGTCTATCGCTGCCCCAGAGGACGCCTCGGCCATGCCCTCACGTACGCCATCGTCGCCGCCGCCAACGGCAGTGAAGTGGATGGGACGTCCATAGAGGATACCGGAGGTTGGGATTTAACAGAATCCGGCAAACGTGTCGGTAGTACAGTGCTGCGGCTGACTAGACTAACGGATATCTTTAGCCCGGGAGCAGCTAAGCGGGCGGTCTTTATTGATATAGGATGGACACCGCCTGCCTCGGATTTCTACGTTTATTATCTTTATCCCAAGTGGAAGTGGTATAGCCCCCCTCCGATACACCATCGCGACGGTGTAACCCTCTCGATGGCCGACGGCCACGTCGAGTACTGGAAATGGAAGGGCCGTGAGACCATGGAAATACCTCGCGAACGTTTGCCTTATGGTGGTTTGTTCTTTGATGTGCTGGAAGGATGGAATGACTACGAGCCGCAGACCGAGGACGGCATGTATGACCTGCAGAGGCTGCAAAAGGCAACCTGGGGCAGGCTTGGATATACGTTAGGTGGGCCATAGTGCTGAAGAAAGAACAACAATCCGCCATGCTAAAAGTAAAAGATCGGTAGGGTGTGCAAAATTTATTTTGCACACGCGGGAGAAATAACTTTTTGCTTTATTATGCTGAATTACATACAAGCGAAATTTTCTTTTTGATGAATAAATCTGCGTGTGCAACAAGCCCCTCAGGGGCAGGTTGCACACCCTTCCCTTCTGGTTTATAGAACGAGAATCTTTTTATTGTGAGCCCTTGAATTATATTTCGGGCATTTCTCTACCGAGCTGTTTGTATGTTGCTTCGAGCGTTTCGAGGAATCTGTCACGCTGCATCCTTTCGACGTGGCCGTCGAGGAACACGGCATTGATTGTGTCCTGACAGTATTCCGGGTTTTCATAAATGACAATCTGCCTGGCGGGAGATTCGGCTTTCATGGAATGGCCATTGATATAGATATAGCTCGGCCCGGCAAAACCTTTGGGCTTGAGCGGCGATTTGAGAACTTTGGAATCTCCATAGTACTGTTTCGCCTGATCGAGATTATCCGGCAGCTTTCCCTGGTTGTCGTTGGCATAAGTAATTACCGCCAATCCCAACTGTTTCAAATTATTCATTGACACAACCTGTCGAGCCTGCTGGCGTGCCCGCGCAAGGGCCGGCATCAATATCCCGGCTCCTACGGCGCCGCCGGCCACCGCTCCCAGGGTTGGCTCGATCCCCGCGCCGCGGTAATGTGAGCGCAATCCCTGGGCGTCGAACCATGAATACTGGCACGAAGGCCCCATGTCCTGGGCGATATGTGACAGTTGCGGCAGGACAAACGGCAGTTTCATGCCGGCGTTAGAAGCGAACATAGTCGCCATCGGCCAGAATTGCTGTACCGCTGTCATTAACTGGGTAAACTGAAGCTTCGAGTCACCATATTTGAAAGATAACAGTTCGGCCGGCAGTTTCGCCGTTACCTTTCTGAATCCATCTGTGCCGCGTATCGATTTTGTGCCTGAATTGATCTGATTAATAGCCGATGTGAGCAGCGCGGGATTAGAGCCGATGATTACCCGGTCACCCACCACTGTCCAACTGGGCATGATCTGGGCCATCGCCAGCGGCATTACTGCCCATGTATAAACGGTCCTTCCTTCCTGAACCTGTGAGCTGACCTGGACCATACCCTCACTTTTCTCGGCGGCGAACTTTCCCAGAGCTGTCAGCGATTCTTCCAACAATTTTGCATTCTTTAGCCTGGCGATGATTACAAATCCGCCCTGGGGTGACTGCATCGTAACGCCGCCGGGAAGAACATAGACAAGCATCGGCCCGCTGAGGCTTTCCAGCAGGTCCTGGCGAATCTTGAAATTCAGTTCCGCCTCAACTGCGGCAATTCCCTGTTCGACCTCGACGAAATCATCGCCGATGACAGTTTTAGCCGCCTTCATTACCGTATCATACATTCCTGCTATGTCACAATTTAATGCCGTGGCGCTAATTGCACCGGCATCCGCCATATCAAACATTGAAAGATTTATTGTTTCGAGATTTGCGAGCAGGCCCGTTCGGGGCTGCGGCATTTCCAAAAGACAATTACCAACTATATCCGGGCCGTCAAATCCCACCCTTTCTGTAAGGGACTTGACGTTATTCAAGCCGAGTTCCCTGATTACTGCTTCGACTAAACCAAATTCTTCCTCGCCGCCTTCCATCCTTGCGATCGTACTCAAAATATTAAATACCTTCTCACGGTTGATATGAACCACAAGAGCGTCGCCGGTTTCGGGGACATTTTGAAGATAAGCCGGTGCCGGCCTGCTATTGTTGCCCTGCACGTACTTCAGGGCCAGTCCTTTGCCGTCGTTTATCGCAAAGACAAAATAGTTCCCGACCCAGCCCCAGTATACGGGGACGTCGCCGGCGTCTTTCGGGCTGTTCATCTTAACCGAACCGACCTCGATTTCAACGATGTCGCCTTCATCGGCATACGATTCCAGCTTCTCTAATGATGATGCCATCTCCGTCTTACGCTGCCCGGCATCAAGTATGGCGAAGCCGTAGAGCGGCGGGCCCTGAGTGGTATCTTTTCGAGCGGCACCAATCACAAACGGTCTTGCCGTGACCTGGCGAATGATACCCTCTATCATATCCAAGGCCTGGGCGTCATTCAGTTCCGGAATCTCCAGGGCCTTCTTCAGAAGCTCTTTCTTAATAGCTTCACGAAATGTCAGAACTCCCGAATCGTTCCATATCCGGCCCAAAATGGTTTTCTCGAAAGCCGGCTTCAGGTCATCTCCCCCGCTGGTTGCAACGAATCCGACAACATCGTCTGGCATCATAGTCAATAACTGTTCCGCGGCGGAAGTCGCTGATTCAGCATTTGAGGGGCACACCAGGCTCATGAGCAGCAACTGCACACAAAAGGCGGATAAAATCACTTTCGAATTCGACATGATAGTTCCTTTCAAAGGTATAGGGTCGTAATTTCACTAAATTACCAGCTTGTAAGCCTATATTAATGCTTCAACGGGAAAATGCGAACATTTTCCGCATAAATTGCAGATAACATGAAACTGCCACGAATGGTACAAACAGGGGAGATTTAGCTATTGAAGCGAAGAAAAATTCCAAATCCGGAGTTTTTAGGCAGTAATGATAACACCCTCACGCCACATAAACATGCTCCACAGAATCCAGCACATGCCGTCGCCGAATATAGTTCTCGCTTTTTTCAACGGCTTTTCGCTCTACCATATCTACCTTCCGCCCCAGAATCTCTGATAGCTCGTCCTGCATTCCGACCAGTTCCATCAATCCATGCTCTTGCCCCGGCACAAATTCAATCAGCACATCCACGTCACTGTCCGGCCGAAAGTCATCTCGCAGTACAGAACCCAAAAGAGCAAGACTGCGAATATGATTTCTGAGGCAGAATTCCGCAACCTTGTCTTTATTCAATTCAATCCGAATACTCATATTTTTATTTCTTTCACTGTCAATCCTCCAAAAGCAGGGAATACATTCTTTCAGTACTTTAAATATACAAAAAATCACCATCGCAGAGCAACAATTAAATATGCACATCTTATTCGACAGGCAATGAATCGCAGACGACCTTTCGCATGAGTTCCGGGTTACCGTCAGTGTTGGTGAA
>Ga0307378_10002151_pt1 | contig 30843 bp, 33 predicted proteins | sample UN1MG_FD_202238 | JGI IMG/M metagenome (GOLD analysis project Ga0307378, IMG submission 202238) | Soil microbial communities from Risofladan, Vaasa, Finland - UN-1 | ecosystem: Environmental > Terrestrial > Soil > Coastal area > Acid sulfate soil | place: Finland: Risofladan, Vaasa | collected... | reverse complement strand
TAGCTCACTAAAAGAGCATGAAGGTATCTTAGAAGCTTTGAAAAAGAGAGATAAAGATTTAGCGGAACAGCGTTTAAGGCAACATATTAGAAATGTTAAAGATAAAATACTTGATATATTACAGCAACATAGTTTCTAAATTTAAAGAATTGATTTAGCGGGAAATCCCCATTTGTTAAGGCGGGGATGAGAGTAAATTTCCAGTAAACTTGGACAAATGATAGTCTATTAGGGTGAGTACCATATCTGTTAGGGCGTGGATATCTAGTGCGCCCGGTGTGGGTAATAACTAGGCAGTGAAAGTCTGCCATGGGGCTTAAAGTAGCAACCATTAGCTTAAGACAAGGGTGTCCATCGCGAGGTGGAATCTGAAAGGTTGCTTGTCGGCAAAACCTCATGCCTTAAAGAATACAAACTACATATCAGGTCATATAATCTGGATGAGTTTGCATCTCAAAACAAAGTCCAATACTGCCAAAAGATTGGGTGGTATATGGGGTGAAGGCTATTATTCTTACCCGGGGAGGTCTGACCTAAAATGGTCAGAAGTCAGCAGAAGCCATATTAGCTGGTAGCACCAGTGAAGGGCTGAACATGAAGTGAGGGATTAACATGGCAAGTTCGAGAAACATATTAAGAAGGCAGAAAACTCATACCAAGAGAACCTACCCTGAAAAGAAAGCGGTGCAGCTGCCGACTAAGCAGGAAGAGCCGAATATGTATCCGGCACAAACCAAAGGCAAATCCCGCGGAGAACAGAATAACGATTTAATGGAGAAGGTACTATCTAGACAAAATATGCTAAAGGCATTAAGGAGGGTAGAAAAGAACAAAGGAGCTCCTGGTATAGATAACCTAACAGTAGAAAATATTAAACCTTATCTTTGTCAAAACTGGTTATCCATCCGTGAACAATTACTAAAAGGAGACTATAAGCCTCAACCCGTTCTGCGGGTAGAGATTCCTAAACCAAACGGAGAAAAGAGGTTGTTGGGGATACCTACAGTCATTGACCGTCTCATTCAACAGGCTCTCTTGCAGATACTGACAAATATCTTTGATCCGGACTTTTCCCCTTTTAGTTTCGGCTTTCGCCCAAATCGAAAGACACATAATGCCATAAGAAAAGCAAAACAATACATATAAGAGGGATACCAACTCTACATTCAATCAGGAGTTATGGTAAACGGAGTTAAAGTACTCATTAGATAAGGGACACTCCAAGGGGGACCCCCTAACCCCTCTACTTGCAGACATACTTCTTGATGACCTAGATAAGGAACTAAAGAGAAGAGGTCATAAATTCACAAGATATGCGGATGATAGTAATATCTACTTCGGGCTTATGAGCCTGATAAATCGTTATTGTAAAATCCGTAGTACTTTGTGAACCGCCGTATACCGAACGGTACGTACGGTGGTGTGAGGGGACGGTAGATAAATTAATTTTCTACCTCCTACTCGATTATCCTATAATAAAAAGAAATTTAGGGAAACATCTAAAAACTAAATTTTACTAAGAAATATGTTAAGGTAAAGTATGTCTCATTGTTACTAAAAAATAGTAGTATTACTTTAAAGTATTTTAGGGAGGATTTATTAAAATGTTTAATTTAGAAGAGATCAACAGAAAAGAAAAAGAATGGAAAAAAGACATTTTGGAACCATATAAAATAAAACATCCAGAGAAATTGAAAGAATTCCATACAACCGATGGTGAATTTAAAGTAAAGGATGTTTATTCACCATATGACATGAAGGATATTGATTATTTAGAGGAAATAAATTTTCCGGGAGACTACCCATATACAAGGGGTATATACCCAACAATGTACAGGGGTAGACCATGGACAATAAGACAGTATGCTGGTTTTGGAACTCCTCGAGAAACAAATAAAAGATATAAATACCTTTTAAGAGAAGGTCAAAATGGACTATCAATAGCATTTGACTTGCCAACACAATTAGGTTTTGATTCGGATGAGCCTCGTTCATTAGGAGAAGTCGGTAAAGTTGGGGTAGCTGTTGATTCTTTGAAGGACATGGAGGAAATATTTGAGGATATTCCTCTAGATACTGTATCAACCTCTATGACGATAAATGCCACTGCACCAGTAATTTTAGCTTTATATGTAGGTTTGGCTGATAAAAAGGGTATACCCAGAGAAAAACTGAGAGGAACCCTTCAGAATGATGTATTAAAGGAATATATAGCGAGAGGGACTTATATATATCCGCCGAAAGCTTCACTTAGGTTGACAGCAGATATTTTCGAGTTTTGTTCAAAGGAAGCTCCAAAATTTAATACTATATCAATTGGAGGCTATCATATAAGGGAGGCTGGATCAACTTTGGTTCAAGAGATAGCTTTTACTCTTGCAAATGCTACAGAGTATATAAATGCAGCTTTAAAGAAAGGGTTAGATATAGATAACTTTGCATCTCGAATATCATTCATTATGAATTCTCACAATGGTTTTTTTGAAGAGATAGCAAAATTTAAAACTTTTAGAAAAATGTGGGCTAAGATAATGAAGGAAAAATTTAAGGCTAAGAAATCCAGTTCTTTGTTGTTTAGGACCCATATTCAGACAGGTGGTTCTACTTTAATAAAGGAGCAACCTTTAAATAATATAGTGAGAGCAACAGTTCAGGCGATGTCTGCAGCTTTAGGAGGGGTGCAATCAATGGCTATATCATGCTATGATGAAGGACTATGCATCCCCACTGAACTTGCGCAAACAACAGCAGTGAGATTACAACAGATACTACAAAATGAAATCGGAATAACAAATACAATAGATCCAATGGCAGGCTCATATTACGTAGAACACCTTACTTATATGTACGAAAAAGAGGCAAATAAATTATTAGAAGAAATTGAAAATATAGGTGGAGCTGTAGCTGCGATTGAGAAAGGTTACATACAAAAACAAGTTAATGAAGCAGCTTACAAGTATCAAAAAGAAATAGAAACTGGTAAAAGGATAATCGTTGGGCTTAATAAATATCGTTCAGAGAAGGAAGAAAGTGTACAGGTGATGAGAGTTAATTCTTTGGTTGAAAAGGAAAAAATTGAAAACTTAAATAAATTAAAAAGCAAACGGGACAAAACCAAAGTTCTTAAATCCTTAGAGAATATAAGGGAAATTGCTTTATCAGATGAGAATATTATTTATTCGATTGTTGATGCTGTTAAAAACTATGTGACGATTGGAGAGATATGTGCTGTGCTGAAGGAAATTTTTGGAGAATATAAAGAGAGGACTTTTATATAAAATTTTTTAGATTTTAAAGTTTTATTAAGGAGGATTAATAAGTGCACAAAGTTATAAGGGTATTAATAGCTAAACCCGGGCTTGATGGTCATGATAGAGGAGCGAAAGTTGTAGCAAGGGCATTAAGGGATGCTGGGATGGAAGTAATTTACACAGGATTACGTCAGACTCCCGAACAGATTGTAGAAACTGCTATCCAGGAAGATGTAGATGTTATAGGGTTAAGCATTTTATCAGGGGCACATACTCATCTTTTTCCGAGGGTAATGGAACTTTTAAAAGAAAATAATATTAAGGATATTATTGTAATCGGGGGCGGGGTAATTCCTGAAGAAGATATCCCCGAACTTAAAAAAACTGGAATAACTAAAGTGTTTACCCCAGGAACGGATACCGGAGATATAATAGAATTTATAAAAAACAATGTAAAAATTACTTAGAAGATGTCGAGCAAAACTCGAAAAGCGAAAAAAATGCCTCGGCTTTGGGTTGACTAGAGATAGAGGGTGAATAAGTGAGAAGACAAAAGTTTATTTAAAATTATTAAAATTTGAAAATATTTTTGGAGGCAGATGAATTGATGGTTAAGAATATAGATCACATTGGCGTAGCTGTTAAAAATTTAGATGAATCGTTAAAGCTTTATGCGGATATATTAGGCCTTGAGGTAATAAGTAAAGAGGTAGTGAAAGAGCAGAAAGTAAAAGTAGCATTTGTGCCGATCGGAGATAGTGAGATAGAATTTTTAGAATCAACAGATTGTGATGGTGCTATAGCAAAATATATAGAAAAAAGAGGAGAAGGCATACATCACATAGCATTAAAGGTAGAAAATATAGAAAAAGCCTTAGAACTGATAAGAGAAAAAGGAATAAGATTGATAGATGAAAAAGTTAGATGCGGAGTAAATAAAGCTAAAATAGCCTTTCTTCATCCGAAAAGTACTAACGGTGTTTTGATTGAATTAGTAGAGAGAAATTGTAAGGAGGATATGGGATAGTAACATAAATGAAGAGATGGATAAGAAAATCCAAGAATTACGAAAAAAGCGTAAAAAAATCCAAGAGAGTGGGGGCAAAAAATATAAAAGGGTTTTAAGGGTGGAAGTGAAGAATAAAATAAAGGTATTCTAAAAGCCTTGCAAGACAAAGGTTTCAGAGTTTTCCGAAAGACGTATCTATTAATTATTTGGAGATTTAAATGGATGAAACGATGTATGGTGGGATATATAGTATTTAAACATACCAAAGTTAATGTAGAATTTAAATGTAAATTTGTAGAATCATGAAATTTATGAGGATTTTAGATGAATTTAGCAAAAAATCTGCGTAAATATTTCAGGCGCAAATTTCGGGTATGAATTAACGAAGGAGAAAAAATCAATGCTTCAAGCAAACAAAGAAAAACATAAATTATTAACCTCTTTTGAATTTGAGCCGGGAAAAGTGGAAAAAGGTTACACTGATAGGCGTTTGTACATTAACCTCTCAGAAAATAAGATTGAAGAAAAACCCATTGACCTTCAGGTAAAGGAAACCTTTACCGGAGGACGTGGTTATGGTATATGGTATTTATGGGATGCTGTTTCTTCAAAGACAAAATGGAATGATCCTGAAAATGAAATCATCTTTTGCACCGGACCTATTTGCGGGGTGACTCAATATTCCGGTACCGGTAAGACCCACGTAGTCACTCTTTCACCGGAGACCGGGACAGTTAATGATAATAATGTGGGAGGTTATCTTGCTCCTTTTTTGAAATTTTCCGGTTGGGATCTTTTAGAAATTCAAGGCAAAGCCAAAGAAGATGTGATTATTTTTATTGATGGAAATAAAGGAAAAGTGATTATTGAAGAAGTTCCGGGAATGAATTCAGATACTTATTTACTGATCGAAAAACTGACTGAAAGATATGCTGATGATGAAAAAGATAAAAGAAATCTTAGCATTGTTTCTTCCGGAAGAGGTGCAGAAAATACCAATTTAGGAATTCTAAATATCACCTGGTATGATGTGCGCCGCAGGAAAGTTCGGATTAAACAGGCGGGGCGTGGAGGAACAGGAAGTGTCTTTCGGGATAAAAAAATTCTGGCTATCATTGTTAAATATTCCGGTGTAACTGCAAGCTCTAATCATGCAGCTTATCCCGAGCTTATTACCGAGGCTGGGCGAAGATTAACTAAAGAAATATTGGGATTAGATCATATCCAAAATGGGATGCGAGAGATAGGAACGGTTAATTTATTAGACCATATGCAGAATTATCATTGTTTGCCCGTTCATAATTTTAAATTTGGTTCACATTCCGATGCTTTTAAAATAGATTCCAAAGTATGGCATCAACGTATGACTCAGAATCAGGCAGGCGATTCCTGTTGGATGGGTTGCGCCATGCGTTGTTCCCATGCAGTAGATGGTTTTAAATTAACTACCGGGCCTTTAAAAGGAGAAAAAGTTTTGGTGGATGGACCAGAGTATGAAACGACTGCCGGATTTGGAGGAAATTGCGGATGTTTCGACCCTGATTTTATCCTGGAAGCCAATTTTTATTGTGATAATTACGGGATGGATACTATCGGAGTCAGTACCACGATGGCTTTTCTTATGGAGTGTTACGAAAATAATATTATAAACAAAGAAATGACTGAGGGTTTAGAACTTAACTTTGGAAATAAAAAAGCAGCTTTAGAATTAATTCACCGGATGGCAGAAGGAAAAGGATTTGGGAAAATCGCCGGGTTAGGAATTAGACAGATAAAGAAAATATTGGTAGAGAAATATGGTGCAGATGTAAAATATTTACAGGATATCGCTATGGAATGTAAAGGGATGGAATTTTCCGAATATGTAACTAAAGAATCTTTAGCCCAGCAGGGAGGATATGGCATAGCCAACAAAGGGCCTCAACATGATGAATCCTGGCTTATCTTTATGGATCAGGTAAATAACCAGATTCCTACTTTCGAAGACAAGGCCGAAGCACTCCATTATTTTCCCTTATTCCGAACCTGGTTTTCTATTGTCGGTCTCTGTAAATTACCCTGGAATGATATTGAGCCAGAAGATAACAAACAAAAATATCATGGAATGAAAGCAGCAAAAGTTCCCGAACATGTGGAAAATTATTGTTGGCTTTTTGAAGGAGTTACCGGTAAACACCTTACTCCTGATGGATTGATTTTACAATCAGAAAGAGTTCATAATCTCCAGAGATTGTTTAATCTGAAGATGGGTTTTGGTACTCGTAAACATGATATAATTCCCTATCGGGCTATGGGACCAGTTACAGTGGAAGAATATGAATCTCGAGAAGAACTTTACGACCAACAACTTCAAGAGATCATTCATTTTGACATCAAGGAAAAAACAACCGAGGAGAAGGTGAAAGCTCTGCGAGCTTATCGAGAAGAACAGTATCAGAAACTTTGTGATGCGGTCTATAAGCGAAGAGGGTGGGATTCTAATGGTGTGCCCATTATAGAAACTATTAAAAAATTAAAGATAAATTTTCCGGAAGTGGTAGAGTTGGTGAAAAAATATCAGTCATGATCAAAGTAAATGGAAGAGATAAAGAATGGGAGGAAAATTTAACCGTTGATCTTCTGCTGGAGAAGTGTAAATATACCTTTCCTTTAATCATGGTAAAGGTTAATGGCAAATATATTCCCAAGGAAAAATATAAAGATACCGCGATTATAGATGGAGACGATGTCCAGGTAGTCCATTCAATGGCAGGTGGTTAATAAGTATTTTAATTTAACGGGAATTCCTCATCTTTCAAGGTAGAGATTAGGGTAAATCCCGGTAAACCGTCACAGATCGTAGTCTGTTAAGGTGATTATAACGTCTGTAAAGGCGTGGGAGTCTAGGTAATTGATTTTAACTTAATTAGTGTAATAAATAAAAGCAGAAGGTTAAAAACTTTAAAAGGTGGTGGTGTGTGAAATAGCAAAATATAAAGTAGACATCTAAATTCATCCCGAAAATTAGATGGATTTAGCACAAAAAGCGAGAGTAAAATTTGTTTATGCAGAGTTTGGGTATTACGTAAATTTTTTAAAAGACAAGAGAAATTGAAATTAGGAATAGTTTCAATTTCAGAAGGAATATTAAACAAATTTATAAGGAGGACTTTTATGTTAGCAAATATAGAAGTTATAAAATTAAAAAAGGGGAGCGTTCAAGGTATTTCGATACAATATCCTAAATGTAAATTATTATCTATTACAGTTCCAGATGTAGGATTTATTATGTGCGGTGTTTTAGGTCCTGAAAATCTTGATGCGGCTCATTTAGATAGAAAGATTATTGCTGCTAAAATAGAAGGGGAGCCTATATTAGAAGGGGAGAAAAATCCTACTGATTTTATAGATTTACTAAATGGTAAAATTACAGGATTAACAGTAGGAGCCGCCGAGATTGGCATTAAAAAAGGTATGACAGGTGAAAAAGCTATTAATAAAATGTTGGATACTAAGATAACAAAGTAGGCGTTGAAAAAAGTTATTATTACCCGAATTCTGTGTAACCTTTAATAAAATAGGCTCAAACCCTTGCAATATAAGGTTCAAAAAAAATTTAACTTTTTACCTAAAAGGTGAAGAAAAACATGTTAGTTAAATTTCAAAAGTACACTATTTAAGAATTAAAAGTACATTAAATTAAGGTCATTATTTTTAATTTAGCGGGAATTCCCCATCTGTTAAGGTGAGTACCACGCCTATAAAGGTGTGGGATTCTATTTGAATCTAGGATTTTTAGGAAAGCTAAATTACTATATAAATATTAATTAAATCTAATAGGGAGGAAATATATATTATGAAATTTGATAATTTAATACTTGAAAAGAAGGATAACATTGCTGTAATTACTATCAATAGAGCTAAATTTTTAAATTCTCTTAATCGTGAAACACTAAAGGAGTTGAATAAATCCTTAGAAGAAATTACAGAAGATATAGAGATAGATGTGCTGATAATTACTGGTAAAGGAAAGGCTTTTATTGCAGGAGCTGATATTTCTGAAATGAAGGATATGAGTGATATTGAGGCACAGAGATTTGCGCTTTTAGGCCAGAACATCTTTAGAAAGATAGAACTTATGAAAAAACCGGTAATTGCCGCTGTAAATGGATATGCTCTTGGTGGTGGCTGTGAATTGGCAATGAGCTGTGATATAAGAATAGCCAGCAAGGAGGCTAAATTTGGACAACCTGAGGTAACTCTAGGGGTAACTCCCGGCTTTGGAGGTACTCAGAGATTGCCAAGATTAATAGGGCGGACTAAGGCTAATGAACTCATATTTACAGGAGGTATAATCAATGCACAAGAAGCAGAGAGGATAGGTTTAGTAAATAAAGTGGTTTCTGTGGAGGAATTGATGAACGAATCATTGGCTTTGGCAAAAAAGATAGCCAGTAACGGTCAATTAGCTGTAAGATTTTGTAAGGCAGCTATAAATATGGGAATCGATATAGGTAGCGAAAAAGGAATGGCCTATGAAGCGGAAGTATTCGGACTTTGTTTTAATACTCATGATCAGAAGGAAGGAATGGCAGCCTTCATTGAAAGAAGGAAGCCTAAGTTCTTAGGAAAATAAGTCATTGATTTTAGCAAATAGAGAAATTTGATATTTAATTAGAAATATATAAATAGGTAGATAGAAAATTTTAGTTCTTGTCGATGTAAGTCTTAACTTAAGCAAGAGTTATCAACTCGCTTAACAATTAATTCCACGCTCTATTTAGTAACAAATAAGGTGGTTGTGGGAAACGAAAGGTATGGGCGATAATGAAAGCGAATACATTTAGCTTTAAAGTCTGCGATTGTACTGGAGGTTATCACCGTTCATTAGAGGGCAGACAACATTCTTGTAATTGCAAATGGCAAGGTTGTAATAACCCGATGCAGTCGGACTATTTCATATTGCTTGCATGCCCGCATACTAATGAGGTAAGTTAAAGTCTTGACTAAACCTCGGACTAGTAAATTCGTATCCAAGATCTGCGGGTAATTCCTCAGGGGCTGGTACGGGAGTTGTGCCAAAGGGCAGAGTATAAATCGTGAGGTGAAGTCTTATAGGCTTAAGGAGAAGTACAAGGACTTAGTAAGATAGTGCTACCCAAAAGAAAGTAAAAGTCTTAATTAATTGGTCTACTTGCGAAGCAGCCGAAAGGAGGGATATTCGTGTTTTTGCTTAGCCTATTTAAGTTATTTATTTAAATTTTAACCTAAAATCAATCAATTAAATATCTTTTAATGTTTGTTTTCTTAATTATATAAGGAGGTTTAGAAAGATGGATACTCGAAAAGAAATAGGTGTTATTGGAGCAGGAACTATGGGGTCAGGTATTGCTTTAGTTTTTGCTCAAAATTGTTTTGATGTTATTTTGCAGGATACTGATTTAAGTTTTATTGAGAGAGGAATTGGTATCATATCAAAGATTCTTCAGAAGAACCTTGAGAAAGGCAAGATAACCGAAAATGATAGAAAAGTAATATTAAATAGAATTAAAGGCACTATAAAGCTAGACGATATGGCAGATGCTGATTTTATTGTAGAAGCTGTAATAGAAAATATGGAAGTTAAAAAAGATATTTTTGCTAATCTTGATAAAGTAGTTAAAAAAGAAACCATTTTTGCGACAAATACTTCTACCCTTAGTATTACTGAAATTGCAAGTATAACGACTCGACCGGACAAAGTGATTGGGATGCACTTTTTTAATCCTGCACCTGTAATGAAGCTTGTTGAGGTTATAAGAGGTATTACTACCTCGGAAAAAACTTCCAAAGATACAATGGAACTAGCTCAAAAATTGGGGAAAACCCCCATTGCTGTTCAGGAGGCTCCGGGCTTTGTGGTAAATAGAATACTTATTCCAATGATTAATGAAGCCATATTTATTTTATCTGAGGGCTTGGCAACAGCTGAAGATATTGATGAAGCAATGAAATTAGGAGCTAATCACCCGATTGGACCTTTAGCCTTAGCTGACTTAATAGGATTAGATGTTTGTCTAGCATGCATGGAAGTTCTTTATAAAGACTTTGGTGATCCTAAATTTAGGCCTGCCCCTCTTTTGCGAAAAATGGTAAAAGCTGGATATTTGGGACGAAAAACAGGAAAAGGATTTTTCGACTATAAAAAATAAGGAGAGTAAATGTTATGAATATAAGCATTATTGGTACTTACAATAGTAAATTTGGCAAATTAGAAGATAAAACTATTTATGACCTAATTGTTGAAGCAGGTAAGGGGGCAATAGAGGATTCTAAAGTTTCTGCAAAGGAAATTAATGAGATATGGGTGGGGAATTTTAGTGCAGGTGGATTTAATAACCAAGAGCATATTGCGGCATGGGCTACAAAAATTGACCCTGATTTACGCTATAAACCTTGTACTCGCACAGAAGTAGCTTGTGCTTCAGGTGCAGCAGCTGTGAAAGGTGGAATGTATTCTATTTTGGCAAAAAAGGCAAAGATTGTTTTAGTTATTGGTGTGGAAAAAATGTGTACTTTAGATATCAAAGGTGTTACAAAGACATTAGCAATGGCTTCCTATTGGCCAGAAGAAGGAGCGAAAGGAATGACTTTTCCTGGTCTTTTTGCAAAGTTTTCTGAGGGATATCAAAAATATCATAACTATTCTCGTGAACAGATGGATAAATGGCAAGCAATGGTGGCAGTTAAAAATCATAGTAATGCTATGAAAAATCCTTTAGCTCAGATGCATCGAGAATATACTTTGGAATTTGCTTCTCAAGTTTCAGATAAAAATCCGATGATTGTGCCACCTTTAAAACTTTCAGATTGTTCGCTAGTATCAGATGGGGCCGCAGCATTAGTTTTGGCCGATACAGAAATTGCAAAAAGTATAAAAGACAAAGTAGTGGAGATTTCTAGTCTTGCACATGTAAATGAGTATTTGCCTATCTCTGATCGCTGTGTTTATGAAAACAGACCAGGGAAAATTGCTGTACAAAAAGCATATAAAGAAGCAGGGGTAAATGTTAATAATATTAAAGTAGCAGAAGTACACGATTGCTTTACTATTAATGAGATGTTATCTTATGAAGCAATGGGGCTATGCAAGGATGGAGAAGCTGGGAAAATTCTTGAAGCAGGTGATGTCGTTCATGCGGGTGGAAGATGCCCCGTTAATCTTTCGGGTGGTCTTAAAGCAAAAGGTCATCCGGTAGGAGCCACTGGAGTTTCTATGCATGTATTAATAGCTCGTCAATTAATAGGTGAGGCAATTGGAATTCAAGCACAAAATGCTGATATTGGATTGGTGTTTAATGTAGGAGGAGCTAACGTGACTAATATTGTTTCTATTTTAAAAAGAGTGAAATAATTGAAAGCATAAATTAAAATAAACAAGATAAAAAATAGAGAATGATAACTAAATCATTTAAGGATTCATAGAGCATTTATGAAATCTTGTATAAGAGAATATAATATTAAATATTATTATTAGAAGGGGGATATTATAATGGACTTTGAATTAAATGAGAATGAAAAAATGCTTCAGAACATGGTAAGAGAGTTTGCTCAAAAGGAAATAGGACCTTTAGTTGAAAAGCTTGATAAGGAGCCATATTTTCCTATAGATATTATTAAAAGATTTGGCGAGTTGGGATTCATAGGAATATTTGTTCCGGAACAATACGGAGGCAACGATATGGGTCACTTAGCTAGGATTATTACGATAGAAGAGATAGCCAAAGTTTATGCACCATTGGCATTTTTTTTCCAAGCGGATCAACTGCCATTATATGCTATATTGAGTAAGGGTACTGAAGAACAAAAAACGAAATATCTTCCAAAACTTTGCAGTGGAGAATTTATTGGAGCAATGGCAGTTACTGAACCATCTGGTGGCTCAGATCCTAATGCTGCTCAAACAAGAGCGGAATGGGATGGTAATAAATGGATTATTAATGGGAGAAAAGCTTTTATTACACTTGCAGAAGTTGCGGATGTATGTGTCTTTACAGCTAAAACAGATAAAGGACTTACAACATTTATAGTAGACAGAGGTACAGATGGGTTTAATATTGGACATAGAGAAACGCATGCTGGGCTTAAGGCAATCCCGGTTAGTGAAGTTACATTCAATAACTGTTTTATTCCAAAAGAAAATCTATTAGGAGTAGAGGGTAAAGGGTTGGGAGCTACAATAGCAACTGTTGGAGCCATTGGAAGGACTGTAGCTGCTGCTATAGCTTTAGGATTATCTGAAAATGTCTATGAAATTGCTTATAAATATGCAAAAGAAAGAATACTATATGGCAAACCAATATTTGAGCTTGAGCCTATAAAATATGAATTAGCACAGATGAGATTTATAATAGAGAGTGGTAGATTATTAACATATAAGATGGCATGGTTACAGGATAAAGGAAAATCCCCAAGGGAACTTGCTGAAGATATAGCAATAGCTAAATATGTAACTTCTGAGGGTGCCATTAAAGTATGTTCTGATGCTATTCACCTATTGGGGGCCTATGGTACAACTGAAGAGTATCATATAATTAACAGATTGCATGATGCATACGATTTAATTCCAGCAGGAGGAACTTCAGACATAATGTTATTAACCATGGTTAATTAAATGATACGATATTATGATATATAAGCAAACAAAACCCTTGGTTTTATAAATGGCCAGTCAGGATTTAATTTATAAGAAAGGAGATTAGTTTATATGAATATAATTGTACTTGTTAAACAAATACCAGATTCTGAATATTTCTCAAAATTACAGCTTGATCCTGTAAAACACAGTTTAATAAGAGAAGGCATACCCGCGGTAATAAATCCTGCAGATAAATGTGCTATAGAACTCGCAATTAGTTTGAAAAAACATCATAGTTTTAAAGTAATAGCAGTTTCCATGGGACCAGAAGCAACAAAAAATTCTTTAAAAGAAGCAATTGCAATGGGCTGCGATGAAGCTATATTAATTACTGGTAAAGAATTTGCTGGTGCTGATACTTTGGCGACCTCTTATGCGCTTTCTCAAGCAATTATAAAAATTCATAGTTATAGCATGGTCATAGCTGGAAATGTTGCATTAGATGGTTCAACTGGACAAACACCGATACAAGTAGGTGAATTTTTAGATATTCCTAGTATTACTAATATAAATTCATTAAGTTACCATAAAGTAGATAATACTGCTGATATAAGTAGAATATTCAGGGGAGTAGAGCAACACATGAAAGTTGTGGAGATGCCATTTTTAGTTACTGTTTCTCAAAATTTTAATAAACCACATTTACCTTCTGTAATGGATATTATCAAAGCTTCTAAAAAAGATATTGTAACTTGGGGCATTAGAGACATCAATGCCGATAAAAATCAATGTGGAATAAAAGGGTCACCTACCGAGACAATAAGCACAACGATATATAAAAATGAAAGAGAAAAAGTGGTCATAATTGGAGCAGACAAAGATGCAGTAAAAATTTTTGTCGACAATATTAAAAAATGGTTAATTGTATAAGGGAGATTAAATAATGAGCGAAAAGGATATATTAGTGTTTGCAGAACACAAGGGACAAAGTATAATAGATGCAACATATGAAATAATTTCCAAGATCTGTGAAGTAAAAAATGAGGATGACAAAGTAGGTATCTTGTTGCTAGGTTCAACTGTAGATGATAGTTACATTGAGAGATTGTTTAGATGTGGAGCAAATACATTGTTACACTATAATGATAAGTTGTTAAACGAATATAATTTAGATAGATATTCCTATGTAATTACTGAGTTTATTCATCACAATAAACCAAGTGTGCTACTGTTTACTGCGACAGATATAGGAATGGAGCTAGCTCCCAAGGTTGCCGCTCGATTAAAAACTGGACTAACCGCGCATATTACCGATTTATATTTTGATGAGAATCACAATCTTGTACAGCAAGTTCCAGGTTTTGGTGGGAATTTATTGGTAAATATAATATGTCCAGATAAAAGGCCTCAATTAATAACTTTTAAGCCTGGTGTATTTGAAATAAAAGAGAATTGTAATAACACTAAAAACATAGTAAGTTTATCATCCCCTTCGTTTATCCCTCAGAATAGAATTAAATTAATAAATTCATATGTAATTACTGAATCAGATCAAAATGAAGAGGAAATATTCAAAAAAGATATAATAATAAGTGGTGGATGGGGTATGAAAAATTGTGGTGATTTTGAGTTAATTAATAAGTTAGCTGAAAAGTTAAATACTGCTGTTTGTGGAACAAGGCCAGCATATGATGAAGGATGGATACCTGAAAATAGGGTTATAGGTCAAAGTGGTATAAATGTTGCACCCAAAATATTTATTTCAATTGGAGCATCCGGGGCTATGCATTATACAACTGGCTTTAGTGGGGCAAAAAAGGTAATAGCTATAAATAAGGATAAAAGTGCTCCGATCTTTGAATATTGTGATCTAGGTATTGTAGCAGATATTGAAGTTTTTCTTTCTAAACTAGCGGTTGGGATGAAATGATAGCCATAAAGAATAAGGCTCAGGTATGAGTATTTGTTGGAACAAAGAATATAAAAGAAAGAGAAGTTACCTTTTTCTATAGAGTTTTGGTCTTTTCGAATATTGTAGATAAGTTAGTGTAAAATTTAGTGGGGTAGTGAATAGAGGACAAAAAAGTATGCAATAAAATAATAAAAGCTATAGGCTTACCTAAAGTAACTAAAAACTCTATGGAAAACTTAGAAGTACCCATAAACTTACCTGATCTAAAATTTAATATACCAAAAAACAGAGTAAATTTCTACACCTTCTACAAAAGATTATATTAGGACAGTTATGGTAAATATCGTTATCTTCTGAATGAAAAGTTAGGTCTTACCAAGAACTGACGAGTAAGTAAATCATATCAAAAGATATTAGGCCTCTTGGCCTTTGTAAGTGGTAGTTATCGTAAGGCCGAAGAACTTATCCAATAATAAGACGAGTAAGAAAGATCCTAAAAGAAAAAAAAGACCAGATAGATAAAGAGCCAATAAAAATTCTAAGATAGACCGAGGATGAATTAAACAAAGAAGATGGTGGTAGGATAATCTATTTAGAGATAGATAGAACCAATATCCAACTACAAAATGAAGAAAAGAAAAAACTGAACTTAAATTAGGAATCATCAGCAAAGGTAAAGAAAGAAGATATAAAGAAGGAGTTAGTAAAGCCAAAAAGTTATAGGATAAATTTATCTATGTCAACCTAACTTTGGCGGGGGTTATGTTTAGCTTAAGTATTTTAGGAGAAAAGATATTTATTTTTTTCTAACAAAAGATAGTATTAACTGGGGGAGATGGAGGAGTATTTTGGGTAATAAAAGGAGCCTTTGCCAAAAAAGAATGCAAAAAAGGATAAAAAGTCTGCTTAAAGAAGGGTTAACGCATTATGTCTTCTATGAATAACAATAAATATAAAAGTAAGAAATTAGGAGGATAAGAAAGAAATGAATTATGTTTTTTTAGATGGTGAATTTGTAACGGAAGAAAAAGCGATGATTTCAGTTTATGACCACGGCTTTCTTTACGGTGATGGTGTTTTTGAAGGGATTAGAGCATATAATGGGTTAATTTTCAAACTAGATGAGCACATTGATAGATTGTATGATTCTGCAAAAGCAATTTCTTTAAATATTTCAATGACCAAAGCAGAAATTAAAAAGGCGATTATTGAAACTGTAAGAAAAAATGAACTTAAGAATGCATATATTAGACCGGTAGTATCTAGAGGGAAGGGAGCAATGGGGCTTAACCCTGTAAATTGTGAAAAACCTACAGTTGTTATAATTGTTACCAAAATAAAAGTTTTAGATGAAAAAGTATATAGCGAAGGATTAAAAGCCATAGTTACCTCTACACGGAGAAGTATGCCACATATGCTTAATCCTCGATTGAAAACTTGTAATTACCTTGTTAATATATTGGCAAAACTTGAAGCTACTAATGCGGGTGTTTCTGAGGCGGTAATGTTAAATACAAATGGGTATGTCACAGAAGGAACAGCAGATAACATTTTTATCGTTAAAAATAACACGGTATATACTCCACCTTGTTATGCTGGGATTCTTAAAGGTATAACACGAGATACGTTGATCAATATTCTAAAAGAAAGTGGTTTAAAGCTCAAAGAAGAATTGTTTACACCATTTGAGGTTTATACTGCCGATGAATGCTTTATAACTGGAACTGCTGTTGGATTAGCTTCAATAGTAAATTTAGATGGGAGAGAAATTGCTGATGGAAAACCAGGACCTGTAGCTTCTATGGCTAGAAAGAAATTGGAAGAACTTATGGCACAAGAGGGCGCAAAAATATATTAATTGCCTAAAAGTAAATATTTTTCAATTACAAAAAGAAAGAATTGTTTAATTCCATGCGGGATTCAAATTCCCCGCAGCTTACTGAGATAAATGAAAAAGTATAAAATGATATAAAAGTAGACGAGAGGTAGATTGGTTTGAGTGAATATGTTCATAAAACTCACAATGTATCAGTACTTATGTATCACTTCGTTTGTCCGGCAAAGTATAGAAAAGTAGTATTAAAGCGAAGCAGTTAACAAGAGTTTAAAAGAAATATGTGAAGAGATATCAAAACGATATGAAATACAGAATAGCTATCTACATAGTAAGAATAGGGCATACCATACCTTAAGATGACTACCTTTAAAGCGATAATATTAGTCCAGGTAGTCTCTCTTTCTACCAAAACAGCATAGAGGATAAGCCTGCTGTAATCATCTAAAGAAGTAATAATATACCATTTATTTGCATATTTAGAGAAATGATAATGAGAAGAATCATGTTGGATAAGCTCTCCGGAGTAGTTAGTTAATATCTCATGTTCATGAGTTTTCTGGTTTTGAGGAATAAAAGTTGTTACTCTTGGCTCGTTCGATTATGATAGGTAGAGATACCTTCTGTTCATATCTTTGTTCTAAAAGATCTTTTATATAACTGTAGTTATAGTGCTTAATCGGTATATCTTTATTCTCGATTAAATCTTTTTCGATCTTTAGTTCTTTTACAATATTTTTATCAATTTCAGGATCTATCTTTCGATTAATGGTTCTGCCGACATACTGGATGGAAAAGTTATCGGGATTTTTACGGTATCGAGAAAGTAATTTAAAGAATCTATTTTGGCTCATCGATGAGGTAAAATAATGAAAATAAAAATTGTGTTGGAGGGGTATTTAAAATATAAATACTCCTCCAATATCTTAGAACTAAACTATTCCAAGCCAGTAACCATTTACAAAATCTTAGAAGATGCTAAGATTTCTTTGGCAGATGTATTTTTTATTATTAAAACAGGAGATAAAATTGTAAAAGAAGATTATCTGCTTGCTGAATCTGCTGAGGTTAAAATATTTCCAATTATCGGAGGAGGATAAAAGAAATTAGAAATTTACTAAATTACGGAGCATTTTTGCCGAGAAGAAAGAGTAGGGAAATTCTCTAAAGGTTTTGTTTTTTCTCTAACGATATTATTTATATCTTTTATTTCTTCAGAAATTTTTCGTTTTTCCACAGGAATAATTACGATGGTAGTCTGTATAGATAAGCACCACGTATGTAAAACGTGGATTTCGATAAAAATATCAGCGAAGGAAGTAATTGAATTATATAAAAAACAAAATTCTTTGTTGGCCGAAGATATAATTGAAGTTAAAAAGAAAATCATGACTAAATGTTTGAAAGTAAAAATAAACAACAAAGTTTTTAAGGTAAAGATAGAAAAAATGAGAGAGTAAGATAAAAAAGTAAAATTTATTAATATTTGATAAGTAATATTAGAAGAAGATAAAATTGAAGAAATTTAATGAAAGGAGTATTTTTATGAGGAATGAACGTTTGGGTAAATATAAAGATCAATTGTTAGGACTTATTCCTGAAAAGCGGATTGTTACAGTTAATATACCAAGACCTCCAAGGTGGATTATTGAAGAATTTAAAAAATTGAAAGGACTTACACCGACAGTTTCTGACATATTGGATTCAATGGGGATTAACGGAGCTATATCAGCTAGTGTAATTAAACCACTGCAGCAGGAGAAAATGATTGTTGGTCCTGCTATTACTTTGAGATACATTTTGGAACGAAATACTATTACATCCTTATTTGTTGAAAAGGCAAAAGCAAAATTAGCGGATAGAGATTTGTATGCAGTTTCAGAATCTGGAGATGTTGCTGTATTTGATGTGGGTGGACGAATTATTTCAACACAAGGTGGTCTTTCTACTTTAATGGCGAAAAGGGCAAATTTGGCAGGGAATATAGTAGATGGAGGTGTGAGAGATGTAGAGGATATCAGAGAATTAGATTACCCAGTTTGGGCTAGAGGGGTAACGCCTATTACAGGAAAATATAGACTAGAAGCTATTGAAATAAATGGACCTATTATGTGTTGTGATGTTCAAGTTTATCCTGGAGATTTGGTTATTGCTGATGATACAGGAATAGTATTTATACCATCAGATAAATCAGAAGAAGTACTGGCGAAGACAAAAGCTGCTATAGAAAGAGAAAATAAAATTATAGAGGCAATTAATAAAGGTGCAAAGATTGGTGAATTTAGGGAAATATTTCCTGCTGATAAATGGTAAATCTAATTTTTAAGGAATTATTACAGTAAGATTGAAGTTGTAGCCGTAGAGAAGAAGGTCAAGGACTTTTATTTAAGGGGATTTTAATAGTTTATAATTTTAGCCGTTTTGTAAAGTATTGATTGCCCAAAGAAGATAAAACTTAAATAAAAATTTATATATTAACCCCGAAGGGGTGCAGTGCTACGAGCATATCTACGTTCAGATAATTAAGAAGTAATTTAATAAGGAGGTAAAAAATGACCGGTAAAATTTTAATGAAAGGTAATGAAGCCATAGGGGAAGCAGCAATTAGAGCTGGCTGCAGGTATTATTTTGGATATCCTATTACTCCCCAAAATGAGCTCTTGGAATACATGGCTATTAATTTGCCTAAGTGTAATGGAGTTTTTGTTCAAAGTGAAAGTGAACTTGCGGGAATAAGTATGGTATATGGTGCGGCAGCATCAGGTAAAAGGGCTATGACTTCTTCATCTAGTCCCGGGATAAGCTTAATGCAGGAAGGGATTTCATATATGGCCTCAGCAGAGTTACCGGCAGTTATAGTAAATATAACTCGTGGAGGACCAGGTTTAGGAAGAATAACTCCTGCTCAATCAGACTATTTTCAAGCAACAAAAGGTGGAGGGCACGGTGATTATCATATTTTAGTTTTTGCACCTGCTTCTGTTCAAGAAATGGCTGATTTAACATCACTTGCTTTTGAATTAGCCGATAAATATAGAATGCCTGCAATGATATTGGGCGATGGAATAATTGGGCAAATGATGGAGCCGGTTGCCTTGAAAGAACCAATTAACTTACAAGATTTGTCTCCTAAACCATGGGCAGCTATAGGAGCGAAAGATGGTAAACGTCATTTAGTTTTATCTGCACCATTTACGGATGAAAAATTAGTAGCACTTAATGAAAAGTTGAGCAAGAAATACAAAGAGATTGCTGAGAAAGAAATTCGTTTTGAGGATTACATGACAGAAGATGCCGATATTGTAATAGCTGCATTTGGAATAGTTAGCAGGTTTAGTAAAGAAGCTATTGAAAATCTTAGAATGGAAGGTTATAAGGTGGGGTTAATAAGACCTATAACACTATATCCTTTCCCCTCGAAGATTATCAGAGAAAAGGCGAAAAAAGTGAAAGCATTCTTAACTGTTGAGATGAATGAAGGCCAAATGATTGAAGATATAAAGTTAGCTGTAAATGGGAAAGCTACGGTAGATTTTTTAGGAGGCGGTGGTGGTAAAATAACTCTGCCTAGTGATATTGAAAATAAAATAAAACAAATGCTTAGTAAAGGAGACTACTAATGACACTTATTTATAAAAGACCTGAAATTATTACTGATGAACCTTTTACCTATTGTCCAGGCTGTAGTCATGGTATTATTCATCGTTTGGTTGCTGAAAGCATTGAGGAATTAGGTATACAGGAAAAAACTATCGGGGTATCAAGCATTGGTTGTTCAGTTAGATGTTGGAAATTTTTAAATATTGATTTTGTTCAAGGCGCACATGGTAGAGGTCTGGCAGTAGCTACAGGGATTAAAAGAGCACAACCTGATAATATAGTATTTACTTATCAAGGGGACGGAGATTTATTAGCAATAGGAATGGGAGAAACAATTCATGCAGCAGCTAGAGGAGAAAATATAACTGTAATTTTTGCAAATAATGCTTTTTTTGGAGCTACAGGTGGGCAATTAGCACCAACGACACTTATAGGCCAAAAAACTTCAACGTACCCTCTTGGTAGAGAAGCGTCAATAATCGGAAAACCTATAAAAATATCAGAAATGCTTGCGCCTTTAGAAACTACGACGTATATAGCTAGGGCAGCCTTAAACAATCCTTCAAATATAAAAAAAGCCAAAAAGTACATTAAAAATGCCTTTCAAATGCAAGTCGAAGGGGAAAAAGGCTTTTTTATGGTAGAGTTACTCTGTGCATGCCCATCCAATCTTAAGAAAAGCCCTGTTGATTCATTGAAATGGGTAGAGGAGAATATGATACCTTATTATCCTTTAGGTGAATTTAAAACAATAAATAAAGGAAATTTGTAAAAAAATGGATACATATAAAATTATAATAAGTGGGTTTGGAGGTCAGGGTATCCTTTTAATAGGTAAATTACTTACTTATGCGGCTAATAGTATTGGTAAACATGTAAGCTGGCTTCCTTCCTATGGGCCCGAGATGAGAGGTGGTAGCGCAAATTGTATGGTAGTAATCTCTAATAAGCCAATAAATTCTCCATTAGTATCAGAGCCGACTACGTTAGTAGCAATGAATAGACCTTCTTTAGATAAATTTGAGCCTAAAATTAAAGAGGGAGGATTACTATTTATTAATGAAGATGCTATTAATAGAGAAATAGCTCGGAAAGATATAGAAGTTATAAAGGTTCCAGCAGATACCATTGCTTATAAATTAGGAAATAATAAGGTTGCTAATATGGTAATGTTAGGTGCTTATTTAGGTTATACTGAGTTGATACCTTTGGAAGTAGTAGTAGATAACTTGAAAAAAGCAATTCCTCAGCATAGACACCATTTATTAGGTTTAAACGAAGAGGCGCTAAAAGAAGGGTATAAAATTGGAAGTGAAAATAGAGTAAGCGGAAAGGTGGAGTAGAAGAATGATTAGTATTGAAAAAATTAGGTGTAAGGGCTGTGGAGTTTGTGTAGAATTTTGCCCTAAAAATTGTCTAGAGATAACTGATGAAATTAGCAGTAAAGGCTATAGAGTAGTTGGATTGACGGATGAAACTAAATGTACTAAATGTGGAGTTTGTACGATTGTTTGCCCTGATATAGCGATAACTTTGCATAAGGATTAATTAGCGGGAACTCCCCACCTATAAGGGTTGGGATGAGAGCGATTTCCCTTGAGGTCTCTGAACCTCCCCCGCTTTACTGGACACCAAGTTAAGAGCTATAATTAAATTAAGGAAGGTTCAGAAGGTATGAAAGGAAATCGAAGAAACTATAGTGAGGAATTTAAGAAAGAGGCAGTCGGGCACAGTCTGACATCAGAAAAGACAGTGGCATAGGTTAAAGTGTCACGAAGATGTGCCAGGTGTTAAAGGTTTCCCGGTCTTTAGTATTACCAGTGGATCAAATATCCTAAAACTACCAGAAAGATAGAAGATAGGGACCTAAAACAAAAAATAGTTGAAATACACCGTCATAGTCACCGGACCTATGGAAGCCCTCGAATCCATAGGACACTTTTAAGAGAGGATTATCAGGTGAGCAAAAAGCGGGTGGAAAGATTAATGAGAGAAGCAGAAATTCATGCTATTGCCAAAAAGAAATACCGGGCTACTACCGACTCCAAGCACTCACTTCCAGTAACACCAAACTCTTTAAATCGCAACTTTAGTGTACATAAGCTAAAATCAGTCCTGGGTGGCCGATATCACCTACCTCTATACCCAGGAAGGCTGGCTCTACCTGTCCACTATCATGGACCTTTATTCCCGTAAGATCATAGAGTGGTCAATGCATCGCAGGATCACACAGGAATTAGTGATACAGGCCTTATACATGGCCATCAAGCAGAGAAAACCCTCTTGGGGTTTACTCTTGCATTCAGACCGGGGTAGTCAATATGCTAGCTACTGCTACCAGGTATTGCTTGCAAGAAACGGCATCTTATGTTCGATGAGTCGCAAAGGGAATTGTTTTCGATAATGCAGTGATGGAGAGTTTTTACCGGACTTTAAAAGTAGAACTAATCTATCAGAAAAAGTATGAAACGAGAATCGAAGCCCAGAGAGAGATATTTGAATATATAGAAATATTTTACAACAGAGAAAGATTACATTCTTCTATCGGATATCATAGCCCTGAGGAATACGAAAAAATGACCATGGTCGCTTAACTGACTGTCCGTTTTATCGGGGGAAGACCAGTATTTTGGGGATGTGGAGTCACTCCTCAGCTTGTAGTAAAGCTGAGTGGTGTCGAATTTATGATAACGCACTCTCCGGGTCGTATGTTTTTGACAGATTTGTATGTTAACGATTTTAGTGTTATATAATTGTGTTTCCTTAAAAAGAGTAAAAAGTTAGTGGAGATATAAGAAACAGAAGAACATTAAATATATCTAAACGTGGAAACCAATTTTGATATATCTTTGATAATAGTAAAAAAAAGAAGTGAGAGGTTATTAGATTATGAATGATAACTTAAAGATTACCATTAATCGTAAGTGGTGTAAGGGTTGTGGTATATGTGTAGACTTTTGTCCGAGGGCAGTTTATGAGAGAGATGAGGAGGGTAAACCCAGAATTATAAATATTGATAAATGTACAGGATGTCGATTATGTGAATATAGATGTCCAGATTTTGCTATAAGAATAGAGTTAAAGGAGGAATAAAAAATGGTAAAAAAAACAGTTCGAATAATGACTGGAAATGATGCTTGTTCTGAAGCTGCAATTGTAGCAGGATGTAGATTTTTTGCTGGTTATCCAATTACTCCGGCTTCTGAAATTGCTGAAGTATGTTCACAATTATTACCCAAAGTTGGTGGGAAATTTATTCAGATGGAAGATGAAATTGGAAGTATGGGAGCAATTATTGGAGCTTCATTAGCTGGTACAAAATCTATGACTGCGACAAGTGGACCTGGTTTTTCTTTAATGCAGGAAAATCTTGGTGTTGCTGTAATATGTGAAATTCCTTGCGTTGTGGTTGATGTTATGAGGGTTGGCCCAAGTTCTGGAATTGCCACAACCCCTTCTCAAGGTGATTTTATGCAATCAAGATGGGGAACTCATGGAGATCATCCTATTATTGTTTTAGTTCCTTCCACTGTTCGTGAGGTTTATGATTTAACTATTCGAGCTTTTAACTTAGCGGAAAAATATCGAACACCAGTAATCCTGCTTTCTGATGCAGTGATAGGTCATATGAGTGAAAAAATCGAAATACCGGATAATAGTGAAATTGAAATTGTTAATCGAAAAAAGCCAACTGTTTCCATAAAGAAATATTTGCCTTATTCTACTGATGAAAGTAAAGTACCACAAATGGCTTCTTTTGGTGATGGTTATATTTGGTATACTACCAGTATTATTCATGATGAAACTGGTTTCCCCGCTACTGCTGAACCGAAAACAGCTACCCAATTAATAGATAGACTCCATGAAAAAATCGAAGATAATCTTGAAGATATTATTCAAGTAGAAAAATATTTAATTGATGATGCTGACATTGTCCTAATTGCATGTGGATCTGTAGCCAGAAGCGCACATTCTGCTGTTGATAAGGCACGAGAAGAAGGGATTAAAGTTGGCCTTTTAAGACCTTTAACACTTTGGCCATTCCCTGAAAATGAAATCATAAAAAATAAAAAGGATAAAAAATTATTTATCGTGTGTGAAATGAACCGCCGACAAATCTATCATAAAGTAAAAGAAGTGGTAGGAGGTAACCTCCCGGTTAAATATGTAAATGAATATAATGGTAAATTAATTACACCACAGGAAATACTTTCTAAAATTGAGGAGGAAATTTAAATGACCGAAGCTGTACATGTAATTGATCGATTTATGCGAACAAACCATTTACCGCATATATGGTGTCCTGGTTGCGGAAATGGAATAGTTATAAATGCTTTGATAAGAGCTATTGATAATGCTAAATTAAAAAAAGAAGAAGTAGTAGTTGCTGCTGGTATTGGTTGTTCAGGAAGGGCGGCTGGTTATCTGAATTTTTGCGGATTTCAGCCTACTCACGGAAGAGCGATTCCTTTTGGAACAGGAGTAAAAATTGCGAATCCCGATTTGAAAGTTATTGTTATTACTGGTGATGGTGATTGTACTTCAATTGGTGGAAATCATTTTATACATGCTGCACGACGTAATATTGATCTAACCGTGATTGTTTTTAATAATTCTAATTATGGAATGACAGGTGGACAATACTCTCCCACTACACCTTTAGGTGCAAAGACTTCAACTTCTCCTTATGGACATATTGAAGATAGTTTTGATATTTGTGAGTTAGCGAAGACAGCGGGAGCAACCTATATCGCTAGATCAAGTACCTACCATATTGTCCTCACTATTCGTTACTTGGAAAAGGCTATTAAACATAAAGGTTTCTCGGTAGTGGAAGTTATTTGTGCTTGTCCAACATTATTTGGAAGGTTTAATAAATTGGGAGATGCGACCCAAATGATGTTACAGCAAAAAGAACAAGCAATACAATTTAAAAAAGCTCAAAAAATGAGCTCTGAAGATTTAAAAGATAAAATTATTATTGGAGAACTTTATGAAAATATTCAAAAACCTGAGTATACAGATGCTTATCAAAAAGTAATTGACAAAGCACAAAAGGAGGAAAACTAAAAAATGTCAGAATATCATGAAATAAGACTAAGTGGTTTTGGGGGACAAGGGATTATGCTAGCAGGAGCTATTTTGGCCGAAGCCGCAGGTATTTATGATGATAAAAATGTCACACAAACCCGATCTTATGGTCCTGAATCAAGAGGAGGTGCATCTCGATCTGAAATAATTATTAGTGATGAATTAATATGGTATCCTGAAGCTACTAAACCAGATTTAGTATTAGCTATGACACAAGAAGCGGCAGATAAATACCATAAGGATATTAATACTAACGGTATAATGATTATCGATAGTTCAACAGTTAAAAATATTCCTAAGGCAAGTGTAAAAATATTTAAAATTCCAATAACTGAAATTGCAGTTGATATAGTTGGTAAAAAAATTACATCTAATGTGGTAGCACTAGGTTCAATTGCGGCAATTGTTAATTGGGTATCTAAAGAATCCATTAAAAAAGCAGTTTTACTTCGTTCACCGAAAGGAACAGAAAAAATAAACGAAAAGGCTTTTGAGGCTGGTTTTAAATCAGCACAAAGTTTATTCAGATAAATTACCAATAAAAGAAACCTATTTAACAGCGGGTGGATATAGGGACTTAGAGTATTGCTTCTGGTTCGATTTAGCAATTCAAAGGAGGAGAGTAAATTAACTGGAAAGTATAAAGTATTTAATAGCAAGAGATGGTGCTTTAATTGTGTCATTTGGAGAAAAAAATAGATGAAATTATAAATAGAAAAAAGTTTTAGTATGATGTGAAAGAATTGAGAAAGAAAAGATTGATGTAATGGTTAAGGTAGTACCAATTAAACAATTAAGAGTAGAAATAAATAGATTTTTAAAAGAGGATCTTTCTCTAAGTAAGGGAAGCGAGGTAAAAAATGTTATTGAGGTACCTGAGTAAATTCTAGTTGCTGCCCACTATTCAAGATTTAGGTAGGATAAAATTTCGGTGTTGTGGTGTGACAATAAGTGCGGCAATGGACGATTTTGCTTTACGCATTGGGAATAGATTAGTTGGAAATCAGCAAGATGAAGTAGGAATTGAATTCACTCTTGTAGGGGGAGAATACTTGATAATGCAAGATTGTATTATATCTATTACAGGAGGAGATTTGAACCCCCAAGTAGAAGCTAAAAATATTCCTATGTGGGAATCAGTTTTTCTTAAAAAAGATAGTAAGTTATCTTTTAAAAGCCTCAGAAAAGGCTCACGAAGTTATTTGTGAATTCAAGGGGAGATAGATGTGCCCGTTGTGTTCTTGGTAGTAAGTCTACAGATATAAAAGTAGGGTTTGGGGGATATAATAAGAAGGTTATAGATTGCTATTTTATGATATTATGAATTATTTAGTGTGTAGTTTAATTTGAATTTATACGAAATTTACAAAGGGGGTGCATGTGGATTGGATATTAGGGATAGAATTCGTTGCAGGCGGTTACGGGAACAAATAGTAAATCCGCAAGAGGCTGCTTCAATTATAGAAGATGGAATGACTGTAGCAGTAAGTGGTTATACACCAGCAGGTTATCCAAAGGTTATCCCTCTTGAACTAGTCAGACAACACAATCAGTCATTAGCAAAAAACTTTAAAATTAATTTAATTAGTGGTGCTTCAGTGGGCCCTGAAATAGACAGTGAAATGAGCTTTGCGGGCTTAATTGAACGCCGTATCCCTTTTCAAGCTAATTCCAATCTTTCTAAACTTATAAACCAAAGGAAAGTAAAGTACATAGAGTACCAATTAGGCGAAATGTCTCAAGTGCTGCAGAGTGGGTTTTTAGGTAATATTGACATTGCTATTGTGGAAGCTACCTCGATAACAAAGGACGGTTATATTGTGCCTACTACTTCTGTTGGGTTGTCACCTACTTTTGTAAAACTAGCTAAAGCTGTTATTGTTGAAGTGAATAATGCACAACCATTAGAATTAGAAGGTATTCATGATATTTATATGCCCGCTCTTCCACCAAACAGGAAACCCATTTTATTAGATAAGGTAAACCAGAGAATTGGCCAACCTTTTATAAAAGTAGATCCAAATAAAATAAAATTTATTGTTGAGTCGAATATTCCGGATACCTATGATCATTTTGGTAATCCTGAAGATCCGATAATTCAAAAAATATCCTACAATTTATTAAACTTTTTAGAGCAGGAAATAATCGGGGGGCGATTAAACAAAGATCTCCTTCCAATTCAGTCAGGTATTGGAAACTTAGCTAATGGTATTATTCGCTATTTTGGAAAATCTTCTTTTAATAATTTAGAATTTTATTGTGGGGTTATACAAGAGGCAATTATTGAGCTAATGCAAATGGGTAAAGTTAAAGCTGTTTCTGGTGGCGCATTTACACCCACACCCTTAGCATTAAAATATTTAAAAGCAGATCCTCATTTCTTTAAGCAACACATTGTTCTTCGACCAGCTGACATAAGTAATAGTGGCGAGGTTGTTAGTAGGTTAGGAGTTATTGCTTTAAATAATGCAATAGAAGTGGATATTTATGGGAATGCAAACATTAGTCATATATTAGGGAGCCGTGTCTTTAGTGGAATTGGCGGAGGGAGTGAATTTGCAAGAAATGCTTATATTTCTATTATACTTATACCTTCAATTGCAAAAGGTGGAGAAATTTCTACAATTGTTCCAATGGTATCTCATTGTGATATCATTGAACACGATGTCGATATTATTATAACAGATATAGGGGTAGCTGATTTACGTGGTAAAGATCCTGTGGAAAGAGCATACACCATAATTGAAAATTGTACCCATCAAAAATATAGAGAAAAGTTAAAGGATTATTTAAGTAGGGCTATTAAAAAGAATGGTGGGCATCAGCCACTTTTGTTGGATGAAGCGTTTTCGTGGCATATAAAACTACAAAAATATGGTACTATGAAAGGAGTGTAAATTAATGCAAGCACTTAACGGTATTAGGATTTTGGATTTAACTAGACTTTTACCTGGCCCTTATTGTACTATGATTTTAGCGGATTTTGGTGCGGAAGTAATCAAAGTAGAGCATTATAAAGAGGGAGATTATGCTCGATGGTATCCCCCTTTAAAGGGTGGAATGGGTTATCGACATATTATTTTAAATCGTAATAAAAAAAGTTTTAGTATTAACTTAAAGCTAGAAAAAGGCAAAGATATTTTTCGGAAACTTGCTAAAACGGCTGATGTAATTGTTGAAAGTTTTCGGCCAGGGGTAATGAAACGTTTGGGACTCGATTACGGTTCTATAAAAAATATTAATCCTAGAATTATATATTGCTCAATTACTGGGTTCGGTCAAGATGGTCCTAATAAAATGATGGTAGGACATGACTTAAACTATGTAAGTCTTGCTGGAATAACAAGTCTCGTTGGTGAACGTGGAGGGAGGCCTTATATTCCGCCTATACAGATTGCAGATATTACAGGAGGACTAATGGGAGCAATAGGTATTTTAATTGCTCTTCAGGCTCGAAGGAAATCAAGAAAGGGACAGTATGTCGATATTTCGATGCATGATGCTGCTGTTGCTATGTTACCTTCTGCAGCAAGTTTTCTTTTTGGAGGTCATTCCATTCCTCGGAGAGGGGAAAGTCGACTTACGGGTAAGCTTCCGCATTATAATATTTATAGAACCAAAGACAATCGCTATTTGTCCGTAGCTGCTTTAGAAAAAAAGTTTTGGATTGAGTTGTGCAAGGTTATAGATAGGACAGATTTATTTGATGCCATCGATGATGAAGAAAAATATGAGTATTTATTTAAAACGTTGGAAAGTATTTTTTCAAGCAAAACTTTAGGAGAATGGGTAGAAATATTTAGCGATAAAAATGTTTGTGTAGCACCAGTTAAAGATATAGATGAAGTATTTGATGACCCCCAAGTTAGATATAGAGAGATGGTTGTAGAAATGAAGGATCCTATGATAGGTGTTTATAAACAATTAGGTATACCTATTAAGCTTTCTGGGACACCAGGAATTTTGGGGAATTTAGCACCAAAATTAGGAGAACACACCAGTGAAATTTTAAAGGAGCTAGGGTTTTCGGAAAATGATATTATGGAATTGAAAGAAAATAATGTGGTATAACTTTAAATTAACTTTTTGACTACCTAAAAGTTCACCTTCATGCCAGAATCTCACTTCAGATAAACCAGATTCTTGATCTGGGATAATCCGAAGCTGAATTATCTCATATAGTGGTGCACTAGGTACCCTTAATTCTAAATTATTTATCGAAACCTTACGATAAGAATTTACCATTCTGTCTACTCTTAAACAGAAGATATCTTTGGTAGACTTAAATGGTGGTCTTATCGTAAATTCTCTAAAGAGAGATCTCTTCTCTCTTATTGCTCTTTAAAATCTGATATAAGGGATCTCCCTGGTGGTAGAATGAACCCACTGATAGTTGTATTGTTGGATAAGGTTATTCAAGATTAATTGGGCCTCCTTAATATTCTTAATATTCTCTCGGTAACAGGCCCTAACTAGTCGGTCCTGAATCCACCTATAAGGTCTTTCAATCTTCCCCTTGGCCTGGTGGGGAGAAAGTGCATAGAGTATTCTAACCCCACAGTCATCTAAAACCTGTTTCCACTGCGGATTGGCCTCATCGGTAAGTTGGTAGTGATTTCTCCAGTAAGAATCTCTACCTTGCACAAAGCGAAAGGCAGAATAACTATCTACATAATAGGCCAGAGGGAAACCGTATTTTAATAAAACTGCCTCTAGGGCCAGGATATGTTCCCAGGCGGTCTCTCTTTCTACTAAAACAGCATACAGGATAAGCCTGCTGTAGTCATCCTCAAGTGAGGTAATCAGATACCATTTCCCCTCAGCATAAGGGGCAAACTGATGATGAGAGGAATCGTGTTGAATAAGTTCTCCGGGGTAGTTAGTTAATACCTCATGTTCGTGGGCTTTTCTTTCTGGTTTTGAGAAATAAAAGTTATTCCTTTTTGCTCGGTCGATGATGGTAGGCAGAGATACCTTCTGCCCATATTTTTGCTCTAAAAGATCTTTTATATAACTGTAGTTGTAATACTTAATCGGTATATCTTTATTCTTAATTAAATCTTTTTCTATCTTTAGTTCTTTTACCATATTTCTTTCGATATCCGGATTTATCTTTCGATTAATCGTACTTCTTTCATACTGGATAGAAAAGTTAGCTGGATCTTGGCGATATTTGGCTAGTAATTCAAAGAATCTCCTTCTTTTGATTTTAAGCATTTGTAAGATGTAATTAAGTTCGATTTCTTTTTTCGAATATTTTTCCAAAAGTGACTTAACCTGATCATCAGTAAAGTTTTTATGTAATTGTTTAGACATAATTTAGAACCTCTTTTCTCTTTAAGATTTTTAGTTCTAAATTATATCTTTTTACTGTTTTTCGGTAGTGCACTTTTGATTTTTAAATGACATTTATTTCAATGACCTTGACAAAAAAATCTATTTATGTATACTAATAGCATATAGTAAGTATACGAAAGGTATACGAAAGGAAAAGTTTTTTTGAAACTTTCTATAGCATCAAAAATTTTAAAAAAAGAGAAGGCTTACAAG
>Ga0307378_10002150_pt1 | contig 30845 bp, 22 predicted proteins | sample UN1MG_FD_202238 | JGI IMG/M metagenome (GOLD analysis project Ga0307378, IMG submission 202238) | Soil microbial communities from Risofladan, Vaasa, Finland - UN-1 | ecosystem: Environmental > Terrestrial > Soil > Coastal area > Acid sulfate soil | place: Finland: Risofladan, Vaasa | collected... | reverse complement strand
TTCCAGAGCATGGCGGCGCCGAGGACGGTGACCAGGAGGGCGGAGAGGAGCGGGAGCCAGAGCGCGGTGAAGCGTCCCTGCCCGGTGAAGCGGTCCATGATGGGCCGGGCCTTGACTATCAAGATGCCGATGGCGATGAGCACGGCGGCGAGCCCCAGGCTGAAGGCGATGATGACGAAGAGTCCGAGCGCGATGCGGTTTAAAGACACGGCGATGAGCAGGACGGCGAGCGCGTCGGGGCAGGGGACGATGCCGCCGGTGACGCCGAGGGCGACTAAGCTGGCGAGGCTCACGCCGGCGGCGGGCAGGTAATGGGTATGGGAGAGCCCGCCGTGGGAGTGGGTGATCCGGCGCGGACCGCCGCTCTCATGGTGGTGATGATGATCATGGATGTGGTCATCGTGTTCATGGTGATGGCCGTGATCATGATCGTGGTCATGGTCATGATCGTGGTGGTGCTCATGATCATGGTGGTGATCGTCATGGTCATGGTCGGCGCCATGGAACTCCGGGACCGGGGCCACGGTGCCGAAGCGGAGGTAATTGCGTAGCCTCTGCTGGAAGAGCCAGACGCCGAGGGCGAGGATGAGGGCGCCGGAGCCGGCGGAGAGCCAGGGCACGAGCTGGTCGGGCAGGATGTAGCGGGAGGCGAAGAGGGCGAGGACGGCCAGGATGATGACGCTGGAGGTGTGAGTGAGTGTGACGATGCAGCCCAGGATGATTGCGTCGAGGGTGCGGCCGCGCGTTCCGACCAGGTAGGCCGCGACGATGGTCTTGCCGTGGCCGGGCGTTAGCGCGTGCAGGCCGCCGATGACCAGGGCGAGGACCAGGGAGAGGACGAGGAAGGCGCCGCTCATTTCCGGGTTCTGCACGACGTTGCGCAGAAGCTCGCGCGCGTTCTCGTAGCGGAACGTGGAGAACGGCAGGTTGACGTTCCGGAGCGCGAAGACGATGAGGCCCGCGGCGATCAGGAAGAGGCCGGCCCATGTCTGCGCGTTCCATCTCCGGACCGCGAGCCGGAGCGGCAGGGCCAGGGCCACGGCGGCCGGCGCGGCGAGGATCATGGCGACGGACGGGACGGAGAGGTGCGGCATCCGGCGGAGCAGGATAAAGCCGGCGATCATGCCGAAGCACAGCGCCAATATATAGAGCACGCTCTCGGCCGGGCGGCCGCTGTCGTCAGCTTCCGGCGCTTGTGCTCCCGCCGCGACCAATGTGCTCGCTCCGATCAGGAACATGGCCGCGGCCATCAGCGGCGTCAAGCGCAAAAACCCGGACCATGCGAGGATCATGGCGACGGCCCCGCCCAGGATGAGCCATACTGACGCGGAAGACGCGCGCGTCCTGCCGGCCATGTACACTCCGGCGAGCACGGGCACCCCGGCCAGCGCCGGGAACGACGCGGCGGTGGCGGGCACGGGCAGGCCCGCGAGCAGCGCGATGGGCGCGAGCGCGTGGCCGAGAACGAGCAGGGTGAGGGCATAAGCCGCGGAGCGGCCGGTCGGCGCGAGGATCACGATGACCGCGAGGATTGCCAGGTAGTCCCACCACGGCGCCACCCGGGCCTGCCACGCCGGAGCGGCTTCGGTCGTGACCGCGGTTGCGCCGCACTTGAACTGGCCGTAGCGGAACAGGCACTGCTGCACGCGGCCGGGGAACTCGATGCTGGCGAGGCTCGTGTGCAGGCGGTTCTTGTCCACCAAAAAATGGTCCTCGATCTGGAGATGGTCCTGGTAACCGGCGACGCAGCGCATGCTGGCATTGACCTGGACCGAGGTCTCTTCGATGGTGACCCGCATGTCCGGGTCGAATTCACATCCCCGCACGCTGACCTGTTTCGGGATGGCGCTGATAAGGAACGCGCGCAGGAGATCACGGATGGCCGCGTCCACCGGCCCCTTCAACTGGATGGAGGCTTCCTGGACCCGCACCAGGTCCGGGTCCATGATCCACACCGCGTCGGCGAGCGGGAGCCGGAACACCACCGATGCCGAATCCTTTTTCAGCTCCCATTGCGAAAAGCTCATGCTGATGTGGTGCGCCGAGGCCGGGCCCGGTAGGAGAAGCAAGCACAGGGCCGGGAGCGCGAGCAAAAGCCGGACGCGGCTCACTCCTCTTCCTCCACCTGGTACCTGGCGCGGAGCCGGCTGAGCTCTTCCTGGTAGGCCTGATTACGCAGCTCGCGGCGGTAGTCCTCGGTCGCCTGGTTCCTGGCCTCGTCAAGATCGAGCAGCCTTCCCGGGTCCTCCTGCAGCACCTTGACGTAGTGCCAGCCCACGCCCGAGCGCATGGCGGCGCTCCACTCGCCCTTCGGCAGCTTGAAAATCGTGGCCGCCATGGTGGGCCCGTAGAGTTTTTGAAGGCCGTCTTGCGTAACCCCGGCCGGCTCGAGGCGGTCGCGGCCCTCGTTGAAAATGCTTTCGAGCCGCGCCCTGGCCGCGGTGTCGCCGACCAGGTTGGTGACCGGCACGAAGATCTGGAGGCATTGCCGGCGGGGCAGCGACCGGTAGCGCTCGCGGTTCTTCTCGAAGTAAAGCTTCACCGCTTCGGGAGTGACGAGGGCGTCGGCCTTTTCGTAGAGCGCCATGGCCTGGAGCTCGACCAGGCGGTTGCGAACGATGTAGTCATTGGCGGCGAGTCCCTGGCTGAAGGCCTCGGCCACGAACAGGGACTGGGCCACGGCGCCCTGGTGCATCTGTGCTTTAAGCGTGTCCAGGTGGTCGCGCAGCGACGGGTCCTCCGCCAGCGCCGCGTCCACCGCGCCCTGCACCTGCGCTCGCGAGACCTTGACCGCGGGCTCCTCCTGCTCCGCGCTCATTTTCGCGCCGGGGGAGAGAAAAAGGGCGGCGACCAGGGCCACGGATCCCGCGAGCCCGAGCCACGGCGCAACGCGGCCGGCTAAATTTCCCCTCGGCGCAGAAAATTTGGAGACAGGATTAACAGGATTAACAGGATTTTTGGGATACGACTCTTGTTTTTTTCTTATCCGGTAAATCCTGTTAATCCTGTCTTGAAAAATATTCATGATTTCTGGGCGCCGCCTCGCGGCATGAGGAGCTGCTCGTGCTTCATTTCCGGATCACGTAGAAGGGCGAGGTCCAGGCCCGCTCCTGGCAATAGCTCTGCGGCAGTGACTTGACCGAGTAGCACGGGTCCGGGATGTCGAGGAGCGGCTTTGGTTGGGCGCCGTTCTGCGGGTTGGTCTGGGCCTCGATCCTGGCGTCGGGCGGGTCGTGGAGGTTACAGGTCTTGCCGCTTTCGAGGAGAGCGATGGGGCGGCAGTTATAGCCGGGGGTCGGCGCCTGGATGACGCGGAAATAATAGGCCACGCTCCTTCCCGGCGGCTCGTTCACGAACTCCGGGTCGGTCCACGACCACTCGATCTGCTCGTCTCCGAGCTGGGCCGTGTCGTAAGGGTCCATGATGAGGCCCCGAGGATTTTCCGCCGAGCGTTCGAGGTTGGCCATCTTGGCCTCCTCCCGGTTCAGCGGCTGGAGCACCTTGACCACCTCGATCCGCGCGATCCTGGTGCGCTCGTCCGTGATGCGATAGCACTGGCTCATGCACACGCGCGCGAACTCCTTTTTGCTGAAGTGCCGCGAGATGATCGGCTCATCGTCGTAGGGGCAGGTGTCGTCCTCCACGAACGCGCCGTTGGCCTTGATGAAGAAGGTCGGGTTCTTGGACGAGAGCGTCTCCGAGCCCATCCTCACCACCTTGTCTCCGATGCTGGCGCGGGCCCAGACCTGGATGCGGGCGCCGGAGGTAGAATAAACGTTGCGGTCTTCCAGGCTGTTCCAGAGGTCGTCGCGGCGGCGGCGGGGCGCGAGGATGGCGGCGAGTCCGCCCGGGTTCAGGAAGTTGTCCACGCGCTCCCAGCCCGGGTACTCGTCGCTGAAGTACTGGTTGGTGCGCGCGACCATGCCGGTGGCGGGCTCGATCATGCGCTTGTTCTCCTTGACCGATCCGGGCCACGCCGAGTGAGTGTCGGTGGACGCGATGAAGCCGAAGCGGTAATACAACGGCTTGCCGTTCTCGTCGAAATAGGCGTTGGCCAGGGCCTTCTGCACGCTGCCGTTGTTGCGGTAATTGACCGCGGGCTGCCAGCAGTCGCGGCACTGGTTGCAGTCGCCCCAGTCGGTGGACACCGTCTGGTCCGGCTTCGCGCGGAACTCGGGCTTGAGCTGGTTTTTCTGTTCCAGGGTAAGGCCCTCGGGAAACGGCTTTAACGCGGCGCGGGCGAGCTCGATCTGATGGCAACAGAACTCGGAGTCCGGGGCGATGCAGCGCTCGCGCACGATCTCTCCGGCCCGCCAGCAGCAGGGGGTAAAAGAGGACGTGGGCTCGGAGCACTGGCGGGTGCACCCGGGCTTGAGCTCGGTCAGGGTATTGTCCGCTCCCTGGAACTTCTGCGCATAGGACATGATCTTGCCCGGCTCAACTTGCTGGGTGCACTGCTCAGCGCTGGCCTCGGCGCCGCCCTGGAAATAATGCCATTGCGGCGGGAAGTAGCTGTACTCCTCGGAGTTGCCGTGCTTGGAATAGGTCTCGATCAGGCGCTGGATCGCGGGATCGTGGTCCTGCGGATTGAGCTGGATGTCCCAGTCCGTGTTCATGGCCGGGGCCATGCCCCAGGCGTTTCCGTGGGGTATGACCAGGGCCTCGCACCCGCTGCCGTTCTGGGTGCAGTACTTGCGGAGCTTGTCGAAGAGGTCGCGCGGCGTGGGGGCCACGAACTCCAGGTCCTTCCTGCTGCCCATGCGATAGCCGTAAATGAAACCAGTGGGGACCGTGAGCAGCCCCTTCAGGGAAAGCGCGCCGCCGCGCTCGGAGTAGAATTTCATTTTATTGAGGAGCGCGGGGAAGCCTTCCACTCCCGGGGTGAAACGGATGGGTGTCGGGGGCAGCCGTGCCGGATCGTCGTCCTTCAGGATCACGTTCTTATGGCCGTAAACCGCGGAGCGGGTCCATTCCCAGCCGGGAAAGGCCACGATGGACGGATCGCCGTTCTCGTCAAGGTTTTGCGCGCCCAAGTCGCTGAAATGCTGCGCCGCGCGGATGCTCTCGGGCCAGTAGTTGGTGTCGGTCAGCATCTCGGCGTGGTCGGTCACCGAGTAGAAGTCGAGCCGCGAGCAATACGCCGCGTACATCCCGGCCTCGTCAGCGTACCGCCCCGGCGACATGCCGCCGATAAACGCGTCCACCGAGTACGACGTGTGCACGTGCAAATCGCCCCAGTAAATGTTCTCCAGCGGCTCGGCCCAAGGATCAACCGCGCCCGCGCCCAGCGGAACGATAAGGGACGCAACCAGGATCAATACCTTCACCGCCTTCTTAGCCATCTTCATCCTCCCCGCCCGATTACCGTGTGATTCAAAAATATTGCAACGATCCCGTTAAAAAATTATCGCATGACTCGATTGCAGTCAAGTTTTCCGAATTCCGAGGATTTTGGTCCCGGAGGGACATTTCGAGAGTAGCCCGGGAATTTATTCCTGGGAACCGTTGGTCAAATAAACAATTAAGTCCCGGCAGGGACGACCGGGAATCTCGACCGTCCCTCCGGGACTTGAGAAATGATGGCATCCCAATGTCCCAGCGATGAATGGCTGGGCTACTATCCGCGGCCCCGCCGGGGCCGGCAAGGCTGGTGAATTTGGCGCGGCGGCTATTCCTTGACCACGTACACCGGCGAGCTCCAGGCGCGTTCCTGGCACCAGGACGACTGGTCGTCGCGGTCGGAGTAACATGCGTCGCCGAGCTGGTCGCGGGCCACGGCCGCGGCGCCGTCCTGCGGGTTGGCTTTTCTGCCAACATCCTTGGGCCCGGGCTCGCCGTTGTCGCAGGTCTTGCCGGCCTCGAGGCGGGCGGTGGGGTTGCAGTTATAGCCCTCGGTCGGCTCCTGGATCACGCGGAAGTAATAGGCCACGCTCCGGCCGCGGGCCTCGCGCTCGAAGACCGGGTCGGTCCAGGTCCACTCGACTTGGCCCTCGTGGAACTCGAACGTCGCGTACGGGTCTATGATCAGGCCGTCGGGATTTTCCGGCGACCACTTCAGGTCGGCCATTTTGGATTCGTCAATGGTAAGCGGCTGGCGGACCTTGACCACCTCGATCCTGTTGATGGGCGTGCGCTGGTCCAGAGGCTCGTAGCACTGGCTGAAGCAGATGTCCTGGAACTGCGGCAGCGACATGGCCGCCTGGATTTCCGGGTGCTCGTCATAGCGGCAGGTCCCGTCCTCCCGGAACGCGCCGTTGGCCTTGAGGTGAAACACCGGGTTTTGCGAGGACGTGGTGATGTCGCCCATCTCCACGATCTTTTCCGCTCCGTTCACCGTGACCTCGGCCCGGACCCACAGGCCGATGCGCGCGCCGGAGGTCCCGTAAACGTGGCGGTCCATCAGCGCCCGCCACAACGCGTCGCGGTCGCGGCGCGGCGCGGCGATGGCCACGAGACCGCCCGGGTTCAGGTAGTTGGCGATGCGCTCGTAGCCGTACATGGGGATCGAAGAGTTCATGCCGGCGACCGAGGCCTTGGTGGCGCGGGCGAGGTCATAGAGGAAGGCGCCGCCCTTGGCCATGACCAGCTCCGTTCCCTGCTTGTCTTCCATCACGGAGCCGGACCGCGCCGCGTGCGTGTCGGTGGAGCCCAGGAACCCGAACCGGTAATAGGTCGGCTTGCCCTGCCCGTCAAAGAAAGCGGTGACCAGGGCCTTCTGCACCGAGCCCAGCGGGTTGTAGTCGTATGCCGGCTGGTAGCAGTCCTTGCACTGGCCGCACACTCCCCACTCCCAGTACTCGATCTTGCCCGGCTTCATCCGGTTTTCGGGCTTGATCTCGCCCCGCATTGAGGGAGGCACGTCCGCGAAGGGCTCGGCGGTCTTCTTGGCAAGCTCGATCTGCTCCCGGCAAAAGGCCGAGTCCGGGTCCGCGCAGCGCTGCCGCACGATCTCGCCCGCCCGCCAACAGCACGGCTCATAGCTCGCGGTCGGCTCCGAGCAGACCTTGTCGCAGCCGCCATCGCCGCACTCCGCGGCCGCCACTTCCTTGCCGCCCCGGTAGTAGCGGTAGTCGGGCGGGAACGCGCGGTACTCCTCGGAGTTGCCGTGCTTGGAGTAGATCTCGATCAGGCGCTGGAGGTCAGGGTCGTGATGTTGCGGGTTCATCTGCCCGTCCCAGTCGGTGTGCATGGTGAATTGGCCCCAGGCGTTGCCGTGGGGGATGACCGTGGCCTGGCACCCGGTGCCGGCCTGGGTGCAGTATTTTTCGAGCAGGGCATACAAGCGTTGCGGATCAGGCGCCAGAAAGGTGAGGTCGCGGCTCGCGAATAAATCCTGCGGCCGGAACCCGAAAAAGCCTTTCACGCAGCGGATCGGGCTCGGCGGCAGCTTCGCGGGGTCGTCGTATTTCAGGATCACGTTCTTATGGCCCCACGGCGTCTGCTGCGTCCACTCCCACCCGGGAAACGCCACGATCGCGGGGTCGCCGTCGGCCGCGAGGTGGTCCGCGGCAAAGGTGTTGTAGTATTGGGCGGCGCGGATGGACTCGGTCCAGTAATCGCCGCGGGTCAGGACCTCGGCGTGGTCGGTCACCGAGTAGAAATCCAGCTTGGCGCAGTGGAGAGCGTAGCTCCCGGCCTCCGCCGCGTACCGGCCCGGCGGAAGCAGCATGATCCAGGCGTCGAGCGAAAAATTGGTGTGCACGTGAAGGTCGCCCCAGTAAATGTTCTCGAGCGGCTCATCCCACGGCCCGGCCGAGCGCGCCGTCGTCGAGAGGCCCAGTATGGCCGCTGTTACCATCGCCGCCATCAGATATTTCCGCGCTTTATTCATTTCCATGCTCCTTGCTTCCGGGCCTGGCCCGTATTTTTTCGGCGGCCCGGACCGTGCTAAGATTTCGTCAAGATTACCGCACCGCTAGAATTCAGTCAATAAACATCGGGAAAAAAAGCGAGGAAGTCTGATCATGAAAATGATATTGAGCCGGATGATCGTCGCAGGCATGTTTCTGGTATTTATCGCTCTGGCGTCAGGCGCCGGCGCCGCCGGCTCCGGTGGAAAGGATGAGCCAGCGGAGCAGAGGCCGCTCATTACGGTGGAGCGCGTTGACCTGGCGCGCTACATGGGCAAGTGGTACGAGATCGCCACTATTACCGCGCCCTTCCAGAAGGACTGCGCGGGCGGGACCACCGCCACTTACACCGCGCTCCCCGACGGCACGGTGGAGGTATTGAACCAGTGCTGCCAGGCGGACGGAACCTTGAAGCAGGCCAGGGGCAGGGCGTGGGTGGATGACGCCGCGACCAACGCCAAGCTCAAGGTGTCGTTCATTCCCTGGCTCCGCCTGAGCTTCCTGGCCGGCGATTATTGGATCATTGACCTGGGGCCGGATTATGAGTACGCTGTGGTGGGCCATCCGTCGCGCCGGTACGGATGGATCCTGGGCCGTGCGTCCGAGCTTCCGGCCGACGTCCTGGCCGGAATCAAGCAGCGGCTCACGGAACAGGGATACGACGTGGACAGGTTCAAAATGACCGACCAGAAAAATTTCGGGCCGGGCAAGTAATGGCCCCGCCCCAATCCGGAATGACGATCGTGGAGAGAGCTCGAGCGTGAAAAAGCTTATCAGCAAGTTCATGGGCTTGACGTGGCGTGACATTCTGTGGGGTATGATTTTTTATGCCATGACGCTCGCGGTGCTCTTTTTTGTTTTTGCCAAGTCGGTCCCCACCTTTATTTATGTCGCCTTCTGACGGCGATGGTGGAGGCCGCCGGTGATTTTGCCCGTGCTCCCATACCTCCTGGTCCTGGCGCTGTTCGCTATCGTCCATCGCTTGCTCCCCCCCCGGTTCCGCTGGATGTTTGTCCTCGCCGGCTCACTGGCCTACGTCGCCGTTTACGATTTTGACTACGCCTCCGGCCTGGTTCCCGCGCTGCTCGCCTTCTGGGGCCTTTCCTGGTGGATGGACCGGGAGGAAGGACCCCGTAAAAAGCTGGTGTATGCTCTTGCGCTTGGCCTGGCGCTGGCCTATTTCGCGTTTTACAAATACACGATCTGGTTTCACCGCACGGGCAACGCCACGCTCGAGCTCTTCGGGCGGGACCCGCGCTTCTTTATGCAAAAATACGTTGTCCCCGCGGGAATGAGCTATTATGTGTTCCGACTGGTCCATTACCTGGTCGAGCGCTACCGGGGCCGGGTGGAAAAACTCGGTCCGCTGAAGTTCCTTCATTACCTCATGTTCTTTCCGACCTTCGCCGCGGGACCCATCGAGCGGTCGGAGCGGTTTAAGGAGAACATTGGTCTCGACGACGCGGACGCGCTCAAGGAGGGCATGCGCCGCATCATCTTCGGGTTGTTCAAGACCATGGTCTTGGCCAATGTGGCCCATGGGCTGTGTTTTCCGGTATTGATGGACCCGGCGGCGCATTCACGCCTCCATCTCTGGGGGGCCGTTTATGCGCTCGCGGCCTATATCTATTATAACTTCGCGGGCTACTCGGACATCGCCATCGGCACCGCGGCCCTGCTCGGATACAAGATCATGGAAAACTTCGACCAGCCCTACCTGTCGCCCAACCTGGTCGAGTTCTGGAGGCGGTGGCACATCTCGCTGGGCTATTGGCTGCGCGACTACGTTTACATCCCGCTGGGAGGGTCGAGGAAGGGGAGGGGGAGGCATTATTTCAACTACCTGGCCGTGATGGCGGCGTGCGGCCTGTGGCACGGGGGTGAGGCCCACTACCTGCTATGGGGAGCGCTCCACGGAGCGGCCCTGATCGTTAATGATTGGTGGCGGACCGCGCTCAAGAGAAGCTTCCTTTCCGGGCCCGCATTCGCGAGGGCGGGAACGTGGGCCGGCATTGCCGTGACCTTTCATTTCGCGGCGCTGTGCTGGGTCATTTTCTTTTTCGACCTGGACCGGGCGATCACGATTTACCGGAGACTCTTCTAAAGCAGGGGCGGACAAAACGCATGGCTCAGCTCAGCAAGGAATCATTAAGCAGGACCGGAGGCATGGGTCCTTTCTGGATCGCGGCGCTCCTGCTCGTTCTCACCGAGGCGGTCCTTCACCTGGGCCCCGTGAGGCATGGGGTGGAGGCCCTATCGGAGGGCCTGTGGCTTGACCGCGAGGTCACCAGGAGGGCGTCCGCGATCATGCCGTTGCACCAGGACCTGGCCGAACGGCCCATGAACGAGGCCTACCTGCGCGGCCTGGCCCGGACTGAAGCGGGGACCAGGATCGTCGTGGTCGGCGATTCCATCGTCTGGCAGACGCCCGATCATGTGGCCTTTCACCAGGAGCTTGGCCGCGTGCTGGCCTCCGACTTTCCCGGGTCCGACGTGCAGGTTTACGCCTTGTGCATGCCGGGCATGAACTGCGCCGCGGCCTTTTACCTGCTCAAGGCCATGCTCGCCGAGTTCAGGCCAGACCTCGTTATCTACGTGGCCAACCCCGCCTTGTCCGGACAGGAGCTCTCGGACGCGGTGCCTCGCTACACGGCGTTCATGGACCGGCCCTTCTTCTCCGATGACGAGGCCAGGGCCTACGCGCGGGTAATAAAGGACTCCCAGTCGGAGGTTGGCTGGCAAAGGCATTTTTCATTCACCACCGTTCACGACCTCCTTAATATCCGATACGGCGGCGCGCTGCGCCATATCATGCTTCCCCCCGCGGTCTTTTCCGGCCTCAGCTCGCGTTGCTACCTTGTCGAGTGTCAAGACACCAACAACATCTACTGGAAGGACCTGGGCAAAAAAAGAAAGAAGCGCGACACCAAGGCCATCCGCAACATGCAACGCTTCGTCTTGTCCGAACAGGGCATCAATTACACTTACCTGCTGCTCCTGCCCGGGCTCATGGCGGCCAATGACGTTCCGTTTATCGCCATCATCCCTCCTAAGAACAGGGAGCTGATCGAGGAGCTAGGAGCGCCGTGGGAGGAAACGGTGAAAGCCGGCCAGGCCTACGTCGCGGACCTGGAGAAGAGGGGAGTACCCGTGATTGACTGCACCTCCGCCGTCCCCGAAATCCACTTCCGCGACACCCAGCACCTCAGAACCGAAGGCCTTAAAATGTGGGTCCAGTACATCAGGGCGCCGCTGGAACAAGAAATGAAGGAGAGAGTCTTGAAATAATTCGGACGATCCCGAACCTGGCGTCCTGGCGTGGAAAGATCCCGCCCCTTAAGTTACCCGCTGATTTTTAAACGAATGCCCACCACCTCCGGCGGGCACAGGAACCGCATCCGCGGCGCGCCCGCGCCCTCCATCCCGATGCCGCGGCTCACCACCAGCGTCGTGTCCCCGAGCCGGTGCGTGCCCCACGCGTATTTCTTGCCGTAGCGTGAGTTGGTGTAGAGCGGACCCAACAGCGGCAGGCTGATCTGCCCCCCGTGGGTGTGGCCGGCCACGTGCAGCGACACGTTCCTCTGGGCCGCCCGCACGAAAATGTCGGGCGAGTGGTGGAGCAGGATAACCGGCCGGCCGTCCGCCCGCGCCAGCAACCGGTCCAGGCTTTGCACCCGCTTCTCCTCGCCCCCCACGAACGGGATGCCGATCAGGTGAAGCTCCACGCCCCTGATGCGTACCGTGGCGATATCATGGTCCAGCAGCACCGCGTCCGTGCCCCGCAGCAGCTCCTCCACCCAGTCCTTCCGGTCAACCTCATGCGTCCCCAGCGACGCGTAAACCGGCGCCAGCGCGCACAGCTCCCTTATGATCTCCCTCGTCTCGCCGCACGCCCCCTCATGGCCCACGAAGGAAAGGTTGGTGAAGTCGCCCGGCCAGAGCACCAGGTCCGGACCATACTCGCGCGCCAGCCTGAGCGCCCGCTCCTCCCGGAGGCCCCGGCGGTCAAGGTGCAGGTCGCTGATGAGCAGAATTTTTAAAGTGGTCTCTCGGCCCGTCCCCTCCAGGCGCTCCGCCGCTTTTTCATCCGTTCCCTCATGCCGCCGCGCTGGAACCTCGGCCTCCACCTCCCTCCAAACCACATTGAACGGCTCGAGCAGCGAGGCGTAAAGCATGGCGCCGAGCAGCGACGCCTGGATCACGACGTGCGCCGAAAACAACCACCCGAGCGGCAGGGGCAGCGCGCCGGCAAGCGCCGTGGCCCCCGCGTGTCCCAAGGTGAAGAATGCGAAAGGCCCGCCGAAGGGCGTGGGCGCGCGGCCGGTGCGCAGGCCCCACGCCAGCACCCTCTCCTCGATAATGAGCGCGGCGCCGGCGATGAGCGCCGCCGCGAGTCTCCATCCGGGCCAGGTCAGCGAGCAAAGCGCCAGCGCTCCCGCGGCCGCCGCCAGGAGCGATACCTTCGGCGCGCGGTCAAGGCGGTCCATCAAAACGATCAGGTTATGGAACCACCACCGCCATCCCTTCCTGTATCCCACCCAGGCCTGAGGATAATCTTTCATGCCCGATCCCACTTTCCGTAATGTTAGAGCAGGCATCCGGCTCCGTCAATCAGCGCGGCTCAACCTCTGACTCATCCGCCGACTTCTTGACACCAGAGGCTGTTAAGGTATCCTTTAACCTGTTAACAGTTCATCATCACGCGAGGCGGCGCCCGGAAATAATGAAAAGATTTTTGACAGGATTAACAGGATTTTCGGGAGCGAGCAGATGCTTGTTTTCTTTCATCCTGTTCATCCTGTCAAAAATTATTTTCTGAACAGAGGGGGACGGACGATGGCGATGCCCAGGGTTCTGGTGCTCACCGGTTACGGCATCAACTGTGACTTCGAGACCAAGGCCGCCTTTGACGCGGCGGGGGCCTCGGCCGAGCGCGTGCACATCAATGACCTGATCTCCGGCGACCGGAAGCTCGCGGATTACCAGATTCTCGCCTTCCCCGGCGGCTTCAGCTATGGCGACGACATCGCCTCCGGCAAGGTGCTGGCGGTGAAGAGCAAGGTGAACCTCGGCGACGAGATCATGCGCTTCATCGAGGCCCAAAAGCTCATCATCGGAATCTGCAACGGCTTCCAGGTGATCGCCAAGTACGGCCTGCTCGCCGACCCCGACGGCGACTACCGCACCCAGCGCGTCACCGTGACCTTTAACGACTCCAACCGCTACGAGGACCGCTGGGTCCATCTTCTGCGCGTCTCCGACCAGTGCGTCTGGACGGCCGGAGTGGACCGCATCTACCTGCCCGTGGCCCACGGCGAGGGCAAGTTCTTCGCCACCCCCGAACGCCTCGACGCCATCGAAAAAAACGGACAGGTCGCATTCCGCTACGCCACGCCCGACTATCAGCCGGCCAACGGCGAGTTTCCCCTCAACCCCAACGGCGCCCAGAACGACATCGCCGGAATCTGCGACCCCACCGGACGCATCCTCGGAATGATGCCCCACCCCGAGCGATTCCTCCACTTCACCAACCATCCTCACTGGACCCGGATCAGGGAAGAGTTGAAGCGGGCGGACCAATCCATGCCCGACGAAGGCGACGGCCTCAAGATCTTCAAGAACGGCGTGGCCTATTTCAACTAGCCCGGATCATAAAGGCACGCCCCGCGCTTTGGAGTGCGCGCGGCTTGCCGCCGCTTTTACAAGCCGGGAGCTTGCTCCCGGCGGACTTTCCTTGTGCAACCAAAACTGGGGAGTGCTTCGAGCTTGCTCCTGGCGGCTTGAAGAACTTGTTCCGGGGCCGGCCGGCAAGCTGGCCGAGCGAAAGCGGGTGACCCGCCTCAGGCGGCGGCAAGCCGCGCGCACTCCAAATCTCCCGCCCGCTTGCCCATGCGCTGTTTTATTACTATATTGCTCATCAAAGCGAAGGAGGAAAATCATGGCTCTAAAAAAGGCCTCTTTTCTAATTGGCGCCGCTCTGGCGTGGGCGGCCCTGTTCTGCGCTCTTTCCGGACCCCGCGCTGAAGGGCCCGCGGCCGCGCCCGCGGACCTCGGCAAGTATGACGCCAATGCGATCATTGCCAAGGTCCAGGAGTTGATGCGCGGCGACAGCAACTACTCGGAGATGAAGATGACGATCTACAACCCTGACTGGCCCGGCCCGCGCGCTTATGAGATGAAGTCGTGGGAGGACAAGGTTTCCAACCGGAGTTTCATCCGGATCATTTCGCCGGCCTCCGAGCGCGGCAAGGCCTTTATGAAGGACGGAAACGTGTTCAAGGTTTACATCCCGACCGAGCGCGAGAACAAGCCGCTCACCATCCCGCCCTCCATGATGCTCCAGTCCTGGATGGGCTCCGACTTCAGCAATGATGACCTGGTCCATGAATCGTCCGAGATCAATGACTATGACCACAAGGTCATCGGCCTGGACCAGGGCGAGAGCGGCGAGCTGCTGGTGAAGGTCGAGTTCACGCCCAAGCCCGAGGCCCCGGTGGTGTGGGGCAAGATCGTGACCTGGGTCCGAGTCGAGGACTACATCCCGGTCCGCTACGTCTATCACGACGAGGACGGAACCGCCGTCCGGGAAATGGACCTGACCGCCATCAAGGAGATGGGCGGACGCAAGCTGCCCACCGTATGGGAAATGAAGAGCCTGGAACCGGACCAGAAGGGAAGGCGCACCCTGATCGAGATCGAAAAGATCGAGTTCGACATCAAGATTGATCCCTCCACCTTCACCGACAAGAACCTGACCCGACGCGACTGGGACTGAGCCCGAAGGCCTTCTGCCCCCACTCACCCTCGACTCCCTCCGCCTCTTTAACAACCCCGGCAGAACCGCGCCGTTTTGTTGCAATGCCTGGTCACACTTATAATGACTCTGCGGACGTCGCCAAAAGAGGAGAGGATCGAGGAGCGAGGATCGAGGTAATTTATCTGGGATCCCTCGATCCTCGCTCCTCGCTGCTCGATCCTATTTTCCAGGGAGGAAGTACCATGGCCAAGGTAAGAGAGATGATCGCCGACATAATGATTGACGCCGGCATCGAGTACGTGTTCGGCATGCCGGGCGGGTCCAACACCTTTTTGTTCGACCCGCTGTTCGACCGCAAGGACAAAATCACCACCGTGCTGGTGCGCAACGAGCAGTGCGCCTCGGGCATGGCCGATATGATCGGACGGCTCTCGGGCAAGCCCGCCGCCATCATCGCGCAGGGAGCGTGGCTCGGCTCGTCCGCCGGCCTCGGCATCATGGAGGCATACCTCGCCGGATCGCCCATGCTCATCCTCGCCGAATTCTCCGATTACGGCGGGCTCGTCCAGCACATGCCCTATCAGTGCATGAGCGGCGAATACGGATCAGTGGACCTGCCCAACATTTTCAGGGCGATGACCAAGTTCACCTCGGTGGCCCATCATCCCTCCGAATTCATCCACGGCGTCCAGCTCGCCATCAAGCACGCCACGACCGGCAAGCCCGGACCCGCCGCCGTGGTCGCCCGCTGGAACGTGGTCACCTCCGAGATTGATCCGGCCTTCATCACGCCGCCGCTCCATCCCATCAAGGGCTACCTCAACGTCTCCCCGCCGTGCCTCTCGCAGGGGGACGCCGACCGCATCGCGGACCTGCTCATCACCGCCGCCGACCCGCTCATGGTCACCGGCATCGGCATCCACATGGCCAAGGCCTACGCCGAGGTCCAGGAAATCGCCGAGCTCATCGGAATGCCCGTCGCAACCTCCGTCATGGGCAAGAGCACCATCGCCGAGACCCATGACCTCGCCCTCGGGCTCACCGGAAACCTCGGCCAGAAAATCGCCAACGAAAAAATCGTCTCCGCCGACCTCATCTTCGCCGTCGGCACCGGACTCGCCCCCGAAAACCACAAGATGCTCGCCGCCGACTGGATCAAGCCCGCCACCCAGAAGATCGTCCAGGTGGACATCGAGCCCCTGAACTGCGGCTTCACCTATCCGCTCACCCTGGGCGCGACCTCCGACGCCAAGATCGCGCTCCGTATGATCATCGCCGCCATCCGCAAAAAATCGCCCAAGATTGACGCGGCCGCCAGGGTCGCGAAGCTCAAAAAAGAAAAGGCCGAGAAAAACTTTTTCACCGACGCCGCCTTCGCCTCGGACGAGGCGCCCATCGCCCCGGAGCGCGTGGTCAAGGACCTGAACGACACGGTGACCGGCGACGAGCTGATCGTGATGGACGGCGGCAACAACCGCATCTGGATGGGCAAGTATTTCCAGAGCAAGAGGGCAGGGCAGGTCATCGCGCCCGGCGGCGTGACCCCCATCGGCTGGAGCGTCACCGCGTCGCTCGCCGCGCAGATGTATTATAAGGACCGCAGGGTCATCGCCGTGTGCGGCGACGGCGGCATGCAGATGCAGCTCTACGGCCTGGAGATGGCCCGCCACTACAACCTGCCCATCACCTACGTGGTCATGAACAACGGAGCGCTCGGGAACGTCATGGACTTCCAGCCCGACCAGCGCCGCATCGCCACCGAATACCCCGAGCCCCATTTCGCCGAGATCGCCAAGAGCATCGGCCTCGAAGCCTACAAGGTCGAAAAAGCCGAGGACTTGAAAGGCGCCCTCCACGAAGCCATCTCCAGCGACCAGCCCGCGCTGGTGGACGTCCGCACCAGCAAGCAGAAGCACTTCAAGGTGATGATGGGCTGAGTTCGAGGGGTTTGACATCGCCGGCGGATGGCTGGAGATTTTCTTGAACGGTGCGATTATATTTGGTATATTAAAAGCAAAGGAGTCAGCCCATGAAGCTTCATGTGCGCATTGAAAAGGACGAGGCCGGATACTTCGTCGCCGAGGTGCCCGCGTTGCCCGGTTGCTTTTCCCAGGGCCGGAGCCGGGAGGAGGCCATCGAAAACATCCAGGAGGCCATCGCGGGCTGGCTCGAAGTGATGGAGTCAAGGCAGGAGGAACATCCGGGCGAAGAGCTCTTGGAATTAGTGGTGTAAGTGAATGGCCGACGGCCTTAAACTCTGCTCCGGCGCCGAGGCTGTCAAGAAGCTGCGGAGAGCGGGCTGGGAGACGGCAAGGATGAAAGGCTCTCACGTGATGATGGTCAAGGACGGTTACAAGTATACCCTTTCTATTCCCCAACACCCCGAACTCGGACCCGGCATTCTGAGAAATCTGATTAAACAGGCTGGCCTGAGCGTTGAACAGTTTAATGAATTGTGAAAATGTGCAGCTGCCATCTAAGTTATCATTGTTCTGACCGATGCAAGGCTTCTTTAATATAATTCTGGTAATTGATCTGGCCAGCCAGACCTGGCGTGACGAGCCGATCGCGGACGAGGTCTATCAGAATTATCTTGGCGGCAAGGGTCTCGCCACGCGCCTCCTGCTCCGCGACAATCCCCCGCGCGTGGACCCGCTCTCGCCCGCGAACCGCCTCATCTTCGCCGTCGGCCCGGCCACCGACATCAAGGCCCACGGCTCCGCGCGCTACGGCGTGTTCACCAAGTCGCCGCTCACCGGCCTTTACACCGAGTCCTACTCCGGCGGGACCACCGCCGACCGGATCAGCCGCACCGGCTACGATGCCGTGGTCCTGGCCGGGGCATCTCCCGAGCCGGTCATGCTCGAAATTTCCGATCGCGGCGTGGTCTTTCATCCCGCGCATGACCTCTGGGGCAAGGACGTGTACGAGACCGAAGAGCTGGCGCTGAAGAAGGTCGGCAAGCCCGGCGCCGCGGCCGCCGTCATCGGACCGGCCGGCGAAAAAATGGCGCGCTTCGCCATCATCGCCAACAACAAGTGGCGCTGCGCGGGCCGCACCGGCGCCGGCGCGGTCATGGGCAACAAGAAGGTCAAGGCCATCGTGTTCCACGGCGACAAGCGCCGCGAGCCCGCGGACCCCGCGCTCCTTGCCGCGCACTGGAACACCATGGTCGAGAGGAGTCGGAACAACGCCGGCGTCGCCGCCTATAAAAAGTACGGCACCACTTTAATGGTCAAGCTTACCAACGAGGCCGGCGCCTTCCCCACCCGCTACTGGAGCGCGGGAATCAGGGCGGACTGGAAAGAAGAGATATCCGGCGACGCGCTGCTTTCGAAGTGCCGCGTCCGCCCCTCCGCCTGCCCGCGCTGCTTCATGGCCTGCACGAACCGCACCGAGGTCGTGCATGGACGCCACCGGGGCCTCGTGATTGACGGGCCCGAGTACGAGACCATCTACGCCTTCGGCGGTCTCTGCCTCATCAAGGAGATCGAGGAGATCATTTACCTCAACCACCTCTGCGACAAGCTGGGGATTGACACCATCACCGCCGGCAACTTGATCGGCTTCGCCATGCACGCCTCCGAGAAAGGCGCGATCCCGGACCAGCTCCCGTTCGGCGACGCCGACGCGGCCGCGGACCTCGTGCAAAAAATCGCCGCGCAGGAGGGCATCGGCGCCGTGCTCGCGCAAGGCATCGTCCACGCCGCGCGCGAGTGGGGCCTGGAAGACGACGCGGTGCACGTCAAGGGCCTGGAGCCGGCCGGCTTCGATCCCCGCGCGCTCAAGGGCATGGGCCTCGCTTACGCCGTGAGCGACCGCGGCGCCTGCCACCTCCGCGCCACCATTTACAAGCCCGAGCTTTCCGGCACGGCCCCGCCCGATCAGGTCGAGGGCAAGGCCGGGCTGTTCCTGGACTTCGAGGACCGGGCCACCCTCTTCGACACCCTGATCCTCTGCCGCTTCTTCCGCGACATGATTCTGTGGGACGATCTCGCCGTCCTGATCCGGGCCGCGACCGGCATGGACCTGGACAAGGCCGGCCTGAGAAGGATCGCGTCAAACGTGGTGGACTTAAGCCGCGCCTTCAACTTGCGGGAAGGCGCAACGGCCGGGCAAGACATGTTGCCCAAGCGCCTCCTCGGGAGCAAGCTCCGGAACAGCGGCAAAGAGATCAGTCGGGAGGAAGTCCAACGCATGGTGAGCGAATACTACCGGCTGCGCGGCTGGGACGAAAACGGCGTGCCTCCCGCGTATAAAGAAATAACAGGATGAAGCACTGCGCCGACGCCAAGAAAATAAATTTTCAGGAGAAGAGTATGAAAAAAGCCGTGACGTTGCTGGCGGCCGTGATCTTGTCGGCCGGGATGGGCGGCTGCCTGGCCGCCAAGTATTCGTACGAGGCGAACAAGGACCAGGCGCTGGCGGTCTATGACGGCCGGCTCAAGGTCCCGGGCCTGCAAGGCGAGGCGGACGTTTATCGCGACTCTTACGGCGTGCCCCATATTTTCGCGGACAACGACCACGACCTCTTCTTCGCCATCGGCTACGTCCAGGCCCAGGACCGGCTTTTCGAGATGATGCTCCTGCGCGCCGTGGCCGAGGGACGGAGCGCCGAGCTGCTCGGCCGGGTCAAGGTCCCCGGCGCCTCCTTCAAGGGATTCCCCGTGGACACCATCATGATTGACCAGCAGCAGCGCGCCATGGGCATGCGCTACGTGGGCGAAATCGGCGAGGCCGTTCTCAGACAGCGGCGGCCGGACATCTACAACCAGCTCCAGGCCTACTCCGACGGCATCAACCATTTCATTGACACCCATCAGCGCTGGGCGGAGCTCCCCATCGAGTTCCAGATTCTGCGCGTTAAGCCCGCTCGATGGCGCCCCGCCGACAGCATTTCCTTCGGTCGCCTCATGGGCTTCATCCTGGGCTACAACATGATGGTCGAGCTGTGGCGCTACGGCCTGATCGAGAAATACGGCGAGGACGTGGGCTGGGAGATCACCGGCATCCACAACGCCTACGGACCCACCATCGTCCCGCTCGAATACCTCACCACCAAGCTCGACCTTCCGCGCGACCTGCCGCCCGGCGGACGGCCCTCCGACGCCGAGCTCGGCTTCAAGCCGCCCCTCTCCGGCGAATCCGCCCTCGACATGCTCGTGGCCTTTGATTCCATCCGCCGCGGCGTGAGCCTCGACCTGCCCTTTGCCTCCAACAACTGGGCCCTCGCCCCGAAAATGACGGCCACCGGAACGGCCATGCTCGAAAACGACACCCACCTCTTCCACATGGAGCCGTCAATCTGGTACATGTCCCACGTCAAGGGCGCCGGCTTCGATTCCTACGGCGCCATGTTCCCGGGCACGCCGTTTCACGCCCTCGGCCACACCCGCTCCCTGGCCTGGGCCGCAACCACCTCCATCGCCGACGTGCAGGACCTGTTCATCGAGACCGTTGACGCCGCCCACCCCGGCCAATACCTGTACAAGGGCGAGTGGAGGCCGTTCACCATCCGCCATGAAAAGATCAAGGTCCGCGGCGAGCGCGACATAGACCTCGAAGTCCGGCAGAGCATCCACGGCCCCATCCTCTCCGACTATCTGCCCCTGCCCGCCGGCACGCCTCCGACCGCCCTGCGCTGGGTGGCGTGGGACTTCTCCCGCAACCCGAAAATCTTCGATGAGCTCATCCAGTCCCGGGACGCTGACGAGTTCATGGCCCGCACTAGCGTCGTCCCCGAAAGCGACTTCCAGCTCACCAACATCACCATCAGCGTGACCATGCTGATGCAGGGTAAGAGCGTGGACGACTTCATCAAGGCCATGAACTTCGTGGACCTGCCCAATCAGAACTGGGTGGCGGCCGACGCCGCCGGCAACATCGCCTATCTGCCCGGCGGCCTCATCCCGGTGCGGAAAAAAGGCGTGGGCGCGCTCCCGGTCCCCGGCGCCTCCGGCGAATTTGACTGGCAGGGCTTCATCCCGCTCATGGAGCTTCCGCACCTGATCAATCCGGAGCGCGGCTGGATCGTGTCCGCCAACAACGAGGTGGTCAAGGCCCAGTGGTATCCGTACGTTTTCGATCTGAACTACGACGGCGGCTGGCGCGCCTGGCGCATCGAGGAGTTGATCGGCAAGCTCGCGCCCATTGACATGGCCGACATGAAGCGCATCCAGAACGACGTGTACGTGAAGAAGGCAGAGGTCGAGGTCCCCATGATCCTGGCCGCCGTCGAGAAAAAAGGAGCGGACGACCCGCGGGTGATGAAAGGATACGAGCTGTTGAAGAGCTGGGACTACGAGGCCGGCGTGGACTCCATCGCCACCGGCGTGTTCTTCAATTACGTGGAGCAGATGCGAAAGAACGTGCTGGCGGACGAGGTCACGCCGGACGACTTCGAGCTGTTCCTCTCCGAGTCGCAGGCCGACATCGTGATCGAGTCGCTGGAGAAGAAGGGATCATCGCCTCTGTTCGACGACCAGCGCACGCCGGAGGTGGTGGAGGACCTGGCCGACATCATGGTGCGCTCGCTGCGGGACTCGGTGGCGTTCATGGAGAAGAGTTACGGCCAGGACCCGGCGGGCTGGCGGTGGGGCAAGATCCACGTGATCAAGTTCTACCATCCGCTCGGGTTCGGCCCGCTCGCGGACCTGTCGGTGGGTCCGTTCGAGATGCCGGGCTCGCGCCACACCATCCGCTGCGCCAGCCCGTCCGAGTCCGGCCGCTGGCACTTCAAGGACATGAACGGACCGGCCTGGCGCCACATTATTGACCTGGGCGATCCCGACCACGCGCTCGCCGTCATTGACGGCTCCATTTCCGGTCAGTGGCTCTCGCCGCACTATGAAGACCTGCACCCCGTCTGGGTCGCAGGCGACCACCTCACCGCCGTCATGGACCCGGACCAGATCAAGGAGCAGGCCAGGTATCATCTGGTCCTGATGCCATGATACGCTGATAAAATATTGTTTAACCGCAGTCATTCATGCCGCGAGGCGGCACCCTAAGTTCATGAAAAGAAGATTGTCGGACAGGATTAACAGGATTTACCGGATTAACACCAATGCTCGGTTTCTTCTTCCATCCTGTTAATCCTGTCCACTCTTTTTCAGGACAGAGACGCAGAGAGATCGCAAAGAATCCTGATTAAGGATTTTCCCTTTGCGTTCTCTGCGTCTCCGCGGTTAATAAAGCCCTGTTTAACCCCGCCTCACCCGATGATGGCCGCGACCCGTTCCCGCCGCTTCTTCACCCGCGTCGCGCCGTGGCCCTTCCTCACGAAGATCGCGTCCTTGCCCGGCTCCCGGTGATAGTACGTCCAGCGCGCGGGCGGGTCGGACACCACCGGCGCCGGCGGCTCCTGCGCCGACTTGCTCATGCGCCAGTCCGCCATCAGGCCGAGCGCCTTGGACGTCACCGGGCCCCTGCCGATCACCTCGTGATAGCGCTGATCGAGCCGGGCCGCCCGCTCCTTCACCGCCGGCGAGGCCCCGTATTTCATCAGCGGCTTCAACAAGGAGCGGCTGACCGAGGCCATGCGCTTGAACCACTCGCGCTGCTCCTCATGGAAATCGTCGGTCTTTCCCTCGAGCGCCTGGTACGCGTCCAGGAAGCTCTCCAGCCCGGCCAGGAACGGCGGCCCGTTTTCCTTGACCAATCGCTCGTGGGCCAGGTCGAAATATTTCTTGATCTCGTTGCGCTCGAAGTTCACCACCTTGAACACGTCGTCCTTCCACAGATGAAAGTCCTTCCATTGGTAGCTGTCGTAAAGCCGGTCCTCCTCCTTCATCCGGTCGTAGAGCGGGGTCCCCGGGCACGGGGTCAGCGGACCGATCTGGTAGAACGTGGGCTTCAGCCCCACGAAAAAATCAATGTCGCGCTCGATGTTCTCGCGGTTGTGGAAGTCAAAGCCCAGCACCATCGAGGCCACCGTCTGGATCCCGTTCCGGTGCAGACCCGCGATCACCCGCGCCACGTCGCCGGCGCGCTTGGGCAGATGGTCCTTGCCCGCCGCCTCCGGATCGTCGCACAAAGTGGACTCCACGCCGACCCATACCGCCGCCAGGCCGCAGTCGCGCAACTCCTCCGGATCGTACTGCGAAAGACCACGGATGCTCCCGAACGTGAACCACTTATAGTTCCACGTCTTCCGGTCGCTCCGGATCAGGCGCCCCAGCTCCTGGACGTAGTCCTTGTTGATGAACATGTCCTCGTCGAAGAGAAGGGTCAGGAACTGGTCGGAGCGCAGCCGCCGCGAATAGTTCTTCATAAAGTCATACGTCTCCCTCGGCTCGGCCACCATGATTTTCTTGTGGTGGAAGAACGCGCTGGTGTTGCAGAACTCGCAGGCGTTCGGGCAGCCCAGGGACACCAGGATGATCGGCACGTGGATGTAGCGCTGCTTCAAGCCCCGGATCGAGAAGCCGGTGAGCGGCAAATGGTACTGCGTGATCGGCCGGTCCACCGGATCATCGCCCACCACCTTGCGCATGAACCTCGTGCCCTCCTCCCGGCACAAATAATCCGAGTTCTCCAGAATGTACTTGGCGCTCCCCTTGGTGTCGCCCGGCACCGGGTCATAAAGCGTGGACACCCCGTAACCGCCCATCACGATCTTGGTCCGGGGCGACTTCTTCCTGATCAGCGCCACCATCTCCGCGATCTTGTCCATGTGCAGGCTCTTCAACTGGAACCCGATGTAGTCGTAGCCCTGGTCCAGCTCCGCCTCGAACTCGTCCCAGTGCGGGTCCTCCAATACCGTGGCCGGGCAAGAAAGATTCTCGGCGATGAGGTAAAGCCCGAAGTAATGGCAGTGGGAGGTCAGCGAAAAAATTCCGTGCCCGCGCGAGAGCCGCGCGGTGAACATGTCGTACATGTCCTCGCCCCAGCCCAGCTCATAAGGGCCGTACGAAGTGGTCAACAATACCTTGGGCTTACCATTCATGTTGTTCTCCTGGTAGTGACGCCCGCCAACCGCCGGGCTTGTTTTTTATCCACAATTGGTTTCATAACCCGCACCATCATCCAGGACCAGAAGATTAGAAACAAGGATGTCAAGGATTTTAAGGATAAATCCGGAGATTTTTCTTATCCTGATTATCCTTGATATCCTTGTTTCTTCTTCTTGAGAGGCTTATGAAACCAGCACTACTCCTCCGCTCTTTTTATAAAATCAAGGATAATCCGGCTCGTTTCCTCCGGCTGGTCCTCCTGCAAAAAATGCGACGCATGGCTCACCACCCGGATGTCGGCCTCCGGGATGGCACGGGCAAAACGGCCCGCGATGGGCAGCGTGCAGAACGGGTCATGCTTTCCCCACAGCACCAGGGTCGGACGAGTGAACCTGGGCAGCGCCTTCTGGATGCCCAGTAAATAGGGCAGCACCACCCGGTACGCCTTGAGCGTCCGCGCCAGCGACCATCGGCCCCCGTCGCGCGTCAGCAGCTCCTTGAACGCCTCCCCCTCCTCGCCCGCCAGCGCGTCCCCGTTCTTGAGAGCCTTGCGCTGGATGTAGCGAAGGATCATGTCCGCGAATTGCGCGTCGCTCATGAACCGCTCCTGCAAACTGTATGGCAGCAGGATCGAGGCCAGCACCGGGCCCGGGATCCAGAAGCCGGAGAGGAACACGGTGGTGTTCATGATGGTGAGGCTTGCCACCCGGTGCGGGTTGCGCACCGCCCAGCCGATGGTGAACGGCCCGCCAACGTCGTGGCACACCAGGTGCGCGCGCTCGATCCCGAGTTGGTCCAGGAACCGCCCCAAGAACTCCTCGAACTTGGGGAAATAATAACGCGACTGGTCGCGCGGCTTTTCCGAGAGACCGAAGCCGTAAAGGTCCCACGCCCGCACCGGCCGGGCCGCGCCCAGGATCGGCACCATCTTGCGGTACAAAAAGCTGGAGCGCGGGATCCCGTGAGTGAGCACCAGCGGTGTGCCCGAGCCGGACCCGGCGCGCCGATAAAAAATGTTGAGCCCGTCAACCGAGACGAACTCGCCGCCCGCTTTATGTGCCTCCAGCGCGGCATTAACTCCCGTCATCACCATCGCCTCCCGCCATTGTATTTAATGCCCGGTCCATGTTTGCCGCCAGTCATTCCATCTATTAACCAACATATTTGGCGCGATGTCAATGAAAAATTAAAAGTTTTAATGTTTAATTTTGTCCGCCCGTACCATTCCATCCCGTCCAAACATCAATCACGCTTGGCGTCTCTTACCCGATAGGATAGAATAAGGGTCGCCGGTCCCGGATGCGGCAGTGAATAAGGAAATCATGGAAAGCGCTTTTTACACTGAGCTGTTCAATCACTTCATGGCCGTGGCCTGGCGCGAGGCCCCGGGCGTGGCCGGCGACGATTTGCTGTGCCGCGAGATCTTCCATGACCGGGTCCTGTTCCCCGGCCGCATGGGCTCGATGGATGAGGTCGAGGCCAAGGTCAAGGGCCGGGGCCGGAGGTTCGCCACGGTCAAGGCCTACAAGAATTACCTCCATACCATGTTCAAGAACGCCATCATTGACCACCTGCGCGAGAGCACCCGCCGGCGCGCGCGGCTGGCCCCGTTGCCGGATGAAGGCGACCTCGCCGTGAGCGATCCCGCCCCGGCCGTCAACGACGCCGACACGGAAAACGAGATCCGCGGAATTTTGTCGCTGCTTTCGCGGGAAGAACGCCGCCTGCTGACGTTAAGATACCGGGAGAAGAAAACCTTGACCGAGATCGGACGGGCGCTTCAGGTGTCAAAGTCCACCGTGGAACGCTGGGAAAAGGCCGTGGAACAAAGGATCTTTGTATTCGTCGAACAGAAAAAGGACGGGCTCGATGAACAAGACTTATTAAATGTTTTCGCCGCGGTGCTGGCCAATGCGGATAATGAGGAAGGGTAATGACGGAGCAACTCGAAAAATGGATCGAAGCCTGGTGGGAGGACCAAAAGAGGCCCGAGACGATACAGGAAAAACAAGTCTGGACCATCTTTAAGCCCGGAGACGGAACCATTAGCGAGGGCAGCGTGGTCGCCATAATCTCCGCCACGGCCCACGCCTGTCTGGTCGTCCCCTTGCACGAGGAAATGCGGGCGCGCGCGGCGATCGAGCCGGTGCTTACGGCGCCGGACCTGCCCTTTGCCGCTGACCTGGTGGCAGCGGTGGGAGCTGCCGTCACGCTCTCCCGCGAGGCCTTTAGCGAGGCCCGCTATCTGGGCGAGCTGAGCCCGGCCGCGCTCGAGCGGGTCACGGCCGCGCATCAGGATTTCCTGCGCGTCTCCGAAGGTCTCACCGAGCTTCGGGCCCTGGAAGCGGAGCACGGGCCGGAAGGCGTTCCTGAAACGGACCTGCAAAGAATTTTTTCCGCCGGCGTGCTCAAGCTCGTCCCGATCGCCGCGGACCCGGATGAGCTCGCGGCCGTGCACGATGAGCTGCTCGCCAACCTGAAGCCTTTTGAGAGCGCGGAAAATGTGGCCGGACGTGAGCGGGGCCATGATCTTGGCCTCGATCTCAACCCGGCCGCGGACCATTATAAATCCATCATCCGGTTTCTGGACCAGGAGCTTGCCGGGCTCGCGCGCGAGGAGATCAATCAGCGCGCGGAGGACCTGAACCTCCTGGCCGCCCTGGTCTACGCCCGGACCGGGCAGTGGGACCAGGTGGAGCGGTCGCTGCGTAACCTCATGAGCTCCGAAAAGAGCGATCTGGCGGCGCGCGGCATTTCCTGGCTGTCTCAAAATCTTAACCATGAAGTGTCGGGGCCCGTCGGCGCCGGCCCGTCGTCCCCGGCCCCGGAGCTTGCGTTTTACGATCACATCCGGGTTTCCGATCCGGACCGGGAGATTGGGCGGATTTTACGAAAACTCGGGAGTCCCATCGCGCTGACCCGTAAAAAATAATCTTTTCCCGCCACCGCATTCATCAAGTTTGTCCGCCGCAACCAAAAGCCGTATCATATTTATTGACCGGACCGTGGCCGGGAAAACGGAGATGTTTCCAAAATGAGCAAGACGCTGGGCCTCAGCCTGGGCAGCAGGATATTTTTCCTCATCGGCGCGCTGGTGGCCATCACCCTGGCGGGAGGAGCGACAACCATATGGTACGCCTACGCCATGCAGGACTTCTTCGCCCAGGTGATCGAGAAGGACGTAAACTCGCTCCGGGCCGCGGAGGAGCTGGAGACGGAGCTGGCGAGCCAGAAAGGATTAGTGACCTACTACTTCCTCCACGGCGACGAGATCTGGCTGGAACAGCTCGAGGTCCACCGCAAGGCCTTCGAGACCTGGCTCGACACCGCCCGCGAGACCTCGACCTCCAACGAGGAAATGCTCCTCCTTAATCAGATCGAGCGGAAATACCAGGAATACAAAGAGGCGCGCGACCGGGTCATCGCCCTGTACAAGGCCGGCCGCCGCGAAGAGGGCGCCAGGCTCCACTGGGACGTCCGGGACCAGTTCACCGACATCTTCGAGCTGTGTGAGCGCTACAAGGACATCCACGTGCAGCGGATCGCCGCGGCGCAGGTGCGGAGCCGGGAGCGGGTTCATCGGTTAAGCCTGATGGCGATCACCGCGCTGTCGGTGTCGCTGGTACTGGCGGCCGCGCTGGCGCTGGTGCTGAGCCGGCAGGTGCTCATGCCGATCCGGCGGCTGGCGCGCGAGGCCTCGCCGGCGGGAGCGGGCGCGGGGCCGCAGGACGAGGTCGAGGCGCTCAGCGACCGCGTGTACGGCCTGATCGAGGACCGCGACCAGACCCGCGAGGAGCTCAGCCGCAGCCGCGAGCTCCTGGTCCACGCCGAAAAGATGGCCGCCGTGGGCAAGCTCGCCGCCGGAGTGGCCCACAGCATCAGGAACCCGCTCACCTCCGTGAAGATGCGCCTGTTCTCCCTGGAGCGGGGCCTGGACCTGGCCGAGGTGCAGAAGGAGGACTTCTCGGTCATTTCGCAGGAGATCCGCAATGTTGACAACATCGTGCAGAACTTCCTCGAATTCTCCCGGCCGCCCAAGCTCCGCATGCAGTACGTGAGCCCCTCCGACGTGGTGGACAGCGCGCTCCTGCTGCTCCGCCACCGCCTCGAGCTCCACGACGTCGAGGTCGAGATCAAGCGCGAATTCAAGCTCCCCGTGATCAAGGCCGACCCCGAACTCTTGAAGGAAGTCCTGGTGAACCTCATTAACAACGCCTGCGACGCCATGGGCAACGCCGGCCGCATCACCATCCTCGAAGACGCGGAAGGCACCGGCCAGGCCGCGAGCGAGAGGATCGAGGTCAGCGACTCCGGCCCCGGAGTGCCCGCAACCATCGCCGACAAGCTCTTCGAGCCGTTCTTCTCCACCAAGGAAGAGGGCACCGGCCTCGGACTCGCCATCTCCCGCCGCATCATCGAGCAGCACGGCGGCAGCATCGCGCTCCGGCCCGGCGAGGGACCGGGAGCGGCGTTCGTGATCATTCTTCCGCGAAACGAGGGCGAAACATGAACTCCATATTGATCGTTGACGACGACGACAACCTGCGCTCGAGCTTTCAGAAGCTTCTGTCCGAGGAAGGCTACGAGGTCCGCACCGCGCCCACCGGCGAGGCCGGCATCGAGGACGTCCGCCAAAAGGCCCCCGGCCTCGTCATCATGGACGTGCGCCTCCCCGGAATCAGCGGCCTCGAAGCCTTCCGCGCCATCCGCGAGCTCGAACCCAAGCTCCCCGTCATCATCATGACCGCATTCGGCACCACCGAAACCGCCATCCAGGCCACCAAGATCGGCGCCTTCGATTACGTGCTCAAGCCCTTCGAGATCCCCGACATCCTCTCCCTGATCGAGCAGGCCATCCAGGCCGGAAGACTCATGCGCAACCGCGTCGAGGTGGACGTCGCGCCCGACAAAGCCGACGCCGACGCCCTCGTCGGCAAAAGCGAGGCCATGCAGGAGGTCTACAAGGCCATCGGCCGAGTCGCGCCCACCGACGCCACCGTCCTCATCCGCGGCGAGTCCGGAACCGGAAAGGAGCTGGTCGCACGCGCCATCTACCAGCACAGCATCCGCGCCGACAAGCCATTCCTCGTCATCAACTGCGTCGCCATCCCCGAAACGCTCCTCGAAAGCGAGCTCTTCGGATATGAAAAAGGAGCATTCACCGGCGCCCACAACCGCCGCGTCGGAAAGATCGAGCAGGCCCACTCCGGAACCGTGTTCCTCGACGAGATCGGAGACATGCCCATATCCATCCAGGCCAAAATCCTCCGCCTGCTCCAGGAGCGAAGCATCGAGCGACTCGGCGGACGAGACCCCATACCAGTGGACGTACGCATCCTGGCCGCCACCAACCGCGACCTCGAAACCGCCCTCACCGAGGGACGCTTCCGCGAGGACCTCTATTACCGACTCAAGGTCGTCTCCCTCACCCTCCCCCCGCTCCGCGACCACCGCGCCGACATCCCCATGCTCTGCGACTTTTTCCTGGCCCGCTTCGCCCGCGAGCTCGGCATCGAAAGCCCCGGAATCTCCGAGCAGGCCAAGGCATCGCTCACCAGCCACTCCTGGCCCGGAAACGTGCGCGAGCTCGCCAACACCATCCAGAAGTCCCTCATCTTCTCCCGCGGATACCCCATCTCCCTGGCCGACGTGTCCCAGGCCATCGCCGGAGAGACCGCGGCACGGCCGCCCCAGGATGCGTCCCTCGAAGAGGCCATCCGACGCTGGGCACGCGGAGCGCTCGCCCAGGACGGAGGCGAAAACCTCTTCGGATCCCTCATGGACCGATTCGCCGGAATCCTCATCGCCGAGGCCCTCAACATCACCTCCGGAAACCGCTCCCGGGCCGCCAAGCTCCTCGGACTCTCCCGGCCAACACTCCTCTCCAAAATCGAAAAGTACGGCCTCAAAATCGAGACCACGATCAAAAAAGAGTAGAAATGCTTCCATATCCCCCACCAGCACCCCAGACAAGATATTTATGAACAAGGATGTCAAGGATTTCAAGGATAAATCCAAATTATTTCCTATCCTGTTTATCCTTAATATCCTTGTTTTTTTTCTGAAATGGTTTTGAAATCGGCTCCAATTGTCCCCGCGCCGCAAACCGCCCAGGTGGCCTACATCCAAGGCCGCACCAGGCTTGACCGTGAATTTTTCCAAAACCCGCCCCAATATTTTCCATGACTTCCACCCCGCGCCCTGACTTAGCATGGCCTGAAAAATGCCCCTCGTGGCCCAGACGCCAGGCCACCTGTGTCCCAGCATCCGGCCACCCGCGGCCCAGCATCCGGCCTCCCGCGGCCCAGCCATAAGGCCACCCGCGGCCCAAGGGGCAGGACACGGAATAGGACACGGAGCAAGGGCAAGAAAAGTAAATAGTAGCAAGCAGCCAGCAGCCAGGGGCGGGAAGAGAGTAGCAAGTAGCCAGTAGCCAGCAGCCAGGAAGAAGAAGGAGAGGGGAGGGCATGCCGCGGATGAACGCGCATGAACCCGGATTATTTTTTGTCGAGTACCGCTATCCAAAATCTCCGTCCTCCCCTCTTGAACCTCAAACCCCAAACCACAAACCTCAAACCATTTCTTGTTGAGTCCCGCTATCCAAAATCGTCCCCCTCCTCTCTTCAACCTCAAACCCCAAACCTCAAACCTCAAACCTTTTAAAAGGCCCCCCTATAAATAGTAAAAATGTCGCACCCCAACCGGAAAAAATTACATGGTCTGGAAGGCGATGGAGCAGGTCGGATGGGGTATGTCGTATGTCGGGAAGACCGGATACCGCTGAACCCCGCAAGGGGTGGAACATGAGTAGCCGTAGGTGCAACCTACGGAACAGCGCCCACCCGCTCATCAACCCTGAAGGAATTGAACCAGAAGCCCGGCGTGGTGCGGCCCCTTCAGGGTCTGGTGTCGCTCCTTTCCGGGGGTTTCACCTCCCGGCTACTCATATCATTCCTCTGCGGGGAAAAGGGACGTCTAATCTCATCTTCAGCGCTGAAAGCGCGGCATTCTACAGCCCGGGGCGTGAACCCCGGGTACACGGTCGCAAAACAATTTGAGCGCTGAAGGCGCGCCATAACGCCGGATTGTGCCGCTCCTTCGGAGCTCGAAAATCACGTGCGCCATCTTCCCGGGGCTTGCGCCCCGGGCTGTAGAATGCCGCCCCCTTGGGGCTAAAATAGTTTGGGCAACAGGCCCTCGATACCTGACACCTATCAACCTATCCTGACAACCGAATCCGCCTCCGTCCCCGCCGCCGCCCGCAGCCTGACCAATCCCCGGTTC
>Ga0307378_10002148_pt1 | contig 30858 bp, 29 predicted proteins | sample UN1MG_FD_202238 | JGI IMG/M metagenome (GOLD analysis project Ga0307378, IMG submission 202238) | Soil microbial communities from Risofladan, Vaasa, Finland - UN-1 | ecosystem: Environmental > Terrestrial > Soil > Coastal area > Acid sulfate soil | place: Finland: Risofladan, Vaasa | collected... | reverse complement strand
AAATCTTTGTTTATTTCTCGTCTATTTTTGGGAATTATTATTTTCTTTTTTCCTGATAGAAATTCTCCAGTTAAAGTCCTGGAATTGATTATAACATCAATTGGTCCTTCAGCAACTATTTCACCCCCCTTCTCACCTGCTAATGGCCCTAGATCAATAATATGATCTGCACTACGCATTATTGCCTCATCATGTTCAACCACAATAACAGTATTCCCTAGATCTCTTAATTTTTTTAACATATTGATAAGACGATTGATATCTCTTTGATGAAGTCCTATACTAGGTTCATCTAAAACGTATAATACGCCTACTAAGCTAGACCCTAATTGAGTAGCTAGTCGAATTCTTTCTGCTTCTCCAACGGATAGTGTATCTGATCGACGATTTAATGAAATATAATCTAAACCTACATTTTCAAGGAAAGATAATCTATCTAATATTTCTTTTAACACTTCTTTAACTATTATCTTTTCAGTTTCTGTTAAATTTAATTCTTTACAGAATTTTAAAGAATCTTTTACAGATAAGGCAGACAATTCAGCAATATTGAGGTTGTTAATTGTCACTGCTAAACTTTCTGGTTTTAATCTTTGTCCATCACATTGTGGACAATTTATCCTATTCATAAAACTTTCATAAACATCACGAGCCCACTCTGAACGAGTTTCCATGTATCGTCTTTGCAATATTGGAATTATTCCCTCGAAAGGTCTTACAACTTGCCAAGAAGATTTGAAATCTCCATTATGGTTTTTATAGTCATTATTTTCACTCTCAAAATGAAAATCAATTGATTCATTTTCAGAACCATATAATATTTTATGAAGTTTTGCTGAGTCGATATTTTTAATTGGTGTTTTATCCGTGTCAAATCCATAGTGTTTGGCAACTTGCACTATTGTTTGCCAAGAATAGCCATTTGAAGATCCAAATCCAGGAATATCTCTAATAGAGGTCTCCTCAAGTGGAATGTCTAAATCATTTCCTAAAAGTAATTCATAATCAAATTCCATAACATTGCCTAAACCGCTACAATATTTACAACTTCCATGCGGAATATTAAAGGAAAACATTTTATGATCTAAGGGAGGAAAAGATATTCCACAATCAATACATGCGAGATGTTCGGAGAAAATATGCTGCTCATCTTCAATAACATCAACAATAACTAAACCATCTGTTAACTCTAATGCATTTTCTATAGAATCAGCTAGTCGTGTCTTAATATCCTTGCGCATAACTAATCTGTCAATTATGACATTGATATTGTGCTTCACGTTTTTTTCCATAGAGATATCCTCATCTAATGTATATTGAATCCCATCGACTTCTACTCTTACATATCCTTGCTTCTTTAAATCTTGTAAAAGCTCTTTGTATTCTCCTTTTCTATCTCGTATAACAGGAGCTTTAATCATAAATTTTTTATTCTCTTCAATTGAATTTAATACTTGTTGAATGATTTGCTGTGGTGTCTGTGGTCTTATTTCTTTCCTACAATTAGGACAATGAGGGATACCAATATTAGCAAATAATAATCTATAGTAATCATATATTTCAGTTACAGTACCAACCGTACTTCTTGGGTTCTTTGAAAGTGGTTTTTGCTCAATTGCGATTGCGGGAGATAACCCTTCTATTGAATCTACATCTGGTTTATCCATCTCTCCTAAAAATTGTCTTGCATAACTTGATAAAGATTCAAGAAATCTTCGCTGTCCTTCAGCGAATAATGTATCCATTGCCAAACTACTCTTTCCACTTCCACTTATTCCTGTAATAACAACTAATTTATTTCGTGGAATAATTACGTCAATGTTTTTAAGATTATTCTGTCTTGCTCCTTTTATTATAATAGAGTTATCGCTCATCTTATATTCTACATATTATCAATTAAAAATATTACAAAAACTTCATGCTTTTATTTTATTCGTTTCCTTTATCTCCTTGATTTTATCTCTTAAGTAAGCAGCATCTTCAAATCTTAATTCTCTTGCTGCCAAATACATTTTATTTTCCAAATACTCAATAACTATCTCAAGATCTCCTTTTTTTTCCAATTCATTAATTTTATCTTTTACATTTCGTTTTAACTTTTTAATTTCCCTATTTTTAAACTCCTGATCCTCTGATAGAGACTTTAAGATATTTTTTTTTATGGTTTGAGGTGTAATTTTATTCTGTTCGTTATATCTCATTTGCTTATTTCTTCTTCTATTTGTTTCATTAATTGCTGCTTTCATTGCTGGAGAAATCCTATCAGCATACAAAATGGCTTTTCCTTCAACATTTCTAGAAGCTCTCCCAATAGTTTGAATTAAAGACCGAGTATCTCTTAAAAATCCTAATTTATCAGCATCTAATATCGCAACTAATTGAACTTCTGGGAGATCTAACCCTTCTCTTAAGAGATTTATTCCAACTAAAACATCAAATGTTCCATCCCTCAATTGACGTAGAATTTCAAATCGTTCGACTGTATCTACTTCTGAGTGCAAATATGTTATTTTCAATCCTAACTCATTATAATATTCTGAGATATCTTCAGCCATTCTTTTAGTTAGAGTAGTTATAAGAGTTCTTCCATTATTTTCAATAATTTTTCGAATTTCTCCTAATAAATCATCAATTTGATTTTTTGCCGGTCTTATTTCTACTCTTGGATCAACAAGACCAGTTGGTCTAATTATCTGTTCTGCAGAAATCCCTCCACTTTTTTCTAACTCATAATCTCCTAGTGTGGCACTCATAAAAATTATGTAATCTATTTTGCTTTCCCATTCTTCAAATGTAAGTGGCCTATTATCATAAGCGCTAGGTAAACGCCATCCATAATCTACAAGATTTTTTTTACGAGATTGATCTCCACCAATCATTCCATGGATTTGTGGTATTGTTATATGAGATTCATCAACTACTATTAGAAAATCATCTGGAAAGTAATCCATTAAAGTCATGGGAGGTGTTCCTGGTGGTCTACCATCTAAAGGTCTGGAATAATTTTCTATACCTTTACACCACCCCATCTCTTTCATCATTTCTAAATCAAACTTAACCCTTCTCTCAATCCATTTCGCTTCAGCAAATTTTTTTCGACTTTTAAAAAATTCAATTCGTTCTTCCAATTCTTCTTTAATTAACTCTAAAGCTCTTGTTTTATTTTCATCTGATATGATAAAATGTGTGGCGGGGAATATTCTATAATTAGGTACTTTTTTTATTGGATTATTTGATACAGGATGGATTTCTGTTATTGATTCAATTTCCTCCCCAAATAGGGAGATTCGAACAGCATTGTTTAAGTACGCTGGATAGACATCAATAATATCACCTTTTACTCTCACATTTCCTGGCTTAAATTCGATGTCATTTCGTTCGTAATTCATCTTTATTAGGCTCTTTAAAATTTCAGAACGTTTAACGCTTGTATTTACTTCTATATATAGAGCGATTTTTTCCCAGAGATCTGGATTCCCTAAACCATAAATGCAAGATACAGTTGCAACAACTATAACATCTCTTCGAGTTCTTACAGCATGAGCAGCTGCGAGTCTTAAACGTTCAATTTCTTCATTGACACTAAAATCTTTCTCTATATATAACCCAGAAATTGGCATATATGCTTCTGGTTGGTAATAGTCATAATAAGATACAAAGTAATGAACAGAGTTATGAGGAAAAAGTTCTTTTAATTCATTATATAATTGAGCTGCTAGTGTCTTATTTGGAGCCATCACCAAAGTTGGTTTTTGGGTTTTTTGAATTAAATTAGCAATCGAAAAAGTTTTTCCCGTGCCAGTAGCTCCTAAAAGTGTTTGAAATCTTTTTCGTTTCGAAATGTTATTAGATAGAGCTTGTATAGCCTCGGGTTGATCTCCCGCCGGAAGAAATTGTGATTCTAATTTGAATTCAACGATCATAAATATAAATGATAAATTTTACACTTATTTAACATAGAAATAAAGTCAATTTATTAAAGATAAGACTTATGATATTCTAATATTCTATAACTTAAGATTTTTATTAATAATTAAATAAAAAATAAGAAAATTAGTTACTTACCAACTCTTCCAGGATGTCTTCGGCACCTTCAACAGTACGCACAAGAATTATTAATTTATCGTTAGCAAGGAGAGGATCAATGCCAATTAAATCTTTTAGATCAGAAACACTCATAGTAATGGTAATCGAACCTCCAAGATTACCAATTTCATACGATGTTCCATCTTCAAAGCTAAAATAAGTGCCAATGTCAAGAGGAATATAAGTATCATTTATATAAATTGAATCAACCGTTACATTCAACTTTCCATTATTAATTATTTTTATTGTGACTTCATCATCGCTAAGGTCGATTTTAGTTATGTCAGGATTGATTGTGATATTAAACAATTGATTATCAACTATTGCACTAAATGTTGTTTCATACCAAACATTGGAAATAGTTGTAATATTCACCACAATATCATCTGATTTATTTATTTGAAAAGTTGGAATATCAAAAGAAATCAAAGCACATTCTTGAATATCTAGTGAGGTATCTCCATATAAAAATTCAATTTCATTAAGATTTGAGCAATCAAGCGTAATAGTATTATTAAGAATGACATTTTCTAAGGTTATAGGCGTATCTCCTGTGTTTTTAATCAAGATCCTGCCTGTTTCATTTGCGTTAATGTATGAAACTGCCGTCCCATCAATAGTTTCAATAATTTGAATATCCTCTTGATCTCTTATGGTGTGAATATATCCGATATCCGAAGCAACTGTTGTTCCGAAACTTCCAGTGAGGCAAACCAATATTTCTTCGTTTATATCTCCTACTACATAATCAGTTGCATCTATTATAATTAATTCTTCTGTGTTAGGTTCTAAGTTTATCGAAGTATAATCCCAATCTTCGTAGTCGACTTCATGGTCGGAATCAATACCATTCAAATATACAGAATCTAATCCAAATATGAAGTCACCCGTATTTTTTACCTTTATAGTTAAAATTGTGCTCCCGTTATCATACATATAAGCATACGAGTTATCGAAATCAATCGGAATATGTTTCCTAAAATTATTATTAAGAGCTGCCAATACTTCAGGTGATACAATCCTATCTTCACTTAAAATTGATAGAGAAAAGTTTTCTTTATTTGAGGTGAATAAGACTTCGTCATATATATTATTTGGAGTAGCCACACCTAATTTATTATATTTTTTAATAGGGAAAAAATTTATATCTGCGTCTTGTATCCTAACATAAGCTTTCTCCGTTGGTCCAAGAATGGAGGAACCTTCTAAATATGTAATTGTTCCTTGATTGAATCTATTTTCTACGGTATCTTCGATTGCGTAAAATCTATCTAGTACTGCTAATGAATCACCAACATTTTCCACTTCAAGGTATATATCAACGTTAGATGAATCTTTTTGAATAACAATGCTATTTTCCTTATTTATTTTAATGGCACCTTCCACTGCTTTTTTAACAAAAAAGTTACTCGTCGAATTTGTAAATTCAAAAATTCTATCATTTAAAGCTTTTGACTGAGCGGTTACTGTTACTTTAGCAACATCGTCTTTTTCTAAATTTTTCCCTGTCATATCTACCCATACTAATTCTTCACTCCCTGCGTCAACTATATTATCATCAGTACCCATAGCAAATTGATAATCTAATCCATTGATATCTACATTATTGATGAGTAAATCCTTTGTTCCAGTGTTTACTAATTTAAATGTAGCATATCCATTTTCAAAAACCTCTGAATTTTTAATTACAAAACTAGAATCTAAGGCAGTATAATCTACTCTGTATAACTTGACTAAATTTGATATAGAGAAATGTTCTTTAATAAATACGATAGAATTGTACGCGCCGTTATCAGGAATATGAGTTCTCCATAAGTCACCATCATCATCACTTCTCCTATTTATCTCACGGACATAATTTTGTTCAAGTTCGTTTAAATTTTCTGAAGTTGAAGTAGCTTCTTCCCAGAACATTAACTTAACCAATTGACTTTCAAACCAGCTGTCTCCCATAGCTCCAGTGGTCTGATTTTGATATTCATTAACATCAAAGACAGCATTTTCTGCCCAATTATCTTCTTCCATACCCATTCTGAGATATTTAGCGTAATTATCATTGCAAATATCCACCATCCAAGTCCACTTTCCTTCGTCACCACCTAATCCTGTATAAAGAAATCCAAAATAGACTAATACATAATCGGCTTTTAAAGCACGAAATGCTTTAGCACTATAAATCTCATTTGTCTGCATCAACGCCATACCTGTTAGACCTATTCTTGTTGCATTTTTCGTAGCATTATCATTTACTGTTGTGACATTCCCCACTGGAGTAAGCCAATAACCGTAATCCCACCATGAAACTACTACATCTGTTCCTTTTAAATTATATTTCATCCAAGTTAATGTTTCCTCCCAATCATGAAGAAAGCCGCCAGGCGTCATTTGTGCAAATGACATCTGTGTAATAGCAATCTGACTAGAATGAGTAACTTGGGCAATACCCAATACCCCAACAATAAGAAACACAGCAAATGTTTCTGAACTTCCCAATGTTCCTTTTAACTGTCTTCTTCTTTTTCTACTCACTCCAACTTTTTTTTCCCCTATGAAACTACCGAAAATTTTCAATACACTAACTAATCCATAAGCTCCCGCTAATGCTGCTGCTGGAGCAAAAATTAAAATTATACGAATCATACTTCCTGTAAAATAATACATTAGAATAACAAACGCAATTACAAAGATATCTGCGGCATTTAATCTCTTAAAACAGAAATATATACCTAAGGGTACAAGAATTAACGGAATTAATGTATTATAATAAAAAACACTCCAAGCACTGGGCATCTGTTCTGCTACTGAAGCAACAAGGGCTACTTCTCCACGAAGTAAGGGATTTAGAATCGTCCAAAACCGTAGACCAAAACCAAAGGGTATAAGTTCAGGAGCGGTCCATATTATTACAGCAACTATTAAAACAATTGGAATAAAACCCCACTTTATAAAATTTATCAAATTATTGTACAGGTTGGGATGCTCACTCTTTTTTGTGTGAATTATATGAAAAGCTATTAATATAATAGTTAGAAGAAAAAGTCCACCTAAATCTAAATCTGAGAAGAAGTTTTGATATCTAAATTTCGAATATAAAGAAAATATCAATAAACCTGTTCCTTGTATCCCAGCATAAGAAGTTAAAATATTTTCATTATATTTATTAGTTAAAATTAAAATAACACAAATAAGAGGGATTAATAAGAAAACAAATTGATATCCTCCCCAGCTGAGTGACAAATAACCAAGAAAAATTCCACCAATTACAGAATGTGAAAATTTTCCCGTCTTTATTGCTTTTAAAAAGAATAAGAAGGTCATCAAAGCTGCAAAAACACCAATAGTCTCATTGTCAAAAAATCCTGCGGTTGTTCTTTGTAAATAACCGGGGTTGAACGCTAGAAAAAAGGCTGCAAATAACCCAGTTCCACGACTATGGATTTCTTTTCCCAAAAAATATATAACTAATACCGTTATCCCACCCATAAATGCAGGGAAGAAAAAACAAATGTTATATAATGAAATAGGTACCCCAAAAAAGTGAAAAATATTATAAATTATCACAACAGTAAAAGTTAATCCCGGTCTCAAACCTCCACGAAAAAATCCTTGAGGATACCAACTTTTATAATCGATCCAATTAAAATATTCATAAATTGAATGAGTATTTAAGTATTCTGCATTATACCATTGAATCCATGGATCAAAAGCTTTTATTAAATTTACACCTCTGATAAGAGGGCTACATCTAATAATTATGGCTAGAGTTACAAGTAAAAATAATGCCATAAAAAATAAAATATTTCTTACTTTCACAGATATTGATGTTCTGAGACGATCACGGAAATTTCTTATTGAGGTGAGGATCTTAACCATAATTTTTCAATCAAAACTTAATTACGAACTAATTTAATAACCATAATTTAATTTTGTTAATAAAAAAAATCCTTAAGATTAAAATTTAATTATAATTTAATCTAACATTTTGTAAAATTCAAAATAATACGAAAAGAGATAGTAAAAATTGGATATGAACAAAAAACAGAGGTATAGATATGACAAAATCAAAATTTCTCTTTAAATTCTATTATATTGGGACCCAAAAGTATTATGGATCTCAACGGCAAGGGGATATTTTAACAATTGAGCATACCATTTTAAAAGCGTTAGAAAAAAGGAATTACATTCAAAAACTTAAAGATGGTGATTTTGAATTTGCTAGTCGAACAGATCGATTTGTTTCAGCAAGAGGAGCTTGCTTTACTTGTATAACTCAAAAAGAACCAATATTGATGGAAATAAATAGTATTTTACCGAGAGAAATAGGTATTTGGGCATATACTGAAGTACCATTAGAGTTTTCCTCACGATATAATGCTATTTTTCGTCATTATATATATATAGTTTCTACTCCAATGTCCTATCTTCAAAAAATATCTGATATAAACGTAGACGTAATGAAGAAAGCTTGTAAACAGTTAGAAGGTCGCCATGATTTTGTAAATTTCTTTAAAAGAGAGGGGGATTTGATAAAATCGATAAGAGATATGGATTCTGCAACATTATCAATACAAGACGATTATTTAATTTTCCAATTTAAAAGTAAATCGTTTCTTAGACAGCAGATCAGACGAATGGTTAAAAAGATTTTAGAGATAGGAAAAAATGAAATTAGTTATAACGATTTTTTAGATCTATTTGATAAATCAAAAGTCATTTCCTATCAACCGGCAGATCCTAAAGGATTAATTTTATGGGATATAAGATTTGATGATAAAATTAAGTTTATAGAAGATCCAAAAGCTAAAGAAAGAAGAAATAATTTTTTCCTAACAAAAGAGATTGATTATGGTCTAAGATATCAATTATTCAGAACTTTGCAGCAAGACAATTTTAGCGAGTAAAGCTTGAAGTTGAATTATCTCTGTTCCCCCTTGGCTTAATCTATATTCAAATTCAGCTAATAATTTCGATAATTCAATTTTAATTTCTTCAGGAACTTTAAGATCATAGATCTCTCGATGCACATTCTTGATAATATTTTGCCCAGAAAGACCATATTCTATGATTAAGTCATCTAAAAGCTTGATAGATAATTGCAATTGCCCTTTAATTGCTGTATTTAAAATATCTTTTATTTTGTCAGGAGGAACTTCTCCAGCAACGCGAAAAACAATCTCTTGATCAATTTTTTTAGATATTGTGCTACATGATTGTAAATAATTGATCGCTCTTCTACAATCCCCACGAGACACATCTACTATAGCATTTAAACCTCCAGGAGATAAACCAACATTCTCTTGCTTTGCTACATAGTTTACTCTAGTTTTTATATCATCATTATTTAAAAAAGCAAACCTAAATACTACACACCTTGATTGAATTGGAGGGATTATCTTATTCGAATAATTGCAAATTAAAATCATTCTACAGTTCTTAGTATATTTCTCCATGGTTCTCCTTAAAGCTTGTTGAGCAGGTGCCGTCATATTATCCGCTTCATCTAAAATCAATACCTTAAAGTGAATATCTATGGGAGGACGCGCTTTTGCAAAATCTTTTATATATGTTCGAATAACATCAATACCCCTAGCATCACTAGCATTTAATTCTAAATATGTTCTATTAACCGCCATATTTCGCCCGTATAATTCTCTAACCATTGCTAACGCTGAAGTGGTTTTTCCTGTTCCTGCAGGACCCGCGAAGATGAGATGAGGCATAGATCCATCTTTTACAAATTGCTTTAAACGTCTTAAGATTCCCTTCTGATTTACAACTTCAGCTAATATCCTTGGTCGATATTTCTCCACCCAAGGTCTATTCTCATAAGACATATTTTTTAGGTGTGATTTAGATTTTTTATAATTATATTAAGAATTAAATTTTCTTAATTCTTTATTAATATTCATATCTAATAAAAAAGATTAAGATTTATATGACTGATTTTAAAATTACCAAAATAAAATCTAGATGGATTTTAGATTCAAGAGGAAACCCTACTGTTGAATCTGATGTATTTGCGGGAAAAAGCTATTCCAGAGCAGCTGTTCCTTCTGGGGCATCAACAGGTGCTTTAGAGGCACTTGAACTACGAGACGGTGGAAAAGCATTCATGGGAAAACATGTATTAAAAGCTGTAGCTAATGTAAACGAAATATTGGGAAAAAAATTATTAGGATTTGATGTGAGAGAACAGACAAAAATAGATGAAGAAATGATTTCTATCGATGGTACAGAAAATAAAAGCAATTTAGGGGCTAATGCAATTTTATCTGTATCATTAGCTGTAGCAAAATTAGCTTCTCAATTATCTGATATGCCCTTGTTCGAACATCTCTATAATTTAGCACATAAAAAAACAAGAAACGATTATTTACTTCCTCTTCCATGTTGTAATATCATAAATGGAGGAGAGCATGCAGGAAATAATTTATCGATTCAAGAGTTTATGGTTTTACCGGTAGGGGCAAATTCTTTTTCCCAAGCGATACAAAATGTTGCTGAAGTATATCAAACACTAAAAAAATTATTAGGAAAAAAGTATGGTCCTTCTGCGATTAATGTAGGTGATGAGGGAGGATTTGCTCCAAATTTATCTATAACTTCTGAAGCAGTGGATATAATAATTGAAGCAATTGAAACTGCGGGATTTCTAGTGGGTACTGATTTTGTATTGGGGATGGATGCCGCTGCTAGTGAATTTTTTGAAGAGGGGTCTTATAATATTGACGGTAAAAGGCTCTCTGAAGAAGAATTATTAGAGTATTATATGGATCTAATTCATGAATATCCTTTCAAGTCAATTGAGGATCCTTTTGATGAAAAAGATTTTAGGAACTTCTCCAATTTAACTGCTAAAATCGATAAATCTATTCAAATTGTTGATGATGATCTAACAGTAACAAATATTAAAATTCTTGAAAAAGCTATAAATGAAAAAGCAGGAAATGCATTATTGCTAAAGGTGAATCAAATCGGTTCTTTGACTGAAGCCATTAAAGCGGCTAAAATGTCTTTTGATAATGGTTTTAATGTTATGGTTTCGCATCGTTCTGGTGAAACAGAAGATCCTTTTATCGCAGACTTAGCTGTTGGATTATGTACGGGTCAAATGAAGACTGGTGCTACATGTAGATCTGATCGAACTTGTAAGTTCAATCAGTTGCTTAGAATTGAAGAGATTTTAGGAGATAATGCCAAATATCCTATAAATTTAGATTCATGGAAAAATTTTATCTAATTCTAATTTTTAAATTTCTTTTATTATTTTTTAATAAATCTATATACATGAACATTGATTTTTTTAGTTTTTTGACTATGAAAAGGAAAACTTCTTTCTAGAACCATGCCCAAGGGTATTATATTATCTATTTTCCAATTATGTTTCTTGATGTAGTTTGAAATAAAATTTTGAATTTTTTTATTTGCTAGATGAATGGAATATATAATATCTGAAAAATTAAAGGCTCTATCCAAAAAAATTCTATCAGCAAATTTAGTTTGTACTCCAAATGGAGGATTCATAATTGTTGTTATTTTCATACTCTTGGGTATATATTTGTTTGAGATTTCGAAATATTCAATATCAGCACATATAGGAAAAATAACCTGATTCAAATCAAGAGTAAGAACATTTCTTTTTAAAATGTTTAACGCATTTATATCAATATCAACACTTAGAACATAACTAGCATTGAAAAAGGCACTTGCAATAGATAATCTTCCTGTTCCGGCACCTAAATCAATAATAAATGCATTACGGATATCATTATTTTCAAATCCCGCATAATAAATAATGTCCACTGCACTAGATGCATCGATACAATATTGTTCTAATTCAATTATAGGATTACTATATGATTCGGTGTTTTGAATTACAGAAACCAAATTTTTTTTGCTAAATTTCATCCGAAAAAATGTTTACTCTTTTAAAATTAATACATTAAATTTATTTATCTTATTTAATAATATATATTTAAGTTAGAAAGAGTATGACAAATTAAAAAACTATTGTTGATATTATTGAGTAAAAAGTCTTTAGATAATAAAGATATTGTCTTGACTGGTCAATATCTCGGAGTAGTGGAGGAATTCCTCCCTGATAAACAATCTACATTTATTAAAGACGGAAAAATTTTTGCAACCAAAACGGGTATGATTACTGTCAATAATAAAGAAAGGAAAATTGAAATAAGCACTCATCAAGAAAAAGATCGTAAAGTTGTTAAAATTGGAGACACTGTTATAGGAGCTATTCTTTTTTTACGTTTGTATTCAGTCGGGATTAGTTTTTATACAATAAATAAAAAAATACATTTTAATTCAAATTATTTTGGAAACATCCATGTATCACAGATTTCAGACAAGTATGTTGAAAAGATACATGATGCTTTTCAAGTAACAGACATCGTTCGCGCTCGTGTTGTAGAACAAGAGTATAATGAATATAAATTAAACACCACTGGGAAAAATCTTGGTGTCATTTATGCAGATTGTGTAATCTGTGGAAATCCCCTCACAAAAGTAGGATATAGTAAATTAAAATGTGAACGGTGTGGAAACGTAGAGAGCAGAAAGCTCGCCAATGATTATGGAAATGTAACTAATAATCTAAGATTTTAAAAGTGTTTTTTATTTAGACAAATTTAAGTGTGTATTAGTGAGAAAAGTCGCAAAAAAAGTAATTCATTTCTATAATAATAGTGGTTCACTGGAAAATGTAGTTCAATTTCTTGAAAATATTCAGAAAAAAGTAAATTATCTTAATTTAAATGTCTCTGTTGAAGGAAAAAACATAAAAGTCACACTTTTCGGCTCAAGAGACCTTCAACAATTAGCGTCTGAAAGATTAAAAGATTTAGCAAATCAATATTTGTAAGAAATCAGTTTTTTTTATAAAACCATAAAAAATTTATTATATTTTGTATATTCTTTATTAAAGTTATCAAATCCTTAGCAGTAGGAATAATAATAATGGCAAAAAAAAAAGCGGCCAAAACAGAAGAAACAGATGAAGATGAACTCGATGATTTTGGGGATGAATTTTTAGAAGATCATGAAATTGAGAGCATTTATCCTAAACTAAAAGAAAAAAGTGAAACAGAAACAAAACCCATATCGCTTGAAGAACCTATAGAAGAGGAAGAATTTGAACTTGAAGAAGAAGCTAGATTTCCTGACTATAAATATCTCAATATCAAAATAAAAAAACGGCAGGGTATAAATGATTATGAATTGTTTATTGAAGGACAATCACATGGATTATGCAATATACTTGTAAAACATTTATTAATTATCGAGGGAGTTAGTATAGCGGCATATAAATATACTAAATTAGAACCCGCAACTATATACATCCGTCTTGAAAAAGAGTACCAAATTAAAGATGTTTTACATAAAGGAATTGAATTATTAAGAGAAGAAGTAGTCAAAGTTCAAAAATTATTCAAAAAACTAACCTAAGACATTATTCTCTTTTTTATGAAAACTTTAAAGAAGTCTTAATTCATACTTATCTTAATGGATTACGAGTTTTTAATTTCAGATTTAAATCTTAATAAATCGCAAAAAATTATCGGAACCGATAAAGGTTTAGCTAAAATTGGAGATGGTATTGTAAACTTAGCTTATTCCGTTGCAAAATCTATTTTTTTAACGAAAAATAATCTTAATGAAAAAATTATTAGAACTGGAAAAAAAGTAAGTAAAACTGTCTTAGAAACAGCCTTAAAAAAAGCAAATATGAAAAGTTTCGCGAAAACGAGAGCTGATGCTCATGATCTTGCGGATACAGTTGAAGCACTAGTAGCTTATGTATGGTTAAGTAACAAAATGTCTTTAAAGGAGTTGGCTAATTTTCTAGCAGATAATCTTTCTGGGGATCTATATAATAGAAACGAAGAAATCAAAAATGCAACTATCGCATTTACTAATCTTTTAAATTATATTAAAGAATTTTTACCAGAAAAATAAAAAAATGAAAGATAACCCAATAACAATTGGATTCGATGATGCTGCTTTTGAACTACACTCGGAGATAAAGCATACCCAACTAATTGGGGTTATTTGTCAAGGAACAAGAATGGTAGGCGTTATCCGAGACAAAATCAGGATAGATGGTGAGGATGCTACTGAAAAATTAATAAAATTAGTTAAGGAAAACGAAAAGCAAGTACAATATGTTATCACTCACTCAATAACTTTTGGTGGGTTCAATTTACTAAATTTAGATAAAATATATTCAGAAATCTATAAACCTATTATTGCTATAACAGAGAGAGAAGTAGATTTTGACTCTGTAAAGAGAGCTCTTATAAATAAGTTCCCAGATACATATAAAAACAAATTGAAATATATTCTCGGTGCGGGAAATTTATATGAAACAGAGATTGATACTGCAGGGGGAATGTCAAAATTATATTTCCACTGTAAAGGTATTGAAATTAAGGAAGTGGAATCTCTCCTAAAAAAAATCTGTATAGATTCCAAATTACCGGAGTCTGTAAGATTAGCACATTTAATTGGAAAATTATTTTAATATTTTAAATTCCTTTTTATTCAGTTTCAATTTCATACTCTAAAATTTCACGAATTCTATCTCGTAAATCTGGCCTTATCGCAGACATTCCATATGTTTGAATCCCTAATTTCTTTTGAACTTTCTTTGCACTTAACGCAGAAGGAAGATCTTGTTTATTTGCTATGGCAATAATTTTAGTTTTCATATACCGTGAAAATTTTTTGTAAATTTCTTTTGTTTTTGCTATATTATCTTCTGTAGAATCACATACCAAAACAGTTAAACCCGCTCCTCTTAGAAAGTCCTCCCACATGAATCTAAACCGCTCTTGACCTCCAAAGTCCCATATATTAACCTTTTTCCCATTAAGAATTGAATCTTCGATTTCTAATCCTACTGTTGGATTTGCTCCTTTTGCTATTTCACGGCCTTGAAGTAAACCTAAGAGTGATGATTTTCCAACACTGCTCAACCCTAATACACAAATTTTTGTTTTTGTCGAAAGAACTTTAAATCAACCTTTTCTAAATAGAACCTTCTTAAGTAGAAAAGGCAAATTAAGCTTCAAAAAAGAAAATATTATTCGTGTATCATGGGAATATCCTAATAGAATATAAAGAAATTTTAATTTTGAATTAAAAAAAATTGATTTTACTCAAAAATAGATTTCTAAAAAAACAAATAATAAGTTAAAATATAATAAAAAAAAGCAAATATAGACTTTTTATTCTCCAGGATCTATGTCTTTAACGATTCCTACACACACAGTACGACCCATATCGCGTACTGCGAATCTACCCATTTCAGGGAATGCTTCATATTTCTCAAGACACATTTTTTTGATTGGAGCGAGTTCTACAATTGCCGATTCATTTTTCTTTAGAAACTTAGGATTATCCTCAATCACTGCACCTGTTTTTTGATCTAATTTTTTAACTAAACTCGAAAACTTTGCAGCTACTTGTGCAGTATGTGCATGAATTACAGGTGTATAACCTTGTGCTATTGCGGTAGGATGCCAAATAACGATAATCTGTCCTGTCCATTTTCCTTTTGGAGTAATTACAGTTGGTGGATCCTTAGGATGTCCTAAACAATCTCCTCTGCTTGCATCTGCCAATGTAATGCCCCTAATACTAAATCCTATGTTATCTCCAGGTATAGCTTGTGGAATTTCTTCGTGATGCATTTCGATACTTCGGATTTCACCTTGAAATCCAGTTGGCATTATAATAATTTTATCTCCTTTCTTTAATATTCCAGTCTCTACTCTACCAACGGGGACTACGCCAGTTCCCTTAATTTTATAGCAATCTTGGATAGGCAGTCTTAATGGCTTACCAGTTGGTTTTTCAGGAAGGACAAATTGATCAATAGCTTCAATCAAGGTTGGACCATTATACCATGGCATTTTATCGCTTTTCTTTGAAAGGTTTTCCATTTGCATGCCAGAAGTAGGGACAAAGGGTACTTCCTTGAGTTTAAAACCGATGTTTTTTAGAAGATCTCCAATTGCTTCCTTACATTCATTAAATCTTGCCTCAGAATATTCGTAAACATCAGCTTTATTGATAGCAACGACTAGTTGTTTTACGCCTAATGTTTGAGCTAAATAAGCATGTTCACGAGTTTGTCCATTAGCGGCGATCCCAACTTCCATTTCACCTTTCTTCCCAGAAACTACTAAGATAGCAGCATCAGCTTGACTTGCGCCAGTAATCATATTTTTTACGAAGTCAGCATGGCCAGGGGCATCAATAATAGTGAAATACTTTGATTTAGTCTCAAATTTTCTAAATGCTAAGTCAATTGTAATACCTCTCTGTCTCTCCTCTTTTAATCTGTCAAAAACAAAGGCATAAGACCAAGAATCTCTATCATATTCTTTTGCGAGTTTATCTAATTCACGAGCTTCTCTGTCTGTAACTGCTCCAGTCTCAATAAGCATAGCTCCCATCATAGTGCTCTTACCGTGATCTATATGCCCTATTATTACGAGATTTAAATGTTCTTTATCGGCCATTATCATCAATTTCTTTAATTTATTTTGAATAAAATTTTCTAATTTTTAATTATCAAATAAAATTATTTTTATTAGATGTTAATTGTAAATGTTGTTGAGTTTATATTTTTTACTATATTTCAGCCAAATTATCGAGTTTTAATAAGTATTGCCATGAATAAATATGGATCTTTAGATTGATAATTCTTAGTTAAGTATTCTAATAAGTTCGCTGAATAATTAATTGAATATAATCAATTAGAGCATAATAGTTAATTAAGTCAAAAAAAAGAACTCTTAAATTTACATTAATTCAATATAAATTTCAACTTGCTGTAAAGTTCAATATTTTATACTATATCTCAGCAAATATTTGATATAAGATAGTTAAGGAAAAAGATAAAAAATGTAAGGAAAAATGTTAGAAAATAATACTGGTAAGAAACATATTATATCGGGTATAGTTTTATTCTCAATTTTATAAATATTATAAATACCGAATATTATCATAGTTAGAATTGGAATATCTATAAAGACTAAATATAACAGAACGTTCCTAACGGAGTCGAGGTTGATTGGGGGTTGTATTAAGAAAAAAATAGTAAATAACAAGTAGCCAAAAATTATTAAAAAATATCCTTTAGATTTAGGTTTAATTGAAAAAAATATTAATCTTAATCCAATGGGATTAACTAGAAAAGCAAAGATAAATGTTATAGGTCCTGCGTAAAGAAATAAATAGTATATATTAAGGTTCCATAAACTAATGAAAACGATAATGAAAGGTAAGGTAAACCCCGAAATTAAATAACCTGCTCTCATTTTTTTTTTTTTTAACTCTTCTTCTGTAGGTAGTTTTCTTTTCCTTCTAAAGTTATTTAGGTTTAAATCCTTGATGTTCTCATATGTTAATTTAAAACCACAATTTGAACAAACTGATCCTATTGGCACTAATCCTTTTCTGCACCTAGGGCAATACGCAGGTTCAATTTTGTGATCTTTCATTTCTATTATTTTCAAATAATTTTTTTATATCTTTTTTATTTTTTATATTAGAATTTCTCTTTATTATTAATAAAATAATACCTACTATACTGACGACTAAAATCAGGGTGAATTTAATAGAATTGTACAAATAGTCATATTCATTCGATAAATCCACATAATAATGAAGTCCTACGTAATTAACTTCAATTCTTTCTTCATTCCATTCCCATCGATAACTCATTCCATTCAAAATATTAGATGTATCGCATAAATTTTCACTATAAATAGAGGTAGGAAGATTCTTATGTACTATTATTTCAACTACCTCGGTTATATTTCCATTCCATAGCCGTGCTGTACCAACATCATAAATAATATAAAAATACTTTACCCGCTCTGTGGATTTAGGTCTAGGGGTATTAAACTTATATTCTAGTCTTATTGACGAATTTTTAGGAATTGATATATTACATAAAACCCAGAATATGTTAAAAGATGGTAATTCATTTGTATTTACCATATATTGTTGTAAAATTTCACAATTCTCTTCATCGAAAATTTCGTTATCATTCTTTATGGTAAATGGAATATTTGTACCATTTAATAAAACAGTACAATTATCTATAGGATAAAAATTGAATGGAGCGCCTATTGTTATATTAATATCATTTTCTGGGTTAAAAATAGTGTAATTCCCATTAAAGTGTATTTCGCCAAGAAGTTTCAAATTTGAGGTATCTGCAACGATTTCTACATTCGCAGATATTAAACTAAGAGAATAATTTTCTTTAGGTAGCAATCCACCAGAAAATGTCACATCAGGAATATAAATTGGATTTGCAATAGAGTTTTGAGATAAAAATACATTTAGATTGGAAAAAATTATGATGAGAAAAAATGTAATTAATTTTATCCGTTTTATCATTTTGATTTCAAAAAAAAAATTGGGATAATACTTTTTAAACTTTAGCTTAGTTTGTATTTATAGTATTAATATCCAAAATATAAAATTAAGATTTTAAATCAAAACTAAGCACATAATAAAAAATTCAATTTGTAGTAGTTCCATTCAAATTTGGACTTCGAGTGAAGTTCAATATTTCAAACTATAAATTGGTAAAATTCATTACGATATTTTAAAAGAGAAAGTAAATCTAACTAATTAATTCAGTAATATTCTTGATTTATTCTTCATAAAATTAATTTCTAGAGAGGAGTGTTTTTTGTCAAAAAAGAAACTTAAAGGGAGTAAGAAAGCTATAAGTGCCTTAGGAATGGGATGTTTTGGTATTGGAGGACCATTTATGCGCCCTGATGGTTCGTATTTAGCGTATGGAAAAGTAAATGATGAAGAATCCATTAAAACCATTCATAAAGCAATAGAGCTTGGAATTACCATCTTTGATACTGCAGATGTATATGGTGTAGGGAGAAGTGAAAAAGTTCTCGGAAAGGCACTGAAAGGATATAGAGATAATGTTGTAATTGCCACCAAATTTGGAAGTGTTTTTGAGGAAGGTAAACCAGAGAGTCTCGGTGGGAAAAATACAAGTCCTGAATACATTCGTAAAGCTCTTGAATCTAGCATGAAACGCCTTCAAACAGATTTTATTGATATTTATCAATTACATTCCAGTCAACATGATCCTGATGATGTTAAAAAAGTACAAATGATTTTAGAAGATTTAGTAAAAGAAGGAATGATTGGTGGGTATGGTTGGAGTACAGATGACCCTGAACGAATGGAAATATTTGTAAAAAGTGAAAAATGTAATTCAGTACAATATGCAATGAATATTACACTTCATAATGATCAGATGATACAAATTTGCGAAAAAAACAATTTAGTTGGGTTAATAAGGAGTCCTTTAGCATCTGGTATACTAACTGGGAAATACAATGAATATACTAAAATTGCTGCTGATCATATGTTAGCTGGAGTTGATTTTTCTCAAGAAAGATATAAAAAAATTAATAGTAAGTTTCAGGAATTAAAAGGGATAATAGAACAGGATGGAAGAACGTTAATTCAAGGACAACTGGGCTATCTCATGGCAACTAGTGAAACTACTATCCCGATACCTGGAGCAAAAACAGTGGAACAAATTGAAGAAAATGTCGGAACATTGGAATTTGGTCCTCTACCAGCAAATAAAATAAAAGAAATTGAAAATCTATTTGCAGATTTAACCAAAAAATAATTAAATAACTTATTGAGTTCACATTTTTTTACTCCATCGCTGTAAAGTTACCCAATATCATTTTAGCCATTATTTAGAAAACAGAGATATGATTCAGATAAGAAATATAAATGACATGAAATTTAACTAAATAACAATTAAAATTATTTAAAAAATAGGGGATTGATATGGTAAATGGATATACTGGAAGTATTCTTAGAGTAGATTTAACAAATGGGAAGACCTTAATAGAAAATCCTGAGGAAATTTTCTACCGTCGATACATTGGAGGTGAAGGTTTTGTAGCCTATTACCTCTTAAAGGAATTAAAAGCAGGTATTGACCCATTAGGTCCAGAAAATAAATTAATATTTGCTACAGGTTCATTAACCGGGTTTGCGATACCTGGAACAGGGAGAAATAGTGTTGGTGCTAAATCCCCTTTAACGGGGGGTTTTGGTGAAGCTGAAGTTGGTGGGCATTGGGGTGCCGAGTTAAAGCATGCAGGATTTGACGCAATAATAATAGAAGGAAAAGCTAAAAATCCCGTTTATCTTTGGATAAATGATGGCAAGGCAGAAATAAAGGATGCAAGTCATCTTTGGGGCAAGGTTACAGGCGAAGTGGAGGCAATTATTAAAAAAGAGCTGGGAGATAAGCTTATCCGAGTAGCACAAATTGGACCTGGAGGAGAACACTTAGTACGTTATGCTTGTATTATAAATGATTTAAGAAATGCGGCTGGTCGTACTGGGATGGGTGCTGTCATGGGATCTAAGAATTTAAAAGCTATTGCTGTTAGAGGCCATAAAAGACTAGAGGTAAGTAATAAAGAAAAATTAAGAGCGAAAATGAAAGAATTTAACGAAGTTGCTTATAAACCTTATTCGGGCTATTTTAAGTATGGCACAGGATATGGTATAATGGAACAATTTGCTACATCTGGGAATCTTCCAACACGAAATTTTAGAGATGGTGATTTTAAGGGTGCAGAAGTATTAGATCCCGGGATAATGAAAGAAGAAATTGGACTTAAAATGGAAGCTTGTTATGCTTGTTCAATTCGGTGTAAAAAAATAGTAGAAATTGGAGAACCTTGGCATGTAGATCCACTATATGGGGGTCCTGAATATGAGTCAATTGGTGCGTTTGGTTCAAATTGTGGGGTAGATGATTTAAAAGCGGTGTGTAAAGCAAATGAACTTTGTAATAAATATTCGTTAGATACCATATCTACTGGAGTTTCTATTGGATTTGCGATGGAATGTTATGAGAATGGAATTTTAACTGATAAGGATACAAATGGAATAAAATTAAATTTTGGAAATGCTGAAGCTGTAGTTAAGATGGTTGAAATGATTGCTAAACGTGAAGGTTTAGGTGATCTTTTAGCGGAGGGTGTTAAAAGAGCTGCTGAAAAGATAAAAAATGGAGCAGATAAGTTTGCTCTGCATGTTAAAGGTCAAGAGATCCCGATGCATGAACCTCGCTTAAAGCAGGGATTAGGGGTTGGTTATACAGTATCACCTACAGGAGCAGAACATATGGCAAATATGCATGATACGTCAATTGCAAGTGAAAGATCAATAGCTGTTCATAGTGCTATAGGGATTTTGGAGCCACTTGAGATTGATGATTTAGGAATAAAGAAGGTTCGAGCATTAGTTTATTATACCAATTGGCAGAACTTGTTGAATGCTTTATTAATTTGCTATTTCGTACCGTGGGATTATGTGGATATACCTGAAATTGTAAGAGCTGTGACTGGATGGTACACTTCAACTTGGGAATTAATGAAAGTAGGAGAGAGGATTACAACGATGGCAAGAGCTTTTAATATGAGAGAAGGACTTACAAAAAAGGATGATTGGTTACCTGAAAGATTTTTCCAACCTCATACTTCAGGAGCCCTTGCAGAAACAGCAATTAAACCAGATGAACTTAAAACTGCGATAATTAAATATTATCAAATGATGGGCTGGGATGAGGATGGAATCCCAACAAAATCAAAATTAGAAGAATTAGATATAGATTGGGTTTCTCAATATCTTTAGAATTTATTATTTTATGATCTCAGCATTTTATAAATCAGCCAAATATTCTCCTTTTAAATCCTCATACAATTCTTTTTTATTATCTTTTAATATTGTGAATACTTCTTGCAGATCTTCTTGGAAGTTTATTTTCTTACCTTCAGCATCAGGAATTTCAAGGATAGCTTTATTTTGTAGAAATTTTTCAAAAACTAAATTGATATCATAGATATTAACATGCGTTTCCTTAAAGAAATCTAAAAGATGGTGTAGATAAAGTGCTTTAATATAGCCTTTTTTATTTTTATCTTTCTCGTAAAAATATTTTAGTTGACGGAAAATTATACTCTCGTTATTAATTTCAAATTCTATTTGATCTTGTTTATAATAAGCCCAATTAAATCCATAATCTAGGGCTCTATTTACCAAATCTGAAATATTTGTTTTAATTCCCGCCTTTTTAGCCCACTTATTATGAATAAACCAATTAGGAATTTCTTAATCACTTTTTATATACTTTTTTTTCTTGAAAGATAATAAAAATAAAAAATTATAGTTCGTTAATAAAATTAAGAATTCATAAAAATTAAATTATTAACTAGAGTTTTGTCAAAATAATGGTAAAAAGTAAAACAAATTTTCCAAAGGAAGGCAGTTTTGTAGTTGCTAAAGTAACTGAGGTTCAAAACCAATATGTTTATGTTGATTTAATTGATTTCGAGGGTTTGTATTCTGAGGAGTATGCTAGAGGAATGATCCATATTTCTGAAATAAGTTCTCGTTGGATTAAAAATATACGTAATTATGTTCGAATTGGTCAAAGAGTAGTTCTGCGAGTACTAAGAGTAGATCCAGAAAAAGGGCATGTGGACATGTCCTTGCGAAGAGTAAATTCAGCTCAAAAAGAGATTCGAATGAAAGAATGGAAATATGCCTTAAAGTTTGAGAATTTACTACAATTTCTAACAGAAACAGAAGGGATTGATATAACTTTGGATAAAGCATATGAATTAATTGGGTTTCCGGTTTTAGATCGTTTCCAGACATATCAAGAAGCTATTGAAAGCCTTAAAGAAAATGGAGAGGAAATTTTATCTGACTTAGAAGGAATTACAGACGATACAAAGAAAGCTTTATTAAGAATCATTAATGAAAATGTAAGTATTTCAACTGTAAACATATCTGGTAAAGTAAAACTTTCATTTACTTCAGAAAACGGGATAGACCATATCAAAGAATCTCTAACAGAAGCTTTAAAAATAATTCAACCAAAGGAAACAAGAAATCTTAATATCCATTATATTGCAGCACCATTTTACCGATTAGAAATAGTTTCAAAAGATTATCTTGATGCAGAAAATATTTTATCTGATGCATTAGAAATTATTGAACAAAATGCAGAAAAATATAATGGGACGTTTGAGTTTATTCGAGATTAAAAATTTATAAAATGAAAGTATTATTAACAATGACAAAATACCTCCAAAAATGTAATAATTGTAACAAATATGGATTACAGAATCCTGAATCAAAGTGTCATTATTGTGGGGGGATGTTAATGAATCCAAGACCTCCAAAGTTTTCTTTAATAGACAAATATGGAAAGTATCGATTAGAATACTTTAAAGAAGATTTTGATAAGAAGTTTAAATAAAGTTAAGGAAGCTCTATTTTTTCAGCAAATTTTTCAATTATTAGAATTTTGGCGTTTTCTTGGGGGAGATTTGCAATATCTTCTTCTTCGAAGGGTCCATAATTTATAAGGTCAATACCTACTAATGGAGGAGTAGTCCTTAAAAATCTTATAAGCGTAAAATTGATTTTTTCTTGGTCACCTTTATTTTTATAATCAAGAATTGTAGAAAGGTTCTCTCCTTTCAATATTGGTTCCTCTTCAACAACAGAGTGTACTTCTGCTTTTGGTTCAATCAAGATATCAGATGGAACTTGCCCTTCATTATATAGCGATACAGCTTTTACTTTTTTATACCCTTTAATAGAACTTACTAAATTTTCATAAAGCAGTTTCTCAGATTCAATAAGATTATCAATACAAATTTCATTTAGAGCTAAAGCTGAGTTGATTATCTTGAGTTCTCTAATCTTCAATAGATCATTAAATAAATAATTTATATTATCTTTGTAGGATTCAAATATATGCTGTTTTATTACATCCGTTTCTTTTTCTCGATGCTCATTAATAAAATTCAATATCTTTATGTAACCATTGAAAGGTTCTTGGGTTAATTCAGTTATATCTGTATTTTGGAACTCTTTAAGCCAATGTTGATAGAGTTTTTCATATTCTTTTTGCAATTCCATAAATATCGAATTTTTAAGAGTTATATAATAAAAAAGTGTTTTGAGTTTAAATTTTTTAACTTAAATGGTTTTAGCTACTCCTTTACATAGTAAAAAAACAGCAATATGGTGAGGTACTTCAATTTTTTCTCCTTGGGTGTAAGGTCCAAATGTTTCTCCTTTAATTTTTGTTGCTGGTATCTTAGTTTCAATAATTTCAATTTTTTGGGTAATTATATTTTCACTTTTAAAAACGATTGGATCTAATTTTTCATTCGATTCGTCTAGCGGATTAAAAAGATCAAGATCATCGTGATTTATTTCTTGAACTTTAAATCCTGTAGTACCATGTAATGATCCAGGATATCGAATTAATCTACGAGTATCGATTGTAACAGGGATATCAACTTCGATTCCAAGTTCTGAAACTATTGTTCTTAAAAATTTAATCCAGGCATTAAAAGTAAAGCCTACTAATGTCCAATTGTTATTATTATCACTTTCAATTATGTTAAGGAAGTTTTCCTTAAAGTTTAAGAAATTTTCCATATAATTTTGACTTAAATTATATGTTCTTTTTTCTGATAGCAGAGTTTCTATTTCAACATTAGATTTTTTTAATATACTTTCAATTTTATTAATTATTTTTTGAGGCCATCCAATTGTTTTTCTTGAAAATCCAAAAATATTTCCTCCTTTTTCCTGCAAACCTAAGATCTCGAATGAAATATTCTCTCCCGTCATATAATCAACTATTTCCCTCCTTTCATCACTAGTCAGTGTTCTTATTTTCTCATCTTCAATTTTTAAATGATATCCTCTGTGCCCTGAAAATGCAATTTTCATGTTTTCGATATTAATATTAAAATCGGGAATTAAAAAATTATAAATTAATTTAATTATCTCATTTTTAGCAGCATCTAAACAATCTTCACAAATCCAAGTTATTTTCTTTAATTTTAATTTACCACATTTTGGGCACTTTTGTACCATACCTCTTCCATTCTCTCCACATTCTTTACAATACCAGATATCATGATCCTCTTTACAAGGGGTATAGAAGTGATCGACATCAATATCAAAAATCAAATCACATCCTTGATAACCTTTCCCTAGCATATCCTGATTTTCAGGTTGAAGATACAGTGAACCACTTGCATAGGCATGTTTTGGAGTATTATTTATAAAATATTTTTTCAAATTCACGGAAGAATTAAACCCAATGTGCCTGATCATTATTAATTTCTCCCAAGGAATGAATCCAAATTCTCTTTGTTCATAAAGATTAACTAATGGAATTTCAGATTGCTGTTCTTTATAGTAGGCTTGGAAAATCCTTTTTAAATATTTCTCATCAGTCATCTTTTTCATTCAATTTCTTTTCTGGATTTTTTTTTGTTGGAGATTTATTTTGTTTAAGATTAATATAAAACATTGGATGAGATATTTGTCGCTGTTCTTGTAATTTTTTAGAAAAATACCCCTCTATACATAACTTATCTTTATATTTATTCGCCATACATAAAGTGTAAGATTTTAATGATTTACATGAATATGGAGTATATCCTTTTTTAATTGCATATTTAACTTGATAAGCAGTTTTTTCTCTATCAAAATCAGGTAAAGTTGAAAAAACATTGACTATTTTCTCTTCAGGATATTTGAGTGCATTTAAAACCCATAAAATAAACAATCTCTCAGTATGTATTAAATTCTGGCCTTCCTGTGCTTTAGTTAGAATTTCTTTAATACACGGAGGGAATAATTTCGAAATATCTTTTCCTTCTTTATATGTGATATCTAATGAGTATTCAAATTCTTCTTTTTTTGATTCCCAAATCTCTGATATAGAATTATATAAATCTTTAAATTCTTGAATTTCAAATAATTTCTCTTTAAATTTGTTTAAATCAGTAGAGTCAACGATTTTTTGAGCAAGCAATTTCATCCGTACATGTTCTTGTAATAATCTATTTAGACTTTCTGGTTTGATATATACATAACCATGCAGAAGAGCATTATTCACTAATTTCCTATAATCATCCTTCAAGTTAGATGCTAATTTTAAATAATCTATATAAGAAATCTTAAAATTTGTTTTATAAATTTCTTGTTGGCCTTTTACAACTATCTTCTTATATGCAGTTTGAAAATCTTCATACAGTACCTCTAAATCTAAATCCTTATAAATATAATATAAGTTATATTCATTTTCTTTATTTAATTCATTGTATGTGGTTTTAGAGTATATGTTAGCAACACGATTAGAGAGAATTTTATTATTTAAAATATAAAGCAAAATTCTTAATACTAGATATATATAAATATTGGTTTCATCAAAATCATAATCTGAGAGCTGCTCAATGTTATTAAACGCGTCATTGAATATATTTAATGTTTTAATCTTCAGATTTTTGAAATTATCTGATGTAAAGATTTCTTTAATAAAATTTAAAGGCTCCTTTGAAGCTATATCAGAATAGTATGTTTCTAAAGAAGGAAGCCATGGATACCGCTTTACTAAGTCATAGATGTCGCTCATTGCCCAAAAGTTCTCTTCATTTAAATCTAAATAATAAAAGTCTAAATTACATGATGGGACTAATCTTTAATAGATTAAGAGTAAATTAATTTACTGATAATTTTAATAAATCTATTAATAAACTAATAAATAATAAGTGAAGATTTAATTGATTAAAATTCGTCCATATCTTCATCTTCTTCAAATTCAGCTTCTTCGACTCTAGGAGCTAAAAAGTAACTTAATTCGCCACCTTCAAGAAGATTGAATATCATTTTTAATGGATGATCAGTCTTTAGAGATATCTCAAGCTTTTCTGTGATTGAAGCTATTTTTAAAATTGCTTTTAAAAATGTTAAGGAATATGCACCGCTACTAGTCCCATTAAGTTCTGTTTCTATTAAATCATCTTCACTAAGATTATATTCCATTTCACCAATTTGCCCCGTTGAACTAAAAATTAATCCTTGTCCTTCTGTTGAAGTTATGTTAAGGATTTCGGAATAAATTTCAGCATCCTTTATTGCTTCAACTAAAAAGTTTGGCTCAATAACCCACTTTGAAGGATATTCAATCTTTAATAAATTATCCATAGGAATTTCTTCAATATCAATATCTAATAAAGCTAAGCTAAAAGTTCTAGTGCGAGTCATCCCCTCACGTTGCATTTTGATTTTTATTTTCTGATCAGCTTCATTAAAATCAATTTCAACAGAATCATTCGCCGCACATCTTTTTAAAATTTTATCTAAATCATCTAAATTTAGTCCAACTTTCGATTCTTTGGTACATTGATATTCATCAAAATTATCCTTTTTAACAGATAGTTTTAATAAACAGATTCTACTAGGATCCATCGCTGAAATTGTAAACTCTTTAGGAGTCACTCGAAACTCCGTTTCATCAATAATACTTGCGAGAGTTTCAACAATTCCTTTCAATATCCGACTATTTTCTAATTTTAAATTAAAGCTCATATTCATTCAGTAAAATTATTCAATTATAAATAAGATAATATTGTGTAATCCGCATTATTAATAATGGTTGATATTAGTCTTTTAATAATGTTAATTTTAGGTTTTAAATTAATTATTTATACGTATCTTAAATTTTCAAATTTATACTAGATAATTAAATCATACTTATTTAAAAAAAAAATGTCATCTCAGCATGCAAAACAAAGAATGATTAAAGATATCACTATTGATGATGAGCGAATCCAAGTTACGGGATATATAAAAAGCAAAATTAATGATGAACTTTTTGTGTTAGATGATCAAACAGACCAAATTTATGTTAACATCATTAGAATTGATGATTTTAATTTCGAAGAGAATGATTTAATTAATGTAATTGGAGACCTAGAGTTTCAATCTACGGGAGAAAAACGGATTAATGCTGATATAATCCAAGATATGAAGAAATTGAATTTTAAATATTATCAAAAATTATATCAACTGAAAAAAGAGTTAGATTAAACTTAATAATCTAATTTTTAATATCCTTCTTTTAATCCAAAAATTTCTGTATCTCAATCGTATATCCATTAGGATCTTTAAAGAAAAAGTGATAAATATTAAATTTTTCATTAATTTTAGGTTGCTCAATGATATCCAATCCAAATTTAATTAATTTCTGGTAAGTTTCATCTACATTTTCTGTAATAAAAGTGAAGATTGGACTTTTATCTTCATGAACAACTGCCATATGTTTGCAAAAGCCGATTTTACTCTGATTATTAATATTAAAAATTAAACAAACATCTTGATCTTTATATATGGTCATTCCTAGGATATTTTGATAAAAATGTGATGTTTTAATAAGATCCTTTGTTCCTAAAAAAGTAATAAATTCCTTAAACTTCATAAAATTCATTTTTACATGATTGATTATTTCAAATAATTCACTTTTTTGTGTACATTAATAGATAAGATAAGATTTTTTAAATATTATTATTTTTAATCTTTATATTTAATATTTAATATTTGAGTAATTAATATGGTTGAATTTTGCCCCGAATGCTCAAACCTCTTGCGCAAAAAAAAAGTGAACGAAAAATCATTTTTAGCATGTAAGTGTGGTTATGAAAGGGAAATGAAGCGTGATAATAATAATATTGAAATAAGTCTCGAGAAGAAGAAAAAAGCTTTAGAAAAGAACTTTATTGTACTGTCTGAAGAAGATAAAATCTCAGCAAATCCTAAGACAAAAAAAGAATGTTCTAAATGTGGAAACCTTGAAGCCGAAACCTGGCAAGTGCAAATAAGGAGTTCTGATGAACCAAGTACTCACTTTTTTAAATGCACTAATTGCAGATATACATGGCGGGAATAATTTTTCATTATAGAAGGAATAGAATTCCCTTTAAATTAATTAAAAACTTACAATTTAAAAAAAATAAAAAATTGTATTAATTCTGGTATTTAAAATCAAATTTATCAGATAATCTCTAATTTTCACCAGAATTATATGAAACGGTTAAAAAGCCTAGATACGTTTCGAGGATTAGCAATGTTATATATGATTGTAGGCCACATGATTACATGGTGGCCTGTTCCTGAAATAAAATTGATTTTGATGAGTAGTTATATATCCATTCTTTCTACTTTAGGTGCCGTCGGATTTACTTTTATATCAGGAATAAGTACTATGATATCTTATAGAAATCGGCTCATAAAAATAGATAAAAATGAAAATTATAGATTTTCTCAAGTTAAATATGAATATTTATTTAGAGCGGTGTTTATTGTAATTCTTGGTTTAATCTATAATATATTTGTGTCGATAATGTACATGGATCCTTCAGAAATTTGGGGGTGGTTCATTTTATTAACTATAGGTGTATGTCTTTTAATGTCATGGCCACTATTAAAAACATCTAAGATATTTAGAATATTATTTGGAGTATTAATTTGGATAATTAATCAAATATTGTTAATTGTGTTAATACCATATAAAGGACAGTTTAACTTATTTGGAATTTTATATCATATTTTGTATAATCCTATAGACCAAAATATAATATTATCATTTTTCACGTTTTTTTTAATAGGAACAGTTATAGGTGATGTAATCTATGACATCTCTCTTATTGATAATGATTTAGAGAAGAGGAAAACAGTAAAAAGTAAATTATTGATACCCTCGTTGTTAATAGGTACTATTCTTATTGTGGTTGGATTTAATTTTTTGTTACCTTTATTATTTACAGAAGCAATGTTGTCAATAAAATCAAATATATGGTGGTTAATGTATTCCTTAGGTATTGAAGTAATTCTAATTTCTGTGTTCATAACTATTGATATATATGAATTTTTTAAACCAGAAAAGAGCTATAGGTTCTTATACTATTTTTCTTACTATTCCCTAACAGTCTTTTTATTACAGAATATTAATTATTTCTTTTTCTATCAATCTTTGCATTTTTATAATATTTGGTTTTTTATTCTTATAACAGTCATAATCTATTATCTTTTTTTGAGGTTTTCCTATAAGAAATGGGGACCAAAATTATCTCTAAAGATACAGATCGGAAGATTAGCCGCTGGAGTGACCAAATGGGTTATGATTAAATCTAATTATAAGTAGCGTTAGCATTTTCTGAATTCAAATTAAATAATTATATTACTTAGATATTGAGATTTTTACGTGAAAGAACAGTTTCACGAATATATAAAAAATGATTAGATTCAATAGACTATTTTTTGAGTCTAACATTTCCATTCAATATTTTACGATTAAAATAGTAGCGGAGAACGAGATTTTTCTCTATAAGATGTAAAGTGCTAAAAATTGCTTTAAGAAAGAACTTCTAAAATCTTAGTAAGAATTCTTGCTTTACCACCAGTTGATTGAAGCAACATTTTTCCACACACTAAACATTCCACATCTGTGGCAGAACAACCAAATATGATTTGTTGATTTCCACAATTCAAACATTTTACGCGTAAAAACCTGCTTTTTGGCTGTGGAATAAGATCTTTTTCTTTTCTTTTATGTACCATAGTTATTCACTTTTTTATACTTCCTGAACTTCTAATCTCTTAACTCTATATGATTTGGCATATTGCTTTTTCCCACATTCAGTACATTCTAATAATGGGGTGGTCCTCTTATTTAATTTTGCGTTTTTATGGAAAATCTCCTTAGGGAATGAGCCATAACCTCTTTTTTTTCTTTCTACTCTTCTCCTTCCTTGATTTAGCATCCTTTCCTTCCCTTTTTTATAA
>Ga0307378_10002147_pt1 | contig 30860 bp, 25 predicted proteins | sample UN1MG_FD_202238 | JGI IMG/M metagenome (GOLD analysis project Ga0307378, IMG submission 202238) | Soil microbial communities from Risofladan, Vaasa, Finland - UN-1 | ecosystem: Environmental > Terrestrial > Soil > Coastal area > Acid sulfate soil | place: Finland: Risofladan, Vaasa | collected... | reverse complement strand
TGCTGGCGACCGGCGCGATGGTGAAGGGCATCGTCCTGATTGCCTTCGGCGCCGGGGTCATCGGCCTGGTGGACAATGTCCTGCGCCCCTACCTCGTGGGCAAGGACACGGCCATGCCGGATTACGTGGTGCTGATCTCGACATTGGGCGGCATCGCCATTTTCGGGCTCAACGGCTTCGTCGTCGGCCCGCTGATCGCGGCCATGTTCATCGCCGTCTGGGGCATCGCCGCGGGCGGAAACGCGAGCACCGCCGAGCGCTAGGCGCGCGCGCCGCCCCGGGGCTTTTTCCGGGAAATCCGCCCTCTATCCAGACAATCGATGGTGGAGTGTGGCCATGCTGCACTAGTCCGCCGCACAACAGGTGCGTAGGCTGACGGTCGAGACTTGATCGGCGCGCTTCGAACGTGCCGGCAAACAGGGGGGTTCCATGGGGCGCCGGATCAAACCGGGACAGCTGCCGTCGGCACGTACGTGCCGCCTGCGCGCGCGGCCGCCAAGCACCCCCAAGCTTCTTCATCCTCGTTTGAGATGCGCGACGCGCCATGCGCTGCTGCTCGGCACGGCGCTCGCCTCGACGCGCTCATCGCGGCGGTGACCGCACCGACACCGGCGCCTGGACGACGTCTGGGGCGAGGTCTCGGGCGGCGTGAACTTCTTCAACTTCTCCCAGACCACGGCCGTGTTCGCCAAGGTCGACGTCACCTTCGGCGACGATGTCTCCGGCGTCGGCGGCAACCCGGCATGCGTGTCGCCTGGTAGAACTAAGACGGCGCCTTCTCGTGGACGGGCGCCTCGGTCACGGCCTCGGCCTCCGGCGCATCGCGCAAGGCCGCATCCACCGCCTCGCGATAGCCGTGGCGGTCGATGAACGGCCTCAAGCGCTCTAAGATTCTTTTCACCAGCGGTTTCGGCATACGGTAGGACGACACTTTGTGGTCGGAGCGGTCGGCGAGGAACGCGCGCATCTTTCCTTCCGCCTCGCTGAAATTATCGATGCCGAGCTGCCCGTAGATGTCACGCATCGCCTCGAGCGGATCCTTCACGAAATCCTCGTAGCGGATCTCGACCAAGTTCTTCTCGGGGATGAGGTGCCGGTCGCGCTCATAGGCGCGTGTGAAGCGCTCGTAGATGTCCAGCACATAGTCGTCGAGCCACGGATCGAGACGTGGCGGGTTGTGCAGGCCTTGCGCGGAATAGAGGGCGCGCCACAGCTTGACCGTGGAGGGAAACACTTTGAGCGGATTACGCGCGATGAACACCCAGCGCGCGTCGGGGAAGAGCTTGGTCAGCAGTTTGATGCGCGCGGCGTTGGGCGGCGTCTTCATTACCAGCGGCTTGCCATGCTTCAGCATGAGCCGCCGGTAGAACCACATATAGGCTTTCGCCCAGCTCTCCACCTTCTTCTCGGGCAGCCCCTCGAAATCGAGATATTCGGTTTCGACAGGCCCGCGCCGCGGCCAAGCCATGGTGCTCAGGGGCGTGCCTTGACCCAGCATGAGCATCGCGAACTCTTCTTCCTGCGGCCGGTCGAAGCCCACCGGCACGTCGTCCTGCGGGCGATGCTTTGGCAAGAGCCCTTTCGAAATGCGGTCGAGCGTCCCTTCCGTCAGCAGGAAGTGGTGCGGCATGAAGCACTCATAGGTCGTCGGATAAGCGAGGTTCCGGTCTTCCGAAAACAGATCGTGCAGCAAAGTCGTGCCGCTGCGCCAATGACCGATGACGAAAATCGGCGGCTGATCGAGCGGCAGGCTCTCCGCCTTTCGCTTGTAGAGGGCTTCGGAAATCCAGGTCAGCGGCGTATTCCATGGCACCCAGATGAACAGCGCCAAGGTGTCCGGGATGCAGTTTAGCGTGAAGGAGAAGCGGCCGCGCCAGAACAGCCGCATCAGCGTCATGAAGCGCATGCCGAACCAGACATAAACCAGCCGACCGCCATAGCGCTCGACGGTGAGGCCCATTTTCTTCTTCTTATGGTGCTTTCGCCGCTTGCCGCCTTCGGCGGGCGACATGACCTCGTAATCGGGCACGCGTCACTCCAGACCAGGGATGGTTTTCGCGTTCCGCCATAGACGCGATCGGTGCGTAAGGGAAGCCCCCAAAGGGACGCAATCCTAAGGCCTGGGGCCTCTAGCCTTCCAGCGCGGACTTCACGGCGGCGGCGAGCTGCTTCAGATCGAACGGCTTCTGTAGGAACATGAACTCTTCGTTCTCCGCGAGATTGCGGCGGAAGGCGTCCTCCGCATAGCCCGAGATGAAGATGATCTTGAGGTCCGGATGGTCCTTGCGGAGCTCCTTCATCAGGGTCGGGCCGTCCATCTCCGGCATCACCACATCGCTCACCACGAGATCGACATCGCCGTCATGTCCCTCGAAGACTTCCAGTGCTTCGGCGCCGGTCGAGGCTTCGAGCACCTGATAGCCGCGCTGGCCGAGCGCGCGGGCAGCGAAGCTTCTGACGGCATCCTCGTCCTCCACCAGCAGCACGGTGCCGCGCCCGGTCAGGTCCTTCGGCTTTTCGGGCTTGCGCTCCAGCTTGGCGGGTTCTTGATCCACTTCCGCCGCGCCTTGGACGTAGCGCGGCAGGTAGACGCGCATCGCGGTGCCGTCGCCCTCCTCGCTCTCGGCGTAGATATAACCGCCGGTCTGCTTGACGATGCCGTAGACCGTGGACAGGCCAAGCCCGGTGCCGCGGCCGATCTCCTTGGTGGAGAAGAACGGCTCGAAGATCTTCCGCTTCACGTCCTCGCTCATGCCGCTGCCCGTGTCGCGGACTTCGATCATCACGTATTCGCCGGGCGGCACATGGCTCAAACCCAGCTCGCGCGATTGCTGCTCGCTCACATTGGCGGTGCGGATGGCGAGCTTGCCCCCCTGGGGCATGGCGTCGCGCGCATTGACCGCGAGGTTAATGACGACCTGCTCGAACTGATGGAGATCGGCTTTCACCGGCCACAAATCGCTCGCCTGATCCAGCGTGAGCTCAACGTTCTCGCCGAGGAGACGCCCGAGCAGAATCGAAAGCTCCGACAAGACATCGCCGAGCTGGAGCACTTGCGGGCGCAAGGTCTGCTGACGCGAGAAGGCAAGCAGTTGGCGCACGAGCCCTGCGGCCCGGTTGGCGTTCTGCTTGATGTTCATAATGTCCTGAAAGGCCGGGTCGGTGGGTCTGTGGTTCAGCAGGAGGAAATCGGAAAAGCCGATGATCGCCGTGAGCATGTTGTTGAAGTCATGGGCGATGCCGCCGGCAAGTTGCCCGACCGCCTGCATCTTGTGGCTCTGGGCGATCTGCATTTCCAGCGCGCGCTGCTCGGTCGTGTCGATGGCATAGGCGATCGCCGCCTCGCTCTCGCCTTGGGCATGCTCGATGGGGCTCAGATAGAGCCGCCCGCTGCGCTCGCCGGGACCGGCGAAGGTCACGTCCACGGGTTCGATCAGCCCTTGGCCCGCGGTCACCGCCTCCAGGGCCTTGCGCAGATCCGCATGGCTCGAGGCTTCCACGAAGCTCTCGAGGCTTTCCTTCTTGCCACTGTCGGCATCGGCGCCGAACATGCGGGCGAACGCCGCGTTGGTACCGCTGACGACGCCGTCTGCATCTACCGTGGCGATGGCGATCGGGGCGGCGTGGAACAGCCGTGCAAATCTGAGTTCGGCGGCGCCCGCCTCCTCTGCCTCGCCCGGACCGCGGTTGAGAATCAGCACATGGGCAAGATCGTGCCCGCGCGGCAGCCGATGCAGCACGCGCACCGGCATCGTGGTGCCGTCTGCCTTGAGAAGATCGATGTCGAAATGCCGGATGCCGCCTTGCGTCTCGCCGCGGCCCGCGCCCGCGATCAGCGCCGCGCTGTCGTCGGACATGATCTGGCCGAGCTTGAGCGGCCGGTTGGAGACCTCCGACAGATCGAGCCCCAATAACTGCGCTAGCGTCGCGTTGAGATACTCGATGCCGCCATCCGCGTCGGCGGAGAAGAATCCGGCCGGTGCATTGTCGAGATAATCGACGGCGGCCTGCACCTTGGCGAAGCTCGTCTCCTCGCGAGTCCGGTCCTGGGTAATCTCATCGACCTGCCACACCACGAGCAGGCCCTTGCGCCCCGAACTCGGATCGGGCGGCATGGGCTGCACCGAGATGCGGAACCAGCGCGGGGTCACGCCGTCTTCGTCTTGGACTTCGCCAGGCGGCGGCAGGCGGAACTCCTCTTTCAGCCGGCGTCCCTGCTGCGCGGCGCGGGCCAGCCGGAAGATCGCTTCCGCCAGATGCGGGTTGCCGCCGAAGGCCCGGTCGGGCGGCGGCACGGTGGCCTCCGCGTCCAGGCCCAGCAAGTCGCGATAAGACCGGTTGGCGTAAAGCACGCGCCCGCCGGCATCGGCGATCAGCGCCCCTTGCGGCAGGTTGTCGACGAAGGCCTTGGTCAGATCGTTGCGGGCATGCCGCTGGCCGAAATAGAGGATGCCGACGGCGCCGGCGAAGAGGCAAAACACCCCGACCACGGCAAGACCGGCCAGAATCGCGAGCACGAAGGGCTCGGCCATTTCGCGCGACACCATGGCCAGCCCAACGGCGGCCACGGCGAGGGCGAGCGCGAGAAGCACGACAAGCCCGACACTGCCGTCCTTTTCGGGACGATCGGCGACGGGCTCGGCATAGCGGATGGGGGCGTTGATATCTGTCATGCCTTGGGAAAATACCCGATTCGATTTGTCTTGACCGGAGATTGTCATGGGCGCGGGGTCCTGTCGCGGCCCGTGGGATCGCTTCATGCAGGAGGCCGATCCTCAAGGTGCAGCCTTTCGGCTAAAGTGCTGTTAAGCTGGCCTCCCAAGGGAGCCTTCCGCTTTGGAATTCGACACCCTCATCCTCGTCGTCGCGATCTTCCTCTTTGGCGTCGCACTCGCCGCGCTCATGGTCTGGGCATTCAGAGCGTTCTTCGGCACGTCCAGCGGAAGCGCTTCGCGCAAGGCCCGGGAGAAGCGGCTAGCAATCGTCGAGACCACCGCCGTGGACTCGAAGCGCACTCTCTATCTTCTCCGCCGTGACGACGTGGAGCACCTGGTCATCATCGGCGGGCCCGTGGACGTTGTCGTGGAGACGGGAATCAAAGGCCGTCCCCATCTCGGCCCGCCTCATGACGATGTGATTATCGCCAAGACCGAGGTGCGGCCGACCACCCCCGATTTCAGCAAAAACTAAGCGTTTTGGCGGCGATTGCGGTTGACTGTTGCTAAAATACCACTTCGGTTTTGCTTGAGATGGACCGCCCGTTGCGGTAAATAGTGAAGACGGTCTTACGGTGGCCCTGATGGGCAGGCGGATGGAGCGACGCCGGTAGTTTCAATCGCGCGTATCGTAAGAACGCCGGCAGTTCCCTGCTAATGGTCCGACACCGACCGGTTTTACCAGTCATGTCAGTCCCCCAAACACTTCCACTCCCCGCCCTCCAGCGGGGAGTTTTTTTATCCCCGCGCCAGAACTCATGGCTAAGCTTGGCCGATGGTTTGGCTCATGACTCGCGCGCACCTCCCCGCCCTCACGCTTGCAGCGGCTCTCGTCTTGTCGATGACCGCGGCCCTCACGGGATCCGCGCGCGCCGCCGAGGCGATGCCGCAGGACTTCGTCTATCTCCGCGACGTCGCGCCCACCATCCAGCAGGACATGCGCTATGCGGGCCCGGACAATTTCACCGGCAAGCCCGTCCCCGGCTACGAGGCGCCGGAATGTGTGCTGGTACGCCAAGCAGCCGAGGCGCTGACGACCGTTCAGGCGGATCTCAAACCGAACGGGCTGAGCTTGCGGGTTTACGACTGCTACCGGCCGACGGAAGCCGTCGCGGCCTTTGTGGCCTGGGCCAAGGAGCCCAGCAACCGCCAAGCCAAGGAAACCCATTATCCCAATCTGCGAAAGACGGTCCTGTTTCCCAACTACATCGCGACACGCTCCGGCCATTCGCGGGGCGCCACCGTCGACCTGACATTGGCGCCGATCGGTGCGGCCGACACACCCGCACAAGAAGGCACCTGCACGGCACCGCAAGAGACCATAGCGCAGGACGGCAGCCTCGCCATGGGCACGACCTTCGACTGCTTCGATGTTAAGGCGAACACGAAGGCGTCCGGCCTCACGCCGCTCGAAATCAAGAACCGCACCTTGCTGCGCGATGCGATGCAAGCCCGCGGCTTCAAGACCTATCCCTTCGAGTGGTGGCATTACACATTTGAACCCGAACCCTACCCGGATACGTATTTCGACTTTCCCATCCAGCCGCGGACCGGCGGCAAAGAGTGAGCGCGGACGTAACACAAATCGTCGAGACGGCGGTCCCCGCGCGCCTCGACCGTCTGCGCTGGGGACGGTTCCACACGCTCATCGTCGTGGCGCTCGGCATCACCTGGGTGCTTGACGGGCTTGAGGTGACGCTGGCCGGTGCCGTGGCGGGGGCGCTGAAAGAAAGCCCCGTTCTCCAGCTGACCAACGCCGAGGTGGGGCTCGCTTCGAGCTTCTATCTGGCAGGTGCCGTGCTCGGCGCGCTGTTGTTCGGCTGGCTGACCGACCGGTTGGGACGCAAACGTCTCTTCTTCATTACGCTCGCTGTCTATCTCGTCGCCACGGCGGCCACCGCCTTCTCGTGGAACTTCTGGAGTTTCGCCCTCTTCCGTTTTTTGACGGGTGCGGGCATCGGCGGCGAATACACCGCGATCGCCTCGACCATCCAGGAGTTCGTGCCGGCGCGCTATCGCGGGCATACCGACCTCATCATCAATGGCAGCTTCTGGATCGGCGCGGCGGCGGGTGCCGGCGGCTCCATCGTACTGCTGGACCCTGCGCTGTTGCCGCCCGATATCGGCTGGCGCGCCGCCTTCTTCATCGGCTCGGTCCTGGGCTTGGGGATCTTGGTGATGCGATCCTGGATCCCGGAATCGCCGCGCTGGCTGATGACCCATGGGAGGCCTGAGGAGGCCCACGCCATCCTCGACCGCATCGAGGATCATCATCGCACCCGCGGTCATGACGTGCCGGAAGACGAGCCCGCGAAGTTCCGGCTCACCTCGCGGCGTTTCACACCGCTCGCCGAAGTCCGGCATGCGCTGTTCGATGTCCATCGCCAGCGCACCCTGGTCGGGCTCGCGCTGATGGTGGCGCAAGCCTTCTTCTACAACGCGATCTTCTTCACCTACGCGCTGGTGCTGACCGATTTCTACGGCATCGCGGCGAGCCAGGTGGGCTGGTATCTCCTCCCCTTCGCCGCCGGGAATTTTCTTGGGCCCCTGCTGCTCGGCCGCCTGTTCGATACGATCGGCCGCCGCCCCATGATTGCTTTCACGTATGCGCTGTCAGGTGTGTTGCTCGCCTTGACCGGCGCGCTGTTCGCCGCCGGCGTATTGTCGGCCACGATGCAGACGGTCTGTTGGACCGTGATCTTCTTCTTCGCGTCGGCCGCGGCGAGCTCCGCCTATCTCACCGTCAGCGAAACCTTCCCGCTGGAAATCCGGGCGCTGGCCATCGCCTTCTTCTATGCGGTCGGCACCGGCATTGGCGGCATCGGCGCGCCATGGCTGTTCGGCGCGCTGATCGACACCGGCTCGCGCATGAGCTTGTTCGGCGGCTATTTGCTCGGGGCGGTATTAATGATTTGCGCCGCGGTCATCGCCGCGCGCTACGGCGTCGCCGCCGAACGGAAGCCGCTCGAGGACGTGGCCACACCGCTCTCGGCGGCGGACTGATTACTCGTCGCGGTAAACGCGCTCGCGGCGTTCGTGACGCTCCTGCGCCTCGACGCTCAACGTGGCGATGGGCCGTGCATCCAGCCGCTTCAGGCTGATCGGCTCGCCGGTCTCCTCGCAATAGCCGTATGTGCCGTCCTCGATTCGCCCTAGCGCGGAATCGATCTTGGCGATCAGCTTGCGTTGACGGTCGCGGGCCCGTAGCTCGAGCGCCCGCTCGGTCTCGGAGGTCGCACGATCGGCGATATCGGCATGTTGCTCGGAATCGTCTTGCAGATGCTGCAGCGTCTCCTTGGTGGAGCGCAGGATCTCGTCGCGCCAGTTGAGGAGCTTGCGGCGGAAATAGGCCCGCTGCTTATCGTTCATGAACGGCTCGTCTTCCGACGGCCGATAATCCTCGGGGAGAGTCTTTTTCTTCGCAGTCGCCATAACGCTCATATCCAGACGCATTCCATTCGTTTGGGCGGCTCCCCTGCCCGACGCGCTCCGTTAGAGATACCGCCCGTCAAGCTGCCCCGTATTTACGGAAGCGAGTCGACAAGTCAAGACAGCACTCAGGGTTGACAAACGCGCCAAGCATCGAACGAGGCAGGATCGCGGAATCGTCATATTTGCTAGGCAGGGGCGGGACTTGCCCCGCACAATAGTTGTGCAGTGCGGCGCGCCGGGAGGGACTAGATGTTCCTCGGCTCTTCCTTCGTCTCGCCGGGCAGGCTATGAGGCGCATGGCACGGGGTCATCAGCGCAAAGGACGTATCTGAAGCGTGCCGATCACCACCTACACGAACGCCGCCGGCGACGCCGTCCGCAATGTCGGCGATTTTGCCTCGGGTCTCGTCGCGCCGACGATACGGCTCGGCGTCACCGGGCTCGCGCGCTCCGGCAAGACGGTGTTCATCACCGCGCTGGTGCACAATCTCATTGCCAGCGGCCGGCTGCCGTTCTTCGATGCCGCGGCGGAGGGGCGCTTGCTGCGCGCCTATCTGGAGCCACAGCCGGACGAGATCGTGCCGCGCTTCGAGTACGAGAAACATTTCGCGGATCTCACCGGCAACCCGCCCACATGGCCCGACAGCACGCGGCGCATCAGCCAGCTTCGTCTCACGCTCGAATATGCCTCCACGCGGTTCTGGAAGCGTCAGTTGGGGCGCGAGCGTTTGCATATCGACATCGTCGACTATCCGGGCGAGTGGCTGCTCGATCTGCCGCTTCTGCAGCGCGACTACGCCTCGTGGTCGCGCGAGGCGATCGCACAATCTCGTGAGGCTGACCGCAAAGCCATCTCGAAGGACTGGCACCAGGCGCTCGGCACTGTCGATCCAAACGCGCCCGCCGACGAGGCCTTGGCCGCGAAGCTCTCCGATGCGTTCAACGGGTATTTGCGCGCGGCACGGTCCGATCAGTATGCGCTCTCCACGCTGCCGCCCGGGCGATTTCTCATGCCAGGCGATCTCGAAGGCTCGCCGGCCCTGACCTTCGCGCCGCTCGACGCCAAGGGCGAGGACAGTTTCGCGCGCGGTTCGCTGTGGGCGCTGATGGAGCGCCGCTACGAAGCCTATAAGAGCTACGTCGTGCGCCCGTTCTTCCGCGATCATTTCGCGCGGCTCGATCGCCAGATCGTGCTGGTCGACGTGCTCGCCGCGCTGAATGGCGGGCCTGCGGCGGTGGCCGATCTCGAACGCGCCATGACGGAGATCTTGGAGTGCTACCGCACGGGGGCGAACAGCCTGTGGTCGAGCCTGTTCAGCCCGCGCATCGACCGCATCGTGCTTGCCGCGACGAAAGCGGACCATTTGCATCATGAGAGCCACGATCGGCTCGAGGCCATCCTGTCGCTGCTCACGGACAAGGCCTTGGAACGGGCGCGCTATCATGGCGCCGAAGTGAAGGTGCTGGCGCTTGCGGCGGTGCGTGCCACCAAAGAGGGTCAGGCCAAGCGGAACGGCGAGACGCTGCCCTGCATCGTCGGCTATCCGCTTGCCGGCGAGAAGATCGGCAACCGCACCTTCGACGGCAACGAGCCCTTCGCCATTTTCCCGGGCGATCTTCCCGAAGACCCCAAAAAGGCGCTGTCAGGCTGGAAGACGGAGGACGGCAATATGCGCTTCGTGCGCTTCCGCCCGCCGGATCCGCAGGCGCTCCCTTTCGGTGGCTTCGCGCCGTTCCCAAGTATCAGGCTCGACCGCGCCATCCAGGCCCTGATCGGAGACAGCCTCGAATGACCAATAGCGCACGCCGGAAGCCGGCTTCATTCCGCGTGGAAGACGTCGAGGTGTTCGAGCCGCCGGACGTGACGCCGGCCGCCCTTCCCGCCGAAGCCACGCCGCCCGCGCAGGTCCGCGCCCTCCCCAAATTGGAGCGTGACTTGCGCTGGGGCAGCATCTTCCTCGGCGCGCTCGGCGGGCTCGTCAGCCTTATCGCCTCGCTCTGGCTCTACGACTGGGTGATCGCGCTCATCGCGCGGGACGACTGGATCGGCTGGGCAGCTGTCGGCCTGCTCGGTCTCGTTCTCCTCGCGCTTGTGATGATCATCCTGCGCGAAGCGGCGGGACTGCTGCGGCTCGCTCGTCTCGGCAAAATCCGTCACGAGGCGGACAGCGCCGCGCGGCAGAACGACAAGGCGCTCGCGGTCGACGTCACGCGGCGGCTGAAGCGGTTCTACGACGGACGCGACGACCTCGCCTGGGGCTTGCAGCAGCTCGCCGAGCATGAACACGACATTATGAATGCGGAGGAGCTGTTGCGGCTCGACGAACGCACGCTCATCGCACCGCTCGATCCCATCGCACGCAGCATCGTCGCGGCCTCCGCCAAGCGTGTCTCGGTGGTCACCGCCGTCAGCCCAAACGCGGTGATCGATATGATGTTCGTCGGCGCGCAGAACATGCGCATGTTGCGGAAGCTCGCCACGCTCTACGGCGCGCGCCCGGGCACGCTCTCGCTCCTCAAGCTCGCGCGCATGGTGGTGACGCATATCGTGCTCACCGGCGGTATCGCGCTCGGCGACGACATCATTCAGCAAGTGGTCGGGCACGGGCTGACGGCCAGGCTTTCGGCCAAACTCGGCGAAGGCGTGTTCAACGGCGCGCTCACCACACGCATCGGCATCGCCGCGATCGATGTGTGCCGTCCCCTACCTTACGTGGAGCAACAGCGTCCGCGCTTCCGTGAGCTGGTGGCCGAAGTCGCCGGTATAAGGTGAGCGGCTCAGCTTAGAAGCTTGCAGCCGTCCAGGGCGACGGTCTCCGAGCGCCCGTCGTTGAATCTGAGCGTCAGGGTGATCTCATCGGCACACGCGAGACCACCCGCACTGATGCGGAAGCCGCTCATGCGGTCGCTTGAGGTCTGTGACTGGGGCCTGATCGCCGGCGTGTTGAAGGTGTAAGACACGCCGACCAAGCGGCTCTTCACCGTGGCGGGCGGCTCGAGCCACAGCTCGAAGTGATAGAGGGGCCGGCTGCGATCGGCGCCTTTGATCTCGGTGACCTTGGTCTTGACCCAGTTTGAGATCTCGGTGTTGGCAAGCGCGACTGGTGCGCTCGCCGGGGCTGGCGCTGCCTTGGTCCTCTGCACGGTTTTCTTAAGGTCAGGCCGTGGCCCCAGGGGAGTGAACGGCACCGGCTCCACCGCATCCCAGGGAAGCTGCTCGCTCGCCTTGGAGAAGGCGGCGAAGACCCTGCGCTTCTTGTTCTCGTCTTTCTTCGGCGGCCGGTTCCAGATCAGCTCCCGCGGAATCTCGCTCAAGCCCGCGAGGTTCGGCTCCGCGTCCTTGGGTGCTGTGGCGGTGAGGACCGGCGCGAGGGCCATGGACAGGAGGCGGCTGGCCGGCGTGGGCTCGGCGAAGGACAGTCCGGCTTCCGTCTCGGCCTTGGCGAACTTCGCCTCGGTGGCCTTGGCGAATTTGGCCATCACGGTCTCGCCGCCGGGCGTTGCCCGATGCACGGCGGCTTCAAGCGCCGCATCGTCTTGAGACGCCATCATCACGCCGATCCCGAGGGTGAGCGCCGCGCCGAGCAATCCGGCGGCTGCCAGGCGCGCGCGCGGCCCAGCGCGCAGGCCGCGAAGCCTCGACGCCAAAGAGATCGCCTTAGCCGAAAGACGCCGCATGAGTCGGAAGCCCCCTTAACCAAGAGTTTACCATAAGTCCCGAGTAGGGTCAGAAAAACGGCGGGCCGCCCCTCGGGACGGCGGAGATTCGTCGGTTTCCGGCCCCTGCGGCAACGTGCCCGTGACGCACGGCAGCGCCGCTCGCAGACCTCGGTTTTGTGCGCCCCGGTGGATATCGGGGATAATCGTCGCGCGGCTGAAGCCGTCCGGGCGCGTTGATGTATTCTTCAAATCGTGAGTTGGCCGGTTGTGGAAGGTGCCGGCGGAGAAATCCGAAAGCACCGGGAAATGATCGAAAGGCTCACGAGGGCAAGGCAAGCCCGCGGTCGTCCAGTGCCATGGTCGGCTCAAGGCGGCGGGAAAAGTAGACGCGAAGTACCACGGTCTGGCGGCGTCGCCGCAATACCGTGAGGCGGGGCCGACAGGGTCCTTCGCGCCTCTGATCCCACCGCTAACTGGCTCCAACCCGGCCAGGGGCGGAACCACGTCGTAGCAACGCGACGCTAAATAAGGGCCGTGGTCAGGTCACGCTGCTGGCTTTGTGGGCGACCATGGAGCAAAGCGCGCGGCCAAGGGGCCGAAAGGTCCCGCGGCGCCGACTGATCGTCCCGAACGGGCGTGAGGCCGACATCGCAACAGGGAGGCGGGGCCCCAAAGCTCCGCCTTTCCTTGTTTTTGCCCCCCAACCTCTCTTCCTTTCGTCCCGGCTCGACCGATAAGATCGCGCCGCCATGGGACCCACTCTCTCACATGCCAAGATGCTTGCGGTTGCGGCGGCTCTGGTCGTCGCGCTCGCCGCCTGCGGCACGGTCAGCAAGCTGCAAGGGCCCGAGGACGGCGCCTCGACCGAGACGGAGGCGCGCAACATGCGGCCAGACGATCCGCTGGCCAGGCCAACACAGGTGGCTTGGACTTCGGCGCGCGCGACCCGCTGCGGATTCATTTTCAACCCGCAGCAGCTTCGCTCGAACTATCTCAACGCGGAGGCCGCCTATGGCCATTCGCCACAACAGATGAAAAAGATCGAGAAGGCCTACGACTACACGCGCGAGTCCGTGCTCCTCGGCATCAAGGACGACCCTCGCTACTGCAACAAGGAGCGTCTCGATGCGATCCGGCACGATCTCAATCGCTATCTTGCCGGCAACTATGCGCCGACGGCGCGCATGGCGCGTTAGCGATCCTGGTCGAGCGCGCTGTTCACCAGCGTCTGGGGCTTGGACGCGTTTCGTAAGGGCGGCGCCGGCTCGAGCTTGATCCGCGTCGCGATGCGCATCAGGAGCGTATCGTCCACATCACCGGCGAGCAGATAGGAGATGCCGTCCTCGGCCCATCTGACCGTGGCGATCTCGCCCGAGCGTCCTTTGCGTGAGGAAATCGGATCCACCGCCCTTCATCGCGTATAAGGCCAAGGGACCGCCCTGTTCTCCCAGATATAGAACCTGGGCGAGCGGCTCGCCGCCGAAGTGCAAGGCCTGCGCGCGTATGAAGCGGAAACCTTGCGCCTCGAGATTTGGCAGCTTCGGATCGGCGCCCAAGATCCGCGAGAGCTGGAACGCCACCAAGTCGTAGTTGGCTTGGCTCTCCAGACCGACCTCCAGAGTCTGACGACTCAGAAGCGCATGGGCACGCACCGCCTCGTCTTGCCAATTGTCCAAATTGTCTGCGGCAGCGGCCTGAGGCGCAGGCGGCGTAAGCTGCGGAGCGGAGCCCAAACCCGGCAGCGATAACGGCCAACCATAGCCTGCCGCGGCAAGGCCAAGCGCCGCGGCAATGCCTACCACGGCAAGGATCAGCTTCGCCCCGCGCCGCGAAATGAAGTAGCCCTCTTCCGGTGGGGCCGAGACGGCGGAGACGTCCATCTCCTCGCCCGCCAAGATTGCTTCGAACGCGGCTTCGAGACGCGCATGGGCATGCTTGAGCGCGTTGACACGCGCCGCCAGGACGTCGTCCTGATCGAGCACTTGCTCCACCGCGCGGGTTTGCTTGCGCGCCAGTTGCCCATCCACATAGGCCACGAGAAGTTCGTCGCTGAGTTCGGTCATGGGGAGCCTCTGAGCTCTTCGGGATAGAGGGTTTCGACAACGGCCGCGGCTGGTGCCGGCGTACGCGCGCTCAAGCGGTCGGCGAGGGATGCACTGATGCGGATGAGACGCGCGGCGATCATCTCCGGCGCGACATCAAGAATTTCGCCGGCGTCCTCATACTCGAAGCCCTCGCCATAGACGAGCAGCAGCGTGAGACGCTGTTGCGCTGGCAAGCCGCCGAGAAAGGCGACGACGGGCGCGTCGAAATACGTATCGCCGTCCAAACAGAACAGCTCACCAAAGCGCGCGCCATCAATCTTGGTCTGCGCGACCGGGTCGGTGTGGCCGCGCAACTCGTGCAGCCAATGCCGGTAAATCTCACCGAAGGCCCAGACATCGAGTCCGGTCCCGCGCTGATAGCGGTGTTGCTCCGCGAGCATTGATTGCAGCGCGCGGCCGAGCAGGCCCATGCCTGCGTCACGCGCGCCAACGAGCACGTCGGCGAAACGTTTGAGCCTCGGCAACATTGCAATGAGGCCGGGCCTCACGGAGTCATGAAAATCTTCTACCTGCACGCCTCTATTCCCCGCCGCTCGAGGTGTGGTGCCGGCCGTCGCGTCGGGTCCCCCTCGCGAATCAAGAGGATAGCACATTTGAGAGACGGCCGTGCCGCGCAGAACCGGCCGTTTGCCCAAAAACTACTTGCGTCATGAGCCGCCGTGCCCAATCTTTACGCATGAGGGGAAATTACTCATGACGGTCGTACCCCACGGCACAGGGTCTGCGGAGTCCGAAGCCGTCGGCCAAACACGTCGGCGTGCTCCGGTTGCGAGTGCAGGTGCTGCTCCACGGCCAAAGGAAGCGACGGTGAACGCCTTGGCCACGGACCGGAGCGCATGGCGAAGCCGCCTCGCAGGTCGCATCGCCGATCTCGCCGATAAAACTTCGAGTCAGACCAAGCAAGCGACCAAGCACGGTCTGGCCCGCGCGGCCAAGTATGGCCGTGGCAACGTGCTCCCCGAGATCGAGCGTACCGGCGCCAAGCTCAAGGAGCATGCCAACGCCAAGCAGCTGAAGCAGGACTATCGGTCATTCCTGCACTGGCTGCATGAGCGCGTGCTCGATCCGCCCAAAGAGCAACTGTTCTTCAATTCCACCAAGGACCCGGTCGCGATCTCCGGACTCACCATCGGTTACGCCAATCGCGAGCATGGCCACGACTACCGGCCGACGCCGTGCCAATTGTTCGAGTGGACACTCGCCGCGGTCGATTACGACTTCTCGAAGCTAACCTTCGTCGACTATGGCGCCGGCAAGGGCCGCGTGCTGTTGCTCGCGGCCGAGCATTCCTTCGCGGCGGTCGCCGGGGTGGAATTTGCCTCGGAGCTGCAAGACGCCGCGGAGATGAACATCGCGCAGTACCCACGCTCAAGCATGCGGTGCCGTACCGTGGAATGCGTGCTCGAAGATGCCAGCCAGGTCGGGCCGCCGGAGGGTGAGGCCGTCCACTATTTTTTCAATCCATTCTCGCGTGAGGTGTTCGCCGAGGTCCTGAACAACATCGTGATGTCCTATCGCCACAAACCGCGGCGGATGTACCTCGTGCTCGTGGATCCTGTGGCAACGGATTTGGTGGATGCGAGCGGTGTGTTCGCGCGGGTCGAGCTCCCATCGCATGAACGCCTCAAGACGCGGCTGCTCAGTCCTTACGAGGTCGCGATCTACCGTTCTCTCGCCTAAGCCTCACCCCCAAGACGACGCTACTTAACGCCGAGCTTCTTCTGGAGGTTCGACGACGACGTCGTGTACTGGAAGATCAGCTTCTTATCCGGATGCACGTATTTGTGTGCCTGCTGCGCCATGAGCGCGGCTTCGTGGAAGCCTGAGAGGATCAGCTTCAGCTTGCCCGGATAGGTGTTGATGTCACCGATGGCGAAAATGCCCTTCTCGCTCGTCTCGAACTTCTCGCTGTCGACGGGGACCAGGTTCTCTTCGAGATTGAGCCCCCAATTGGCGACGGGGCCGAGCTTCATGGTGAGCCCGAAGAACGGCAGCATGACTTCGGCCGGTTGCTCGAAGGTCTCGCCGTCGGCACCCTTGACTGTCGCACCGGTGAGCTGGCCGTCGTCACCGTGGAGCGCCGTCACCTGTCCGAGCTTGAAGGCGATGTTGCCGCTTTCCACCAGCTCCAGCATTTTCGCGACCGAGGCCGGCGCCGCGCGGAACTCGGAGCGCCGATGGAGCAGTGTCAGCGACTTGGCTACGGGTTGAAGATTCAAGGTCCAGTCGAGCGCGGAGTCGCCGCCGCCGACGATGAGCACGTCCTTGTCCTTGAACCCATCCATCTTGCGGACCGAATAATAAACGGACGTGCCCTCATACTGCTCGATGCCCGGCAGCGGCGGCCGCTTCGGGGTGAAGGAGCCCCCGCCGGCGGCAATGACCACGATCTTGCATTCGAACGTGGTCCCGGCATCGGTGGTAAGGCGGAAGCCGTCGTCGAGCCTGTCGAGCGACTCGACGCGCTCCCCGAAATGAAACTCGGCGCCGAACGGCTTGATCTGCTCCATGAGCCGATCGGTCAGCTCTTGACCCGTAACGACAGCCAGTGCCGGCACGTCGTAGATCGGCTTCTCGGGGTAGAGTTCGGCACACTGACCGCCCGGCCGGTCGAGGATGTCGATGACGTGAGCCTTCACATCGACAAGGCCGAGCTCGAACACGGCAAACAACCCAACAGGCCCTGCCCCAATGATGATTGCGTCGGTCTTGATCACATCTTCTGACATGGCGCCTCAGAACTGCTTTTCGGGAATTCGGACCCTGAGGCCATCGAGCGCCTCCGTCACTTTGATCTGGCAGGAAAGCCGGCTCTCGGGGCGGATGTCGAAGGCGAAGTCGAGCATGTCCTCCTCCATCTGCTCCGGTTGTCCCGTGGCTTCGCGCCAATCGTCTTCCACGTAGACATGGCACGTGGCACAGGCGCAAGCACCGCCGCATTCCGCCGCAATGCCGCGAACCGAGTTCTTCACCGCGGCTTCCATCACGGTCATGCCGGGCTGGGCCTCGACCGTGTTCTCGCTTCCATCGGGTTGAATAAAGGTAATGCTGGCCATGACCTTGGCGGGCTTTAAGGCTTGATCCAAATCTCGGGAGCCGGGCTTCGCGGTTGGACGCGCCCGAAGGGAGAGCGCGGTTGGGGGCCGACCCGCCCGCGGCCCGTGCTCTATAAGCCAATTGAATTTGAGACTCCAGGGCCTTGCGGCACCTTGGCGCGCAAGAAACGCCCAGCGCGCCCTCAGAACCGAGTCAGCGCGCTCTCAGAACCAAAGTGATAAAGGCTTCAGCCTCGCGCAGCGATGCCTCGATCTCGGCGATCCGTGCGGCTCGGAACTGTGTCAAGCCATCGCCTCTGAGGGCTTCGGCGCGTTCGGCGGCTTGCGCCGCGCGCCAATGGCACTCGCGGAGCCTTTGAGGGAGTGGGCCGCGTCCCGCCAGGCCTTGTCGGACATGGCCGCGCGGAGCTGTTCCAGATAGAGCACGGACTGGGTGCAGAACAGCTCCAGAACCTCACGCTCGAGCGCGTGCTCGCCGAGCGTATAGCGCGCGAGGTGGGTCAGATCGACGGGCTGCGTGGGGATGTCCTGCGCTTGGGCAGGCTCCGCCGGTTCGCTCCCTGCTGCTCGCTCGCTCATCATGGCCCTCTCCCTGGAAATCCCTATTCGGTCGGCGTCTTGCGACCCGATTGAGACGGATTCTTGTTATCGCGGACCCCGCCGGGCGCGACTATCTGCCTGCCCTGCAACCGGAAATCGTTCCCCACGGGCAACACGGGCTCCTTGTCTTACGCGATTCGCGCATCTGGCGCCGCAATTTGTGGTGCATTCCTATGGGGTTAAGGGGCGTTAACCCAAGCACCCGATTCAGCTTTTTTTAGCCCTAAAAATTCGTTAACGATGATGGGAGACGGGGAAAAAGCGTTGGGGGCTCTTCCGGTTAGATTTTGTCCGGGAGCGATGCGGTTCCCACCAGACGCGATGCGCCGCTTGTAGCGGGTTTTGGGTCAAAGCGGCGCGGATTTCTCCTGTTCTAGAGATTAGTGGTGCGAGGAACGCGTGATGGCGCAGGAACAAGCGAAGTCGGCCCCCGGAAAAGCTACGTCGGACGACAAGGATGAGGTCAAAGGCCCCTTAGAGGCCATGATGCAGGGCAAGGGCAAGGCCGGCAAAGACCCGATACCTGAGCGCACGTCGACCCTTCCCGGACGCTCCACCCTGGCTGACCGGCTTAAGGCCGAGCAGCGCAAACGCGAGGAGCCTAAGCTCCAAGAGCCACGCCGCGAAGAACCGCGCCGTGAGGAGCCCCGCGAAGAGCTGCGCCGTGAAGAGCCGCAGCTGCAAAAACTCAAGGCCGCCCAAGAGGAAGCCAAGCCCGCCGAGATCCCGGAGCCGGCGACCGGCGGAGCCGCCGCACCCAAGCATTTAACCCGGACGCGCCGCCCCGCAGGCCCGCCCCCGCAACGCCGCCTCTCCGCGCCGGCAAACGACGACGTTCCCTCGATCGGCGGCCTCATTTTCGCGCTCCAGCAGAGACCTGCCCGCACGCCGTTCCTCATTGCGCTGGCGGCCTCCGCCATCTGGTTCGTCATTGGCGGTTTCTTCGCCTACGGCGTGATCTCCAATCAGGCCGCGAGCGGCGGCATATTGAGCGCCCCCGCCTTGGCGGCAACGGCCGCCATTCTCGTCCCGATCGTCATTTTCTGGTTCCTCGCCCTCCTGGCTTGGCGTGCCCAAGAGCTGCGTCTCATGGCCTCGGCCATGACCGAAGTCGCGGTGAGGCTGGCCGAGCCGGATCGGATGGCCGAGCAGTCGGTCGCCTCAGTGGGACAGACCATCCGCCGCCAGGTCGCGGCCATGAACGACGCCATTTCACGGGCCATCGGCCGGGCCTCCGAGCTTGAGGCCATGGTGCATGGCGAAGTCGCCGCCCTGGAGCGCTCCTATGGCGAGAACGAGCTTCGTGTCAGGGGCTTGATCAACGAACTGGCCACCGAGCGCGAGGCCCTCACCAACAACAGCCAGCGGGTCAGCGAAGCGCTGAAGGGCGTGGGCGCGGCCGTGGCCCGGGATATCTCCAACGCCAGCGGCTCCATCGACAAGAAGCTGGCCGAGCGCGGCACCCAGCTCACCGAGCTCCTCGTCACCCGGTCCAGCGAGGCCGCGGAGCAGGTCCACAAGGCGCAAGCCAAGGTCGCCGAGCAGGTGCCTGGTCTCCTCGAGCGCTTGACCAAAGAGCAAGGCCGCTTGACCAAGGTCATCGAAGGCGCGACCCAGAATCTCACCTCGCTGGAGAGCGTCGTGGCGCAGCGCACCACCGCTCTCGACAACACGATGAAAGAGCGCACCGAGGCGCTTCAGTCCTCGCTCGCCGAGCGCATCAAGGGACTTGAGAATTCCGTCGCTCAGGGCGCCATTGTGCTCGACAAGACCCTGAAGGACCGCACCGAAGCCTTCGCCGCGACGATTGCGGAAAACGCCGGCTCTCTCGACAACACGATGAAGGAGCGCGCCGAGAACTTCATGGCCGAGATCGGCAAGAGCACCGAGGTGCTCGACCAGGCACTGAAGGATCGGACCGATACGTTCACCGGCCTTGTCGCCCAGAGTGCGGTCACGCTCGACAAGACGCTGACCGACCGCACGGCCGCGCTCACGAATGTCGTGGCCGAGAGCGCGGTGACGCTCGACAAGACGCTCGCCGACCGCACAGCCACCTTCACCAATGTCGTCGCCGAGGGTGCCGTGGCGCTGGAGAAGACGCTTACGGAGAAGACCAACGCCCTGACCAACGTGGTCGCCGAGAGTGCCGCGACGCTCGACAAGACGCTGCAAGACCGCACCGATACGTTCACCAACGTGGTCGCCGAGAGCGCCGTCACGCTCGACAAGACGCTTCAAGAGCGCACCGATACGTTCACCAACGTGGTCGCCGAGAGCGCCGTCACGCTCGACAAGACGCTTCAAGAGCGGACCGCATCCTTGAGCACGGCGGTCAACGAAGGCACGGCGAAACTCGACAAGACGCTCGCCGACCGCACCGAGGCCTTCACCGGCGTGGTGGCCCAGGGCGCGGTGACCTTCGAGAACACGCTCCAAGAGCGGACCGCATCCTTGAGCACGGCGGTCAACGAAGGCACGGCGACGCTCGACAAGACGCTCGCCGACCGCACCGAGGCCTTCACCGGCATGGTGGCCCAGGGCGCGGTGACCTTCGAGAACACGCTCCAAGAGCGGACCAACGCCCTGGCGGCAACGGTCGAGGATCGGACCAATGCGGTCGACAAGACCCTGGCCGATCGCACCGCTCAGTTCACCTCCGCGGTCAATCAGGGCGCCATCGCGCTCGACCGGACGCTGGCCGAGCGGGCCGACCGCTTCACCAAGTCGCTGCTCGAGAAGGTGCAGACCCTGGAGGCGGCAATCACGCAGCAGACCCAGTCTCTCGACCAGACCATGGGCGAGCGCGCTCAGCTTGTGATCACGTCGCTTGCCGAACGGCTGAAGACCATCGACGCGACCTTCGGTCAGCGTACGGCCGAGACCGACAAGATGCTCGGCGAGCATACGCGCCTGGTTGACGAGACCTTCGGCAAGCAGACCGCGCAGCTCAACGAGGTTCTCGCCAACAACTCGCAGATGATGCAGCAGACGGCAGAGCAGGTCGGCGCCCAGTCCAAGGAGGCGGTAAGCATTCTGACCAGCCAGACCGGCAATCTGCGCGAAGTGTCAAAGGGACTCTTGGATCAGATCCACGGGCTTACCCAACGCTTCGAGAACCAGGGCCAAGCCATTCTCACCGCGGCCAAGGCGCTCGACTCCTCGAACGCCAAGATCGACTCGATCCTGGAAGGCCGGCACCAGTCCATCATCGCCCTGCTCCACACCGTCAATACCAAGGCGCAAGAACTCGACGGCATGATGAGCAATTACGCGGGCATCGTCGAAGGCGCCCTCACCCAGGCCGAGAACCGCGCCAAGCAGGTGACCACCGCCCTTGGACGCGACACCGCCGGCCAGGCGCACCAGGCGCTGGCCCAGATCGAGAAGCTCCGCGAGGAGGCGCAAGCCCACACCGCGCGTGCGGTCTCCGACCTCAAAGGCAGCTTCGAGACGGTCATCACGCAGATCGGCAAGCAACTCGAGCAGATGCGCGGGCAGTTCGATCATACCTCGCGCGGCATGCGCGAGGCGGCCCGGCAGACTGCGACCGACCTCGACACGCTCCGCCAGGATATGCAGAAGCGAATGGATACCCTGCCCGAGCAGACCGCTCAGGCGACCGCTGCCATCCGCAAGGCGCTCAACGATCAGTTCCGCGAGATCGAGGCCATGTCCCCGTCGCTGTCGCGGCCAAGCGCTCCGGCCGCTCCCCCGGCCGCTCCCATGGCACATGGGGGTGATCCTTACCCGCAGCAGCCCCCTCAGCCTTCCTTCCCGCCGCGCGTGGAAGTAAGCCGGCCAGCGGGCGGCGAGTACGGTTTGCCGCCCATGCCGCGCTTCGATGCGAGTGGCCGGCAGGTGGCAGCGCCGCATGAGGCAGCCGATCTCGATCAGAGCGCCGGCGGTCTCGCGCAGCAGCTTTCGAGTGCATCCGGCCTTGGTGGCTGGGCCCCCGCCGACCAAGGCTATGGCGGCGGCCGCGGCGCGGCGTCCAGCGGTGCGGGCCAGCTTCGCATCGACGAGCTGTCGCGGGCGATCGACAACCGCACGGCGGCGGATGTCTGGTACCGCATGCGGGCCGGCGAGCGCGGCGTGCTGGGGCGGCATATCTACACCTATGACGGTCAGGCGACCTTCGACGAGATCTCGGGCCGCTACGACCGCGACGGCGAGTTCCGCAACACGGTGGACCGCTACATCGCCGACTTCGAGCGTTTGCTCGCGGAGGCCGAGCAATCCGATCCGGCCGGCCATATGCTGCAGAACTACCTGACGTCCGAGACCGGACGCGTCTATCTCTTACTGGCGCACGCAAGCGGGCGTCTGCGTTAAAGAGCCGCAAGGCTCCCCCAAGACTGGCCCCTCCTCCGAAAGACGGAGCGTAGGGGTCTTTCTTTTTTGGGATTCGTTTCAGCGCATTGGCGCGCCCGGTTGAGACCCGCCTAGCGCCGGCCCGGCCCAAAACCTCTCGGCGTGGGAGAGGAAGACGAAGAGCTCTCCGGCGGTTTCGAGCCCCGCAGCAAGAACCCCGTCGGACTCTGCTCGAACTTCTGAAGTATGCGATTGAGCGAGACCGCCGCGCGACGCGCTTCCTGCATGGCCGCGCTGAAATCCTGCATGCCTTGCTTGGCCTGCAAGGTCAGCGTGTCGACGTCGCTCTGGAGCTTGCCCCCCAGATCGCTGAAGGCCTTGGCTCCCTCATGCAGTTCTTTGATCGTCTGGCTGATTTCCTCATCCTGTGCGTTCAGCATCGTGGTGAACTCACTCATGTTGGTCATCGTATTGTTGATCGCCTCTTCGTTCTTGGCGACGACGTCGTCCAAATGCTGGATGAAGGCGTTGGCGCTGTTGAGGGCGGCAGGCGCGGCATCGAATAGCCCTCCGCTTCCGCCCCGCGCGGCCTGAATGGTCGGAATAGGATCCTCGTCGGTCGCCACCAGAAGCGGCGAGTCTGGCGAGCCGGGGGTGATCTCAACCCCCTTGCCCCCGGTCAAACCCAGAGACCTGATCGAGGCCCGCGAGTCCTCCCGTACCGGTAGGTCGTCTCGCACGCCGACGACGATCTGCACTTTGCGCCCATCGGTGGGATCGAGCGCGAAAGTCTGCACCTCGCCGATCTTGATCCCGTTGAAGGAGACGCTCGAACCGGAGGTCAGGCCCGCCACCGAGCCTTCGAACACGATGAGATAGCGCTTGCCGCCGCCAGCGAAGTTGGTGATCCAAAAAATGAAGATGAAGGCGAACAGAAGCGCCCCCAGAACGAAGCCGCCGATCATCAAGTAATTGGCTTTGGTCTCCATCGGACCCTCAACCCAAGTCAGGCGTCATTGGCGATCAGCCTTCGTTGCTCGGTGGGGCTCGCCGCGCGAGCCCGCTCCCCGCAGAAATAGTTCTTGATCCACGGATGATTGGGTTGGCTCTGCAGCTCGGCGGGCGACCCCGTACGCACGATCTTCTTGTCGGCCAGAACGGCCACCCTGTCGCACACCGTGAAGATGGTATCAAGGTCGTGCGTCACCATATAGACCGTCAGTCCAAGTGTCTGTTGTAGCTTACGAATTAGGTGGTCGAAATCCGTGGCGCCGATGGGATCGAGACCCGCGGTGGGCTCATCCAAGAACACGATCTCGGGATCGAGAGCCAGCGCTCGCGCCAGCCCTGCGCGCTTCCTCATGCCCCCGGACAGTTCCGAGGGGAATTTGTGCGCGGCATTCGGCGGCAGTCCGACCATGGTGAGCTTGAGGAAGGCGAGGTTGTCCATCATCGATTGCGGCAGGTCGAGATGCTCACGCATCGGCACCTGGATGTTCTGCAGGACGGTCAGCGAGGAGAACAGCGCACCGTCCTGAAAGAGAATGCCCCAGCGTCTTTCGATGTCGAGTCGCGCTTGCGGGGTGAGCGTCTTGGCGTCCTGGCCAAACAGAGCGACCACGCCTTTGTCCGGCGCCACCAAGCCGGTGATCACGCGCATCAAGACGGACTTGCCCTGGCCGGACCCGCCGACGATGGCGAGAATCTCACCCCGGTAGACGTCGAGGCTGAGCCCGTCCCAAATCTGATGGCTGCCGAAACTCTTGGCGAGTTCGCGCACGCGGATGACCACCTCTCGTCCGTCCTCGACGATCACACTCCGATCCCCGACAAGAACATTGCGAACACGGCGTCCAGGATGATCACCAGGAAGATCGCCTTGACCACCGCGGCGGTCACGTGGCTGCCGAGCGACTCGGCGCTCCCCTCCACCCGCAGACCTTCGAGACAGCCGACAAGGCCAATGATAATAGCGGCAAAGGGCGCCTTGATCATGCCGGCCATGAAGTGCTGGAAGTCCACCGCCTCGTGCAGCTTGTCGATATAGGTCGAGCTATCGAGCCCAAGCACGGCGTAGGCCATGACACCGCCGCCTGCGAGCGCAGCGATATCGCCGAGAAAGGTCAGTAGCGGCAGCGCCACGACGAGCGCCAGCACGCGCGGCAGCACCAGCGTATCCATGGGATCGATGCCGAGCGTGCGCATGGCGTCGATCTCCTCGCGCATCTTCATCGAACCGATCTCCGCGGTGAAGGCGGAGCCGGAACGGCCGGCGACCATGATGGCGGTGAGCAGAACGCCCACCTCGCGGAGCGCCAGGATAGCGACCATGTTCACCGCGAAGGGCTCGGCGCCGAAGGGCCTGAGCTGCACGACGCCTTGCTGCATGACCACCGCGCCGATCAGGAAACAGATCAGCGCGATGATCGGCAGGGCACGCAAGCCCGCATGATCGAGGTGATGGAAGAAGGACGTGGTGCGGAAGCGCCAGGGCTGTCTGAACAGCCGCAGGAAGCCGGACGTCACTTCACCGAGAAATGCGGTGAGCCCGACTGCGTCCTGCCAAATACTGGTCAGCCCTTTGGTCGTATTGTCGACCAGTTGCTCAAGCGGCGCGGGCTTGTCGATCTCGGGCCGCTCGGCCTGGCCGCGGCGATGCACCTCTTCGATGAGGATGCGAAAGCTTTCGGTGGCGCCGGCGTAGCGCGTGCGCAGGCCTCCGCGCTGCCAGGCTCGCGCCGTGCGTTGCAGAAGCCAGGCCCCGGCCGTGTCGATCTCGGCAATGCCGGAAATGTCCATTTCCCCCGTGAAATCCGACGTCGGCGGAATTGGCACCCGCAGGCGCTCCAAGGCCTTGTCGAGATCGGCGGCCTCTGCGACCGTCCAAGCGCCGCTCGCCACCAGGCGGAAGGTGGTGCCGCGGAGCTCGACACGAAAGCCGGGGGCACGGGCTTGGGTCGGCAGGACGAGCTGTTGGTCGCGCTTGAGCATGGAAGGGCTTGGTTTGGCTCGTACTCTACGCTTCTGTGTGGCGCCCGCCGCCGTTCGAAGTGCCTACGGTTTTGAACGAAAACATCGGAGAAATAAAGCGTTATGGGTGGAGGACAAGGGGCAGATAGTGGCCCAATCAAGGCCCTCACCCTGACCGTCCGGGCCGAACACTGGCCGATCGGAGGCGCGTTTACCATCGCCCGCGGCTCAAAACGCGAGGCGGTGGTGGTCGTGGCCGAGATCGGCGATGGCGCCCATATAGCCCGCGGCGAATGCGTACCCTATGCCCGCTATGGGGAGAGCGTCGAGGGGGTCATGGCGGCGATCGAAGGCTGCCGGGCGGCTCTGGCGGCGGGGCTGGACCGCGCCGGCCTAGCATCGCTGCTACCGTCCGGCGCCGCCCGCAACGCGCTCGACTGCGCCCTGTGGGATCTCGAGGCGGAGCGATCAGGGACCAGCGCGGCGACGCGCGCCGGGCTGCCTGTGCTGCACGCGGTGCCGACGGCCTTCACCATTTCCCTTGGGGACCCCGACACCATGGCAAGGCAGGCTAAGGCGGCGGCCTATCCGCTTCTTAAATTGAAACTCGGTGGCGCGGGCGACGCGGAGCGTTTGGCGGCTGTCCGCACGGCGGTGCCACACGCACGGCTCATCGCCGATGCCAACGAGGGGTGGCAAGCCCATGAAACCGAGTCGCTTCTGGCTTGCGCGGCTGACGCCGGCGTGGAGGTGGTCGAGCAGCCCTTGCCTGCGGGACAGGACGCGATCCTTGCGGACATCGCCCGGCCCGTGGCGGTCTGTGCCGATGAGTCCGTGCACGACCGCGCGTCGCTCGCGACGCTTTCCGGGCGCTACGATGCGGTGAATATCAAGCTCGACAAGTCGGGCGGGCTGACGGAGGCGCTGCGCGTGGCCGAAGCCGCCCGCGCGCTTGGTTTGAAGATCATGGTGGGCAGCATGGTCGCCACCTCGCTCTCCATGGCGCCGGCCCTCCTGCTCGCGCAAGACGCCGACTGGGTGGACTTGGACGGTCCGCTTCTGCTCGAACGCGACCGGGAGCCTGGGCTCGTTTACGAGGCAGGCATGGTCTTTCCCCCTTCGCCGGCGCTTTGGGGCTGAGCCCCGACGACGAGCCCCCCATGCCAGCGCTGCCGCAGCGCCACGGCGGTGGCCGTGCCGATCACCGCCATGACAGCCATGGCCCCGTAGGCCTCGCCGCCCAGGAGCCGATAGAGCGGGCCGCAGAGGATCGTGACCGTCCCCATCACGAGGCCTGCGACCACCGCGGCATAGAGGCCTTGCGCGGTCGCGGCGCGGTCCTCGGGCACCGCGTGCGTCAAGAAATGGATGGCGGCGAGATGGGTGGCGCCGAAGCTCAGGGCATGCAGGATCTGGAGCAGCCCCGTCGCCCATAGCGGCGGATCGATGGCGAGAAAGCTCCAGCGCAGCGTGGCCGCAAGTCCGGCGAGGATCATGAGCCGCGTGGTTCCGGCAAACGCCATGACCCGCCCCGACATGGCGAACAGGGCGACCTCGGCGACAACGCCAATGGACCACAAGGCGCCAATGGTGCCGCCGGAATAGCCTTGTGCCTGCCAGTGGAGCGAGCCAAAGGCATAGAGGAACGCGTGGCTGCCCTGGATCATGCTCGCGGCGAGCAGGAACAGCAGGAAGAGCGGCGCATGGGTGAGCGCGAAGGCGTCTCTCAGCCGCAAGCGGCGGGCGGGCGTGGCCGCCACCCCTTCCGTACGCGTCAGGTCACGCGGAACGAGATAGGAGCCGACCACCAGCAGCGCTGTCGCGGCAAGGAGCAGCGGCATGACCGCACCGGGCCCCCCGAGTTGGATGACGAACCCAGTCCCGAGGCTCGCCGCGATGAAGCTCAGCGAGCCCCACAACCGCACGCGCCCATAGTCGAGACCGGATTTGCGGATGCCGCCGATCGCAACCGTCTCGATCAACGGCATGATGGTCGTCCAGTTGATGGCGAGCAGGATCGCGGCAAGCAGCATCTGCCAGAAGCCCGCCGACGCCCACAGCAGCACGAACGAGCCGAGCGAGCCCCAAGCGAGAACCATGAGGATGAGACGGCGGCTCCCGAGGCGGTCGGCCGCGAAGCTGATCATCGGGGTGAACACGATCCGAACGTAGAGCGGCGCGGCCAGCAGAATGGCGATCTGGTCTGGCTCCAGCGTGCGCCATTTCAGCCATACCGGCAGGTAAGGCAGATAGCAGCCGACCACCAAGAACAGCGCGGCATAGAGAAAGCCGAGCCGCCATGCGAGGGATGGCCCTCGGGCGAACGCTGAAGCTTGGCGTGTCATAGACGTTAACGAATCCCCTGCCCTTGGCCTGTTAGGTTGCCTGTTCCGTTCGGCCCTCAGCTCGAATCAGGTAGCTTCGCCATCACCATGCCGGAACGAGCCCCAAAACGCGCCCACCCTGCGCAGCGCAACCTAACGCGGCCCAAGCTCGGGTTGGCGCAGGAGTATGCTGCGCTTGAGGCAACACTGAGTGGGACGCCGCTCGGCCGCTGGTTTCTCGCCGAGTACGTGCGGCGGAACCGCACGCCAGAGACACAGCTCATGCTCGACGCCATCGCCAGGCTGGAATCCGCTGTGCTCAAGCCCCAGAGGCAAGCTGGCTTCGCGAGCATTATCGCCGAACTCGTCGGGATCAGCGACACCATCGTCCGCACGCGGCGGGAGATCGCCCAGCTCCGACCGCCCCCGGCGTTCGACAGGCAGATCACCGATGCGACGGAAGAGCTGGACCAAATCGTCGAGGCGACCGAGAATGCCACCTCCGAGATCCTTTCATCCGCCGAGGACGTGCAAGAGGTTGCCTGGACACTGCGGGAGAGAGGCATCGATACCGCGTTTTGCGACCAGCTCGACCAGCGTGCGATCGATATCTACACCGCCTGCTCGTTTCAGGACATCACGGGGCAACAAACCGCCAAGGTGGCGCGCACGCTGCGTCTTATCGAGCGGCGCATCAACGGGTTGATCGGCGTCTGGGGCAAGGATGGTGTTTCGCACCGGGCCGCCGAAGTCGGGAAGGCGATAGAGCATGGCGCCGATGAGGATAATCCGCTTCTGAACGGCCCGCCGCCGGATGGCGAGGGCCTGGGACAGGACGACATCGACGCAATGTTGAGCCGGGGGCAGGCCACCGGGGCGGCGTCCGAGGCAGAGACCGGAGCCCGACGGCCGGCCCAGGGATCCGAGGGTGCTCGGTTCGACCGGCCAGAGCCGTTGACCCTTTCCGATCTCCATAAGGTCAAGCGCGCCGCGCTTTTTGGATAGAAATTATTTTTCGCTAAATCAGCGACTTATCGCGAACAGTGCGACAAGTTGGCATCCCTCCCCTTGAAAAAACACGGGCCGCTAACCATCTCTGGGTGGACGCAATTTCCCCCAAAGCGTCCCCCAAACTGACGCATGAGAATGAAACGGCCCGATCCCCCCCCGATCGGGCCGTTTTCTTTTTCGGCGGCCGCCGGCGGCGCAAGCGGGGCAAAAGCCGGCGCCGCTCCGGCAGGCCCAGATTGTGGGCCGCCAGGACATTCTCGATGAATTGCGTGGTCGAATTCTCCCAACTGTAGAGCAGCGCATGCTCGCGCGCCGCATCGCGATCGAGCGTGAGAGCCTGGATCGCCGCGGCTTGGAGGTCGGTATCCATGATCGCGCATCTGGGGTCGGTCAGGACATCCTTGGGCCCGCTGACAGGATAGGCGGCGACGGGCACGCCACTGGCCAAAGCCTCCAGCAAGACGAGCCCGAAGGTATCGGTCAGGCTGGGGAACACGAACACATCCGCTGAGGCATAGGCTTCCGCCAGCGCCTCTCCCTCTTTGGGGCCGGTGAACAGCACATCGGGATAGCGCCGTTGGAGATCGGCGGCCTGTGGACCGCTGCCCACCACGACTTTCCGTCCCGGCAGATCGAGTTCGAGGAACGCCTTGATGTTCTTCTCCACGGCTATGCGACCGACATAGAGGAACACGGGCCGCTCGCCGAACAGCCGCACGCTGCGCGGCCGGTAAATCTCCAAGTCCACGCCGCGCGACCAGCGCATCATGCGCTCGAAACCGCGCGCCTTGAGATCGGCTTCCACCGACGGCGTGGCGACGAAGATGCCGGCGCCGCTGTTATGGAATCGCCGTTGGAAGGCGTAGCACCAGGATTCCGGAACCGGGAAGCGGGCAGAAACATATTCGGGAAAGCGGGTGTGATAGCTCGTGGTGAAGGGGCGCTTCATTTTGCGGCAATACTGCCGCGTCATCAGGCCGATCGGGCCTTCCGTCGCGATATGAATGAAGTCCGGCTGCACCTTGTCGATGTGACGCGCGATCCCACGCGGGCCGACAAGGGCCAGCCTGATCTCGGGGTATGTGGGACAGGGAAGCGTCCGAAAGAGCGAGGGTACGAGGAAGCTGACTTCAGCACCCAGTTTCGGGATCTCTTGGGCGAGCCGCTCATAGGTGCGGACCACGCCATTCACCTGGGGATACCAAGCATCGGTGGCGACGAGGATGCGCATCAAGCAGCAGCCTCGAACTCCTTGGCCGCGGTCTCGGACGCATGCACGCCCGTATGCGGGTTCCAGCGGATGATTTCGAAAATCCCCTCTTCGGTCTCGACCACGGCCGTGCAGCTTTCGACCCAGTCCCCGGTGTTGATATAGACGATGTCACCGACTTGGCGCATGGCGGCGTGGTGGATATGCCCGCAGATGACGCCTTGCGCGTTGTTGCGGCGTGCCTCTTGGGACAGAGCCTGCTCGAACTCGCCGATATAGTTCACCGCGCGCTTGACCTTGTGCTTCAGATAGGCCGACAGCGACCAATAGGGCATGCCGAACCAGCGGCGGATGACGTTCAGATGCGTGTTGAGCCACAGCGCCATCGTGTAGCTCCAGTCGCCCAAGAAGGCGAGCCACTTGGCGTAGCGCACGACCACGTCGAACTCGTCGCCATGCATGATGAGATAGCGTCTGCCGTCGGCGCCCACATGGACCGTCTGCTGCTCGATGGCGATGCCGCCGAATTGCGAGCCGCAATAGTCGCGTATCGCCTCGTCGTGGTTACCCGGGATGTAGACGAGCTCGGTGCCTTTGCGGACTTTGCGAAGGAGCTTTTGCAGGACGTCGTTGTGGGCTTGCGGCCAATAGATGCCGCGCCGGATACGCCAGAAGTCGACGATGTCGCCGACCAGGTAGATGCGGGGGGCGTGGTGGAAGCGCAAGAAGTCGAGAAAGGCTTCGGCCTGACAAGCCTTGGTCCCGAGATGAATGTCGGAAACAAAGAGCGCCCTGAACTGCCTTGGCTCGGCCTCGTTCTGCGCGTCGTCTTCGGTCGGAGTGTCTAGCACGATACGTTGCGAGTTAAGGTGATTTTGTTTCAGGGTTGTGACATCCGCGGTCACCTAGGTTAACGGGCAGCCGCCCATGAAAGTCCCTTTCAGCGGCTGACTGGGGCTTGGCTTGCTGGGGCTTGGGCTCCGGCCGTCTTTGGGTTAACAACCTGGCGGTGCTTCGAGCGGGGGATTGGATGAGCGACAAAGACGGGGTGATCCATGATGCAGGGTGCTTGCTGGTAGCCGCATGACAGCCGGGTTCGGACTGGAGAAGCTTGGCCTCGTTTCCCTGCGCTATCCCTGGATATGCTTGGCGATCGTGATTCTCGTGACCCCGATCCTGGCGTACGGGGCGAGCCAGCTGCAGTTCTCGAGCGACATCCGAGAGATTTTCCGCTCGGGCGATCCGGCGTTCGACCAGCTCGACGTCGTCGAAGAGCGCTTTCCCGACGTCCAGCGCGACATCCACGTGGTCGTTTCCTCGGACCAGCCCTTCGATTTCGACGACCTGAAGACGCTCAAGACGCTCGACCAAGAGCTCGCCGCGCTCGCCGGCGTGCGAAGCGTGTTGTCGATGTTCTCGGCCATTCGACCGCCCGAAGAGGGTGCGGAGCTCCAGCCGTTATT
>Ga0307378_10002144_pt1 | contig 30876 bp, 22 predicted proteins | sample UN1MG_FD_202238 | JGI IMG/M metagenome (GOLD analysis project Ga0307378, IMG submission 202238) | Soil microbial communities from Risofladan, Vaasa, Finland - UN-1 | ecosystem: Environmental > Terrestrial > Soil > Coastal area > Acid sulfate soil | place: Finland: Risofladan, Vaasa | collected... | reverse complement strand
CCGTGTTGCCGACTTTCTATGACCCTTGTTCTCGATACATTCTTGAGGCCCTGGCAGCCTGCAAGCCCGTGATAACAACGAAGTTCAACGGTGCATCCGATTTCTTTGTAAATAACCGCCACGGCAAGGTCATCGATACCCCCGTGAACATAGATGCACTGGCCGAAGCGATTCGCTATTTCACAGTTACGAAAAATATCGAGAATGCGTCACAGGCGATTATCGAGGACAATCTCAAAGAGAATATCTCGATCGGCCGGGCTGCCGGGCAATTAATAGATGTTTTTGAATCCATTCTCCAGAGGAAAGGCCGGCAATGATGCACGTATTTTTCCCGCTCGCAATCATTGCTGCGTATCTGCTCGGCTCGATCCCGTTCGGGCTGCTCATCGCAAAAGCACACGGCAAGGATTTACGCTCGATAGGCTCTGGCAATATCGGCGCGACCAATGTCTCGCGCGCTCTCGGCAGAAAGTGGGCATATGTCTGCTTCGTCCTCGATGTGCTCAAAGGCCTGATCCCGATGCTCGCGACCATGCTCATTGCCAAACCTGACAGCGTTCTTACGCTCTGGTTATGGCTCGCCGTCGGCTGTGCTGCTATTCTGGGCCATATCTTCCCGATATACCTCAAATTCAAAGGCGGTAAAGGCGTATCGACCAGTTTCGGTGTGGCATTGGGGCTTTGGCCCTACTTTACAGTTTGCGCCTTGTTTTTCGCGGTGACGTGGGTGGTAGTCGTTCTGATCTGGCGGTACGTCTCCCTGGCATCAATCGCCGCTTCGGTTACCTTTCCCCTTGTTTTGATTGCAGCGATGATTTTCATGCCGGACTGGTATTTTGGCAACCTGTGGCCGGTACTAATCACGTCCGTTGCAATACCGGTAATGGTAATTATCCGTCATCGCGAAAACATAAAAAGACTGCGTGCAGGAACCGAAAGCAAAATCTTGAAGTCCTGAATGCTGAAATCGGTCAAGAACAACCGGCTAAGTGCCGGCGGAAATTCTCACGTCATTTCGAACATCCAGACTTTTTTCGAACTTTTTTCAGGCGAGAAGCGACTATAATACGAACCACTTGCACCGCACATCGAGGTGGCTCAAGCCATGTTGGCGATTTATAGACACTAATGACGCCGGACATTATATGAGATGGAACAAGATAAGCTATCCAATGCAATTTTGGTTCTCAACTGCCAGAGACGCGATGAGTCGGCTTTTCGAGAGCTGGTGAACCGCTGGGAACCGCGTCTTTATTACTACCTGCGGCGTATCGTCGAGAATGAAAATGACGTCTGGGATACCCTCCAGGAAACATGGCTGGCTGTTTTCCAAAACATCCGCAAGTTGCAGGATCCCCTGAAGTTTCCAACATGGTTGTATCAGATCAGTCACAACAAAGCTGTGAGTCTGCTTCGAAAAGAAAACAGATATACTCAAATGACAGTTGAGAAGGAGGCTGACTATTGTGAAAGCAACACTACCATCTCCACTGTTAAAGAACGAGCAGAGCTTGTTCACAAGGCATTAGACAAACTTAAGTTAGCTCACCGGGAGGTGCTGACGCTGCATTTCCTGGAAGGTTTTTCCATTAGGGAAATGGCCCAGGTCATTGGAATATCAGAAGGCACGGCAAAATCGCGCCTATACTATGCGAAAAATGAACTCCACAAAGCATTAAAAGGAGCGAATCATGTATGAACCGAACGGTAAAAGAGAATTTGCTGACAACTTGCTTGCACAGGATCCGCCCTCTACGGATATGCAGCAGCGACACAAAGAAGTTCTCCTCAAGAAAATTGAACGACGTATGTGCCTGCAAAAAGCGGTTATTATAGCAATCTATATAGTGATTTTCTTAGCTGCTTTCGGAGCATTTAACCTGCGGAAGTGCACTGATAACGTGGTCCACTCCATTTGCTGGGGAATAGTTTCATTGCATATTTTACTATGGTCTCTCGTGTACATTCTGCGAGGAATATGTATGAATATGGAGGAATTAATAGAAAAAAAGTTCGACAACGATGAAAGGCGTCGAAACAAAAACCAGAACTTATTCCTTACCATTTGGGCAATTTTTGTGTTTGTCCTTAGCTCCTGGTTTTTATATCGTTCTTTCTTTCTGACCGATTCCCTCAAGGCAGCTCAGAAAACTGTAAGTATTTTGTGGGCTACGATAGTTTTTCTCAATTTATACCCATTTCGAACAGCTACACTCATTGGCAAACTGTGGCTCGAATACAAAAAAATGGAGCTAAATATCCCCAAATCAGAAGAGCAGAATTTGAAAAATCAGGGCAAGCAATGACTGATACCAATTGCAATTAAGATTTGCGCCTTTGTTATGTACAATTGGTATGATTACTACTGTTCGAGCATCTCATCCGTGAGCATGCGCACCTTGTCGTCCTCTATCAGCTTGCCCGTGGCCTTGTCCCATTTTCTCGTGCGGTGGCTCAGGCGATGCTCGCCGTGGCATTCGGTGCAGTACTTTTTGCCCTTGCCGAGCGTGGCCTTTGGATGGCAACTCTTGCAGAAAGAATTTATCTTTTCGGCGGGATACATAATATCAGGCGGCGTTATATTGTCTTCATCGGAGCAATGGGCATCCGAGGGACCATGGCAACGCTCACAACCGATATCAGCCTTTGCGTGAATGGATGTGAGCTTATCCTCCCCAAAGTTTATATGGCATACATAGCACCGGCTGTTATCGGCTAACGGGCCGGTATCCAAGCCCGGATTTTCGTCGCCCTCGCCGTCCTCCAAAAGCAGCAGAGGTTCCTGATCGACTTGTTCGGCCAACAATAATAGAGGCTCCTGCCTGACATGTTCTTTGCAGCCCACAAATGGAATGAATACGGCCGCCAGCACAACGACTAACAAACAATATGTCAAATATCTCATGGAAAACCTCCCTGAAAGCCGGCGTTTTACATTGAATCAGAAGTGTATCGCACAAAGCTTTTCGACGGCCGCCAGTTTGACGAGCCATTATACGTACTCCCAGTTCTTCAGCCATTGGTAGTTCGCCGGCAGGCCGGCCCACATTTCATCAACGGCCTGCTTAAGCTCCGCTGCCTCAGCCACGTCGAGCTGGCGGCGTTCCTTTACGGCTCTGGCCATATTATCCACCTGGGCAGGGCTGATGAGTCCCGGAATCGGAGCCGTGATGGCAGAATTGCACAGAATGTACCTGATCGCCAATCTCGCCCGGCGGTTATCTTCTTCGGCGTTAGGATCATCCGGCGAGCTGCTGCCCTTGAAAAGCGAGTTGCTCGCGAAAGGCTTGATGCCGAAAACGCCTATATCATGTTTCTTGACGGCGTCGAACAAGCTGTCTTTCGGCGCGACTTTGCTCTTGGCCGTGTACGGAAAAAGGACGACATCAAGCTGCGGGAAGTATTCTATCATCATCTTGTGCCATTGCCGGTCGTGGGAAGATATGCCGATGAAGCGCGCCTTGCCCTGCTTTTTGGCTTTCTCCAGTGCAGCTACAAGCTCGCATGATGTATTGAATGTGTGCTTGCCGCCGGGCTCGAAACAAGTGATGCGCCATAGATCGGTGTACTCCTGTTTGGATTCAGCCAGCAGGGAATCCAGGCTTTCCATCAGCTTTTTAGCGGTGCGATATTTCTCGTTACGCACCTCCTGGCCGCAATATGACAGGGCCATGTACATTTTATCACGACGCCCGGCCAGGGCCTTGCTGTAAGCGAGCACTTCGGAGCGACAGCACGCATCGATGTAATTGATGCCGACCTCCATACACCGGTTGACGACATCCAGGCGGTTCTTGTCGAAATCCTGATTCATCACGTTAACGCGCTTCCAGTGCCCGCCCAGGCACACGGCGGAGACCCAGAGACCGGTCTTTCCAAGCCGGCGATACTCCATATCCGGATTGTAGCTGGGCGTTTTCCTGATTGCAGATTCCGCTGCCTCACCGGCGGCATGCCCCCCGGGTGCCAACGCACCGGCAACCGCACCGGCGGCCATTAGCGAAGTATTGCGGATGAAGGTCCTGCGTGTTCCAGACCAATTCAGTTTGCAAACATGCTTGATTAATGCCGGATCATGGGGAAATTTATCTTTCATAGGTTTTCTGCCTTTCTGTTTGATTGTGAATTCCTGCTCAAGCTATCTGAATACGAGCTTGGCGATAATTAAGATAGGTCATCCCTACTCTACAGTCAATGATATTTATGCTGACTATTTCCCGCTCTGCCTGCATGTTTTTAAGCAGAGCGAAATTTATAGAAAGGATATTGCGATGATAAAAGACGAATATTGAGGGATTTTAGCTGCATGGGAATAAGGACAACGCCCCCACCTAATAGCAGGGATAAATACGATTAACGGTACAAGTTATCCTTAAAACAGCACCCCGCCTGCTATCGGCTCGCGTTCACTATCTGTCCTTATTATCCTCGGCGAATCGGACTGCCGAATATATCAAACTGCCGACAATCCAAAAAGCAGTGTATTAAGTAGCCATCCATCGGCACTACTTCATACCCGGGTTTATCATACGATAAAGCCCTACCCATTGGATTCTATCGACAATTAACAGATAAAGGCAAATAGGATATTCCTCAATATTAACTGCGAAAAGCCTATTTTTCAATTTAGCACAAGATATGGTGTCTGCCCGTAGTGGAAGCATAGGCTATGGGGTCTTATTCGGCGCCCAGCCCGGAACTCTCACGTCTCAAGAGTGGTCAATCCTTCACGTACGGCATATTTAGTGAGCTCTGCGACGCTGTGAATGTTGAGTTTTTCCATAATTTGGCGGCGATTTGCCTCAATGGTCTTAGTGCTAACATGCAGGTCTAAGGCGATTTGTTTCGTGGACTTTCCTTCGGCCACAAGCTGTAGCACCTCGCGTTCCCTTGTTTTAAGAGCTTCAAACGGCGAATCAGCAGAGGCTGACAGACGCTTTACGTAGTCGCTGACTACTACGTCGGTTATTCTGGGGCTAAGGTATCGCCCTCCGGCGGCTACAGCTTTGATTGCCTGAACAAGCTCGTCGAACAAGCATTCCTTCAAGATATAGCCTGTTGCTCCGGCACTGAGCATATCGGCTACATACCTCCTTTTGGAGTGTATCGATAAGGCAATCACCTTGACGTCCGGGAATTCGGCAATAATCTGGCGTGTCGCCTCGATTCCATTAAGCCCCGGCATAGTGATATCCATAATGACGATATTCGGCAATAGCTCCCGCACAAGCTCGATGGCTTTCCGGCCGTCGTCGGTGTCGGCTATTACTTCCATCTCAGGCTGCTTATTGAGTAATGAACGCAGCCCTTCGCGTATAATAGCATGATCATCGACTAACAAAACTTTAATACTCATTTATGTGTCCTATCGGTTGAGTTGTCATATTTCAACGGCGCCGTCATTGTAATCCTGCTGCCATGGCCCATCTTGGAATCAATCTCGATCAGTCCTCCCAACTGTTCCAGACGCTCCCGGATACTAAAAAGCCCAAATTCAGCCCTTTTTGCCGCCATTGACGTCACCTCGACCGGGTCAAATCCGACGCCGTCATCCTCAACGCTGACGCTTATATTGTCCTTAACCTTGCGAATCGACACTTTCACCTTGTTTGCCTGTGCATGCTTGACGACATTGATAAGCAGTTCTCGCACGTTACGGAATAGCAGCACGCGAATGTCGTCATCCAGCGGTTTTTGGTGCCCATCATCCACAAATTCCGTTCTGATTCCGTGTTTTTCCTGAATTTGATCGGTAAGCCATTCGGCCACAGCCGCCTCAAAGCCCAACTCATAGAGTATAGGGTAGCTCAAATCAAATGTCAATGTTCTCGTGTCGTCTATTATCCGCCCAAGGCAGTTACAGATATCCTCCAGGGACCTGTTGAATTCATCCGAAGTCGAGGATTTGCGAAGCTGGTCCAGCTTGATCTTGGAGATGACCAGAGACTGGCTGATCTGGTCGTGCAAATCCGTAGCAAGACGATGTCTCTCACGCTCCTCCGTAAGAGATAACTGAGATGCCAAAGACTTCAGTTTTGCCTGATGTTCAAGAAGTTCTTTCTCTGTCCGCTTGTGCTCCGTGATATCACGCGCAATTCCCAGTGACAACATTTTGCCTTCTATTTTCACAGGGAAGGTTCGTACCTCAACGGAAATATGACTGCCATCTTTCCTTTTTAAATTATATTCATTCGGACCTGAAAGTTTACCGGCAACCGCCTTTTTCAGATTTTCTATTGCCTTCGACAATTGCCCGGCAGACAACAAGCCCATTTCAGCCAGGCTCTTTCCGATTACTTCATCTCTGGCGAATCCAATCAGTTCCATCGCCGCTCTATTGCCGTCCACGAATCTACCTTCCGAGTCGATTAGGTAAATAGTATCGGGTGCCGACTCGAACAATATCTTCAGCCGCTCCTCCGATTCGCGCAGGGCCTGCTCGGCCCTTTTGCGCTCGGTGATGTCGGATACAACACCGAGTATGGCCGCCTCTCCTTCATATTGTATCAATTTACTTGCATTAATTGCTTCAATTCTCTCACCCTTCTTATTTATGAGGCAATAGTCGTATGGCCTAACCTCTTCACCTCTTAAATGTCTGACGAAATTATCATTTATCAAGCCCAGTGATTCTGGTGCGACCAGGGTGAGAAAGTCGAAATCAGGAGAACAAATTTCCTCTCTTTTATATCCCATGACCTCCTCGCACTTTTTATTGATATAAACTATTCTTCCTTTCTTATTAATAAAAATCATGTTCGGAGACTGCTCTGCGAGAGATCTGAATTTCTCCTCGGATTCTTTCAATGCTTCCTCAGTCTGCTTTCGCTCTGTAACGTCCTCAGCAACTCCGGCCACGCGGATAACCTCATCGAACTCGTTGCGGATCAGCACGCCGCGATCCCAGATCCACCGAATCGTCCCATCCGGACGTACGATACGAAACTCCTCTGAGTATTCACCGGTTTCGCGTAATTGCGAAAAAGCTTCGGTAACCCGCTGCCGGTCTTCCGGATGTATCGACTCAACCCAATCCTCCGGATTCCCATAGAAGCTTTGGCAGCTTCGGCCCCAGACTTGCTCATACATAGGACTAATATATAGTAGCTCTGTACCGTCTGCGTTCTCCATCCAAAAGACCTCACGCATGTTTTCCACCAATTCCCGGAAGCGCGATTCGCTTTCCGTCAGCGCCTCCTCAGCCTGCTTTTGTTGAGTGATGTTTTCAAATGCCACTCCTAAAAGTTCTTTTGACATCGGAAACGCGCAGATTCTGAAGGCTCCTTCGAGTTTTTCATCCTCATAGTACTGATCTTCAGTCTCATGGGTCTTACCTGTCTTCATGACCTGGAGAAAATTGTCCGTTATCCCTTTGCCTTTAGCTTCCGGCCAGATATCGTTAAAATCCTTACCGATACATTCGCTTACCTTGAGATTGGCAAGCCTCTCAGAGGCAGGATTTCCATTCAGGAGGATTAATTTATCCGGTGGTTCGTATTTATATGTAAACAGGCCCGAAGGAATTGATTTTACGATATCAGATGACATCCTTAATACCTCCTCTGCCCGCTTGCGCTCGGTGATATCTCCTGAAAAAACGGCTAATGCGCTAACTTTTCCTTCATCATCAAATACAGGGTAGATGTTAGTGTCATAATAACTACCTCTACGTTCATCCTGAAAGCGAACAGGCTTGCCGGAACGGACCACCTCATAAGCCTGGGCTTTTCTGTATTCGGCGATATCAGTCGGGAGATAATCATATATACCCATGCCAATGAGACTCTTTGCACTTTTGCCAAGTCTTTGGGCGGCAATCCTGTTAATATCCAGAATTGTTCCTTCGGTATCTACTAATATGGCTGATTCAGTGGGGGCATTTAGTAAAGCTCGCAACTTTTGCTCCCTTATTCTCAGCTCTTCCTCAGCCTGCTTGCGCTCGGTAATGTCTGTGGATATCTCCAATACTGCCGTTGCTTTGCCCCTTTCGTTTCTGAGTGCCACATTGGCGACACAATGGAACCATGCAGTATTCCCATCCTTGTCAGTGATTTCGGTATCGTGCTCGTGAACCCCCCCGTCTTGAAATGCACGAAGGGCCAGGCAGGGATACGGTTCACAGGGACTTTGTCTGCCGTGGTATACCTCGTAGCATTTCTTTCCTATTATATCGTCTCCAAATCTCCTCTTTGCCATGTCATTCGCCCAGAGGATATTCAAGTCTTTGTCCATCATACTCATGTGGTCGCTGATCGACTGGAGCATTGCATTGAGTTTTCCTTCGCTGCCTTTCAGCGCTTCCTCTGCGTGTTTGCGCGCCGTCACATCCACAAGGGTCAGGACCAGACCTGAGACAACCCCTTGCTGATTCTTGATCGGCACCAGGCCCCAATCCCAATAACTGACCCCCCGCTCCGGATGTTCGGCGTATTCAAACGGCCTGGCGTATGCGAAGTAGGGAACACCGGTTTCAACAACGCGGCGAAAAATTACCTCGTTTTCTTCGTTTGGATATAAATCAAAGTGATTCCTTCCAATAAAAAAAGGTGGCTGGCTTTCATCGGCCTCAGCGTAGGCACGGTTGACCCGGACAAAATTGAACTGCGGATCAAGGCATGCTATCAGCATGTGGGTATGCTCGAAGATCGTCTCAAGCAAATCTGTGGTTTCACGCAACGCTTCCTCGGATTGCTTTCGCTCGGTAATATCTCTTACGACGCTGACCCATCCGATTATCCGGCCTTTATCGTCCTTCAGCGAGCGTACGGAGTGCTCGCTCGGAAAGACCTGACCGCCCTTTCTTTGCATCTTGAACTCAAAGAATGACAGACCACCCTGCTCCTGAATAGATCGATTTAATGCTTTTTGAAACTCCTGCAGTGTCTCTCTGCTAACGTGCAGGAATTCTGTTGTCTTGCCCAGCATCTCTTCCTTTCCATAGCCAAATATTATTCTGGCGGCTGGATTACAATCGACGATCGCAGGCGGGTCCTTCGCATCCAATATGAATATGGCACTATCCAGGCTCGTAAACGTTTTTTCAAGAATATCCTTTGATTTTCTCAACGCCTGATCGGCTCTTTTACGCTCGGTAATATCCTGAGAAACCTCTATCGTCCCGATTACCTGGCCCGAATCACTGAAAACAGGATTGACGATTACATGCCAGAATCTCTCGTCCGGGAGCTGTTTCTCCAGCTCCTGGCGCTGCCCCGATTTCATGGCCTCGACTATATGACACTCCTCGCAAGGCTCGTCCAGCCCATAACGTGCTTTATAGCAGACACGTCCGACAATTTGGTCTTGCGACATACCATGCCAATTTGCCATCGATTTACTCGCCCAGCGCGTCACCATATCCCTGTCTCTGTATACCATCAGGTCGGACAAATTCTCAAGGACGGTTGTTTTTTCTCTTTCGATCTCGCTTAGCGCCAGCTCGGCTCTTTCCCGCTCCTTGTTTTCCAGTTTGAGAGTTTCATAGGCACTTGTCAGTTCGGCTGTACGTTTCCTTACCAGCTCCTTAAGACGATTCCTGTATTTATCTAATTCATTGTTTGCCTTTTTAAGCTCCGTGATATCCGTGACTATCCCATCAACCCTGACAACGGCACCTTTCTTATCTTTACTTAGACGACCCTGGTCTCTTACATAACGTAATTGCCCCGTGTCTTTGTGAATAATCCTGTACTCAAGATTGTATGCCATCCTGTCACGACACGCTTCGATATAGGTATTCACAGTGTGTTCTCTGTCATCACGATGAATACATCTCGCCCAGGCTTCGGGGTCCTGGTAAAGCTCCTCGGGGGAATATCCTGTCCAGTCTTTCCATTTGTTCGACATGAAAGTCGTCGGGCCGGCCTTTCCCGGATAGGCAGAGTAAACGGCGCACGGAATATTCTGGACAAGCATCCCGTATTTTTCTTCTTGTGTCCTGCCCCAATCTTCCATAGTTTCTACTCCGGCAGCATTCACCCTTGTGTATTCCGGCTTTCGCTTTCGCTTTTGCGTTGTTTTAACCTGTCCAAGCGGTCTTTTTTTTCCTTCGGAATTCGGCATGATTTAATCTCCAGTTGACCCATTCCCTACCATCACAGATATCGAAATGATTGCGAGTTGATCATGAACTTCCTGCTCAACTAAGGCGTTAATACTCACATGACAAAATATGCGTTTTGTCTGATAAACTCGGTGCGATAAAACAGATGCGTTCTGGGAGAGGATTCCGGGAAATAATGGATTCCGGCCAGAATTTTGCCAAACTTATGCCGACCCGATCGGAATAATGCAGAGCATTCTCAGAACTGATTCGCCCGTGTTCATAAATCGGTGTTCTTTATTCGGCGGCACAAATACCACGTATTCGGCGCCGAACGGATGATTCTGCCCCTCGAAGACAAAAGTTCCTTCTCCTTCCAGGACGAATACTTCGTGCTCCTGTGAATGCGTGTGCAGGGGTGTATGACCGCCGGGCTGAAGCTCAAACATACGCATCGCAAAGTTCTCCGCTCCATCTTCTTTGGAAATAAGCCATCTTATTCCCACATCTTTCGCCCCTTCGACGTCTACCGGACTCTTGCTGATATTGCTGCTTTTCTCGATCTTCATCTTTTATCTCCACTCATCGATGACAAGGTCTCAACCGAGCTTCTTAGCGAGGATTTCGGAAGCGACCTTCGGATTTGCCTGACCTTTTGTTTTCTGCATTACCTGACCGAGCAGAAAACCTCTGGCTCTTTTGCTCTTTTTGCCGCCGCTGGTGACATCCTCGACCGCTTTGGGATTTTCCGCCAGTATCTTATCGACGATTTGCTCGAGCTCGCCTGCATCGCTTTTCTGAATCAGGTTAAGCTCCCGGGCTAAAACATCCGGCTCTTTACCGGTCTGGACCATTGCCTCAAATACAGGTACTGAGGAACTGGCGCTGATTTGACCGGCCTCGATCATTTCCGCCAGTCGCGCGACACTTTGGGGCTTGACACCCAGTTCGTTGATGCCGCAGTTCTTTTCCTTTGCTATTTTCAGGCCGGTCTGTGTAAGCAGGTTGCAAATCCGCTTTGGCTCGGTGCCGGTTTTAACCGCTTCTTCGAAAAAATCTGAAATCGAGCGATCAGCCGCCAGAACTCCCGCATCATAGTCACTGAGCTGGAACTCCCGGACATAGCGCACCTGTCTTTTTAGCGGCAGCTCGCATAAACGCGACCGGATATCATCCAGCCATTCTTCCGTCAACTCCACCGGCACAAGGTCGGGCTCGGGAAAATATCTGTAATCGTGGGCCTCTTCCTTTTCTCTCTGCAGGACGGTCGCTTCCCGTTCATCGTCCCAGCCGCGTGTGGTTTTATTGCCCATCTCTATGACTTTGCCGGTATCGAGAAATTCGTCGAGCTGCCTTTGCTCTTCGTAGCTCACGCTTCTTTCCAGTGCCCGGAAGCTGTTGAGGTTTTTGATTTCGACGATTGGCGTCCTGTATTCGGTGCCGTCTTTGGTAATCGCCAGATTGATGTTCGGCTCGAATCGCATGTGGCCCTTCTGCATATCGGCTTCGGAAACGCCCAAAAATCTTACCATGCGCTGTAACTCGACGGCGAGCGCCCGGACTTCTGCGCCGCTGTTCATATCCGGCTCGGTAACAATTTCCAGCAGCGGCGTGCCGGTCCGGTTCAAATCCACCTGCGAGTAATTACCGGCCGTGTGCAGGTTCTTGCCCGCATCTTCTTCGAGATGCGCTCGTATGATTCCAACCTTCTTAGTCTCGCCGGACTCAAGTGGTATCTCGATAAAGCCGTCGGCGCCGAGCGGTAAATCGTACTGGCTTATCTGGTAATTTTTCGGCAAATCAGGATAGTAATAGCTTTTCCTGTCCCACTTGGTGAACATTGGTATCCGGCAGTCAAGGGCCAGCGCCGTCAGAACAGCGTATTCGTATGCCTTCTTATTCATTACCGGCAGAACGCCCGGCATTCCGAGACATACGGGGCAAACTCTGCTGTTAGGCTTAGCGCCGAATTCCACCGCACAGCCGCAAAACATCTTGCTCTTCGTACAGAGCTGCACGTGAATCTCAAGGCCGACTATAACTTTATATTCAATTCCAACCATATTGATTAACCACGAATTAACACGAATAAACACAAATATATTTTTTTCATCTGCTCCACTGCTCTGTTTCCCTTCTATATTTTTCCCAAAATTCTCTTCGTTTCTCTATAGTTTCTTTTGAAGCTATTAATATCATTTCACAGATTTCGTGCCGATTGAGTGTCTATCTTTTCCCAAAAGCATGTTTTCCCACTCTGAGAATTTCTCCTTTGAGTTTTTATCGGTTTGTATAGTTGAAACTATATTCTTGTGTTTATTCGTGTTCATTCGTGGTTAATTAGTAGTTAATTACAGAACCATTCTCTTATACTCAAATCTTGGTTTGGCGAAATTCAGAATTAGTCCAAGCTTAATGCCTGTAGCACGGAGATAATTCAATATCTGGGCTTTATGAACATCTGAAATGACATCTATAGTCTTCAATTCGAGTATTATCTTATTATCAACTAAAATATCCGCAAAGTATTGGCCTACAACTTTTTTTTGGAAATAAACGTCTGCCGGAGCTTGTTGTTTAGCAGGCATGCCTTCTCTGTCAAGCAGTATCATCAGAGCATTCTCATATACTTTTTCTAAGAAACCGCATCCAAGTTCATTATGCACTTCAAGTGCCAGTTCAACAATTTTATAGGAAAGGTCCTTATAAATTATATTCTTATTATCATCCATCTCATAAACGAAACGGGAGTAATAGTGTTAATTCGTGTTCATTCGTGGTTAATTGATTTTTACATCCGGTTTTTTCTTGTGCCAGTCCGTTTCTTTCTCGAACATTCTTGCGATTCGCAGCAATTTGTCTTCGGCAAAGGTCGGGGCCAGTATCTGCAGGCCGATCGGCAGATTTTTTTCGTCGAATCCACAGGGGATGCTGATCCCCGGTACGCCGGCCAAATTAACGGCGATAGTATAAATATCCGACAGATACATTTGCAGCGGGTCGTCGATTTTCTCACCGATCTTAAAAGCGGTCGTCGGTGCAACGGGCATCATAATGCAATCACATTTCTCAAAAGCATCGGTAAAATTGCCGCGTATTAAATTTCTGACCTTCAGGGCTTTTAAATAATAGGCATCGTAATAACCGCTCGACAGTGCGTAAGTGCCGAGCATGATCCGCCTTTTGACTTCTTCGCCGAATGCCTCGGCACGTGATTTCGAGTAGACCTCGACATAATCTGCCGGATTTTCCGTCCGGTGGCCGTAATGCACGCCGTCATACCGGGCCAGGTTGCTCGATGCCTCCGCTGTAGCGATAATGTAATAGGCCGCAATCGCATAGTCCAGATGAGGCATATCTATTTCCGTAATTTCGGCTCCGAGCCTCAGATATAAATCTATCGCCTCACCCAGGGCCTTTTGCACCTGCTGGTCGGCACCGGCGGCAAATTGCGGCACGATTGCTATTCTGAGCTTCTCTTTCGGCTCATCGAGCTTTTGAAGGTAATCACAGACAGGTGCGGTTGTTTCGTCAATACTGGTGCTATCGGCCGGGTCGTGGCCTGCGATGACATTCATCATCAACGCCGTATCGGCGACATTCTGCGTGATTGGCCCGATCTGGTCCAGGCTCGAACCGTATGCTACAAGTCCGTATCGCGAAACCCGGCCGTATGTCGGTTTTAGACCCACCACTCCGCAGAAACTCGCCGGCTGGCGAATCGAGCCGCCCGTATCGGAACCAAGTGCGGCAAAACACAGCCGCCCCGCCACCGCCGCAGCAGCCCCCCCGCTGCTTCCCCCGGGAACACGGCTTGTATCCCATGGATTGACCGTTTGTTTCAAGCCCGAGTTCTCCGTGCTCGAACCCATTGCAAACTCATCCATGTTCGCTTTGCCAATGATAACCGCATCGGCGGCCAGCAACTTTTCCACCGCCGTAGCGTTGTAGGGAGCGTGGAAGTTCTCCAGTATTTTTGAAGCGCAGGTCGTCGCCCCGAATGTAGTGCACATATTATCTTTAATCGCTACCGGCACGCCCGCCAACTGCCCCACCGGCTCGGCGGCGGCGACTCGTCGATCGACATCCGCCGCGGCTTCCAGCGCCATTTCTTCAAACGTGCTGATATAGGCGCCTATCGTCGGCTCGAATTTGCGGATCCGCTCGAAAACGGCCTTTGTCGCATCGAGGCTGCTGGCCTGATTGGCCGCAATCTTATCACGCAGTTCCTTTGCACTAAGGTTTTCCATTACGAAAAGTCACCTGCTATTTCTCCCGGCTTGTCCGGCGGTGTTCGAGAAGCCAGTCATAGAGTTCCTGATTATTGTATGTTTCGGTCCAGGAATCATGGTTCGCATCGGGATAAATGGTCAATTTTGCGTTTCCGCCGCGAGCGTTGATTGCTTCGACTACGTCTTTCGACTCTTCGACCGGGACAACGCTGTCTTTTGCTCCGTGGAACGCCCAGATCGGCATATCCTTGAGTGTACGAGACATAATGCGATTACCGCCGCCGCAAATCGGCACCACGGCAGCGAACCGGCCGGGATACTCCGAGGCCATAGCCCATGAGCCGTATCCGCCCATGCTCAGACCCGTCAGATAGATTCTCTCGGGATCCACATCGTATCGTGCGACAATATCGTCGAGCAGATTTATCAATACTTCAGTTTTACCGGTCCACCAGTCCTCCTCGGGGCACTGCGGAGAGACAACAATGAAAGGGAAATCCTTCCGCGTCTGGACGATTTTGGGCGGGCCGTGTACCTTTACTTTTTCTATGTCGCTGCCTCGTTCGCCGGCACCGTGCAGAAATAGAATCATTGGCCAGCTTTTTTGTTCCTGGCCGTAGGCTTCCGGCAGAAACAGCAGATAATTGCTGCTAAGAGTTTTGGTTACCGTCTTTTCAAACGTCTTGGAATGCTGACCGCCCCGTTCGAGCAAATCGAATTTCATCTCACTTTTCTCCGTCTGCGTACAACCAATCAGAAATGATGCTGCAAATACAAAGCATAACAGATAAGCCGCCTTCATTGTTCAATACCTCCCAATTAGTTTTCGACAGCTCTCAGGCTCCGGAGCTGTCATCGAGTATTTTCGGCACTTTGAAGAATTCGCTGTCCCGCTGCGGCGCATTGGCCAGCGTTTTTTCGGTTCCGAGCGATTCTTTCACGCAGTCCCGGCGGAAAACGTTGCTGATCGGCAAACAATGCGCCAGGGGCTCAACGTCGTCGGTATCCAGCTCGTTCATTTTCTCCACGTAGTCGAGGATCGCGCTGAGCTGGCCGGTAAATTCTTGAACTTCCGCATCGGTCAATTCCAGCCGGGCTAATTTAGCAACCTTCCTTACCTGCGGTTCGTCGATCTTTTCTGCCACTGTGTGTTTCTCTGCCTAAATAAAAAGCGAGGCAAAACCCGCCCCGCTTTAATATCCCATATTGAAAAAAGTTTTATCAGCCGGTTCCCTTCTCGGCGGGTTTGTAATTACGTTTGGGCGGTTTTACAACCAGTCCCATCCGAATCGCCTTGGCTGAAACCCTAATCCTGCAAACATTGCCGTCAACGATGGCCCGTACCTTTTGTATATTCGGCTTAAACTTTCTTTTCGTGATGCCGGTCACTTTCTTACCGACACCGCCAAGATATTTCGCTTTACCACGCCTGGATATACTCCTGCCGGCTACCGTCCGTTTACCCGTAAAATAACAAACTCTCGACATTCAAAAAGCTCCTACTCTATTTTACTTAAGCTGGGGTCTTATCCCAGTAGAACCACCAAATATATAATTTCTCACAAAAATTGCAAGGCTAAACCGGAATTTTACCGCAAAAAAAGCCTCGGAAATGCAATTTTCTTGATATTAAGGAGCGAGAATGATGTTTTCAGGCATTAAGAGGTCAGTTTCCGGGTAGTTGATTGTCGTGGTATGTTGTTCGCTCGCCGGCGTCATCAGCCCGTCCGAATAGCCCTTTCTAAAAAGCGTACGAGCCGGGAAGAACCAGAAAATGTACCCCCTATGGGGCAGGCGGACAACTTTAATTCTCCCTTCATTTCATTAAGCCGCAAACAAACTGAACAGCGATCCCTAACAAGAGCCAAAGCAAACCCCAATCGAATTTCTTATGGCATATAACCGCATTAGTATAGTGCCCAGGTCTCCTAAAGGACTTGAGTGTTTGATAAATCCAAATTAAGACCTTGTGAGGCGAGAAAAGATCCGTCAAAGGATTGTAAACTCGCTCTTCATCGCTTAAATTGAATACTTTGGTCCCAGCAGGAGCGCTAGTTGTCGCAGTTGCTAGACGCCATGTTCCAACGAAGATAAGATAGAAGCCAAGAATATATATTAAGGTAAACAGCATATCCACTTTTGATTCAATACAGTCACCGTTTTATGTGTACTCACCCGCAGGAATTCCGGGGCCACCATACTTAATTCCAGCCGATGTCTGCGTCCCAAAGCTCCGCAGTAATTCAGGGCATCCGCTGTCCTCTATCAAAACCTGTCATTATCAAGCACAACTCATCAAAAAATGTGCCGTCCCCCTTTAATTGCCCCGGCATAAAGCAAGAAAGCACAAACTACGAAGTTGACGCTTCAGAGCTATCATATCCGCTCCGTCAGGTCCGTCGATACGGCGCCGGATGACGCACCTGCATTGTAGTTGTAGGAGTTGCCGGACTGATATGTTCAATTTATAGATGCAATCTGCCTGTCGAGCAAGGACGAAAGGAGAAAAAAAGATAAAAAACAAGAATTCTTTTACAACGAAGGCACAGCCTGCCCTGAGCTTGTCGAATGGGAAGGTACACGAAGCCTTTGTCATTGACTATTTTCTATCGACGATTGACTATTGTAATTGAATATTTGATTTTTCTTCGTGGTTCTCATTGCCCTTCGTGGTGAATCTAATACCGTGTTCATCCTTCGTCTCCGCTCAGGATGAAGGGCGCAATACGCGATACGTCCTACGCAATGCGACTTGAAATATCTGCGTTAATCAGCGTTAATCAGCGGTTAATGAAAATGATTATCCACAGCACGCAATACGCAATACTCACTACGCACTACGAGTTGCGTCTCACGGAGATTTTTTTTGGAATTTACTTGACGGCGATCAGCTCAGTTTGTATAATTGTAAACTAACTATGGATGGTATATCGTATGTAGTATGCGGAATGGAGAAATCAAAGAAGTAAAAAGGTAAAAGGCTTTGTCATTGATTATCCATTCGACCTTGCTCAGAGCCTGCCCTGGCCAGAGTGGAAGGGACAGGTTTACTATTGACGATTGACTATTTTTTCCGCGTTCACCCCGTGAGATAGGCAAAGCCGGCATCTCATAGGGTAAATCTGCGTTTATCCGCGGTTTAAGAAAATGATTATTATCTTTATTCGTGTTAATTCGTGGCTAATTTGAAAAAACAAAGCCAATTTGCCGGAGGGCTAAATTATGTTAAGTTAGTAATAACAATGGCTTATGATGATTTTAGCGGGCCGAGGCGGCGAGAAAACAAAGCCAATTCAAAGCCAAACAAGCTTGTCCTGAGCAGCGTCGAATGGAGCCAATCCGTCAGGAACGAATTGCCGGACAGGTCTGATTGGGGCCGTTAGGGTCCATTAGTGTTAATTCGTGGCTAATTTGAAAAAACAAACCCAATTTTTAAGGGCGGAAATGAACTTAAGTATCTATATGAAAGGGTATTATGAGGAATTTTCTGGTTTTGGGCTGCGAAAAAACAAAGCCAAACAAAGCCAATCGCCGGCCTTTGGCCGGTACATGTTTAGCCGGCCTCTGGCATTCGCGACCATCCCCAAAGCCTGCGGCTTTGAGGCTGCCACACGTTTTCCATCAATTCTATCGGGTGGCAGCCTCATCCCGATTGTCGTTTATCGGGATGGGGATGGTTTTCCCCCGGCTAAACACTTACTTTGGCCGGAAATCCGAAGCACTAAGCTCTAAATCCTAAACAAGACGAATGGGTGCGGAATGACAGCCCCCGAAGCACAATTGAAAGGATACCAGTTGAAAAAACAAAGCCAATTTGCGCCGGCACAAAATAGCGCAAAGTCTTATGTGAAAGGAGATTATGACAATATACCGGCAAGCGGAGCCGAAGAAAACAAAGCCAAACAAAGCCAATTTCAAATGGGGCACCTACTGATTAGCCGGATGAAGCGTTTTTTTTCGGGTACGCCACTTCTGCTCTGGCCGGAATTCTAAATTGGCCGATATATTTTATAATTGAGTTGTGGTTCGGCGTCCTGAACAAATGTAAATTTTCCTAAGTGATTTTAACCGAAGAAATAGTATGAATATTTTGGGTATATCTGCATTTTATCATGACAGCGCTGCTGCACTTGTTCGCGACGGTGAAATTATCGCCGCTGCTCAGGAGGAACGATTCACTCGAAAGAAGCACGACAGCCGATTTCCCATAAATGCAGTCGATTATTGCCTTCAAGCCGGGGGGCTTTCTGCCGAGCAGCTCGATTACGTCGTATTCTATGAAAAGCCGCTTGTCAAATTCGAAAGATTGCTGGAAACATATATCGCATACGCCCCGCGCGGGTTCCGGCAGTTTCTGATGGCAATCCCGCTGTGGCTGCGGCAAAAACTCCACCTGCCGCGGGAAATGGACAAGGCCCTGAAGGGACGGTACAAAGGCCGCTATGTTTTCGTCGAACATCACGAATCTCACGCTGCCAGCGCTTTTTTCCCTTCCGGATTCGAGGAAGCGGCCATTCTAACGATGGATGGTGTCGGAGAATGGGCGACGGCAAGCTTCGGCACGGGCAAAGGCAACCGGATCCAACTGACCAATGTTATCCACTTCCCGCACTCGTTAGGCCTGCTATATTCGGCGTTTACATATTTCACCGGCTTCCGCGTCAATTCCGGCGAATACAAACTCATGGGCCTTGCCCCTTACGGCGAGCCTGTTTACTACGATGCTATCAAAGACAATCTAATCGATGTTAAGCCGGACGGCTCCTTTCGTTTGAATATGTCATACCTGCCCTATTGCCACAAGACCGTCATGACGAACAAAAAGTTCGAAAGACTTTTTGACGGGCCGCCGCGAAGGCCGGAATCGGCCCTGACCCAGCGTGAAATGGACATTGCCGCCTCAATCCAGAAGGTTGCCGAAGATGTGATGCTCGGCGCCGCCCGGCACGTTTATCGCCAGACAAATATGAAGAATCTCGTCCTAGCCGGCGGTGTAGCACTGAATTGTGTCGGTAACGGCAGGATCCTGCGGGAGGGGCCGTTCGAGAATATCTGGATTCAGCCGGCGGCGGGAGATGCCGGCGGAGCGCTGGGAGCGGCCTTGTTTGTCTGGTATCAACTGCTGTCAAATGAGCGCAAAGTCGACGGCCGGGACTTCCAGCGTGCTTCACTGCTGGGGCCCGCTTATGATGACGAGCAAATCTGTAAGTTTCTCGATTCCGTGGGCGCGAAATACCACTCCTATACGGACCACGAGCAGGTGATTGACAAAGTGGCGGATCTCATCGGTGAGGAAAAAGTGATAGGCTGGTTCCAGGGCAACATGGAGTTCGGTCCCAGGGCGCTGGGCAACCGGAGCATTATCGGGGACGCCCGCAGCGAGAAAATGCAGTCGGTCATGAATCGCAAGATCAAGTTTCGCGAGTCGTTTCGGCCCTTTGCACCATGCGTTCTTGCCGAGCACGTTCACGATTATTTTGAGATGCCGCCCGGTCAGGACAGCCCCTACATGCTGCTGGTCGCCCCCCTCAGAGAAGCCAAACGCCTGCGTGTAAATACACCGCCGGAGCAGCTCAAAGGCCTGGACAAGCTGAAAGCCAAACGCAGCGTCGTGCCGGCGATTACGCACGTGGATTACTCGGCTCGTATCCAGACCGTGGATCCTCAGCGGCATCCAAAGCTCCATCGCCTGATGAGTCGATTCAATCAAAAGACCGGATGCCCGGTGATTATTAACACCAGTTTCAATATCCGCGGCGAACCTATTGTCTGCCGCCCGGAGCACGCTTACAGATGCTTTATGGCCACCAATATGGACGTCCTGGTCATGGAGAACCAGTTGCTTTATAAAGAGCAGCAACCCCAGGCCAGACAGCACGAAATAGATGAATATAAGGCCCGGTTCGAATTGGATTAAGCAACTAAACAGGAGTTGTATGTAATGTCATTGATCGAAGTAAACTGGAATCCGAAGCGTAAAGAGCTTCGCAATTTTGCGATGATAGCCCTGATCGCATCGGTCCTCGTCGCTTCACTGCTTTACATATTTAAAGGAGTCCGTATTCAATGGGCGGCAATTATCTTTGCAGCAGGTTTCGGTATTTTTCTAAGTAGTTTTATGTCCCTCAAACTAACCAGGATAATGTACCTTGGTTTAATTCTCGTGACGCTCCCGATCGGCTGGGTGGTCAGCTTGATTTTATTGGCGGCCTTTTACTTTTTGCTGCTGGCGCCGCTGGGACTTCTCTTTCGCCTGCTCGGCCGCGATCCGCTCAGCCGCAGGTTCGATCCTGCTGCAAAATCTTACTGGCTCTCCCGGCGGGAACCGGAGAGTCTTGACCGCTACTTCCATCAGTTTTAGAATGGGAAACAAAATGTCTAAGAATTCTCACAAAGATAAATCGAAAGAATTCAGCGAGCTTGCTCGACAAAAACGAAGCTCTATCATCGCGGAATTTTGGGGATTCCTCAAATATAATAAAAAGTGGTGGCTGATACCCATACTGATTGTGCTGCTGATTCTATGTTTACTTGTATTGCTGGGCGGTACGGCCATAGCGCCTTTTATCTATCCGCTCTTTTAGACGCAGGATTCCGTTCTTTCAGCAGGGTATCGAGCACAGCGCGTGTCGGAGCCGAATTCGGATCTATACGCAAAGCGGCCTGAAACTCCTTGATCGCCTCATCTTTGCTGCCCTGCATATTCAGAAGCACACCCAGATTATGGTGCATACTCAGGTCATCCGGCATGAAAAGCGTGCCCCTGCGCAGTATTTCGACCGCCCGGCCGATCTCGCCTCGTTGAGACAGCAGCTCTCCGAGGTTCTTATATGCTTCGGTATTATTCGGCTGGATTCGAACCACGATGGAGTAATATTTTATGGCCTCGTCGATGCGAGCCTGGGCCTGGTATGCCAGCCCCAGATTGTGATACGCATTGGCACTGGTCGGCTTAATTCGTACCACCTTCAGAAGATGGTCGATAACCTCGTCGAGGCGGTTCAGCCTCCTCAGCGACATTGCCAAAAGCAGATGCGGCTTATATGAATGCGGCAACAGTTTCAATGTAAGGCGACACTGCCCGGCTGCCGCCCGCTCGTCTTTCAAACGCACGGACAGCAGTTCGGCATATCTCCAACGCAGCCAAAAATCAGAAGGTTCCGTTTCAATCAGCCGGCGGAACTGGGCCGCGGCATTCTGCAATATTTCGGGCGTCAGGACGGCTTCAAGGGCGTCGAGTTCCCGCTCCAGCCGGCTCACCTGTTCGCTGTGGTAGAGCTGGTTGGTGAAAGGCGGCTCCTTTATATAATAATTCAGAATCTTGAAGGCATTATTGTATCGGGCCCAATCGTTGTACCCGATACTTTCGGCACACTCTGCCGCGGTCAACGGCGAAACGTTATCCGCTTTTAGGCGTTTTACCCGTTCCGGAAGTATATCCTCAGCCTGCTCAAAAACCGTCCCGGCCAGGAGATAGTTGCCTTCGAAATTCAAATGCACGTGCTCGTAGAACAGTTCCTCGCCGGGGCTTTTATAGGGGCTGTTTTCTTCGAACGTTCCGGCCGCGTCCACAAGGCAGACGCCTTCCGCTGTTCTGTTATCAGCCACGGCTCGAATGATCTGGTTGATTCTCGTATCGGCACGGAACCGAAGCGTATCCAGCTCACGTGCTTTAATATATCCTTCTTTGGCCTTGTCATATTGACCCATTGCCCGGCAGCAGCGTCCCAGCCGGAATTGCAACTCGGCGTAACGATCATCAATCTTTGCCGCAGCTAAATAGTGTTCAACCGCTTCGGTAAAATCGCCGGCTGATTCGCACTCCACGCCCTTTTTGTAAATATCGCTCCAGTTTTTCAGGGCCGCCTCACCAAGCCCCTGCCGATGCTCCGAAGTGAAGGGCGGGCAATCCTTCAAGTTGCTGCCTACTGTGCAAAGAATTACCTTAGCCCCGCTTTTAACGGCGATGCGGCTGATATCTTCGAGGTTTCTCCGGAAATGCCGATAGACTACATCCAGATTGGGATCGTCGGCCCGCACCTGCTTTTCGATGAACATTTTCAGACCGCCCCAAACCCTGGGGGCGCCTCGATTGCCGCCTGCCGATTCGAACAGATTCGTTAGCAGTTGTCCCAGCCTGGTGGTTTTTATTGCAATACCCATACGGATAAGCGACAGGTTGGCCGATAGCGGGGCAAAGACGGTTCCCGCTCCGTATGGCCCGACGACTTCGTTGTTGCCGAGATATGTTATAAACAGGTCCGGCCGATGTTTCGCCAAGTCTTTGGCAATCTCGACAGCCACGTGCGAATTTATCGCCGGCATTGCGGCGACGATTACCTCAAAATTAACTTTCGGATATGAATTCTGCAGCATCGCATCCAGAATCCGTCCGAAACTGAAAGCCGGGTCCGGCGTGCCCTGGGCGGCGGAAGCTCCGAGTATAAAAATACGATACGTATCGTCCGGTTTGTCCGATGGGAAAATGAACGGGTCGAATTCCTGTGCGATGTTCCGGGGAAAGAACCGCCAGCCGAACCTGGCATTGTCACCGTAATACAAATTGCCGTCAACTTTGCACTTAACGGTCGGAGTTGCAGGATAGCCGTAACCGGCGATACGAAGAGTCAGCTCTATCAGCAAAAAAAACAAAGCGGGAATGACGGCGACAGCGATAATGCGAAACAGCCAGAGACGCGGGCCGGCGATTCGTTTGCGTGACAATTCTCTGCCGGCTTTGGATTTGCCTCGACGGTCAGAAACTTTGGAAACAGCCTTTTTGCCAGTCGACGGACGCTTTGTGCTTTTGCGGCGTTTGGTGTCCCCCTTGGAATGCCTTTTGATTTTTTTTCTCCGCCCGGCACTCATTCGCGATCTCTTCAATTACGCCTTTCCTGGATGGCACTTAATATTTTACGCACCTTTGCGGAATTCGGGTCTATCTCCAAAGCGGCGCGAAGTTCCTTCAGGGCCTCGTCACTTTGCCCTTGTTCTTCCAGCGCAATTCCAAGATTGTAATGCAGATCCAGATTGTCCGGCACGAATTTCAGGCCGTTTCGAAACGCTTTCAGCGCCTTATCGACCTTGCCCTGCTGGAACAGCACTAATCCCAGATTATTGTGTGCTTCGGCCCTGTCCGGCACTAATCGAACCACCCTGGAATAATGTTCAACAGCTTTGTCATAGTTTTTCTTAAGGTGATATGCAAATCCTAAATTGAAATGTGCTTCGGCAAAGGTGGGATAGATTCGTACCGACTCCAAATTATTGGCGATAGCCGCATCAAGGTCTCCTCCTTTGCCGCATAATAAACCTAATACGGCGAAAGCTTCATAATGATGCGGCAGAGAATTCAGAACCAAACGATACTGACCGGCGGCAGCGTTGGCTTTACCCAAATCTTCAAGCAATTGGCCGTATTTCCAATGCAGCCACCACTCCGACGGCGTTTGCTCAATCGCCCGGCGATACTGAATCTCAACTTCGTTAATAACCTCCGGGGAAATAGCTGCCTTATAAGCATCGATTTCCTGCTCCATTCGCTTAACCCGCTGATTGTGGTAGAGCTGATTCGTGAAAGGTGCCTGCTTTATATAATCATTGAGGACCTTCCCGGCAATGTTGCATCGGTCCCAATCCGTGTACGCCAAATCCCGAGCACATTCCGCCTCGGTCGGGAAAGGACGATCATCGGCCCTGTAACTTTTTATCCGCTCGGGAAGTATCTTTTCCACCTGCTCGAAAATCGCCCCGGCCAGAAGATAATTGCCTTTGAAATTCATGTGGACGTGCTCATAAAACAGTTCCTCGCCAGGAGTCTCGCGGGGACTGTTCTCTTCGAAAACCTTAACAGCATCCACCAAATAAACGCCGTCGGCTGTCTTGCTGCCGGCCGTATCGCGCACAATTTCGTTTATCCGTGTGTCGGCGCGAAACCTCAGCGTGTCTAATTCACGCGCCAGGATATATCCGGCCCGGGCTTTCTCATATTCGCCCATTTCCCAGTAACATCGACCCAGGCGAAACTGCACGTCCGCGTAGCTATCATCGATCGCGGCGGCTTGAAGATACAGATCAACCGCCCCGGCATAATTTCCGTCCGTCTCATCCGTAATCCCCCGCTGATAAATCTCGTCCCAGCTTGTCTTTTCAGCATCAGTCAGGTCCGGCCTGTGAAGGGATGCAAACGGGGGGCTGTCTTTCAGGTTGCAGGGCACCGTGCAGAAAATCGTATTTATACCACTCCCACAGGCAAGACGGCGAATATCCTGCAGGTTTCTCTGGAAGTGCTTGTAAACGATTTCCAGGCTGGTGTCCCCCGCCCTGACCTGCTTATCGAGAAACATTTCCAGGCCGCGCCAAATCTTCGGGGCATTGCCGGCGCCTGCCGATTCCAGCAGATTCGTCACAAGCTGGCCCAGCCTTGTAGCTTTAAGCGCAATCCCCAGGCGGATGGCAGACATGCTGGAGCTCATCGTCGAAAAGACTGTTCCGGCCCCATAGGGACCGACAACTTCGTTGTTGCCGAGATATATGATAAACAGGTCGCCCTGATATTGCGCGCAATCGTCGGCGATTTCAAAAACCGCATGAGAATTTATGGCCGGCATCGCAGCGGTAATAACTTCGAAATTCGCTTTCGGATACTGCCGGCGCAGCATAACCTGCAGCATCCGTCCGAAACAAAACGCTCCATCTGGCGTACCCGCGGCGGCGGAAGCTCCCATTACAAAGATACGATAGGTATCTTCCGATTTATTCACAGGGAAAACAAACGGCTCGGTTGTCCGGGCTATGTTCGGATGAAAGAATCGCCAGGCAAATTTAGTGTTGTTATAATAAGAAGGTATAGCATTAATTTTGTCTTTGATGGTTATGGTTGTGGGAAAACCGTATCCGACCAGGCGGAGGGAAATTTCCAGCAACAAGAACAGAAGAGCCGGAATGACGGTAACTGTAATAATGCGAAACAGCCAGAGACGCCGGCCGGTTACTAAAGGCGGCGTCATTTTTCCCCTGCCCTTTTGCCTGTCTTTCTTTTTGGAAGAAGCAGTGGTCCTTTTTTTTGCCGGCAAGTGACTTTTGCCTTTACGCCGCAGGACGTCTTGTTTAGTACGCGATGAGGATTTCCTGCCCTTTTTTCTGTGTTTGTCAGGCATTGGTTAGTTTCTGCAAGCGCGTTTCTCTCTTAAAAAAAGTTTAGTCGGCGGTAATCTTTTTAAGGTGTGCGACTTCGACCCTGGTTAGTGTTCTGAATTTGCCAACGCCGAGGCCTCGGACGGTGAGCTTGCCGAGGCGCGTTCTCGTCAGCGATTTAACAGGCAAGCCGACGTTTGCCAACATCCTGCGAACCTGACGGTTCAGGCCTTGTTTGATGGTAATTTCAATTGAAGATTCGTTATGCCTGCGTTTTAATATTTTCACTGACGCCCTGCCGGTTTTGCCCTCCGCCAGCCAGACTCCTTTTTTTAACTTTATAACTTGTTCTCCGGAAATCTCGCCATTAATCCTGACGACATAGGTCTTGGCAATTCCGTATCTGGGATGCGTCAGCCTGTTCGTCAGCTCGCTGTCGTTGGTCAGAATAATCAGTCCCGTAGTATCGGCATCGAGTCTGCCGACACAAAAGATACGCTCATTAGTGTGGACAAGGTCAATCGCCTTTTTTCTGCCCCGAGGATCGCTGTTGGTGCAGATTACGCCCCTGGGCTTGTTCAAAAGAAAATAGACCTTCTGTGCGGGACGAATTTTTTTCCCGTACACAGTGATAACATCTTTTTCCGGGTCAACGAAGGCCGGCAGTTCGTCCACAACCTTGCGGTTCACCCTGACCTCTCCGCTGAGTATCAGTTCCTCGCACTTTCTCCGCGAATCGATACCCGCCGCCGCGAGGACTTTTTGTAATCTCTGTTCGGCCATAGTAAATCGTCCTACATTAGATCTGATAATATACTCAAACTGACCGTTTTTAAGTCGAATGCCACAGCAAATCATTCAATGATAATAACATAACACAATCTGTCATTCCCGCGAAAGCGGGAATCCACTAAATCCGTTACGTTCCTGGATCCCTGCTTTCGCAGGGATGACAGCGAGAATCGGTCAGTTTGAGTAATATAAATGAAGCCTCGAACCGCGTCAATTCGGCTGTTCCAAACCGTTCACGAAAAGATTCATTGCCTCAGGGCTTCCATACATGATAGTCGAGTAAGTCTTTCCCAGACCCGGCCGGGCGGTAGGCGCCGTCAGGAGACGCTCAAACTTTGCATCCCATGCTTTTCGCAGGATCCTCAGATGTTCGGGCTCTCCATTGATCCTGACACTATTTACCAGCGCGGCAATCGTAACGCCGGTCCGGCCGACTGGATTTGTTGCCGGGCAGGATGTGTAGCGCCAATCGCTATATTGTTCCAGCCAGGTATCATTGTTAATATACGTCACCGCCCTTCTGACCACTTCCGGAATGCGTTGGTCGGCTGATAGCTGGTAATACCGGCTCAATCCGTTGACTCTGACCGAACTGATGAATCCGGCTTCGCCCACGTGCTTGGTTTCGCAGTCGCAATGTCCCGCCGGCAGCTTCCAAAGCCAGCCGCCGCAATGGGGGTCCTGGGCCGAGAGGGCATCGTCGGCCAGTAATTTCATCGCCTTGCGATAGCGTTCGTCGAAGTCAAGCTCATAGGCGCCGGCAATCGCCAGCATTGTCCAGCCGTTTACCCGCCCGACGTGCGTGCCGGTTGCAAAGTTGAACTTGCGCTGCTCGACCAGGCTGGCGAGGTTGTCACCGATCTTTTCGACCGTCTCTTTCATCCACGGGTCGCCTGTCACAAAGTAATTGTAAACCATGCCCTGGGTATAGATATGTCCGAGGTTATAAGGATCCAGGCAGAGGTATGGTCTCTTTCCGCTGCCAATCCGCAGTGAAACATAAAGTTCGCGGATGCGCTCGACGCTGTAAAAACCGCTAACGTGCCCGACGCAATGCTCATGCACCATCCCGGGACGGATCGGATAGGAAGAGTTCCTGCCCACATCGGAAATGAAGTGTTGTTTCAGGTCGTCGTTGACAAATTGAATGACATCGACCTCGCTGGTATGGCGGGCCGCCGTATCGCCCACATAGAAGTACTTAGGATCGCCGGTCCGTGCGAATTGCAGCAAAATATGTTTGGCCGTATCGTACTCGTGATTGCCCCAGTTACAGCGGCGCTCACCGAACCAGTCTCCCCAGTTCATCTGTCCGTAGTCTCGCTGTGCTTTGATGGAGTGACAGTAGCCGTTGTCGAAAAGGTTTTCCGCCCAATTATCGTATTCGGCCATACCCGGGCTTCCTGCCGGGGCGGTATAACCCCATACCCCGCTTGCAAATGCCTGAGCGGATTCGGCCGACGGCACCAGTGGAGCGTTGGCGGATTTTGCCAGAGACGCGCCATCTCCTGAAAAATCCAGCCAGATCTGCCAGCGAGGCGCCTGGCCCGTTCTAAGCCGGTAGCAATTGTCCTCGAACAAATACTGATACTTATACCAGGGCTTCATATGGTCAAAAGTGCCTTTTTCAAATTCGGGGAACAAACCGATTTCCAATTTCTCCGAATCAACCCCGATACTTTTAGGCCACTGCTGCCAGAAGTCCCTCAGTGCAATCGCAATGGTCCCTTTTTCATCTTCTATCCGTCCCCATCCCGGGGCTTTTGAACCTTTTGTCTCTGCGCCTTCGAGGCGGTAGTTTTCGTCATCGACCTGGAAGAGCCGCAGTGGCGAAGCCGGCTTACCGTTCCACCCGGGCCTTCCGCCGATGGTCGCAGAGCGGATTGTGCCAAGCGGAACCACCTCAAGCCTTAAATCACAGATATTCTGCATCACGCCTTCCTGCGAATCGATCAGAATCTGCGGTTCGAGATAGACTTTAGACAGGCCGGCAAAAACAGAAGCCCGCATTTGAAAGCCGAAAACACGCCGGCCGTCCGGTCTGCGAAACGCGCCCTTCAAGAGCAAAGTGGAGCGGATTTTGCCCTCTGTTTGCACTTCTATCGATTCAACGATTCCATTGCAGGCTTGCCCCTTGCTGTCCGTCAGCGAGAATTTGAGGTCGACTCGATCGGAAATTCGCAGCAGAGCATCTTTCACCGGTAAAAGTACGATTCCACTTGTTTCAATAGACGGTTTTTCCCGCCCGGTTATCTTTACCGGAGATTCATGATCAACCATCCCGGCCATCTTGTCCCAGGACAGCTTGAAATTCGCCGTCCCGTTAGCGGGCGGCCCGGCCTGGAAATCAAGCAGTACCCAGCGGGCACTTCGGTCCTTCCATCGAGCAAGAACCGAGCTTTGGCAGGGTACAGGCTCGCCATTATCATCATACAGGGCAAAATTAACTCCATCGGGAGCCGCACCTTCGACCAAAGGGACGCCGCCTGTTACAGGCCGCAAGGATTTTAATCCGGTTACGTCCCGTACAAGAATGTCCAGTTGTTTCATAGACGATTTACTTTTCGAACGTCCAGCCAAAGCAGCCGGGATAAGGCCAAAACAAATGAAAAAAACCACGATTCGTTTCATACTAAGTGCCCCCGAAGCCGAGCTTGTCGGCGTAAATAATTCCGATACAAGATAAAATCCAAAGCACAAGGCCAATCTGAAACGGCAAATCCTTATACATAAGCTGCAGCGGGTCTGTGAAACTGCCCTGTTGTATTAACAAACTGAAACGGAAAATGCAGTATAAAACCAGCGGCGTCGTATAGACAAGATTATTCGTGCCGAAAATCCGCAGTGTCCTGTCATCCATCGCATATAGCAGAAAACATACCACCGCCAGTCCGCTGGTGACATCAAGCATGTGTGCGAGCAGCTCTGGCGTATAGCCGGCCAACGTTTGGCGAAACGATTCGCTGTTTTCACGAAGCAGAATTATTTCACTGCGGCGTTTGCTGAACGCCAAAAACAGGCACAGAGCAAAGGTGCAGATAATCAGCCAGGGCGAGATAAATACCCCCACTACTATAGCTCCGGCGACAGCTCGCAGGCAAAAACCGATTGATATGACCAGGCAGTCCAGAATCATCATCTTTTTCAGCAAGAGCGAATAGAGAATCATCAGCACAATATACGCCAGGATGACAGTTGCAAAGTTCAGGGCGAGCACGAAACTGCCGATGATTGCCGCCGCAGCACAAAGAGCGGACACCACAACCGCAGAGTTAATACTGACACTTCCCGCCGCGATGGGCCGTTTGCGTTTTTCGGGATGAAGGCCGTCCGTCCTGCGGTCAATAATGTCATTGAAAATGTAAATAGCCGAAGCAGCTAAACAGAAGCAGAAAAAACCGCCAATTGCCCTGCCGACAGCAAGAGGGTCGGTAATTTTTTGCCCAAATATCAGGGCCGCAAACACAAATACATTCTTGGTCCAGTGCTGCGGACGCATTATTTGCAAAAGTTTCATACCACCACCTTTCGCTGTTTATTTGTCAGATTTAGTTTGCAATTCCCACAAAAACAGGAATCCGTTAACTCAATGCTATTGACTTATTGAAATTATCGACATTCAGACTGATAAGGCGTACAATAAAATTATATGGTAATAATCTCATGCTGCATAGCGTATCGTGAAATTTTGTGCAAAATGGGGTGGGAATTACGAGGCTCGAATTATGATAACGACTGTTGTTTTTGATTTGGACGACACGCTTTACGATGAAATCGAGTATTGCAAAAGCGGCTTTAGAGCCGTAGCTGAATTTCTCGCCAACCTTCCTGATGTCCCCCCTGCCGAGCGTATTTTTGACACTCTATGGAAACAGTTCACTGCCGGCAATCGCTCGAAGACTTTTAACGCAGCTCTCGATGAGCTTGATATAAGCTATGATGATAAACGTATTGGGGAACTGGTAAATGTTTATCGCAGCCATATCCCGAAGATAACGCTGCATCAGGACAGCCGGGACGCCCTTTGCGAGCTGAGAGCAAAATATACGCTGGCCCTGCTGACCGACGGTTTCCTGCCGGCCCAAGAATTAAAAGTACAATCGCTGGGAATCGAAAAATATTTTAAGTGCATTGTCTATACGGAACAGCTCGGCAGAGAATTCTGGAAACCATCGCCTGCCGGCTTCGAAAAGATAGTCGAAATCCTCAAGGCAGGGCCGGAAAATATGGTTTATATCGCTGATAACGAAAAAAAGGATTTTATCGCGCCGAATAAATTGGGATTTTTAACCGTTCAGCTAATCCGTTCGGCACGTATACACACTTTAATCTCCGCCGAATCCGGCGCTAAAGCACAATTCGTAATACACAAAATCAGCCAATTACCCGCCCTTTTAGACGGACTTTGAGGCTTTCGTTCGTATCGTATACCGCGCCCAAAATTCATACTGACAATCTCCAAACAATCATTCTGCCGAAAAAGACTTCTCTGTCGGCTTTTTTTGTTGACTTTGATACCGTTTCCGGCGATAATATGTTAACTGAACAAGCTTTTAGGGTGATTTTCAATATTTCTAAGGAGTTTTTATTATGCCAGCACGCAGGAGAAAGCAGAGCAACGCTATGCTCTACACTCTAATAACCTTTGTTGGGCTTTTTATTGCCACAACA
>Ga0307378_10002143_pt1 | contig 30897 bp, 19 predicted proteins | sample UN1MG_FD_202238 | JGI IMG/M metagenome (GOLD analysis project Ga0307378, IMG submission 202238) | Soil microbial communities from Risofladan, Vaasa, Finland - UN-1 | ecosystem: Environmental > Terrestrial > Soil > Coastal area > Acid sulfate soil | place: Finland: Risofladan, Vaasa | collected... | reverse complement strand
ACGCACATTTTGGCTCTGTTTCCCCTTGAAAATCTGACATCTGCATTATATATTTCTTTTACCAGTTATAAAGAGAGTGAAACGCCTACTTGTTCTTAACCGTAAGAGTGTACCCGAAAGAGTGAGGAGATGGGTTATGAAGAAGTTTGTTGTGTTCTTGTTATGTCTTGTCAACTTGGTGGCCTGTGCCGAAAGCTACAATATCGAAACCTATCGAGTGTTCGGCCCTGAACACCCGGGCCAATACAAGCATCCCGCGTCCATTACACAACTTACCAACGGGGACCTTTATATTGCCTACTACGGCGGTTCGGCCGAGTATGGCGACGACACCGCCGTGTACGGTTCCCGCCTCAAAGTGGGCGAAATCCAATGGACTGAACCTAAGGTCATAGCGAATACACCTGACCGAGGCGAAGGGAATCCCGTAGTGTGGCAGGCGCCCGACGGCCGAGTGTGGCTCTTCTACGTGAACCGTTATGGCGAAACTTGGTCCAACGCGCGAGTAAAGGGGAAGATCTCTAATGATGGTGCGGAGACCTGGTCGGATTCATTCATGCTCAACTTTGAAGAAGGAACCATGGTTCGGGGCCAGCCCATCGTCCTGAACAACGGCGACTATCTCCTGCCCATGTACTACGAGACCGGCGAAGACCGGGAGATGACAGCGTCCACGACCTGTTCCTACTTCATGCGTTACAACCCGAAGACGAAGGTATGGACCGAAACCAACCGGATCAAATCGCCCATGGGCAATCTGCAAGCCCAGGTTGTCCAGCTTACCGACGATTATCTCATCGCCTATATCCGTCGGGGCGGCGATTTCTTGCCTACCGACCACGGCTACATGTTGCGCTCCGAGTCCCGGGACGGCGGATACACCTGGAGTGACGCGGTTGAGACGAAATTCCTCAACCCCAACTCCGCCGTTGACTTCATCAAGCTGCAGAACGGCCATCTGCTGCTTGTTTACAACGATAACATGAACGATCGCACGCCGCTGACCGTGGCTGTTTCGACGGACGACGACAAGACCTATCCCTATCGGCGCGATATTGCGGGCGGCGACAATTCCTTCGCCTATCCCTATGCCATTCAAACCCGTGACGGCAAGATCCACATCATCTACACGACGAACAGCCGAACGACCATTATGCATACCGTGTTCGACGAGTACGCCATCATCGGCTCACCGCCCGAACTCTAGTCGACTCCGTGGCGTTTTGCGAATAAAGATGATTTGGCAAAATTGAAAAAAGGTGGTCAGGTTTCTGATAACCCAGCGTCTGTAATTAGTGCCCACAAACTACATAAAACTCTATACCTCTTGCATTGTCTGCCGGGTGTGGTACCCATGAAGTCAAGGTGCAGCCAATCAAAGTGGAGCCGATCCAATTGACGCTGGATGTTAACGTGAAGGTCCAGCAAGAGCAGATATCACCGATGGTCAGGTGCCGAAAGACCAGCTGCAGCTGGCCGAGCAGCTGCTGAAAAACAAGACTGCAACATTTGACCCACTATTATTCAAGGACCGCTAGGATCACTGCTACCGCAATGATGCTAGGTAACACAAAAGCAAAATCAGTGATTTTTAGCATTTTTTTCATTGTTTTTCCTCCTTCTAGATAGAATTTTTGAGTTTACATCTGTCCGTTATGTATTCATCTGCTATTTTCTTGACATTTTTCAAATGGAAATAGTCGGAGTCTAAAAGTGGTTTCAAATCGATTACATTCATTTCTTCTTACAACTCAATGGTATCAAAGCCGTTACAACGTTTTCCAAATCAAACAACCGGACAGTAGTGGTCGTTGTAGAACATCAAAACACGATTAGTATTTTGCTTTTTTGTAACCGTTTCCGCTGTTAAATGGTGTTTATGAATTATTATAGCCGCTTTTGGCTGCCAAGCGAAAATTTTTTACATTTTTTTACGAATCACACGGCTTACGGTGCCGGGGGATACAGACGAATATCGTCAAAGTACATTGTACCTGAACCACCAGCCAATGGATTGTTCTTATTGCCAAGACCAAGGGAAATCATATCGACATTAGTCAAGTTCACGCCCTGGTCGGCAAACGCCTGCAGGTCGATAGTCCATTCCGTCCAGATAGTTACCTGTGCTGCATTTGGATTATCGTGGGTAACTACCGCATTACCATTAAGAGCAATATACAAACTCTCAGCAGCATTATCCGAATTGCCTCTGAACCAAATCGTTAATGTGTTGACACCTTTCTCGGTCCAGTCACGCGGGTAAGTCAACGTCAAAGTTGCCTCAGAGTACCCAACGCTGTTGTCGTAGTAGAGCGGCAGCGACTGGTTGCCTCCGTGAACGATAGTTTGCTCGGCAAAAGGAGGAGTGTCATAACCAACTAAAGAACCGTTTGTCGGGTCGTCATATCCGTCTATCCACACGTTAAATATCCTGTTGCTATCGGGGTCGGCGGGGTCAAGGTCATTGTAAGATTCAAAATCGTCCACGACAAGGAAGTTAGCTGTCGTAAAGCTCCAGAGGATGCCTGTCCATGGACTGTCTGGATTGGTGTTATTGACCTCATCAATCCGCCAGTAGTAAGCAGTATCCCACTCAAGTTTTCCGGGGTCATAGCTCTCAGAACTAAGGTCCCTGGTGCCTTTGTATTCTGGTGAACCTGTGTCGGCATTTTTCACGGCATCTCCATCTGTTCCAAAATAGACCTCATGCGAAGCAGCAAAGACACTCGGCGACCAGGTAATAATCTGTGTCTGCTTTACATCCACAGCACCATTAGATGGATTCGGGTTCCCGACAGCGCCCTCAGTAGTAAAGTTCCAGACGTCGCCTTTATACGTGTCGATAATATCAAACTCATCGACACGCCAGTAGTAAGTCTTAGCCATTTTGAGTGTGCCGGGATCATAGGTCGCTATTCCTACAGGGAGTCCACCGGTGGCATTGTCAACCTCGTCAAAGTTGTCACCAAAGTAAACCGTGTGCAATTTTGCCCCGAAACCCGGAGTCCAATTAAGCTTGCCATCCACTTCTACAGACTCGGCACCATCAGCCGGATCTGGGAGGTAGGCAGTCTTGGGGGGAATCATAAAGCTCCAGATGTCGCCCTTCCACGGAGAATTAGGTTCGGTATCATTTATCTCATCAATGCGCCAGTAATAAGTCGTTCCCGGAACAAGGCCATCGGGAAAAGCGAATCCGGGAAAACCGGCAACTAAAAACGTGTCGGCCTGGTTGCCCTGGAACGTACTCTCAGCGCCGGCGTCCACATCGTCAAAATTGTCACCGAAGTACACATCGTGGGAGACCGCATGACCACCCGGTCTCCAGGAAAGGTTTACCCATGTATCGGCATACATGGCGCCATCAGGCGGATCCGGCGACGAGGCGTATGGCCATACCTCACCTGACCCTTCCATAGCACCCAGAACCTCAGGCACCGTCAGCGCCTTTGTGTAGATGCGCGCGTCGCTTATCCAGCCAGCCCACCGCCAGCCCTCAGGCTCTCCACCAATAAAGAAAGGATTCTCATCGATGGTCTTCGTGATCGTGTTGGTTCCCGCCTCCTCACCATTTCGATAATAGGTCAGGCTCGTTCCATCCTTGACGATCACATGATGGACCCATTTGCCACCTGGGACGGCTTCGTAATTAATACCCTCCAGGTAGCTATAGTCGTCGTTGAAGAACTCAAACCTCGTCGGTGTGAACTTGATGAACTGAAGCGGCGATTGCGTACCGCCAAAACGATTGCCTAAGATCATCTCATTGACACCGGTGCCATCTCCTTCCTGTTTGCCCCAGAATGCCCACGTAAAATCGTTCTCCATGGTCATTGCCGGAATAATTAGGTCGGTGCTAACGTATGCGCCGCTGCTGTTGTCTCCATTAAAGCTCAGTACCATACCGCGTTCCGGGTCATTGACCCAGACCGAACCGCCTGCGCCCATGCCGCCGCTATCGGCGTTGTGGATGGTCCCATCATTACCAGAGCCGGACCAATCAATAGTAGTATCCCCGGAGCCTTCATTCAAGGGCCACCACCCAATAAGATCAGGGTCGGCAGCGCCGGCTACGTTTGTCAAAACCAGGCCCAGCACCAAAACAAAAGAAATCATATAAATCAATTTCTTAGACATAATAATCCTCCTTAAAGAAAGTTTAAATAATTATGAATTATGTTTTGGCCACACACCAAAACTCTCGTTCCCGCAGAGGCGGGACATGAATTTTTCGTTGAAATGTGAAAATCTACACTGCGCCGCACAAAGTCGCCGTTACAACTAACTCTGTACCTTGCATAATAACTCCTCCTCTATTCGAAAAACTACAAGAATTGCGCCCGCGGGATGACCTCTAATTCGCAGATGCCCGACTGCACGAGCACAAGCTTCACTAACATAACTTATACCAAATCAGCTACTTTCCCGTCAAGGAAAATCCCCCAACCAAAAGCGCGATGTGCTCCAATGTCTCCACAATCAAACTTAGCTCTATTGATTGTGAAAACCACAGTTCTGTTAGAGGCTTTTAGGTCAGTCCCACCAGCCTTTCAGGCCCAGTACGCACGGATAAAAGTCACCCTTCCCACGAGCTACAAAATGTCAGAATTCTTCGAAAAGTCACCTCTTTCAGGAGCTGAAAAACACCCTGATTTCCAGGTGCCATTGTGTCTCCAAAATGTCTCCACAGATGTCAAATTTGACGATTGATAGAAGCACCAAACCTCAAATTCTTGTCTAAAAACAAATATTTTTTCATTAATATCGGATTAAGTAGACGGAGGAAAAGAAATGTATCAATCGCATAATTCTTTTGGGGGATCAACAAACGGGGCCTATACCGAATCAATCAGTATAAGCCCCGAGTTAACACACATCTTCAATATCAACTATGCAATCTTGACTGCCGGTTCCGGCTTAGGGCGCCGGTGGATACAGACGAATATCATCAAAGTACATTGTACCTGAACCACCAGCTAACGGATTGTTCTTGTTACCGAGGCCAAGAGCAATCGTATTTACATTGGCTAAGTTTACGCCCTGGTCTGCAAACACCTGCAGGTCGATAGTCCATTCCGTCCAGATAGTTATCTGCGCTGCATCAGGATTATCATGAGAGACCACAGTGCTGCCATTGAGGGCTACATACAGCGTCTCGGCAGCGTTAGCCGAATCGCCCCTGAACCAAATCGTCAGCTTGTTGACACCTTTCTCGGTCCAGTCACGCGGATAAGTCAACGTCAATGTCGCCTCAGAGTAACCAACACTGTTGTCGTAATAAAGCGGCAGCGACTGGTTGCCTCCGTGAACGATAGTCTGCTCGGCATAAGGAGGAAGGTCATTACCAACGAGAGCTCCATTTGTCGGGATATCATAACCGTCCGGCCACGCTTCAAATATCCTGTTGCTCCCCGGGTCAGGGGGGTCAATGTCGTTGTAGGACTCAAAATCATCCACGATAAGGAAGTTGGCTGTAGTAAAGCTCCAGACAGGCCCCACCCAAGGGCTGTCGGTGTTAGCGTTATTGACCTCATCAATACGCCAGTAGTAGGTGGTATCCCACTCAAGCTTTCCGGGGTCATAGGTTTCAGCACCAAGGTCTCTGGTGCCTTTATACTCGGGTGAGCCGGTATCGGCACTTTTCACGGCATCTTTATCTGTGCCAAAGTATAATTCATGAGAAGCTGCATAGACACTCGGCGACCAGGTAATAATTTGTGTCTGCTTTACATCCACAGCGCCATTAGAAGGCTTCAGGCTCCCGACGGCGCCCTGAGTAGTAAAGCTCCAGACGTGGCCTTTGTACGTCTCGATGGCATCAAACTCATCGACCCGCCAGTAGTAAGTCTTAGCCAATTTAAGTGTGCCGGGAGTATATTCTGAAAAACTCATGGGGCCTTTGTACATGCCGCCGGTGCCATCGTTCACATCGGCGAAGTTATCGCCGAAGTACATGTGGTGCAACATTGCACCTAAACCAGGCTCCCAGCTAAGCCATACATCCAGGTCTACAGACTCGGCACCATCAGCCGGGTTCGGATTGTAGCTGGTCTTGGGGGCAATCATAAAGCTCCAGACAGTGCCTTTCCACGGACTTTCCGGGTTCGACTCATTGACCTCAACGATTCGCCAGTAGTATGTTGTGCCAGGAACAAGGCCTTCCGGATAAGGAAATCCAGGAAAGCCAGCAACAAAATTCGTCGAAGGCCGGTTACCCAAGGATGCCTCAGCAGCGAGGGCTTCCACATCAGCAAGATTGTCACTGAAGTACACATCGTGCGAAGCCGCAAAATCTCCCGGCGTCCAGCCAAGGCTCACCCACATATCTCGAAGTATGGCACCATCAGGCAGGTCAGGATTATGAGCGTACGGCCTCTTCGGTGACAAATACCGGCTCGGGATGGCTTCCCGGGTCAGTGTTGGAGTTGACCAGGACAGCTCACACACGGCATTACCACTTCTCTCATAGTACTCCAGTATAATCTCGTATTGCTGCCCACCTGTTAAGGTAAAGTCGCTGCTGCCTTGGATAATCCCCTCACGTGTGGCCTGCCATTTTTTGGCTTCGGTCCAGGTGTCAATAATCAGCTCGTTATTCAACCACAATCGAGCACCGTCGTCTGTCCGGATGTGGAAAGTGTAGATCTCGGAGTTCGGCACTTCAATCGTGCCTGTCCACCGCACCGTGAAATCGTTGGCATTAATGGACGGATCCGGCGAGCTATTACCCCAGTCAAAGTTCACCGTCGGATCTATGCGGGTCAACACGAGATTCTGCCAGACGTCCGCTGAAATACTCGTATGATAATACTCGCCTTTCAGGCCCTCAGTGCCGTTGGCCACACCGACCAGGCACAGCAATAACACAAAAGAAGATAAATAAACTAATTTCTTACACATAATAATCCTCCTTAAAAAATGCAGGTTGTAGGTTGTTAAGTGAAATGTAAAAACAGCATTACCGCAAAGAACTGAGCTCCCCTTCAAGCTCTGTGCTTCGAATAATACACAATAACTCCTCCTTTATTTAAGCAAACTACAGGAATTGTGTCCGCAAGAAGTCCAAAATCCACTGATGCCCTGCTGTGCGAATATAAATTTCTCTAATATTATCTATACCAAATTATCTACCTTCCCGTCAAGGCAAATCCCTTGATTATGTATTAGCATACCTCATTGATATAACTGTGGAGAAGTGCAACGAAAAGGCAGTTAAGTCTATTTGTAGATTCCCACAGAACACCCTCTATCTTGCAATTTAAAGCATCCAGGAGCCCATTTAAACGACGAACTCGTTTTGAAGGGTATCATATGGAATATGCAGAAAGTTAACGGATTATAGAGGGGCAATCGGGCTATATTTCCTACCAGAGCTATTGAAATCGGATACAGTAACCTGTATCATATGACATGAAAGTTTGGAGCATTATTTATGACGTCAAAGAAAAGATCTCAGTTAGTTTTTCATGCTTTCACGGCCACAGACGTGTTGCCTAATACATGTCCGAAGAAAACGAATCCCTGTCAATTCCAACATAACCCAGGAGGTAAAAATGACTAAACCTATTTACAAGTCCAATGTCAACCGTCGACAGTTTCTGAAACAAAGTGGTTCTCTCGCGGCAGGTGCGGCCGTGCTCGGCAGTATTATGCCCGCTGCCTTTGCCGGTGAAGAAAACACTATTCGCTTGGCGCTAATTGGCTGCGGAGGTCGCGGCAGTGGCGCCGTCGGTGATGCCCTGTCCGTTTCGGACGGCGGCCCGATCAAGCTCTACGCTATGGCTGATCTCTGGGAAGACCGCATGGCCAAGTCGCACGATGCTCTTAAGAAGAAGTTCAGCGACAAAATCGACGTGTCGCCAGACCGCAAGTTCCTCGGTTTCGATTCTCACCGTAAAGCCATCGACATCCTCAGGCCAGGTGATATCGCCTTGTGCACCACGCGGTCCTACATCCGGCCGCTACATGTTGAGTATGCCATCCGAAAGGGCATCAATGTTTTCATGGAGAAGCCATTTGCCTCCGATCCGGGCGGTCTGCACCGTCTGCTCCGTGCGGGTGAACAGGCCGAGAAAAAAGGTGTCAAAGTCCTCGCAGGACTCCAATGCCGTCATTCCCCGGCCCGCCAGGCGCTTATTGAAAAAATCCGCGACGGCGTTATGGGCGAGATACCGCTTATTCGTGCTAACCGCCTGGGGGGCGCAGGATGGCTCGGCAATCAGGGCGATGATGCCAATAAGCTTATCAGTCAGCTCCAATTTGGCAGGATACATTTGTTGTGGGTTGGCTCCGGCCACATGGTCGACAACCTGATCCACCAAATCGATGAGTGCTGCTGGATCAAAGATGCCTGGCCGGTTTCTGCGGTCGGCTTTGGTGGACGTGTACCTCGCAGCGAGGACTTGGGGCAGAACATTGACATCTATTCTATGGAATACACCTTCGCCGACGGAACCAAGGCATTCTGTGGTTTTCGCCGAATGAACAAGACGCGCAGTGAATTTGCTACTTTCATTCACGGTACAAAGTGCGCAGCACAGTTCTCTGGCAGAACGCACGCCGCTACTGTCCACATGTTCAGGGGCCAAAGGATTGAGAACGCCAACATCACATGGACGCCTATAAAGGACCGCTATAGCCCCTGGCAGTACGAGTGGAACGTTTTTATTGATAGTATCCGCAACGACCGACCGCACAATGAAGTAAAACGTGCCGTTTACTCAGACCTCACATCGCTCATGGGCCGCGCTGCCTGTCATACCGGCCAGACGGTCACCTGGGAACAGATAATGAAATCAAACTTCCAGTTCTGCGACTATCTCGATGACCTGAACTTCGACAGCCCGGCCCCTGTTAGAGCCGATGATAACGGCCGGTTCCCCGTCCCCATCCCGGGACAATGGAAAGAGGTTTGAGGGCAATTCGGTTATACTTTTTTTTGGGTGGTCTAATTCTAATCGTTCATTGTTAAACCGAATGAGAAAGAAAGGAGCTTAATTATGGCCGTATTCATTTCTTTAGTGAATCTTACGCAGCAGGGAATTCGAGATTTCAAAGATTCTCCCGATAGATCTGCCAAATTCAAATCCATGGCCGAAAAGGTAGGAGTAAAAGTCAAGGAAGTATATTGGACCATGGGCGTTCATGATGCTGTGCTTATCTTGGAGGCTCCGGATGACGAAACTGTAACCGCAGCAATGCTAGGCTTAGGATCGCTTGGCAATGTAAGGACACAGACGTTGCGAGCCTTTAATTCATCGGAGATGAAGGAAATTATTTCAAAAGTACCAAGCTGATTAACTGGTATGTCTTTTGGTTTCGAACATTTCAGAGCTATGGAGCGGATTGTGCTGGAGACATTCGACATGAATCCCATAGTTTAAAGAATCTCTTATCGGGGCTGAGCGTAATCATCAACAATTGTTCCGCATCTGGCTACTAAAATGGGAAGATAACAAAGGTATATCAGAGCCAAGACGATAAAATGTTTGATTACAAGGGCCTTGTTCATTAAACTACTCTGAGTACTCGTTGTGGTCTTACCGCTGTTGTAATAAATCATTCTGGATGTAGCCTATGTCAACAGTCACAAAGAAGGAACTCATTGACCGAATTACTGAAAGTACTCAGGCTAAGCGTGCGTTGGTTAAAGCTACAGTTCAAGATTTCCTCGGGGAGATCATCTCTGAACTTGCCAAAGGCAACCGTTTAGAGTTCCGCGACTTCGGTGTTTTCGAATCTCGCGAACGCGCACCCCGTACAGCTCAAAACCCGAAAACTCTGGAACGAATCCACGTCCCAGGCAAGCGAGCTGTTAAGTTCAAAATGGGTCGGTTGATGAAGCAGGAGCTAAACGGCTAAATTGTATGAGTACAGTGGTTACTTCGCAACAAATCCTTCCTTGACAAGATCTTTGGACCAGTCCCACCAGCCTGTCAGGTGCACTATACGGCATAAGAAACACTCCGTGGTTTTTATGTTTTTGCTAGTGATAAATGGCTTGCTTATCTCTTCAACATCAGGACAGGCTGTTTGGAGTGGGAGATAATTTTGAATGGCATTTTCGCTTGTATTTTTCTTGAAATGAAATAGTTAATTTGGTATAAAATATTTGGTGTACTGTGTGAGTTATTGACTTTTAGGTCCACAGAATACGTATCGTTTTTTGAGATAGATACGCAATTTAGCGAACGTAAAAGTTGTTGTACTCACTGTATGAGCGTAACAGAAACTTATCGTTATTACTGAAACAATTAATATTTTAGTATAGGGCACAGAGTATTCTGTTCTGATGTCTTAGATTTTCGGAGGAGTAAAGTTATGTCTGGAAGAATGGTAAGATTGTTAACAGCTTATGTACTATTGGGATTAATTCTATTAGCAGCTAACACAACGCAGGCCAACTGGTCGGAAACCTTTGACGCCAACGCTTTCGACCTGGCGACTTGGCAGTTCCATTGCTATCCGGACCTGACCAAAACGTTCACAAATACCCTTAAGGTAGATCCTAACGGTAACAAATACTTAAGCATGGATGAGACAAGCTCGGGTGATGTCGGTGGCTCGCAATTTGGTGTAGCCTTTGGCTCCGAGGAAGTATTCACGGATGTCCGTGTCGGGGCAGTAGTAAATGTCACAGGTGGCTTGCGGAATTATCACGGTATGGCGGCAAGGGTAACATACTTCATTGATCCCGATGGCTCACTAACCGGCGAGGCTCCCGGTATAGTAGCCAGTACATATTTGATGCTCATCCACTGGCAAGATGGTCCGGCTAACCTCAGAATTGAAGTTTTCAAGACAGTCAACAACCTCGCCAATATTATGAAGACCTATCATGAGGAGCCGGTGCCAGGCATTGGCCATGCTCGGAGCTACTATGCCGAACTGGATGTGGTTGGCTCAGACCCGGTCTACATTACGGGCAGTCTCTATGAGTACAAGGGTGGTCCCTTGTTGGCAAGAACTCCAACACTTATTGACACGAATGGCAACGATCCCTGGGAGAACGAGGGAAGCCATGACGCAGTCTACCCTAACGGTGTGAGCGTCATCTTTGGCATGAATCAAAATTCCGTGCCGGCTGGATACCATGCCAGTTTTGACAGCGTTTCGTCCCTCTCAGATGGTCCGGCACCAGTCAATCCTAACCCTGATGATGGTGCAGCGGCTGTGTCTATTGATGCTGATCTTAGCTGGCTTGAGGCGGAATTTGCGACTTCGCGTGATTTGTGGTTCGGTAAAAAGGGAGCCATGGAAAAGATTGAGCAGTCGCCAGAAGGCGCTTCCTTTGACCCCGGGACACTTGAATTCGGAGAAACTTATGAATGGCGGGTAGATCAAATAGGTCCATCAGGTACTGTCACAGGCCGTACCTGGACATTTACCGCTGCAGATTGTATGAGCGCTGAGGACTTTGATGCTTATACAGACGACGCCGGTCTTATGGCTGCATGGATTGACAGCATTCCCGATTGGGATTACGTCTTTCTTGCGACGGATGCCGTTGGCAACAACTCTATCCGGTTTGAATTGCAAAATCAGTTTGAACCCTACTTTACTGAGGCCACACGAACGTTTGACAGTCCTCAGGATTGGACGGCTCATGGTGTAGAGGCCTTGTCATTGTCTTTTGTCGGTGAAAAAGAAAATAACGAGCACCTTATGTATTTAATACTTGAAGATGCTGCCGGCCAAAGCTTGAAGGTTGAGCATCCGTTCACCTATGCTTGCCAGTCTGATACGTGGCGCCTCTGGACTTTTGCTCTTGGCCAGTTCAGTGATGCCGGCGTTGACTTGAGTTCTGTCAAAAAGTGCACTGTTGGCTTCGGAAACGGAACAAGTTCAGGACAGGCCGGTGACGACAGGGACATTGTATTTATTGACGAGATTAACCTGTGTCCGGCCGGTTCCTATGATATTCAATAGTTTGATTTACCAGGCAATATAATCGGTGAATGCAGGATTGATATAGATGACCTGCTGGCCGTTATGGATAACTGGCTTAATGATAGACTGTTAACAGTACCATAATGAGTGTAGACTTTACCGGAATTGTCGAACTCCGCAAGCACGAGGGCAAAGAATAATCAGGACGATATAGTGGTTTTTTCCGACCAGTCCAACCAGCCAACCAGAGCGCATCGAACCGCGCATAGATACCCCCAAAATGGCTTCATTTTTGCGAGTTGTAAAATACCAGAATTCCTCGAAATGTCACCTCTTTCAAGAGCTGGAAAACACCCTGATTTCCAGGTGACATCATGTTTCCGTTTTGTCACCACAGAGGTCAAATTTGATGAGTGATAGAAGCACCAAACCTCAGGTTTTTGCCGAAAAACGAATATTTTTTCATTAATATCGGATTAAGTAGCCGGATGAAATGAAATGTATCTATCATATAATTTTTTTGGGGGTATCAGAGCCACCTAGAGAAAATCCTGAGCCGATCTAACTTCTTATAGACTTATGTGTGGAGTTCATCTGCTACTGTTGAAAGACCAAGGGGCCTATACCGAATTATTCGATATAAGCCCCGAATTGACGTATATGTACTTTCAACTAAATCACACGGCTTAAGGTGCCGGTTCCAGCGGTGGAGGATACAGCCGAATATCATCGAAATACATCGTACCCGAACCGCCAGCCAATGGATTGTTCTTGTTACCAAGACCAAGGGAAATCGAATTGACATTAGTCAGGTTCACACCCTGGTCTGCAAATGCCTGCAGGTCGATAGTCCATTCCGTCCAGGTAATTACCTGTGCTGCATCAGGATTATCATTAGTAACGATCGCATTGCCGTTGAGAGCAACATATAAAATCTCAGCAGCGTTATCCGAATTGCCCCTGAACCAAATCGTCAGCGTGTTGACACCTTTCTCCGTCCAGTCACGCGGGTAAGTCAATGTCAAAGTTGCCTCAGAGTACCCAACGCTGTTGTCGTAGTAAAGCGGCATCGACTGGCTACCACTGTGAACGATAATTTGCTCGGCAAAAGGAGGGTTATCATAACCAACGACAGAACCGTTTGTCGGGTCGTCGAGTCCATCTAACCATGCATTGAATATCCTGTTGCTCTCGGGGTCATCAGGGTCAAGGTCATTGTAACTCTCAAAATCGTCCACAATAAGGAAGTCGGCTGTCGTAAAGCTCCAAAGGGGACCTGTCCACGGACTGTCGAGATTGGTGTTATTGACCTCATCAATCCGCCAATAGTATGTGCTGTTCCACTGAAGTTTTCCGGGGTCATAGCTCTCGGAACCAAGGTTCCTGGTGCCTTTGTATTCAGGTGAACCAGTATTGGCATTGCGTACGACCTCTTTATCTGTGCCGAAATAGATCTGATGCGAAGCGGCATGATCTCCCGGCGACCAGCTCAAAACCTGTGTCTGCTTTACATCCACAGCGCCATTAGACGGCTTCGGGCTCCCGACAGCGCCCTGAGTAGTAAAGCTCCAGACGTCGCCTTTATACGTAGCGACGGCATCAAACTCATCGATTCGCCAGTAATAAACCCTCCCCAATTTCAGTGGGCCGGGAGTATAGGTCGTAGCCCCCTGTGAGAGCCCTTCGACCGCATTGTTCACATCGTCAAAATTGTCGCCGAAATATACAGTGTGCAATAAAGCACCGAAACCTTCCGCCCAGCTAAGCTCCACGTCCGGGTCTACAGACTCGGCTCCATCAGCCGGGGTGGGTGCATAGGCGGTCTTGGGTGGAACCGTAAAGCTCCAGATTTCGCCTTTGTATATCGTAGCACCATCTGCACCAATCTCTTCAATCCGCCAGTAATAAGTTGTGCCCGGAACAAGACCTTCCGGATAAGGGAATCCGGGAAAGCCGACAACTAAAAACGTCACGGATTGGTTGCCCAGGAATGCAGCTTCGGCACCGCTGTCCACATCGTCAAAATTGTCACTGAAGTACACATTGTGCGAGGCCGCATCATCTGCCGGCGACCAGCTAAGGTTTACCCAAACATCCGCATAGAAGGTACCATCAGCCGGACTTGGATTGTAGGCTCTTCCAGCCTCTACGGCTGACAATGTGGTCTTGCCTGGATTTCTGCCGTCATAGTCCAATTCGAAGATACCGCCCCCGCTGTAGGCTGTAATCTTGCCGGCGGCGATAAGGTCATTGATTTTCGCTGTCTCATCACCCTCTAAAACCAGCATACCTTCGGTGATATCTATCAGGCCGTTTCCTTCTGACATGTCGAGGCCACCACGTATCGTACCGATGTTATAAGTACCGCCATGAAGCAATATTTCTCCCTTAACTCCGCTATCCGTCGTAAGTTTTACGCCCTGGGCGTTGACCGTACCACCGGTCATAATCCACGTACCTGAAGCACCGCCCCATGCAAACTCGTGAATTCCAGGCGACCCAGTCAATGACATGGTGCCGCCACTCATGTTAAAGGTGGCATTGCACCCGGGCCCGTCACCCCACCAAATTCCCCAGCCTGATATTGTGAGAGTTCCACCCGTCATGGTCATCGTGGGCTCACCAGCCACTTCATTAGCGAGAAGGGCGCATTCCGCATCGATTCCATCCTGAATAACCGGGCCATTCGGCGCTGCTGCACCGGGTACCTCGATCATGGCGTCATCGGCGGCGGTGGGGACTTTATTACCTTCCCAATTGGCAGGATTGCTCCAAAGATTGTCACCACCAAGACCGGTCCACTGGACGGCCGAAGCTTTATTGACAAAACCTAGCACCAAAACAAAAGAAAGTAAACAAGTCAATTTTCTGCACATAATTAGTCCTCCTTCAAAAAAGTTAAAACGTGCCCTGGCCACACACCAAAACATTTGTTTTTAAGGGACATCAAAAAAACCTCACCAACAAAATCATTTTAATCTCAGATTCCCATTCTTCGTTTCGCACCGGACCTATTAGGCCCGAGTATATGCTCAATAATTACATTATGAAGCAACTTTACAGAGCTTAATGCCAACCATGCAATCAACTGCTACTTACGGTCTCTATGGTGCTTCCGGTTCCGGTCGATACAACCGAATATCGTCAAAGTACATCGTACCTGAACCGCCGGTCTGTGGATTGTTCCTGTTTCCAAGACCAAGGGCTATCGTATTGACATTGACAAGATTCACACCCTGGTCGGCAAACGCCTGCAGGTCAATATTCCACTCGGTCCACATATCTATCTGTGCTGCATTGGGATTATCGTGATAGACCACGGCATTGCCATTGAGAACAACATACAGTGGCTCAGCAGCGTTAGCCGGTTCGCCCCTGATCCAAATCGTTAACGTGCTGACACCATTCTCGGTCCAGTCACGCGGATATGTCAGCGTCAGCTCAGCCTCAGAATACCTGAGGATGCTGTTCTCATAGAAGAATGGCATTGATTGATAGCCTCCGTGAACGATAGTTTCCTCAGTATAAGAAGGAGTGGTGTCAATACCTACAGCCGAGCCGGTCCCGTTACCGGGAGCATAGGGTGGGATACTCGGCGAGCCATAGCCAAGCCCATCATGCCAGGCGAACCATATCTGGTTCTCACCGGCATCATAGTCCTCAAAATCATCCACAATAAGGAAGTTGGCTGTCGTAAAGCTCCAGACGTTGCCCAGCCACGGACTGTCGGGATTGACATTATTCACTTCGTCGACACGCCAGTAGTAAGTGCTATCCCACTCAAGCTTTCCGGGATCATAGCTCTCAGAGCCAAGATTCTGACTGCCTTTGTATTCAGGTGAACTCGTATCGGCATTGCGTACGGCCTCTTCGTCAGTGCCGAAGTACACCTGATGCGAAGCGGCATAATTTCCGGGCGACCAGCTAAGAATCTGTGTCTGCCTTACATCCACAGCATCATTCGACGGTTTTGAGCGGTTGGCCTTTACAGGCAGCGACAGTGCGGCCTGTGGAATGAGCTGCTTTGGTAATGAGGGACTGCCCCAGGAAAGCTGCACCACCGCACCACCGCCAAAAGATTGCCTATAAGCGAATTCCATCACTATCGGATATATTCCCGCCTCGAGGTAAATCGCCCGCTGGTATTCGACAGGCATATGGTCCTGCCATCTCTCGTCGATGGCATAGTCCTGCCATTTCTTGACGAGGAGCTCGTCATTAATCCATAGGCGCACTCCGCCCTGCACCTTCGGGTAGAAGCTGTAGGTCCCGGAGATTGGCACGTCTAAATCACCGATCCACCTGACCGAGAAGTTATCATCGCCGACCGCCTCATCCGGTCCGCTGAGACTCCAGTTAAAATTGATTTGAGGGTCTATTCGGGTCAGCACGTGATGCCTTAAATCCAAACCCTGGTAATAGTCTGCTCTCACACCTCCGCCGGTACCAGTTGTCATAAAGCTCCAGACCTCGCCTTTATAAATACCGGCAGCACCAAACTCATCGATACGCCAGTAGTAAGTCTTGTCCAATTCGAGAGTGCCGGTAGTATAGGTTGTGGTTGCCTGGGGGAGACCACTAACAGCATTGTTTACATCTTCGAAATTCTCACCGAAATATACGGTGTGTAATTTAGCACTGAAACCTGATGTCCAGCTAAGCTCCACATTGGGATCTATGAACTTAGCTCCATTGGCGGGCTTGGGATCATAAGCAGTATTGGGAGGAATCCAAAAGCTCCAAACATCGCCTTTGTGGATAGTAGCGCCATCGGTCTCAACCTCATCGATCCGCCAGTAATAGGTCGTGCCCGGAACAAGGCCGTCCGGATAAGGCATGCCGGCAAAACCGGCAGTAATATACGTCAAGGTCTGGTTGCCGTAGAACGTGCCTTCGGCGCCCTCGTTCACATCGTCAAAATTCTCACCTAAATACACATTATGGGAGATCGCAGAACCTCCCGGCGACCAGTCAAGTCTAACCAATGTATTCAGATGCATCGCACCGTCAGCAGGGCTTGGGCTAAAGGCATATTGCCATCCTTTACCGTGCATAATTTTCTTAAGCTCGCTCTGCGACAGCACCCGTTTAAACAAGTAGAAGTCATCCATAAGCCCTGTGAAAGGTCTTGCGCTTCCAATATTTAATCCTACGCGAGCCCCATCATCCCAATCTCCGGCTATATCCGTACCACTTGCAAGGTCAACCTTCGAAACCACTTGTCCGTTGATATACAGAATCGCCTTGCCGGATTCTTTATCGTATGTGCCCGCATAATGGAGCCATTCACCCCATGTTACAGAACCTGCGCGTATGTCGAAGATTGTACTCATGCCATAAGCGCGGAGCACCCATCTAAATTGCCCTTCACTGCGGAGCTCAGGGTGAATAATCCAGGTCCCCTCACCCGCTCTGGCATCGAATATTGCGTGATGTTCACCTGTATTCTCACATTTTACCCAGGCGGCAAGTGTTATACCAGATGTTGGAATATCTTCGGCAGGGAAATTAGGACCATCCAGATCGAGGTAACCGCCTCTTGCGAATTTGGCAGCTCCACCTTGCTTGCCATCGGTATCTGCTGTGACGTCACCTTGTACAGTGCCATCATGGCCTTTGCCGGACTGGTCCGCGATGATACCTCGAACATCGTCAAAGGAATAATATATGACCAGAGACGGATCGTCAGCAGTGAAGGCGTTATCGGCCAGGACCAACACCAAGACAAAAGAAACCAAACAAATCAACCTCCTACACATAATAGTCCTCTTTCTGAAAAGAATTGCTATTTTATACTTTGGCCATACACAAAAAACTCTCTTTGTTTTCAACATCTGAATTGTTAATAGAAATGTGAAAATTCACACTTGTGAAGCTCTAAGTTGCTGTTACAACTAACTCTGTGCCTTACATAATAACTCCTCCTCTATTCGAAAAACTAAAGAGATTCCTCACATTAGGAGCCGAATAATTCACAGACTCCAACAACGTTATTTATACCAGGTTAGCCACCTTTCCGTCAAGTAAAATCTCTTGATTATGAGCTGGGAAATACCTGTCATACGATACTTACGGAACACTGCATGCAAGTTGGGAAGGTGGATGACCGGTCAACACCTTCTGGACCAGCCCCACCAGCCAATCAGAAGCTCACCGGACCGCGCTAAACGTCCCCAAAATAGCCCCATTTTCTTGAGCCGTGAAATGCCAGAATTCTTCGAAAAGTCACCTCTTTCAGGGGCTGGAAAACACCCTGATTTCCAGGTGACATCTTGTCACCATTTTGACTCCACAGATGTTGATTTTGCCTATATCGAGTCCGAATAAATATCAATTTTTTGCGGAAATATAAATATTTTTTTACGTTTTTCAGTGTGAAATCGGATTAAGTAAACGGTGAGAAAGAAATGTATCAATCTCCGCTAATCTTAGATGCTCTGGCAGCTCAGGCAGAACGCAGTTGTCGCACAGCCATAGAGGGCCTGTATCTGACCTGTGCTTGAAAAAACATGCAATATTGATAGATAAGTATATTTTGTTAGTGAAGACTTTCGTAAAGCATAATAAGCTTGAATGCTGTATGATGTTAGGCAAACTGTACTAGCAATACAACTTTGAGATCAATGTGTGTACAATGGGAAATCACAGATATACTATTTATGGGAATTAACATGAAAAAGATTTCAAACGATGTACTTTTGTTGTTATTTGTTCTTAGTTTAGCATGTGTGGTTTGCGGGCAGGACTATCCCCTACGGGATGCTAAGGAATTCCGGATTCGAGATGGGCTGGCAAATGTTTTTGGGAAGCTGGAGGCGGGTAAGGAAGTGCGGATCGGATATCTGGGGGGGAGCATTACGGCACAGGCTGGGTGGCGGCCGAAAACGCTGAAATGGTTCCAGGAACAATATCCCAATGCAAAAATTTCGGAGATTAATGCCGCGATCGGGGGGACCGGATCGGATTTGGGAGTTTTCCGTTTGGGGCATGATGTACTGAGGCATAAACCAGATCTGCTGTTCGTGGAATTTGCGGTGAACGACGGGGGTGCACCGCCACACCGGATTCAACAGGCGATGGAAGGGATTGTGCGGCAGACTTATGCGACAGATGCCGAAACGGATATCTGTTTTGTCTATACGCTGGTAGCGAGTTGGGCAAAGACGCTACAGGACGGGAAATTTCCACGGGCAGCGTCAGCGATGGAGGCAGTGGCGGATCATTACGGGATACCGTCGGTTCACATGGGGCTAGAAGCGGCAAAAATGGAAGGTGAGGGGAAGTTGATTTTTACCGCGGCCAAACCAACAACGGATGTGGAGAAAGCGGCCATCGGAGATAAGATCATCTTTTCGCCTGACAGCGTACATCCTTATACTGACACAGGTCATGAGTTGTATCTGCAGGCGGTGGTTCGAGGGATGGAGGCGATACGCAAGGTAGGCAAGTCGAGGATGCACGTGCTTGAAGAGCCGCTAGTGGCGGACAATTGGCAGGCGGCAAAGATGGTGGCATTAGGTAAGGCGAATCTGTCGGAAGGTTGGCGAAAGCTGGATGCAAGCGGGCACAGCCTGTCCAAGCGGTTTGGGAACCGGATGCCGGATCTATATTTTACAAATCAGCCGGGTGAGTCGATTACAATTCAGTTCAAGGGGACGGGGCTGTGGATTTATGATCTGCTGGGACCGGACTGCGGGCAGGTGATTGTTAAGGTAGATGGCAAGAAAGAGAAGATCGTACCGAGATTCGATGCGTATTGCACATATCATCGGCTGGCGACACTGGCGGTAGCGGAGAATCTGCCTGATGGAGTGCATACGGTAAGCCTGCAGGTACATCCAGACCAGCCGGACAAGGCGAAGATTCTGGCGAAACGGAATCAGAAAATCGATGATCCCAAGCGATATGATGATACGGCGTGGTATGCCGGGGCGATTCTGCTGATTGGAGAGATTGTGGAGTGAGGGTAATTATACACAACGTGTATGAATAATACTGGCAGTGCCACAATGAAAGGCCCGTCAGCTTCTGGGAGTAGTTCCCCAAAAAGGGTGATTGGGGTGACATTGCCAACATACCTCCTAAGCCGCTCAATTACATTGCAATATTCCTTGTACCATCGATCAGCAACAGGCGTTCATCCGTGACGCTGCAACAATTATACGCTGGAGCTGTAGCGAATCAGGACGCATTGCTGTGACATTTCTGTGGCATTTTCAGGAGTAGTTTCCGTCAAGAAACACGCCGTAGCACTCTCCCCACCCTCTGAGCGCAGTCGCCAGCTCAGGCATTGGGTCCCAACCGATCAATTATCCTAGAATTAATCCTATGGCTGTTTGAGCATATCAGCATTGGATATCTCGGCCATCAACCATAAGGTATAGGCAACCATGGGTGTCCAATACTCGGATATCTGCCACCAGCCATCTCCAATTATGGGTTGATCTTCATGATCCCCGCCTATTCCATTCTGAACGGCCCCAGGTATAACTGGAGTTCGAGGCAGGAAGGAGCTTCCAGCGAAATGCTTCAGATGATTATGCCCGACTCCTACCATTGTGGAACTGTTGAAAGGATTGACACCGACAACCCAATCCAGTTGTCTTTGCGCTAACCCTGCCAATTCCTGATCATTCAATATTCTTGCTGCCTTTACCAGGCCAACACCGGCTGATGTTATGTTTGCATTGATCCCAACCCACCAGGATAACTCGGGCTGCATAAAATAGCGGTACCAATATTTACCTTCTTTACGGTTTCCTCCAGGATCCTCGTCTGTGTACAAACCAAAAGGGACTATCCCAAAATTGTTTTTGTTTGATATGAACCGGAGATAGTGATACGCATAATCAGAAATCATGTCTTTCCAATTGGCCACATCTTTATGTGCAGGGAAAGTCTGAATTAAATCACACAAAGAAATGAATTCCAGACACCCTCGTGAGATGTTTTTATAAGGCTGTTTTCCTGTCGGGGAGTTGAAAAAAAATCCGCCGAAGCTATCCTCATTAATTGGTGCCTGCAGTTTTTTCAATTTGGCAACCTGCTCTATAGCATAGTCTTTATATCTGGCATCGTTTGTGGTTTTGTACAATTCGATAGAAGCTTGTATGCCAGCGCCAATCGTACCAGGATTCGTGTTCCTATCAGTTTGAGTACACCAGTTAAAACAATTTATGGCGGCCTTCAGGCACTTTGGAGAATAGACATTGTCTTTATCTCTGGTAATCCGTGCCATCAAAGCCTCAGAGGTGATGAAATTAAACTGGCCGGTCATGTCAAGAGGATCTGTCCGGATCACGCGGTCGTCATTTGAGCCGAAGATGAGCATGTCGTTCTGAGATTTTCCTGCAGTGGGCTTTACGAAATCAACTTCACCACCTTCTTCACCCACTTCATTGTCGGTCCAACGATTACTGTCCGAATGCTTCTTTACATCTCCTCCGATAAAACTCATGATATATCCTTGTGGTTCCTGCATATTCAGAAAATACCGATTTCCCCACATCAATTCATCCAGGATGCGTTCGCCGTTATGTCCTTTCTGTAATTCGTAGGTTTTGGCAAGACTTATCATGCCATAAATGGTAGCGCCCACCCATTTCCTCAAGTCACTGGCATCGTGCCAGCCTCCTGATACATTCTGATGTTTTCCATTATCAAGTCTTATTCCATCATCAACGTGGCAGGGAGCCAGGTATCCTGTTGTACTTGGACCACATCGCTGACGTGAAAAATAATAAACGATCAGGTCCATCGGATTTTGATAGATCGAATTGGAAATTTCAAAAGGGAAAGACCTTAATGTACCAGATTTAATAAAGTAATGGCCTTCCTTGGATAACGGGCTGAAAACACCCTTTAAATAGGTTCCAAAATCGCCTTGATTTGGTTGCAGTACACCCTTGTAAACCACCTCCAGTGTCTTCAGATCTATAACCTCAAAGTCTCGCTTGACTTCCCCTTTGGCAATACAGAATTTTTCGGCCTCAGGTATATAACCGACCTGATTTATCAAAAGGTTCACATTCAAATCCCTTGATATCGTCTGGGCATTTAGCTTATGAATTGTACCAGGAAGTAAGAAGATAAATGAGATTAACAAAATATTTTGGAAACGTGCACTGAATTCTTTCAGGATCATTATGGAATTGATTAGTTGCGGTTTTATAAGTTGATATTTCATTATGTATTTCCTGAAATTAAACGATAACAATTTCGAATTCAACACACAAAATAAGTGTACTATCAGCGATATAGCGATTCAAGAAGAAAAGACAGCCTGAAGATTGTTTGTGAGGCAGCGAATGACAGTAGATTGCATGATACTCTTCGGATAGCTTCTCATTGAATTGCAAAATTCCAGAATTTTTCAAAAAGTCACCTCTTTCATAAGCTAAAAAACACCCTGATTTCCGGGTGACATTATGTCGCCAAAATGTCTCCATCAATGTCAAATTTGATGGTTGATGGAAGCACTAAATCTCAAATATTTGCCAAATAGTGAAGATTTTTTCGGAATTTTTTGTTTTTCCCGGATTAAGTAAACGGTGGCGAAAAAATGTATCTATCATGTAATTCTTTTTGGGATAAAAAAGAGCTGGCAAACGGTAAGAACATCTTGAGTACAAAGTTCCTTAAAAGATATTTATCAAAAAAGAGCCCTAAGTTTAAGGAGTTTTTCTTAACTTGAAGGTTGTTTATCTGGTATAAAGATGATTTAATGTAGCTAATGGCCTTTGAAAAAAGGAGGTTGTCTCAAGTCACTTGTAAATTGCCCCGGGCGGGCGAATACTGAGTTAAGTCGTAGCGTGGATTTTTGTCGCTCGTTTTGTAATTCTTGTTCTTTTAGAAGGAGGAACCAAGATGTCTCACAAATCAGCAAAACACATCACGTTGGGTGTTCTGGTCACGACGCTGCTGTTTGCAACGCCGGTACGGGCTGTGAAGAACTTCAAGATTTCCGGCTACGGAGGCGGCCATCAGATCTGGTTTGAGGCCGAGGAGTTCGACGAGCGCAATCCCGAGGGTGACCAGTATTTTCCGGTCGTTGACGAGGACGGTGCGTTTGGAAGGGCCGTCAGTCGAGTGGGCGGTGCCGGCGGCATGATTCGCTGGACGTTCGATATCAGCGCCGCCAGCGGCACGGGTGGAACATGGTATTTCTGGGGACGAGTAATAAATCCGATAAATCAGTCGGATTGGATGATTGTCGAGGGTGACCCGGATGACCCGGAGGTCCCCGCTGGGCCGCCTTTTCCTGGAACAACTTCGGCAACGGAGTTCACCAACGGTGATGACCGGGTTTTCGACGAAAACAATGGGCCTCCCTGGACATGGGGCAGGTCGAGCCACACCGAGGGTCATACCAAAGAGCTGCAAAACGGCGAGAACACCATGTACATCTATCACAGGCAGGGTGATAGTACTGTGTTCTGGGATGTCTTCATGTGGACGGATGATCCCGACTATGTGCCCACCGATAACGATTATCGAAATGCTCAGGTAGTCCCTCCCAGCATGGCTTACAAACCGGTCCCGCCGAACGGGACTACTGATGTGCTGTGGGATGCGGTACTTAGCTGGACCGCCGGAAACAATGCCTCCCCGGTCAACGGGCACAAACTCTACTTCAGTGAGAGCATCGACGACGTCAGAAATGCAGTCGGAGCCGTCACCCTGACACCCAGCAGCTATACCGTGCCTCAGCGGCTCGAATTCGACACGACTTACTATTGGCGTGTCGATGAGATTACGCCGGACGGTAAGGTGTTCGAAGGCGATATCTGGAGCTTTACGACTGAGCTGCTTGCATATCAGATTCAGAATGTCACCGCATCGGCATCGAGCAGTGCGGTGGACAAGGGGCCCGAAAACACCGTGAACGGCTCGGGGCTCGACGGCAGCGGCCTGCTGCATGGAAACCAGTGCACTGCAAGCATGTGGCTCAGCGATATCGACGGGCCGCTGCCGGCGTGGATTCTGTTCGAGTTCGACAACATCTACAAGCTCCATGAAATGTGGGTGTGGAATTCGAACGAGAGTCTGGAGCCGGTGGTCGGGCTGGGATTCAAAGACGTTGTGATCGAATACTCGGACAACGGCGTCGATTTCGTGACATTGGGCATTGCACATGAGTTCGCCCGGGGCACCGGTTCGGACGGTTATGCGCACAACACCACTGTTGACATGGGCGGAGTTGGTGCAAAGTTCGTTCGCCTCACCGCCAACAGCAACTGGGAAGGGCTGCTCCCTCTGTTCGGGCTCAGCGAGGTTCGTTTCCTGTCGATACCTGTCCAGGCGGGCCAACCCAATCCGCCTTTCGGCACATTTGGCGTACCTCTGGATCTGAACCTGGCCTGGAGAGCCGGAAGACAGGCGGACAGGCATGATGTCTACTTCAGCGACGACCGGCAGGCCGTAGTGGACGGAACCTCGCTGGTGACTACAGTCTCCGAAGCCAGGCATGGTCCGCTGTCACTCGACCTCGGCAAGACTTACTTCTGGCGGGTCGATGAGGTAAATGACGCCGAGACACCATCGATCTGGCCGGGCGAGGTGTGGAGCTTCACGACCATCAACTATCTTGTTGTGGATGATTTCGAGTCATACAATGACCTTAATGAAGGTGAGCCGGATTCCAACAGGATATATCTGGCCTGGGTGGACGGGTACGACAACCCGGCTGTAAACGGTTCTGTCGTTGGCCATGCCAATCCTCCCTTTGCCGAACAGACTATCGTTCACGGTGGTTTCCAGTCGATGCCTTTTGTCTTCGATAACGCTGTTGGCAAGTCCGAAGCGACTTTTGTCTTGATTTCCAATCGCGACTGGACCGTAAAAGGTGTAAACAGACTGGCAATTTGGTACATAGGCGATACTTCAAATGCTGCCGAACCGATGTACGTTGTGCTGAATGACAGCGCTGTGGTGACAAATGATAATCCTAATGCGGCACAGGCAAGTGAGTGGACCGAATGGGTCATCGACCTTAAGGCATTTGCAGATCAGGGCGTCAACCTTGCCAATGTCAATTCGATTACTCTCGGTCTTGGTAACAAGAGCAATCCTCAGCCTGGCGGCACAGGGATCATCTACTTCGACGACATCGGATTGGTACCTGAAGCCGCGCCCCAGACAGAAATATTCTTGGAAGCAGAAGCGGCCGACACCATTGGAGCGAATTGGCGGACCTATGATGACCCGGCAGCATCCGGCGGGAAACACATCGGCTCGAATGTCGGTGACGGCGATGACCTCGACGCCGCGCCCGGACCTGAGTGGGTCGCCGCCTATAACTTCAGCGCTGCCACAGGAGTTTACAAGATAGTTGCCCGGGTAATGGCCCCGACTGTCGATGACGACTCCTTATGGGTCAGGATAGTAGGGGCGGCAGGTCAGACGTGTGAGGATCCAGACCAGCCCGGTACCGGCTGGGTGAGGTTCAACGAAATGGAGCCGGGGGGCCAATGGGTTTGGGACGAGGTCCACAGCAGTGACCATATCAGCGAGGTTGTGAACTGGACCTTGGCCGCGGGTGATTATACTCTGGAAATCGCCAAGCGTGAGGATGGCGCGTTAATTGACACTATTCTGATTACCAACGCCTTGGCTCTCGACCCGTCGACACTGCCGTAGAAAATTACTCAGACGGACGAGATACTGCTGCTTTACGTTTTAATAAAGTAATAACTGTTGAGGTTGACAATATGGAAGAGAGTTGTAAAATGCCAGAATTCTTCGAAAAGTCACCTCTTTCAGGAACTAAAAAACACCCTGATTTTCAAGTGACATTATGACACCATTTTGACACCACAAATATCATATTTGATGGTTAATGGAAGGAACAAACCCTTAATATTTGATAAAAAAACAAAGATTTTTTTATTCTTATCGGATTAAGTATCCTGACATATGAGGCTGTGTCACAATTATAGTTCAAAGATAATTCAATTTATTTGTCGATATGTTATAATGTGCATGTCTGAATGAAAGGATTTCTTATGGCATATCGATATGGAGATCGCTGTCAAAAAATACTTTTCCCCCAAAGCATCGATGAATACATTCTCTATGATGCTCCAGTCAGAGCATACGACGTTATTATCGACTCGCTGGGTTTCGACGAATTAGGTATCGAAGTTGATCCGCACAAAGTCGGCTGTCCACAATATGACCCTAAAGTTATGCTCAAACTTTTAGTCTACGGGTATTCCTACGGAGTTCGAAGCAGTCGTAAACTGGAAAGAGAAGCCAATTATAATCTCTCATTTATATGGCTCACTGGCGGACTGAAGCCGGATCATAAAACAATCGCCGAATTTCGTCGCAGGAATAAAACTGCCCTGCAAAAGGTATTAAAGCAATGTGCCCGACTCTGCATCAGGCTGGGACTAATAGAAGGCAATACGTTGTTTGTCGATGGCAGCAAAATCAGGGCCAATGCCTCAATGCGTAACAACTGGACTGAACAACGCTGTCAGAAGTTCCTTAAAAATATCGACAAGCGGATAAAAGATATTCTTTTGGAATGTGAAACTGCCGACGACCAGGAAAAGCAGCAGCAATCGTTCATAAAGATGAGTCAAGAGCTTGAAGATCACGAAGCTCTCAGGTCCAAGGTTGAAAATATTCTCAACGAACTTAAAGCCGAAAAGAAACAATCGATTAATACGACAGACCCTGATAGCAAGTCTATGCGTACCAGACAGGGTCCTGGTGCCGGTTATAACGCACAACTGACTGTAGATGAAAAGCATGGCCTTATTGTTAACAGTGATGTGGTTTCAGATAACCACGATTATCATCAGTTTTCGGAACAGGTTAATCAGGCCAATGAAGTTCTTGGTAAACCATGTGCAACGGCTTGTGCCGATGCTGGTTATGCCGATGTCAACAGCCTTGTGATGGCTGATGAACAAGGTATCAAGGTAATCGTCCCTTCGCAAAGACAGGCCAGCAAAAAAGACCTTGGTGAATTTGATAAATCACGGTTTAAATATGACTCACAAAATGACGTGTATATATGCCCTGAGGGACAAATATTGAAATTCTACGGGATAAACAAACAACACAGAATGAGGTATTATGCTGCTGGAGCTATATGTCAAAATTGCAAGCATTTAGGAAGATGTACGAAGAACAAAAGGGATGGACGAAAAATTCTAAGATTGTTTAAAGAAGAACTTCGTGATAAGTTGGAAAAGTTGTATGAATCGCCTTCATCTCAGAAGATTTATGCAATTCGAAAGCAAAAAGTTGAACTTCCGTTTGGACATATCAAACGTAACTTGAAAGTTAGTCACTTTTTATTACGTGGTCTTGATGGTGTCAGAGCGGAGATGTCTTTGTTGAGTGGATGTTTTAATATTGCCCGCCTGATAAGTATTATTGGTGTTTGCGGGTTGGTTGAAAAACTTACCGGTTAAAACCGGCGTGTACGGTTTTTTTTCTTAAAAAAAGTGTTATATTGAGTGTTAGTCAGTGACAAATCTGAATACATAGATTGATCCCAACGAAACATCCGAAAAATCAAGTTGTCAAACGAAATCATAAGTTCTTGAAATAGCATTACGACACAGCCTCATATGTCAGGAAGGTGTATCCGGTGGTCTTTATTAGTACAACACAACTGACTTTTAAGTATTGTTTTTAAGCAGTGAAGTTGGTAGATTACCATATAATAAAATACTAAGTTTTTTTGGAGGTCAGTATTATGAAGAGGTATATAATTTTCGCCGTCGCTGTTGTAGCAATTCTGTCGCTAACATTGTGTGTCTTTGCTCAGCTGGCAACAGATCAGCCCGCCGAAGGTAGAAGTATGGGCAGAGGTCAAGGAACGGGAGAGATGGGAGTTCGCGGCGAAGGTGGCGCACGTGGTGGTCGCGGCGGCGGTCGCGGTGCAGCTGTACCTGTGCCGGAAACCGGTTTCGTACAGCTTTTCGATGGCGAAACCCTGGATGGCTGGGAGGGAACCGATCGTTGGAAAGTTGAGAAAGGTACAATCGTAGCTCAGACTACGGCAGAGAACCCACTTCGACAAAATACATTCCTTATCTGGCGAGGCGGCAAGCCGGCGGATTTTGAATTGAAGCTTGAGTACAGGATAACAGGTGGTAATAGCGGTATCCAGTATCGCAGTATGGAACTGGAAAATTCCGACTTCGCCATGAGCGGTTACCAGTCCGATATTGATGCTAATCTTCGATACGCAGGGATGATCTACGAAGAGAGGGGACGTGGTTTCCTTGCACCTCGCAGCCAGGTCAATTATCGTGGACCTTCAGTATCCGGCACCTTGGCTTCGTTGGGTACTTCGAATGAATTGAGAGAGGTCATAAAGACCGACGATTGGAATGAAATCCACATTATTGCCAAGGGCAACACTTTGATACAAATATATAATGGTCGAATGATGAGTATGTTGATTGACGACGATACCGCTGGCCGAGCTATGGAGGGCCTCATCGGATTGCAGGTCCACACCGGCGAACCCATGAAGATCGAATTTCGTAACATTCGGCTAAAACAGTTTTAACAGTAGACAGTAGTAGTCTCCGGTTGTGACAAAACCATTTTATTGACATATTTGATCAGCGACAATTATTCTTACCGTCGAACGATAGTTAAAATACCGTTCGTAGATAAAGGTCAGTACACTTTTGGATTTCCTTAATTTAAGGAGATCTAAATGGTTACTGACAAACAGGTAAGAATACTTATGAAGCAGATCAATCAGAGCAAAACATTTAAGACAGCTGCCGCCAAGGCAGGCATGAGTGAAAAAACAGCCCGCAAATATCGCCGATTGGGCAAACTACCCAGTCAATGTAAGCCCATTCACGACTGGAAAACCCATGAAGATGTTTTCAAAAATGACTGGCCCTGGGTACAGGATTTTCTGAAGACTAATTCAGCTCTTGAGGCTAAAACACTATTTGAAACTCTGAAGCGAGAGCACCCCGGCAAATATCATGATGGCCAACTCAAGACTTTTCAGAGACGTGTAAAACAATGGCGGGTGTTACATGGTCCTGTTATTGGCTGAATAAGGATTTGAAGAGATGTTTGGTTGACGAGGGGAAAGTAGTGGTGATAGATTAGACTTTGTCTTAGATTTGCAGGCTGGCGCGAGGACTGTTTCTAGTGAAAAAACGCCGATCTTGCGCGCACGGATTCAATGAACGTGTTCAAAAAAGCGAAGGATTGACAGCTCTTTCAAGCTGCCTGCCCTTCTTATGCAGAAATCACATTTTATCTACAGCGTCATCCTCACCTTCATTCTGATCTATGTATTCCCACATTTCATTTTGGTGTAACCAGATAGGATCAGCGTTTCTTCGTATGAACTCTTCTGCATCCATGCCCTCGATTGTGGGTGGTCGCTTGATCCGCCTCTGCTTGCCGTTTATGAAAACTGTCATGTATTCTTCTCGCCGCTTTTTTCTTGCGGCTTTTTGTTCTGGAGTAAGCTTCTTCTTTGGTCTTGTCATTCGCGTTCTTATCGCTACACTGACATTGATTATGCAGCAAAAATGCTTGATATCATTTTATATTGAAACCAGCAAAACCAGCAGATGTCAACATTGTATCGCCCATATTGTGTCATAATCAAACAGGGATTTCAATATTTGACTTTGAGCTCTTCATAGGTGGCCGTTGCTTTTGAGCACACACTTGCGGTCCCATTACAATGCCCGCAGGCAGAGTCACCCAATATCCGAATTATTGGCCTTAAGAATGCTGTCGATACAAGGAATCAGTTCTTGTCTTCTCAATACAAGGGCCTCTTGTCTGTCACCCTGTTCAGAACCTCTTTATGTATCATGGGCTATGATGGCGGCCCCCGGACTGGTTTTAATAATTCTTCACTGGAATTACCACGGCTATACTTATATAATCATGTCTGTTGCTAAAAATTAGTTCTGTTATCAGTAATAGAATCGTAAACGGACAGTAGTCAGAGATTTATACATAGGGAGAGACGACTCATGTGTACGCATTGCACTCGGCGGCAGTTTATCGGAGCAGGTGCAATGGGCGGGATAGCGCTAGCGATGGGTCACCTAGCGGTCGGGAGCGACGCTTCGAGCCCTCCATTCGTGCCCGACTCAAAGGTCCGGATCTGCGTAGTAATTGCCGGAAACCCGGCGGGTAGAAGTTGGGGTCTTTCCGAAGCAGATCTCGCACCCATAATGAGGCGTCTGACCCAGGCGGAAAAAAACCTGGGCAACGTAGAGTTCGTCATCGGCCAGGCGAGCAACACCGAACAGACCACCCAGTTGCTAGACAAGGCAGGTCCTGATGCCCCCGTGCTTGCAATCAGCGCAGACATCTTTGGCCTGAGCAACTTCAACAGTAACAACGCAGTGATGCCCACCATCTTCAAACAGGGACGACCGGTGGCTGTCTTTTATATGCCGATAATCAGTGGGCACGACTGGTGTCTGGTGAATCCGTGGCGCGAGGAGGGACACCCAATCACCCTGTTCAATAGCAGTGACTATGACGAGTTAGAACGAGCCGCGTCATTACTCAGGGTAATCCCGCTATTGAGACGGAGCCGGGTACTTGTCTCTCCGCCATTCAAGGGCACGCCCGAGTCCTACACGCCCGAAAAAGTGAAACAGCGGCTGGGCGTGGAAATGGTGGCCATCGCTGACGGACGTTATGACGAAGTCATGGCCAGTGTGGACGACCTCGCCGCCAAAGCAGAGGCCAAGCGGTGGCTTGACGAGGCAGAGCGTACTGTCGAGCCAAACCAAGAGGACGTCCTCAAGGCTGCGCGGGCCAGTCTGACCTTGGACCAACTCATAGCCGAGAACCGCATTGATGGTCTATGTGTTGGAACGTGCATGGGCTGGCTGTCGCGAGGCTTTCCCTGTCTAGGAGTCTGTCCGAGTAATTGATTTGAGCGGCGTTTTTTATCTACTCTTGGCTTTAAGTTCTGATTTTCTGAAGGGAAAATTTATTTGCGGCTGTAGTTACGCGTTTATTTCACCAGAATTG
>Ga0307378_10002142_pt1 | contig 30903 bp, 34 predicted proteins | sample UN1MG_FD_202238 | JGI IMG/M metagenome (GOLD analysis project Ga0307378, IMG submission 202238) | Soil microbial communities from Risofladan, Vaasa, Finland - UN-1 | ecosystem: Environmental > Terrestrial > Soil > Coastal area > Acid sulfate soil | place: Finland: Risofladan, Vaasa | collected... | reverse complement strand
CATATCCAAAATTACGTTAGTCTGTTACCTGTTGTCGCAAAATACGAAAAAAAGCCAAGATGATATATCCGCAACGCAACTGGCAGACCTGCTAAGTCATGTTGCCTTTTATTTTGTCAATATTCCGTCTCTCTTTCTTGGTGGGCCGCCCCGTCCCTCCAAATCGGAATCCAAAATCCGTGAACAACTTGGTTGTAAGTTTCTTTTTTTCTGATTCCGGTGTCAAATCATGAATGTAACTTTCGACCAGTTTCGCCGATATTCTTGAAGGGGGTAATCCGGTCACCTTGAAAATAAAACTTGCCGGAGGTTTCCTCACAATGAGGATATCATTTATGTTAACAACGTATGATGGCTTTACCCGTTGGTTATTTACCAGTATTCTTCCTTTTTTACAGGCATCTGCGACCAGACTTCTCGTTTTATATATCCTGACAGACCAGAGGTACTTATCAATTCTAAGGTTATCTTTATCACTGCGCCTCTTCATCACCTGTCCTGGTTTTTTTATTGAACTTCGTCATAGTAAGCTCAAGTCCCGCAAAACCAAAAGACTTGATCATCTCAATAGCAAGTTCAGTCCTTGAGCTCAGAATATCCATCTCCTGTTCTGTCCATTCCCCCAGTACATATTCAACCTGGCTTCCTTCTGAGAACTGGTTTCCGATTCCAAATCTCAATCTGGCATAATTCCCATGCCCAAGTACAGAATTAATATGAAACAAGCCATTATGCCCTCCATCACCACCTTTAGGGCGCAACCTGATACTTCCTAAAGGGAGTGAGATATCATCCACAACCACAAGCAGATTTTCAACAGGAATTTTTTCTTTCTTAAGCCAGTAATTGACTGCATTACCGCTCCTGTTCATATAGGTGGAGGGCTTCAGAAGTACAAAACTTCTTCCTCTGTAGCTGGCATTTGCAATGAAGCCATACCGGCGGTCACTAAAGGAGATTTTGGACGCTTTCGCCCAGGCATCCAATATCGAAAATCCAATATTATGACGGGTATCCAGATATTCGTCACCAATATTTCCTAATCCGGCAACAAGATATTTCAAAACGAATAACTTAATTATTGTAGATTAAACAGGACCTATTAACCTTCTGATGGTTTATTGCCAGTTCTCGCTTCAGCTTCCTTATCTGCTACTCCTTCAGTAGCTTCAGCCTCTTCTTCACCCTTTTCCTCCTCAACTTCTTCGATAAGATCTTTGGCGGCCATTCTGGATGAAATTACAGCAATTACCATAGCCCTTTGGGGATCCAGGATTTCAAGATTCTCGTACGATAACTGATGAACCTTTATTGACTGGCCAATTGTCAGATCAGTGATGTCTATTTCAAGCTTATCGGGTAGATCTTTGAGTAATCCTTTAACCTTTAAGACCCTCCTCTTCAATCTTGGCTTGCCGCCAGCTTTTAATCCAATCGATTCACCTGTTGCTTTTATTGGTATATTCATTATTACAGGTCTGTCATCAAAGACCTGTACGAAATCAATATGGTTAAGGCGGTCAGTAACGGGATGCAACTGGATCTCCTGAAGTACACCATCTATCTTTCTCCCCTCAATATCAAACTTTATAATAAAAACATCTGGAGAATATATGAGATCTTTGAAACTGTTCTCATGAGCATAGAAATGTATAACTTCATCTCCTCCGTACATTACACAAGGAACATTCCCATCTTTTCTGAGCTTCTTCGTATTTTTTTTCCCTGTCTCCTCCCTAAGATGGGCTTTAATTTGGATAGTTTTCATTTGTTGTTACGTTAATTAATGTGCTACTCAAGGTCGCTGCCACATACGGCCTCCCATCACACGTTTGACGTATACTTTGACGTAAGCTTAGTAAAAATTTGGCGTGCAAATATAGCCCAAAAAGCTTAGAAAACAAAGCCCATACTAATTGATTCATTGTGGTACACTGAATCCATTGTTTCAGCAAACAATTTAGCGACCGAAAGGACCTCAATTTTAGGATATGATTTGGATATCGGTATGGAATCTGTTACTACGAGTTTCTCAACAGGAGATTTTTCAATTCTTTCAAAGGCGGGTCCGCTAAGCACTGCGTGTGTGGCAAAAGCATGGATACTCCTTGCACCCTGATCTTTCATTACCTGGGCGGCAAAGGTTAGAGTACCGGCTGTATCAACCATATCATCAATGATAACAACATCACGATCTTTTACTTCTCCGATTATTGAAACTTCTTCAACAACATTTGGTTTCTTCCTAAGTTTATAGCTCAGAACCATATCCGACTGAAGGTGACGTGAATAGGCATTTGCCCTCTTTGAACCTCCCATATCAGGTGCGGAAACCGTTAGGTGTTTCAGGTTCATTTTCTGTATGTATTCTGCGAATAGTGATGAGGCATACAGGTGATCGACCGGGACATTAAAAAATCCCTGGATCTGATCAGCGTGAAGGTCCAATGTCATAACCCTGTCGACACCCGCCGACTCTAGCAGATCGGCAACCATTTTTGCACCGATTGAAACCCTGGGACGATCTTTCCTATCCTGTCTTGCGAGACCAAAATAGGGGATAACTGCTATAACCTTATATGCAGAAGCTCTTTTTGCGGCATCTATCATCAAGAGAAGTTCAAGCAGATTATCAGCAGGGGGGAAAGTGGATTGTACAATAAACACCGTACACCCTCGGACTGACTCATCAAATCTTGGTTGAAATTCCCCATCACTGAATTCTGTCACACTACTTTCTCCAAGTTTTACACCCAGGTGCTTCACTATGTTGTCTGCCATATACCTGGCGGCTCTACAGGAAAAGACTTTTAGCGGCGACTTACCATTCATATTAAAATTTCAGATCAGGTTTGGAAAAATAAGTTTCTGCAAAACTACAAAAATCATCATTACATAGATCAAGATTTCTCAAAAAAAGTCTTTGTTTCCTCGATGTAATTGAGTATCTCCTTCCTACCCGATCTTTTTTGTGCCGAGGTAATAAAGTGAACGGGAAGACTTTCCCATTCTTCCAGCATTTTCTGTTCATGAAGTTTCAGCACCTTTTCCAGCCCACTCGCTTTTTGCTTGTCTGCTTTTGTAAAGACCCTGGCAAAAGGAATCTGGTTCAAACCCAGAAATTTCATAAATTTCAAATCAGAGTCTATTGGTTCATGTCTGCTGTCTATGATAATGAACACCGAGACCAGGTTTCCCCTTTTGGTAATATAATCATGAATAAGTTCTTGCCAGCCTTCCCTGAGTTTTTTTGAAACTTTGGCATATCCATAACCGGGTAGGTCTGCAAGATACCACTGTTCGTTAATGAGGAAATGGTTAATCGTTTGTGTTTTACCGGGTTGCCCGGATGTTTTTGCCAGCTTCGAAAACCCGGTCAACATATTTATCAATGACGATTTTCCGACATTTGACCTGCCAATGAAAGCATACTCTGGTTTATCAGGATTCGGACATTGTGATAATTTGCTGCTACTTTTTATATATGTGGCAGAGCGGATAATCATTTTATCGGGAGATTTTTCTTAAAAACTTGTCTTCTTCAATTATAAAACGTTCATGAGTACCTTCTCCTATTATTCCCTCCATGTCAGACACAATTACATTAAATACAAGCCTCCGGTTTTCTCTTTCGATCAGCTTGCTGGTGCAGCTAACTGCAGTATTAACAGCTGTTGGTCTGAGATGTCTGACATTCACACTTGTCCCGACCGTACCATATCCTTTGGGCAGGAATGGCTGCACTGCCTCCATTGAAGTCTTTTCCATAAATGAGATCATTGCAGGTGTTGCATAGACATCAAGATAGCCTGAACCATAATGATTTGCCGTGTCAGATTCAGTGACCAACAGGTCAAGTGTCAGGGAAATGCCGGTCTTTATTGAGTCGGATAGCATCATATCAGGTCTTTATATGGTAATTTAATCCTCCTTGTCAGGATTTCATTGTTCCCAAACCTGGTTGTATATACTGCAATAACATCAACATAATCGCGACCTTTCCCGGGATCTTTGTGGAGCTCAATAAATCCCATACCTGAAGAGGCTGTTACCTTCCTGCATTTTTCCGGATCAAATGCATTATCCACCAGACTACCGTGATAATAATCGACATATATGGATTCCTGGGATAGCTTAAGAAACACCCTGACAAGTCCATTATTTGTATTATATTGGTTGCTGATATTATAATCTATGGTTTGATTTGATTTCACTTCAACTCCATTTTCATAGTATTCCTTAAGACCCGGTAACCTTAAGCCATTTCTATAAGGCAAAGATGCCTGTATCCGACCGTTTTTATAATACTTAATTTGGGTACCATGTATCCTATCATTTACATAAGGAGTAATTCGATATACCATCCCTTCTGTATAGTACCATTTTGCTGTATCCTCCTTAATATTATTTCTGTAAATAATAGTGCTCTTTAACCTCCCATCGTCATAGTAATTCTTACATATTCCATTCCTTAATCCGTTGACAAAGGTTACCTCTTTTATGATTTTACCTTCCGAATAATATCTCTTTATACCTGAGAATACACCGGTAGTATCTTTTCTGGCCCCGGTTTTGCTGACTCCCTTTTCACTATTCACCTGGCATGAACCAAGTATTAAAATTGCCAAGACCGGGATAAGATAATTCATGATATTAAATTTACTCATAATCAGTATTTGTTTCTAAATATACTTCAAGAATTGTGGCAGAATCATCTGGTTCAATCGAAACAGAATCAATCAAAGCTGGAATCAGTACCGTCTCTCCTTTTCCTACTTCATCTGAAAAGTCATCACTTGATAATTTATAACTTCCGGCAGTACAAAGAAGTATTACAAAACTGTCAGTGAGGCTGTAATCCCTTTCCAGTTTCTTGTTTACTTCAATAATGCTGGCATTAAAATATCTGCTTTCAACCAATACGACAGGGGCATTATTTGATTTACCACGCCTGATCCTGCCAGGTTGTGCACCTTTAAAGTCGATCGCATCAATGGCAAGATCAGCGTGAAGCTCTCTTGGCATACCATCCGGACCCATTCTCTCCCAGTCAAAAATACGGTAGGTAACATCAGATGTTTGCTGAACCTCAGCAACTAAAAGACCACCTCCCATAGAGTGTACCCGTCCGGCAGGAATAAAAAACCCATCTCCGGGTTCGGGATTGTCAGAAATAAGCATCTCCTTCAGGTTCCCTGATTTGAGAAGGCGGGTGAATTCCTCCTTATTTGTATCTTTCCTGAAACCACTATAGATAATTGCATTCGGTGAACTCTCAATCACGTACCACATTTCAGTTTTCCCATGGGCATTGTGCCTTATCCTGGCAAGTTCGTCATCTGGATGTACCTGTATGGAGAGGTAGTCCTGAGCATCGATCAACTTGATAAGCAATGGGAATTCATGTCCGAATTTTTCATAAACAGAATCGCCTACCAGGTCACCCATATATACCTCAATTATTTCCTCAATAGTGTTCCCTTCGAGGAATCCGTTTGAGACCACTGATTTGTCACTCTGGATAGCAGAAAGCTCCCAGCTCTCACCTACCTTTGTTCCCGGCAGGCTTTTCTTATTATAATGACTTATTAATCTGGTCCCACCCCAGATCCGTTCTTTTATAATGGGCTTAAATTTAAGAGGATATAAATTTGTCATAATCGGTTAATGTAATTCATAGTCAACAACAGCCTTCTCCTTGTTGAATCGGGCAGCTGATTTGATGGCTTGCTGATGTTCAATGCTCACTTGGTACTCCTCCAGTTTTGCCCTGGATTCAAACAATGAATCAATTACTACGTCCCATGCATTTTCAGATTCATTAAAATTGACCCCGGTTTTGTATTCTGTTACTGAAGAATGCTCCTTTAGCGGACTGAAACAGGCAGCCAGCTCATATGCAAGCCTTCTCCTGGTCTCTTTATCATAATTACCCGTGATCCTGAAAATAACAATATGCTTGATCATTAATAGAATTTACTATTTTTGGTTCTAAATCAGTTGCTAAAAATACAAAATTTATGTTGATAGTAGGTATTGCTGGCGGCACAGGCTCAGGTAAGACTACTGTTGTCAGGAAAATAGTAAAAGAGCTTCATCAGAAAAGTGTGCTGGCTTTACCTCAGGATTCCTATTATCGTGATAATAGCCATCTTATACTTGAAGAGCGGCAGAAAATAAATTTTGACCATCCTGATTCAATTGAGTTTAACTTATTGATTGAGCACCTAAACCAGTTAAGTGAAGGAAAATCAATTCAGCTTCCAGAGTATTCGTACATTACCTGCCTGAGGTCTGAAGAGACAACCCTGATTGAACCTGCCAGAGTTGTTATCCTGGATGGGATACTCATACTTGCAGATAGCGGATTAAGGGACCTTATGCATATAAAAGCATTCGTTGATGCTGATCCTGACGACAGACTTGCAAGGGTTATTCAAAGAGATATCGCAGAGCGGGGTCGCGACATTCAACATGTGCTCAACAGATATTATGACACGGTTAAGCCATCGCACCTGCAGTTCATAGAACCAACCAGGCGCTACGCTGATATCATCATTCCTGGAGGAGGGGAGAATGAGGTAGCTATTGGTATGCTGGTTTCCTCCATAGAGAATTACCTGGCAAAAGAGGATTAGTAAAGAACTTATTATGAAAATACTTAGAGATATCAACCTCTCAAGGGTTTTGTTTATCGACATTGAAACCGTACCCTCAACGGCTGATTTTTCTGATCTTCCCGAAGATATAGCAGGGCTATGGGACAAGAAATCTAATTATTTCAGGAAGGAGGGAGAGGGTCCTGCAGATGTTTCCAATAGAGCAGGTATTTATGCTGAATTTGGCAAGATTATTTGCATCAGCGCAGGATTTCTTAGAGGATCATCTGACAGTATGTCGATGCGTATAAAATCATTCTTTGGTGATAACGAGAAGGAGATTCTTGAAGATTTCTCTGTTTTGTTAAACAATTTCACTGAGGGTAAAGATGCCTTGCTGTGTGCTCATAATGGAAAGGAGTTTGATTTTCCTTATATTGCACGCCGGATGCTGATAAATGACCTCAGGATTCCCTTAATCCTGGATAATGCAGGTAAGAAACCCTGGGAAATTGGCCTTCTTGATACTATGGAATTATGGAAATTCGGAGACTTCAAGAGTTTTACCTCTCTGAACCTCCTTACAAGATTATTTGGAATTCCTACACCTAAGGATGATATCGATGGAAGTATGGTATCTCAGGTTTACTGGAAAGACAAAGACCTTGAAAGAATAGCAAGATATTGTGAGAAAGATGTTGTTGCAATGATACAATTGTTCCTGAGATTCCGCGGGAATAAAATCATCCCGGATGATAGAATTGAATCTGTAACATTCTGATATTCACGACCCCAGTATCTCCCGAACACTTCCTATAAAAACCTCAGGCTTCTCATCGTGAAGCCAGTGAGAGGTGCCATTCACAGTTTCAATTTCGGCAGCTGGAAAAACTTTATAGATAAGTGGAATCTCTTCCTCACTGATATAATCTGAGTTTTCAGCCTTGAGGAACTTTACAGGGAATCCGGTCAGCGGCCTGGCGGTATCTGTAGATTTATTTAGACCATCAAGGATATTGACAAGGTTTGATTCAAGATATTCGGGATTTAGTTTCCACATAAACAGACCCTTCCCGGATCTCGTAATATTTTTCAAAAGGAATTTTCTGATCCTGGGGGATTCAACAATTCCATCAAAGATGCTCCACGCTTCATCTCGTGTTTCCAGAGTCTCCGGTTTTGCATTTATCATAGCCCTGAGTATCTCCCTATGAAATTTATAGGATGGGTTGCCAATGATCTCAGCTTTGAATGGTGAAATGTCAACAACTATCAGGCCTGATATCCGTTCTGGCCATCTCTTTGAGAACCAGACTGCAGCTTTCCCTCCCATGCTATGACCGGCAAGTATGAACCTGTCAACGCCAAGTTTATGCGTGAGTTCCAGCAAATCATTACTCATCTCATCATAGGAATGTTCAGGATGATGTGGTGATTGTCCATGGTTTCTCATATCAGGGACAATTACTCTGAATGTATCCGACAATTCCCTGGCGATACCTGTCCAGTTGTCTGAGGAACCGTACAGACCATGAAGAATAACAAGCGGATATCCATTTCCAAATTCTCTGAAAAAAAGTTCCATGAAATGAAATTTACCCCTGTGCCAGAAGTCGTTTATACATTTGAATAGTGTTTTCCAGTCCAAAATAAAGGGAATCTGATATCAGTGCATGACCTATGGAGACCTCCTTAATCCACGGGATGCTTTCAGAAAAATATTTAAGATTTTGAAGGTCAAGGTCATGCCCTGCATTTATCTCTAATCCAGCCTCTTTAGCATTTCTGGCAGCCTCCAAAAAGGGTGTGACGGCCTTTAGTGGATATTGGGGATACATTACCGCATAGGGTTCAGTATAAAGTTCAATTCTGTCTGTTCCTGTTAAAGCAGCTGATTCAATATTTGCCAGATCAGTATCAATAAAGATAGATGTCCTGATACCATGAGCCTTAAAACGGGCGATGATATCCTTAAGAAATGCCAGGTTTGTTCTTGTATCCCATCCTGCATTTGATGTAAGGGTCTCCGGTGGGTCAGGCACCAATGTGACCTGATGCGGAACTACATCGCAAACAAGGTCAATGAAAATATCTGATGGATATCCCTCAATATTGAATTCAGTAGTGATAACTGGCCTGATATCCCTGACATCCCTGTACGTAATATGTCTTTCATCGGGACGAGGATGTACGGTAATACCATCGGCTCCAAACTTTTCGCAATTAATTGCAGCAGCCAGGACATCCGGTATGTTGCCTCCGCGGGCATTACGGATAGTCGCTATTTTATTAATATTGACACTTAATTTGGTCATTTTCCCAGGTTTGATTACGCAAATTTTTATATTGTATTTGAATAAAACAACAATAGCTGTTTTTTTTCGTAATTTTGACGTCAAATAATTTTCTGATGATAGCGAGAGAACTTATATCTGAGGTGATTCCGGCTCTGAAAACATCAGATACAGGGCAGAAAGCCCTGAATTGGATGGAGATATTCAGGATCTCACACCTGCCTATCGTTAACAATCATGAATTCCTGGGATTGATCTCGGATACGGATATATACGATCTTAACGATCCCCAACAACCAATAGGTAATCATAATCTTTCACTACTGAAACCGTATGTACAACTCGATCAGCATATTTTTGAGGTTATCAGCATCGCCTCTAAATTAAAATTATCAGTGGTCCCTGTCCTCGACGATAAGCGGTACTATAAAGGAGTAATTTTAGTAAATGATCTGGTGGATAATTTAGCGGGGATGTCATCTCTGAAAGAGCCTGGGGGAATTATTGTGCTGGATATTATTCAGAATGACTACTCCCTCTCACATATTGCCCAGATCGTAGAAAGCAACAATACGAAAATCCTGAATTTGTATGTTTCATCACCTCCCGATTCAACAAGAATGGAGGTGACCATAAAACTTAATACAAGCAATCTGATGCCGGTAATCAGGACGTTCGAGAGATTTAATTATGAGATAAAGGCCTGGCGAGGGGATGATGATGATCTCGATCGCTTCTATTCGGATAGGTTCGACTCATTAATGCGATACCTTGATATATAAATTACGATCTAATGATCAAAAGAATTGCTATTTTCGGCTCAGATAATAGAAGTGTAACAAGCGAATGTGTTACCAAAATTATAAGGATTTTACTGGATAGGGGACTTGAAGTAGCGATATACAATAAACTGTTGCCCAAGATCAATCACGAATACAAGGAACAGGTCATCCATTATGAAAATATTCTGGAAGAAAGGAAAAAACCTGATTTGGTGCTCAGTGTTGGAGGAGATGGAACTTTCCTTGAAACATTGGTTCAGGTGAAAGACTCAGGGATTCCTGTTGCAGGCGTAAATACCGGCCGATTGGGCTTCCTGGCAAATATTCATGATGATATCGAAATCTCAATTGATAAACTACTTGACAATAAGTTTACAATCCTGGAGAGATGCCTGTTATTACTGGCTGAACCTGAGAAAGTTTTGGGAGAGGATAATGTGGCACTTAACGACATTACGATCCAGAAAGCAGATCTGAATATGATCAGAATAAGAGTCCTGGTAGATGGACTATATCTTAATACCTATTGGGCTGATGGGTTGATCATTTCAACAGCGACTGGCAGCACTGCCTATAATCTGAGTACAGGAGGTCCTATTCTGGCGCCCCAGGATGGAAGTATAATTATTTCACCACTCTCTCCTCATAATCTTACTGTAAGACCCATCATACTACCTGGTACCAGTGCCCTCAGATTTGTTGTTGAAGGCAGGAGTAATGAATATCTGGCAACATGTGATTACAGGTCTGTAAAGCTGCCATTTAGCCGTGAGCTCCAAATAAAACAGGCTGATTATAAACTCAGAACGATAAATGTTGAAGGGCATGATTTTTTCAGCACGCTCAGGGATAAACTGATGTGGGGCGCCGATCCGCGTAACTGATAATCTTTTTAGCGATTATTTAGGTAATTCTTGGCCAGATTATTATATTTGTATTAGTATCAATTAATATCGACCTTCCATGAGACGGGTGATTTTAATAATTTTCCTGTTTGTTTTATTATACCCTACAGTTGAAGCTCAATTATGGAAACTTAGGCGATACGAGTTATATGCTGGCTTTGGTACCTCGCAGTTTTTTGGTGACATCGGAGGTTTTACCCCTGGAGAAAACGCTCTGGGATTCAAGGATATTATAATTAATCAGACAAGGTTTAACCTGCACGGAGGAATAAGATACAGGCTGTTGGAAGATGTCGCCCTTAAGTTTACTATTGGATATGGCTTTATACATGCTTCTGATGCTGTAGGCTCGAATGTTAACAGGGATATGGAAGCCTCCACATCGCTCTTCGAGCCAAGTATCACAGGAGAATATTATATACTAAAGAATTCAGCTGAAAGTAGTTACAGATTTACTCAAGGTCGGGAGTTTTTCACAACTTTCTTTGAAAAACTGGATCTTTTTATATATGCTGGAGTGGCTCCGGCAATCTACAGTGTGAAACCCAATGAGAATCTTGAACCGGTTATTGAACAATCCGGGGGCATTACTGCTGTATTCCCATTTGGAGTTGGCGTAAACTATCTGATAAGCCCTAACTCACTTGTTGGTATAGATTTAGGGATCAGGTATACAACTACTGATTATCTTGATGGGTACACTTCACAATATTCAAACTCGAATGACGTTTACTATTTCATGGCATTTGTGTTTACTCAAAAACTGAAAACATCAGAAAAAGGATTACCATCGTTCAGGAAGTAAAAGAAAAGGATTCGAAATTTTAGATGAAAAGGTATATTTGGTTTATTCTTTTTTATATTGTTATTCATATACCTGTTAGCTCCCAGAGGAATTCCGATTATGGTGTTTTTGGTGGAGTTGCTCATTATATGGGTGATATTAATCCAACAAATTACTTTTACTCACCATCACCTGCTCTCGGAATTATATACCGCTACAATTTCCACCCCCGCCATTCAGTAAGAGGAAATTTGTATTGGGGCGGTCTCAAAGGAAACGATCTCGATTTCAACAATGCCTTTCAGCAGGCCAGGGGTAAATCCTTTTCTGGCTCTGTTTTTGAATTGGGAGCCCAATTCGAATTTAATTTCCTGCCATATTCAACTACAGGTAAATGGTGGGATTATACACCTTACTTCGCGGGTGGCATTGCTGTTTCTTTTATTAATACTGCAACCTTTTCATATATCCCGGTCATACCCCTCTCTGTTGGATTTAAAATAAATGTCTATAAAAATATAGGATTAGAAGTTGAATATGGTTTTCGTAAGACTTTTTATGATAACTTTGACGACTTAATTGACAATATTGACCCTGATCATTATAGTTGGGCACACAATAATGATTGGTATATGTTTACTGGTGTGACATTTACATGGAAAATGTTTCACAATCTCAGTAGCTGCCCTGCATATGCTGATACTGAAAATAAAAGAAAGAAATATTAGATGTCTCCTAACACCCAAATAGATTTTCAGAATCTGCCGGTTCACATTGCTATAATAATGGATGGCAACGGCAGGTGGGCACTACAAAAGTGCAAGGACAGGATCTTTGGGCATCAGCAGGGTGTGGAGGCTGTGAGGCAGGTAATTGAAGCTTCTGCCGAACTTGGGATAAAATATATTACTCTTTATGCTTTTTCCACTGAAAACTGGAACCGGCCATGGGAAGAGGTTGAAGCTTTGATGGAACTCATGGTGAACTCACTGAATAATGAAACAGAAAAGCTTATAAAGAACAACATTATACTCAGAGTAATGGGGGATATTGACAGGTTATCGGCTGAGGTCAGAAGAAGCCTTGATGAGACACTGGAAAAGACATCACGTTGTAATGGAATGACCCTGTTAGTTGCCCTGAGCTATAGCTCAAAGTGGGAATTGGTTGAAGCGGTCAGAAGAATTGCACGTGATATTGAAGAAGGTATCCTGGATCCTGACCAGATTGATGACAAGGTATTTGAGAGCCACCTTAACACAACAGGTATTCCCGATCCGGAATTGCTTATCCGAACAGGCGGAGAACTGAGGATAAGCAACTTTCTGTTATGGCAAATTGCTTACTCAGAGTTGTACTTTACTGAAACACTTTGGCCTGATTTTGGTAAGGAAGAATTATACAGGGCTATTATTGAGTACCAGAAAAGAGAAAGACGGTTTGGGAAAACCAGTCAACAGGTTCATGAAAATGAAAAATAATATGCGGAGAATTGCAGGGAGAATAATTTTGATTTGTGCCCTGATTGTACCGGGAATTTATGCTTCGTCGCAGGAGCAAATAAAAATAATGGATTACATGTATCCCGACGAATACGTAGTAGGCAATGTCACTGTTTCAGGAATAAGATACCTCGATCCGAATGCAATTATAGGGATATCTGGTTTGAGAAAGAATCAGCGGATATCTGTTCCTGGCGAGAAAATAACCCAGGCAGTGGAAAAACTATGGGATCAGGGTCTCTTCTCCGATGTTAAGATTACCATTACAGAAACAAGGTCAGATACTGTATTTCTTGATATCTTCCTTAGTGAACGCCCCAGAATCTCAAATGTCAGTTATTTTGGACTGAAGAAGAATGAGACCGAAGATATACAGGAAAAAGTTAACTTATTGAACGGATCTCAGGTTACAGACCATATACTTAGTAATACCAGGAAGATAATCAAGGACCACTTCATCGAAAAAGGATTTCTCAATACCGAGGTAAGGATAATACAGAAGGATGATCCGGAAATGAACAATATGGTAATGCTGGACATCCATGTTGATAAGAACGGAAAAGTTAAGATCGATGAAATCCAGTTTGAAGGGAACGAAGCTTATTCAGATAAAAGGCTTCGGAGGGTGATGAAAAACACTAAAAAGAAGAACCTGAATATATTCAAAGCCTCAAAGTATATTACTGATAAATATAATGAAGACAAAGGAAGCCTTAATACATTCTATAATGAGAATGGTTACCGGGATTTCGAAATATTATCAGACTCAGTGTATCCGGTCAGTGAAGGGAGGATTGCCACGGATATTAAACTGAGCGAAGGCAGGCAATACTATTTCAGAAATATTGACTGGGTTGGAAACAGTATCTATCCCAGGGAGATCCTTTCCTATAAGCTTAATATTTCAAAAGGAGATGTATACAATACCACATTACTTTACGATCGGCTGAATTATGATGAGGATGCTGTCAGTTCATTATACCTCGATAATGGATACCTGTTCTCAAGCCTTACGCCGATTGAAAAATCTGTTGAGGGCGACTCAATAGATGTTGAGGTGAGAATTTTTGAAGGTGATCAGGCGAATCTGAATGACGTTATTATTAGAGGTAATAACAGGACTAATGAGCATGTTGTTAGAAGGGAGCTCTATACCTTGCCCGGGGATCTGTTCAGCAAAGATATGATTGTGAGGTCAGCCCGGCAGGTAGCTGTCCTTGGTCACTTTGACCCTGAAAAGATTGTACCGGTCCCGATCCCGAATCCTGCAGATGGTACTGTCGACCTGGAATATAACCTGGAAGAAAAGGCAAACGACCAGTTTGAGATTTCAGGGGGTTGGGGAGCTGGCATGCTGGTTGGTACAATTGGCGTCAGGTTTAACAATTTCGCCATGAAGAATTTCTTTAACTGGAAAGAATGGAAACCTTATCCATCAGGAAACGGACAATCACTTAGCATAAGGGCACAATCGAACGGGCGTGTTTACCAGTCATATAACCTCTCCTTCATTGAGCCATGGCTGGGTGGTAAAAACCCGAACACATTCTCCCTATCCTTATACAGGTCATTGATGACCAATAGCCGCAAGAAGGATGAAGATGGAAGACAGTCAATGACTATCGATGGCGCCTCAATAGGAATCGGCAAAAGGCTTGAATGGCCCGATGATTTTTTTTCACTATATGCAGAAGCAACCTATCAGCGATATAACCTCCAAAACTACCAGCAATTCATCTTCCTGTTTCAGAATGGTATAGCAAACCTGCTGTCAATAACTGGCAGGATAACAAGATTTTCTGCAGGACCTAATCTGATTTATCCGAGAGGTGGATCTACCTTTAACCTTTCATTACAGGTTACACCTCCTTATTCCATTATCGCAGGTAAAGATTATACCGGTGCGGCCGATGACAAAAAATATAAATGGATTGAGTTTCATAAATGGATATTTAAAGGTGAGTACTATTATGAGGTATACGATAAACTTGTTTTTAATACCAGGGTTGCATTCGGCTACCTCGGTCATTTTAATAGTTCTATCGGACCTGCACCCTTTGAAAATTTCACTGTTGGAGGTGATGGCATGACCGGATATAACTTTTACGGGAGAGATGTAATAGCCATGAGAGGTTATGAAAATGGGACATTAACCGCTACAGATCCTGTAAGTGGGGTGCAATCAGGTAACGTATACTCAAAACTTACATTTGAGCTACGATATCCTCTTACACTCAACCCGCAGGCAACAATATATGCACTTGCCTTCCTTGAGGCAGGAAATTCATGGTATAAACTAAAAGACTTTAATCCTTTCAAGATGCATAGATCCGCTGGAGTTGGTATCAGGGCAAACCTGCCAATGTTCGGTCTTCTTGGCATCGACTGGGCTTATGGGTTCGACCCTGTTCCGGGAAGGGATGTGGCTGGTAGCCAGTTCCACTTTGTGATGGGCCAGCAATTTTAATCCTCCTTCGCGTTCCGCTACGGCGGACGAGAAGTTAGGGTTTAATACCATTTATTAACTGAAAAAAACAATTAATCATGAAGAAAATAAGTTTAATACTTGCAACTCTGCTTCTGTCGGTAAGCTCAGCTTTTGCACAGAAGTACGCTTTCGTTGATACTGAGTATATTCTTAATAATATACCATCATATGCAACAGCACAGGAAAAACTCGACCAGCTCTCACAGGCATGGGAAGTGGAAATCTCAGATGTTTATGCAGAAGTTGAAAAAATGTATAAAGACTATCAAAATGAAGTAGTCCTTCTCTCGCGCGAAGCAAAGATGCGACGTGAGGAAGAAATAATAAACATGGAAAGGGAAGCTAAAGAACTTCAGAATAAATACTTTGGAGTCGAAGGAGAGCTGTATACCAAACAGCAGGAGCTGATTCAGCCTATTCAGGACGAGATATATAATTCTGTAAAGGAAATTGCGGTTGATGGGGCCTATGCAGTAATATTCGATACAGCTGGAGGTGCAAATATGCTATACACCAATCCGAAATATGACGTAAGCGATGAAGTCCTGGAAAAATTAGGTTATAAGAATTAAATAACTACTTTTGCAGGAAAGTTAGAAATGATAAAAATTACCATTATGAAAAGACTTTTTGGACTTTTTTCAGTCGTAATTATGCTTCTTTCTGTTCAGAATATGAACGCACAGAGTTTTAAGTTCGGGCACATTAATTCCGACGAACTTTTTTCTTTAATGCCCGAACGTGATACTGTTATTAGTATGCTTGAAGCTAAACAGACTGAATATCAGAATACAATGGAAATAATGCAGGTTGAATGGAACAATAAGTATAATGACTATGTAGAAAATGCAAGTAAATTAACAGACCTCGTCAGGCGGACAAAGGAAGAGGAACTTGCATCCATGCAGGAAAAGATCAGGAATTTTGATACTAATGCAACACAGGATATGCAAACTACACAGGGTCAGCTGATGCAACCTGTCCTGTTGAAGGCCGATAAGGCTATCAAGGATGTGGCCAAGGCAAATGGATTTACATATATTTTCGATCTTGCTCAAGGCCCTATTCTATATTTTGATGAAACTAAGAGTGAGGATATTCTCCCCCTGGTAAAAGCAAAACTGGGGATAGAATAATCCATTACCTAAGGATAAGATGAGCACGGAAATGCCTCAGTGTGACCAATGGTCCGGCCTGCAGTCCGTGCTTCTTTATTTTTTCAGGTGCCGCAAGGTTTAAACACCTGAAAGTAAATAATAGAGGTTGAATAATAATATAGCAAACAAGCCAATTGGTCTCTTCGATTCGGGGGTAGGAGGGTTAACGGTTGCCAGTGCAATCAAGCAGATCCTCCCAGGTGAAAGCTTGATTTATTTCGGCGATACGGCGCACCTGCCATATGGTGACAAATCAGCTGAATCAATAATTTCCTACAGCAGAAGAATAACTCAATTTCTTCTTGACCACAGTGTCAAGACGGTTCTGGTAGCATGCAATTCTGCTTCAGCTTCTTCATATGATGCATTGAAGAATGAGTTTGGAGAAAAAGTACTGCTGATCGATGTAATCGAACCTGTGATAAAATATATTTCCGGCAGTATCCACAAAAAGGTAGGTATTATTGGTACCAAAAGGACAATTACCTCTGGTACCTATGAAAAAAGATTCAGGCAGCAAGCACCGGATAAGGAGATAGTTTCGCTGGCGACACCTCTTCTTGTGCCTATGATAGAGGAGGGCTTTATTTTTGACGATATCTCAAATGCCATTATCCGGACATACCTTTCAGACAAGGCCTTGTGGAATATCGATGCACTTGTGCTGGGTTGTACTCACTATCCTATTATAAGAAACCAGATTACGAAATTCTTCAACTTTGAAGTAGAGGTGGTTGATTCAGCTAAGGTTGTGGCAACTGAATTACGCAGCATATTAGAGGAGAATAATATGCTCAACAAAGGGAAGCCTGTCTCTGATAAATTTTATGTCTCAGATTATACTGTCTATTTTGACAAAATTGCGAAGGTATTCTTTGAGGGCGATATTAACCTGACCAGGATCGACATCTGGGCATAAAGTTCCTCTTTCTTCTCACTCATATCTTTATTTATCTATTCTTCCCCTTCCCAATACCATTTCACATACATCTTATAATGCTCTGCACTCCGCTTTGTTAATCTCCTCAATTCCTCAGGTTTCTGCTTCCTTATCAGACTCCCCGGAGTACCTCCAAATACTGATCCGGACTCTATTATAGTATTCTTGGTTATAATTGTGCCTGCGGCAATAATACAATTCTCTCCGACTCTGGCATGGTCCATAATTATTGCACCCATTCCGATTAATACATTTTCCCCGATATGAGCTCCGTGTACTATGGCATTATGACCAATTGATACATTATCCTCAATTATTACTACGGAGTCCCTGTAGTTACAGTGAATTACAGCCCCATCCTGGATATTTACAGAGTTGCCAATCCTGATATAGTTCACATCACCCCTGATAACAGTATTGAACCAAACGCTGCAATCATCTCCCAGAATTACATCACCAATTACTGTTGCATTGTCAGCCAGGAAGCATCTCTGTCCAAAGGTGGGAGTTATTCCCCTGAGAGGTTTAATATGAGCCATTTTTAAAGTTGTTTCTGCAAATATACTAAGTAATATGACAGCTATTTGGCACCTGCAGAGCCCTGATCCTTTATGGCAGAATATTTATTCTAATAACACATGTTAAAAACATGACCAAAATCATATACAAAAAAGAGTTGGAATATAGATACTTCACCATATTATTTGTTTAATTTTACACAGTAGGAATTACAACTTTCTGAATATCGATTAAAACTGGAATGAGTATAAACTCACAAAATGCGTATGAAAACCCGTAGGCTTTCGTATGCATTTATTTTTGAGCGAAGAAACCACAAATAATGGGATTACAAATACATTCTGAAAAATGAGTAAGCATGAGCAAGCCATCGAGAAGGAAGAAGTAGTGATACGCTTCTCAGGTGATTCGGGTGACGGGATGCAACTTACCGGGACATTATTCTCCAATACCTCAGCCCTTTTCGGAAACGATCTCTTAACATTTCCTGATTACCCTGCCGAGATCAGGGCTCCCCAGGGAACTGTAGGAGGAGTTTCAGGTTTCCAGGTTCATGTTGGTCAATCGGAGGTAAATACGCCCGGTGATTTTGCAGACATACTGGTTGCGATGAATCCTGCTGCAGTTAAAGCTAATGCCAGCTTTATTAACAAGGGCGGTACGATTATCTATGATGAAGATAATTTTACAGAGAAGAACATACAAAAAGCAGGATATGTCTCTGACCCCATTAAGGAGGACAATCTGCAGGATTATAATATTATTGCTGCTCCTATTACAACCCTTGTGAGAGAGACTCTTAAGGATTACGGTCTTGATCCTAAAACCGTGCAACGTACCAAGAATATGTTTGCCCTGGGTATGGTTTACTGGCTCTTCGACAGCGATCTGAAATATACGGAAGAATACTTCGAAAGTAAATTCAAGCTTCGACCCAAAATAGTTGATGCCAATAAGGCTGTTCTCAGAGCAGGATATAATTATGGCGAAACTATCGAAGCTTTGTCAACAACCTATCATGTCAGCCCGGCAAAGATCGAAAGGGGAACCTACAGAAATATCAACGGAAACCAATCAACCGCGTGGGGCCTTCTGGCTGCTGCCGAAAAAGCCGGACTTCCGTTGTTTATTGGTTCATATCCCATTACTCCTGCAACAGGAATTCTGGAGGAACTGGCAGCAAGAAAGGATCTTGGTGTAAAGAGTTTCCAGGCTGAAGATGAAATAGCTGGCATCTGTACTTCACTTGGAGCAAGCTTTGCCGGCAGCCTTGCAGTTACCACAACCTCAGGGCCAGGGTTGGCACTGAAATCAGAGGCGCTGGGCCTGGCGGTTATGACCGAGTTGCCTCTTGTGGTAATAAATGTGCAAAGAGGCGGACCTTCAACAGGCTTACCGACCAAGACGGAACAGTCGGATCTAATGCAGGCTCTCTATGGCCGTAGTGGGGAGAGTCCGGTTGTTGTTATTGCTGCAAGTACTCCCTCAAATTGCTTTAAGTTTGCCTTTGAGTCTGCAAAAATTGCCCTTGAACACATGGTTCCGGTTATCCTGCTAAGTGACGGATTCATTGCAAATGGATCTGAACCGTGGAAGATTCCCTCAATGGCAGACCTTCCGGATATTACACCTCCAATAATCAGGGAGGGTATGGGTGAATATATTCCGTATGAACGGGATGAAAAATGGCTTAGAAGGAGATGGGCTATTCCGGGAACGCCAGGATATGAACACAGGATTGGTGGACTTGAGAAAACCATCAGGGGAACGGTTTCTTATATTCCTGAAAATCATGAATATATGGTAAAGACGCGAAGTGAGAAGGTGGCAAGGGTGGTTGCTCATGTTCCTGACCTTGAAGTATATGGAGATCAGGAAGGGGAGCTTCTGCTGATAGGTTGGGGTGGCACATACGGGCACCTGCTTACAACAGTGAGAGATATGAGAGAAGAGAAACATAAAATCAGCCTGGCACATTTCAATTATATAAATCCGCTTCCCTCCAACGTTCATGAGGTGTTCTCAAAATTTAAGAAACTTGTTGTAGCTGAGTTGAATACCGGTCAGTTTGCCAGTTACCTGAGAATGAATCTTCAGGAGTTTAATTACCATCAGATAAACAAGGTCCAGGGTTTACCCTTTACAACTATCGAATTGAAAGAGAGATGCAAACAAATACTGGAGGCAAAATGATGGAGAAAGCTAACCTTACTTACAACCCGAAGGATTTCAAAAGTGACCAGGAGGTGAGATGGTGCCCGGGATGTGGCGACCATGCAATACTAAGCTCCGTTACAAGAGCAATGGCAGAATTGAAAATTCCTAAAGAGAAATATGCTTTCATATCTGGAATAGGATGTTCATCACGGTTCCCATATTATTTGGCAACTTATGGATTTCATGGGATACATGGAAGGGCATCAGCTATCGCCACCGGAGTAAAAGTGACAAACCCCGATCTTTCAGTATGGCAGATTACCGGTGACGGGGATGCTCTGGCTATAGGAGGAAACCATTTTATACATGCGATAAGGAGGAATATTGATATAAATATAATTCTTTTCAATAATGAGATATATGGTCTGACCAAAGGACAGTATTCCCCAACCTCCCAAAAAGGATCGGTAACAAAAACCTCTCCGTTTGGAACTGTTGAGGAACCATTTCAACCAGGTGAGCTGGTGATTGGCGCAAAGGGAAAGTTTTTTGCCCGGACGATTGATGCAAATATCCAACTTTCAACAGAGATATTCAGAGATGCGGCACTGCATGAAGGAACTTCAGTAGTTGAAGTACTGCAGAATTGTGTAATCTTTAATGACGGGGTCCATGCTACTCTCAACGATAAGGAACATAAGGAGGACAGGACAATTATTCTAAGGCATGGCCAACCTATGATTTTTGGAAAGAATCAGGACAGAGGTCTTGTACTCGATGGATTGAAACTGAAAGTTGTGAAACTTGGCAACGGATTGTCCGGGAAAGATATACTTGTGCATGACGCCAGGGAGAATAACCCGGGAATTCATACAATGCTTGCCAATATGAGATACCCGGGTTTTCCTGTTGCTCTTGGTGTTATCCGGTCAGTGAGCGCCCCGACATACGATATGGCTGTTGATGGTCAGATTAGTAAGGTGAGATCAACTTCATCCATAAAAAATATGGATGACCTGTTGATGAGCGGGTCAACATGGGAAGTTAAGTAATCCCGGGCATAATCATTATCCTCATTTCTCTTTTTTACCCGATATCTAAAGGTATCCAAAACTATTTCTTAATTTTAAGATTCCATGAAATTACTATCTGGGTATGTGGTTGAGAAAGAGGAAGTACAGAACAATTCTCTGTGTAAATTGATGCACAATCAGCGGGAGACGGTCTGCCCTGGAAAATATTTCAGACATATAAAATTTGATTGTAACTTGATCATTAGGATGGATGGGAAAAAGAGAATAGCTTTGATAGAATGTCCAGAATGTAAAAAGTAGAGATATGGCTCTGATAGATGGTATAATGGAATTGCAAAAATATGACTTCAGCGATACCTCCTTTAATTTGTTGATGCAACGTCGTATTCATAAAGTGCTTCTGATTTGCAGCAACTACGACAATTATATGCTTGAGGAGGATGGAAGGATCGATGAGCAAATATTCAATGAGTATGTTTCTCTCAACCTCAGGTACCCTCCAACATTTGTTCAGACCGATTCCGAGAGCGAAGCGATGCAGATACTGGAAACAGAAAAGATAGACCTGGTAATATCGATGCTGAATCTCAGGGGAACCGATGTCTTGTCAATGGCAAAAAAAATAAAGGGCAAATACCCTGGGATCCCGATAGTGGCTCTCACCCATTTTTCAAGAGAGATATCGATACGCCTGGAGAAAGAGGACCTTTCGGCAGTTGATTATGTGTTCTGCTGGCTGGGTGATGCCAGCTTACTGCTGGCTATTATCAAACTCCTGGAAGACAGGATGAATGCCGAATATGATATTGATTTCATCGGCGTTCAGGCTATTATACTGGTGGAGGATTCAATCAGGTATATATCGTCATATCTCCCAAACCTTTACAAGATAATTCTTAAGCAATCCAGGGATTTTCAGGTTGAAGCTCCGAATCCTCACCAGAAAATGCTGAAAATGAGAGGTAGACCAAAGATTCTTCTGGCAAATAACTATGAGGATGCTGCTGCTCTATATGCAAAATACAAGTATAATGTCCTGGGCATAATCTCTGATATAAGTTATATGCGTAATGGCGTTCAGGATGTAAACGCAGGTATTGAATTGTGCAAAATGATCAGGCAGGATGATAGTAATATGCCTTTCCTTCTTCAATCATCAAATGCAGATAACAAGGAAGCAACCAGGGAACTTGACGTTGGATTAATCAATAAGTACTCTAAAAGCCTGCTGATTGAACTGCGAAATTTTATCATCCAGAACCTGGCGTTCGGACCTTTTGTTTTCAGAGATCCAAAAACACTTGAAGCTATTGGCGTTGCTACTGACCTGCAGAGCTTTCAGCAAAAGCTCCTTACCCTTCCGGTTGAATCGCTAGTTTACCACGCCGAAAGGAATCATTTTTCTAAATGGCTAAATGCCAGGGCCCTGTTCCCTGTGGCACAACTGTTCAAGTTTATTCAGAAAGATGATTTTGGCTCAGTTGAAGAGATGCGGAGGTTTATCTACGTCGCAATTTCAAGCTTTCGCCTGGGTAAAGGAAGAGGGGTTATTGCCAAATTCGATCGCAATACTTTTGATGAATATCAGATATTCAGCAGAATAGGTGATGGCTCCATAGGAGGAAAAGCGAGAGGACTGGCCTTTATAAATAGTATTATAAAACATCATAAACTCTTCAGCAAATTTAAGGATGTTCTTATCACGATCCCCAGGACTGTCGTTCTGAGTACCGATGTTTTTGATGAATTCATGGAGCGAAACAGCCTTTACAGTATAGGTCTTGGTGATAAAGCTGATGAGGAAATCCTCCGAAAATTTGTTGAGGCTGAACTACCAGGATGGGTGTACCAGGATCTGTATGCCTTTCTTGCCGTATCAACCTCTCATCCTATTGCTGTACGTTCATCCAGTAAACTTGAGGATTCACATTATCAGCCGTTTGCAGGGATCTATTCCACATATATGATCCCAAGGATTGGTGATAACCGGCTAATGGTAAAAATGATTTCAGATGCAATTAAACAGGTGTATGCGTCTGTATATTATAAATCAAGCAGGGCATATATGACCGCAACTGCTAATGTGATCGATGAGGAGAAAATGGGTATCGTTTTGCAGGAAGTGTGCGGCAATAAGCATGGGAATGTGTTCTACCCGACACTATCAGGCGTGGCCAGGTCAATTAATTTCTATCCGATAGGATCTGAAAGCGCGGCTGATGGAATAGTAAATATTGCAATGGGCCTGGGTAAGCTCATCGTCGAAGGTGGAATGTCACTGAGATTTTCACCAAAATATCCAAAAAAAGTCCTTCAACTATCATCCCCTGAGACTGTATTAAAAGAAACTCAGAAGGAGTTTTATGCCCTCGATCTTGATATCGATAGTTTTATACCGTCTACTGATGATGGTATGAACATAAAGAAGGTCAGGATCGATGACACACCGGGAGTAAGTACATTAAAATTCGTTGCTTCTACTTACGATCTGCAAAATAATACGATCAGACCGGGGATAAGCAAATCAGGCAAACGAGTAATCACTTTTGATAATATTCTTAGATTTAATCAATTTCCCCTTGCTGACATACTTAATTACCTGCTTGAACTCGGACAGAAGGAAATGGGGAACCCGATAGAAATTGAATTTGCAGCTAATCTTGAAATGCAGGCTGGTCTGCCAAAGATCTTTAACTTTTTACAAATCAGACCTATTGTAGACAGTGACCAGTCGCAGGTAATTGATATTAAGGGTATCACAAAGGATCAGTCTATAATCTTATCTGAGTCTGCTCTTGGGAACGGGCTGATAAAAGGCATTCACGATATTGTATACATCAGAACCGAATCCTTTAAACCTGAGAGCAATAAAAAAATTGTTGTACACATAGAGAAGTTAAATGATAAATTCGCTGGCGAGGGGAAGAACTATATTTTAATTGGCCCGGGTCGCTGGGGTTCAACTGATCCCTGGCTGGGGATACCTACTAAATGGGCGCATATTTCACAGGCTCGGGTAATTGTAGAATCAGGCCTTCCGGATTACAGGATCGATCCTAGTCAGGGAACACATTTCTTCCAGAATATTACCTCCTTCAGGATTGGCTATTTTACTATCAATCCATTTATAAATGATGGTCATTATGACGAAAATTTCCTGAATGAGGTCAAACCGGTATATGAGAATGAATACCTGAGACATGTAAGATTTGATGTGCCTCTTAAGATAATAGTTGATGGGAGGGTGCATAAGGGTGCAATTCTTAAACCCGGAACAGGAGATTTGATGAACACATAAAACACTGAATATTAATGGAAACAATTAGAACTGTATACAAGGGTGAACTGCGTACTGAAGCCGAACACGTGCAATCAGGTAACGTGATAGTAACCGATGCACCTATTGATAACCAGGGCAAGGGTGAATCCTTTTCTCCAACTGATATGGTTGCGGCAGCACTGGCAAGCTGTGCGATGACTTTAATGGGGATAGCTGCCCGTGATAATGGCTTCTCGATTCTGGGGGCAAAGGCAAGAACAACCAAGATAATGGCCTCAGATCCCAGACGCATTTCCGAGATTCAGATTGAGTATGATTTTTCAGGGATAGGTCTTAGTGATGATCAGAAAAGAATAATCGAAATCAGTGCGAATGATTGTCCGGTATGTCTGTCATTACATCCCGATCTGAAGCGGACAATTGGCATCAGGTACTGATCAACTCCTGGCCGCTCCTTACAGCGACATTCCTGTCAGCTTTCCTGATCAGGCCCTGAAGGACATTCCCCGGACCAAGCTCTGTAAAGAGTGTCGCGCCATCTGATATCATATTCAGAACACTCTGTGCCCACCGCACCGGCGACGTTAGCTGGGCTACGAGATTTGACCTGATGTCATCAGGATCACTGACAGCCCTGGCATTCACGTTCTGGTAGACAGGGCAAACAGGCCTGTTAATGATTGAATCGTTTATAGCTTCCGCCAGTTCGACTTTTGCGGGTTCCATAAAAGGTGAGTGGAACGCCCCGCCTACAGCAAGTTTGATTGCCCTCACGGCCCCTTTCTCTGTCAGTAATGAAATAGCCTTTTCAATGCCTTCAATACTTCCTGAAATAACTATCTGTCCGTTTGTATTATAATTTGCCGGTACAACAATATCTTCAATACTTTCACATACCTCCTCAACCAATTTGTCTTCAAGCCCTATTACTGCTGCCATTGTTGATGGATTCATTTCACAAGCTTTCTGCATGGCCAAAGCCCTTTTTGACACAAGGATTAGCCCCTCTTCGAACTGAAGCGCCCTGTTTGCGACAAGTGCCGAAAACTCACCCAATGAATGACCGGCCACCATATCGGGTTCAAATTTATTGCCAAGTATTGCCGCCAGTATAGTGGAATGAAGAAAAATTGCAGGTTGAGTAACTTTGGTTTGTCTGAGCTCTTCATCAGTACCATTGAACATAACATCAGTGATCCTGAAACCAAGAATCTCATTTGCCTTTTCAAACAATTCTTGTCCAAGTGTATAATTCTCATAAAGATCTCTTCCCATTCCTGCAAATTGTGCACCCTGACCAGGAAAGACATATGCATTCATATCTGAAAATTGATTACTTAAGATTATTGAGGGATGCAAAATTAGTAATTAGGCTTGGATCCCTGACATTTTCTGTTCAGTCTTTAATAGAATCTATGGCAGCTGCAAACAAGCCCTCTAGTGGAGAACCTTACCTATTAGATGTATGAACTCCTCCCTTGTTTGCAGGTTATTCAGGAAACAACCTGTAAAAGCAGAAGTAGTTGTTACAGAATGCTGTTTCTGCACTCCCCGGATCTGCATGCACATATGCTGGGCTTCAATGACCACAGCTACCCCGAGCGGTTTCAAAGTATCATGTATGCAGTCCCTTATCTGCATTGTCAGCCTCTCCTGTAACTGTAATCTTCTCGAAAATGCCTCGGTTACCCTGGCTAGCTTACTCAGTCCGGTAATGTATCCATCAGGAATATATGCCACATGAGCCTTCCCGAAGAAGGGTAACATATGATGCTCACACAGTGAGTAAACTTCTATATCCTTGACAATTACCATTTGCCTGTAATCTTCCCTGAACATTGCGGCTTTCAATATCTCATGCGGATCATGATTATACCCCTGAGTCAGGAACTGTATGGCTTTCGCAACCCTTAAGGGTGTATGTTTCAAACCTTCCCTTTCAGGGTCTTCTCCAAGGAATTTAATTATGTCATAATATAAATCGGACATCTTAATGGTTACCTCTTCATCCCATTTCTCAATCTTGTTATAACCGCTGTCGTCCTTAAAACCGGATCCGTTATTTATCAATTCAGTATCTGAATTCTGTTTAGTTCCCATAATATTCAATATAATTATTTTCTGTTTCTGCAATCTTAATACAGTGTAGCTCTGCTCTCTCATTTTTAACAGGATCTTCGAGTACCTTCCAGATGGCAACAGCAATATTTTCGGTGGAAGCCATTATGCCCTTTAAGAAATCAACCTGAGTGTTCAGATTCTTATGGTCAAGCGGTTCAATCACATATTTGCTGATTATCCCTTTCAACTTCTTCAGGTTCAATAGATAACCAAGGTCAGGATCAACCTCGCCTTTTATGGTAACGTAAAGTGTATAGTTATGGCCATGCCACTCCGGGTTGGAACATAACCCGTACAATTCGTTGTTCTTATCATCCGACAGGTCGGGATTGAACATCCTGTGTGCTGCGCTAAATCTCTCTATTCTTGTTAAATAAATCATTACGAGCGGTTTATTTACTTTTTGGCATGTCCAAATTTGGCCCTTTTTATCGGGAAAAACAATATCTTTATCAAATTGTTTCAACATGATAAAACCGGGGAAGATGGAACAGTTGGTTCTGATATGTGCTGCTACTCAGGCAGAAATAGGGATACTTGGGGACATTAAATCATTCAGGGCGTCAGGATCAGGTTATACATATAGGCAACTTAATCTAATTCCTCTTGTTACCGGAGTTGGTAGCGTTACAACTGTATGGTCTTTAATGAATTATATCTCACTCAACCAGAAACCTGACATAGCCATCAATATCGGAATAGCCGGAAGTTTCTCTGACAAGTATAGTATTGGATCAGTACTTATTTCCGGCTCAGATACCTTCGGTGACCTGGGAATCGAAAATGGCGTGACATTCAAATCACTATGGGAGACCGGGCTGTCTGAAGACAATGAATCTTTACAGCTTTTATCTGAAGTGCGGGGCGCAAATGATCTAAGGGATATTGGGACCAGGCTTTTCCCTGCAGTAAGAGCTGTAACAGTTAATACTGTCACCGGTTCAGATGAAAGCCGACTCCGCCTGGTGAATAAGTTTAATCCGGATATAGAGACAATGGAGGGTGCCGCCTTTTATTATGTCTGTTCCAGGGAGGGAATAAGATCAATATCGATGCGGTCAGTATCTAATAAGGTAGGATCCAGGAAAAGGGACAGTTGGGAGCTTGGGACTGCCCTGGAAAACCTGTCAAAAGGGTTGGAATCATTTCTTGATCTGCTAACTGAATAATGGAACTAACACTCGGATTCTCAACCTGTCCTAACGACACTTTCATTTTTGATGCAATGGTGAATGGAAAGGTTGACACTTATGGCATCAAGTTCAGTTACCACCTTGCAGATGTTGAGGAGTTGAACAGGAAGGCATTTAATGAGGAGTATGATATTACCAAGATCAGCTTTCATGCCTATACCCATATCGCATGGAACTACATGCTGTTAAACTCGGGCAGCGCTCTTGGAAACAATAATGGCCCTCTGCTCATAAGCAAAAAAAATATTGATCCCTCTAAAATCAAGGATCTCAGGATCGGGATACCAGGCAAATATACAACTGCTAACCTCCTGTTTATGATGGCATGGCCAGAGGCAGCCAACATTTCAGAATATCTCTTCTCCAGAATAGAGGATGCAGTGTTAAACGATGAGATTGATGCCGGTCTGATTATCCATGAGAACAGGTTTACTTATGAGAAGAGGGGATTATTAAAGATCCGCGACCTTGGTGAATATTGGGATGACCTCACCTCTCACCCAATACCCTTGGGTGGAATTGCAATTCGCAGAGCCATTCCTGAAGAAATTGCCCTTACTGTTGACACTATTATCAGAAGCAGTATTGAACATTCTTGCCGGAACCCTGAATCTCCTTATGATTTCATTCGAAGATATGCTGTAACAATGGACAGAGAGGTGATGGATCGTCATATCCGGCTGTACGTTAATGACTATACACTTAACCTTGGTGACGAAGGGAAAGGAGCGGTTCGAAGATTATACAGGGAGGCATCTGAAAGGGGTGTCATTCCTGAGATTCCCTCAGAAATATTTGTTGGCGATCATTTTTGAGTTTTTGAGTAGACAGCTTTTCTGGCAAGCATAGTCATAGTAGCTGCCCTTGAGGCCATAAAAAGTATAAAAGCGAACCATAAACCATGGTTATCAAGAAATCGGTCAAGTACAAAATAGGCAGGGAAAAAAACAAGGACCATTGATATCAGCATCGAATTCCTCATCTCCTTCCCGGCAGTGGCGCCAATGTATATTCCGTCCCATAAAAAGGCTGAGAACGACACTACAGGTATTAAAATGACCCAAAAATAATATGGCCTTGCGTTTGTTATTACATCCTGATTATTTGTCAGGATCCTCAGTATTGGTTCACTCCCGGTAAGATAAAGAAGAGTAAAGAATATACTTATCCCACCTCCCCATATAAATAATAATCTTATTGTTCTGGTAAGTGAGCTTTTATTATGAGCTCCTATAAATTTCCCTGTAAGGGCTTCTGAAGCATGAGCAAAGCCATCGATAAGAAAGGAAAAGAACATAAAGAACTGCATCAGGAGTGAATTGACTGCCAGAATTGTCTCTTCACCACCACTGACTGTATCTGATGTTGCTGACCTGGCTGTGAAGAATGAAAACACAATAACCAGACACATGGTACGGATGAAAATATCCTGGTTAACTGAAAGGAATTCCTTAAGCTTACCCCAATGAAAAAGTACCTTATGTGAAAAGTACTTAAATAATCTTCTGAAATACCTGGTGAATAAAAATATTGATAATGCCAGTCCGCTATACTGGGCTATTACTGTACCAAGGGCTACTCCGTCAGAGCCCATCCCTGCCACCATCACAAAGATGTAATTGCATATGATATTTATGATATTTGTTGTAACGAGCACAACCATAGGCAATCTGGCATTCTGCATTCCAAGGAACCAGCCGAGGAAGGCAAATTGTCCAAGGGCAGCAGGTGCAGCCCATATCCTGATCCTGAAGTAGGTGGCAGCAAGCTGCTCAACCTCTTCTTCGCCATTTAGTACAAGGAAACCCAGCCACTCGATCGGACCTTGAAGAAGAATGAGAATAATGCTGATCAGCAAACCAATAAATGCAGCCCGGGAAAAGACCATTATTGTCTCCTTAATGTCTCTGCGGCCCCATGCCTGGGCGGTAAATCCGCTTGTCCCCATCCGGAGGAATCCGAGGCCCCAATAGATAAAATTGAAAATCAGCGATCCAAGAGCAATGGCGCCAATATATGAATCCGACTTCATCCGACCCATAAGAGCCATATCTACTATCCCCAGCAACGGGATGGAAATATTGCTGATTATATTTGGGATTGCAAGATCCAGTATTCTCCTGTTCATAAACTGGAATTAAAGTGACGAAGATAGTCATTATATAGTCGATTAATCTGATTATCACTAACCAGTATTGCCAAATTAGCATCGAGATTCAAAGCGTTCAATGCATTCTGCTTCTTTTTAATTGCAGTATCAGTGATACTTCTGAGAATAAGGGAGGTCTAAACACCTTTCCATGATTTGAAATGTCCTGGAACTTTATGTTTTACCTTGACACTTCGTATGGCCTTTTCACTTCCATTATTGTAAGGAGGTACTTTAGGGTGATTTAGGAAAGTAGGGATATAGTCTTTATACTTTAGCATGTCAACCCCGGCGTGGGTAGCATCATTTTTATACCTGTCAGGCAATATTTTATAATAAATCGTCCAAATCGATTGCATCCTGATTAAATAGAATTTCTTAACTTACAGTGTTCTGCAGGAAAGCTTTTAAATAAGTTTAGGAGTTATATAGAATAGTAGATTTATAAATATATTCAATATTTAAGTAATTCAAAATAAATGGATTATATAGCGCATATCAAAAAACAAGATAAGGGTTACCAAATTCAAAAAATAGAGGAGCATATCAATGGAACTTCCGCTTTCGCGTTAATATTTGCATCAAAATTCCAAAATGAAGAATGGGGAAGATTACTTGGTTTATGGCACGATTTAGGAAAATTCTCCGAAGATTTTCAGGATTATATAAAAATAAACTCAGGGTATGAAGAAGACGACCAGAAAAGGCCGAAAACTGACCATACTTCTGCGGGAGCCATATTTGTAAAGGAACTACTTCCCAAAATGTGGCCACCATTTGCCTATTGTATTGCCGGACACCACGCCGGTCTATTGAACTATTGCGCAGAAGAAGGCATTAGCGGTGAACTTCAACACCGATTAGCCAAACAAGAATTTTATGAGGAAATTAAAAATGACATTCCTGAAAAACTGAAACATATCGGTGCATTGAATATTCCTACCGGAAAATCATTACCTCCTGAACAAATGCACCTGTGGATACGAATGTTATTTTCCT